>OFHG01000078.1_pt1 | contig 45195 bp, 57 predicted proteins | sample 1521931 | NCBI WGS metagenome assembly OFHG01 (sample SAMEA2468438, study PRJEB22500) | soil metagenome | biome: Glassland; feature: Farmland; material: Clay | place: Australia | collected 2013-01-31 | depth 0.55 m
CATGGAGACGGTACAAGTACCGGCATAAGGCAACGGAAGGGCTGCCATGCCCTGAATCCCGGCTCGGACCCCTCGACCCTGCCAACCAGAATCAAGAATAATGAAAACCAGCCCCGCTACAGAATCGAGTTTTTCAACGGAATAGGCCGGTTGTTGCCGGTCGCAGCATGACCAGTACCGCCGGTCACTTTCAGACCACTCCTCCAGCGAAAGACCATAACAAATAAGTCTACTTGGATGCCGAACTCTCCGGTACGCTCCGAGTTAGGCGCCCGCGGACGCGAGCATCAAAATGGTAGATCGAGGTGGATATGTTTATTGCCATGAATCGGTTCAAGATCGCCAGGGGTGGCGAAGAGGAATTCGTCAATATCTGGAAGAGCAGGGAAACCTACCTGGAGGAAGTCCCGGGATTTAAGGAATTCCATCTGCTTAAGGGACCGAGCAACGACGAATACACGCTGTTCGCCTCGCATACCACCTGGGAATCCAGCGACGCATTCGAGGACTGGACCAGGTCGGAGGCGTTCAGAAAGGCACATGCAAATGCCGGCAGCAATAGGAACATCTACCTCGGCCCGCCGCAGCTTGAGCTCTTTGAAGACGCGCTTTAATCGCCCAAGCCCCGCTCGCCCCAAAGAAAAAGGGCTCCGGAATGCCGGAGCCCTTTGTCGTGAAATGTGTCCGAAGGGGCGCTAGGGAGGGAGGGGAGGAGGTGGCCCGCTCCGGACAAGATGAACATTAGGCTTTTCGCGTTAGAAACATATTACGGCCGCATGAACATATATTTATGCTTGGACAAGCCGGAGCGAACCAGGACAAGCCCTCGATATATAGGAAATATACTTCGCCTCGGCCGAGCTGGCTAGCGCCGGTCAATGCGGTGGCAACACCAGGATCTGGCCGCTCATCTCCGGTTGGTGGATGCTGCATGAGAAATTGTACAGGCCTTCGCGATGGAACGTGAAGACCAGCGATTTCTTCGCAAGCGGTGCCAGCATCATGCTCATCAGCACCTTGTGCTGCGCATCGCTAAGCGTGAAATTATGCGGATCATCCGGCTGAAGATTCCACAACCGTATCCGCGTCGGCTGATCACGGTAAACGGCGAAGAACGCGGGGGAGAAGGCATAGACCTCCCCGAACGTCGACAACTGGCTTTTCGATTCCGTTTCCTTCACCGCCACGGCCAGGGTTTCGATCACCACGCTCACGGCGGCGGGAGCATGCGTGGCGATGGTCACCTCGCTCCCCGGGGCGTCATGCCGGCCCGATGGCTCGCCGGCGAAGGCATAGCTGTTCAACATGGTCGCCAACAGCAATCCTGTAGCGAAAGAGAGCTTGCGCATACCAGATTCTCCTCGCGGCATTATAGGCACGAAAACCCTGCAATAAAGCAATCGTCACGCGTGCGAGGAAGGTATCAAGACCCGGGAGGCTGGCTGTGCTGCTACCCACGCGGATGACGGACACGGCGCTCTCACCTTGAACCGATTCACTAACGAAAAAAACGCGCGGGTCAGAAACGCTTCCGACCCGCGCGAACCCGGATGGATCGCTTAAAGCTTTACGCCGAGCTTTTCACGGGTCTTCTTATTGGCATAGCCGGTAGCCTTCAGGCCGCTTTCCTTCTGGAAGGCCTTGATGGCCTCGCGGGTTTCCTTACCCATTTTGCCGTCCGCCTTCAGTTTTGCGCCGTGGGCATTCAATGCCTCCTGGATCGCCTTCACATCCGCCATGCTTATGCGGTGGTGGACCTTCTTCATGGCCTTATGTTCCATGGGCTTCTGCCCCTGCTGCATCCCAGCAGCGCCTTGGGCGCCGTTGGCGGGCTCGGCCGCAAAGGCGACCGATCCTGCCAGCAAGCAGGCCAGGGCCATTCCGATCATTGCTGTCTTTTGCATACCCATACCTCTTTCGCATATATCGACATTCAACCCGACCGCGGTGGGCACGGGTTCCATCGATAGATTAATACAGACATCGGCGTTCAGAGCGTCAAAGGGTGAAATATTTGTGCAGGGACGCCTACGCCGATTCCTGACGTCCGAACCGGACGGCGATGGGATGGATCATCAGCGCGAGCTAAAGCTGGATGGAATGGATGGTATCCGCTTCCTTCTGCAACTCGATCAGTTCCTCCTCCATGCCCGTCGCCGATTACTACCCGCGGTTCGGCGGCTATCGGCGCAACCTGAGCTGCTGGGTGCCGATGGCGGGCCGGCGCCCCGGCGAGGCGCCGGAGGAAACGGGCTAGCGGTACAGCGGACCCTCGCGGTACAGGCGCATGACGTCCTGAGGCATCAGTCGCCCGCGCTGTTCCATCATATCCCCTTCGACGCGGCGCAGCTCCGCATACAACGACTCGGCCGCTTCAATCTGCGCGCGCGATGGTTTGCGCCGCGTCGACAGATAGCCGATAACGCCGCCGCCGCGGCCGAGCTGCGGCGACACGTTGGCATCCACCCAGTAATGGTCGCCGTTCTTGCATCGGTTCTTCACCAGCCCCTGCCAGTTGCGCCCCGAGCCCAGCACGTCCCAGCACCAGGCATAGGCCACGCGCGGCATGTCGGGATGGCGCATGATATTGTGCGGGCTGCCGAGCAGCTCCCCCTCGGTGAAGCCGGAGATGCGGCACAACGCCTCGTTGGCATAGGTGATGAAGCCCTTCATATCCGTCTTCGAGCAGATCAGTTCGCGCCCCACATGCCGTTGTTCTCTTGCTGGGTGATGGGAAGATTGACGCGCATCAGGACCTCCTTGTTCGTGCGCTGGTATGGAAACGGGGGCCCGCAGGCCCCCTTGCCCGTCAGCTATCTTGGAGGATCGGTTTCAGGCATAGGTGGGCGCGAAGGCCTCGTCCGGATTCTCGACCGGACCGTCCTCGCCCCAGTACGGTGACATCTTGCGTAGCTGTTTCACGATCGGCGGCACGGCGGCGATGACCCGCTCCATCTCCTCCATCGTGTTGTAACGCGACAGCGAGAAGCGGATCGAGCCGTGGGCGGCCGTGTACGGGATGCCCATGGCGCGCATCACATGCGAAGGCTCCAGCGAGCCCGAGGTGCAGGCCGATCCCGAGGAGGCGGCGATGCCCGCCTTGTTCAGCAACAGCAGGATGGCCTCACCCTCGATGTACTCGAAGGCGATGTTCAGCGTATTCGGCAACCGATGCTCCGGATCGCCGGTGACGAAGGCGTACGTGACACCGGCCAGGATGCCCTCCTGCAGCCTATCGCGCATGGCCTTCACCACGGTGTTCTCGTGCTCCAGGTTGTCCATCGCCATCTCGGCCGCCTTGCCGAGCGCCACGATGGAGGTGGCGTTCTCGGTGCCGGCGCGGCGCCCTCGCTCCTGGTGCCCGCCCCTGAGCAGCGGCCTGAGGCGGGTGCCGCGCGGCAGGTACAGCACCCCGATGCCCTTCGGCGCGTGCAGCTTGTGCCCGGAGACGGAGAGCATATCGATCTTCGTGTCCTTCAGGTTCATCGGGATCTTGCCGACCGCCTGCACCGCATCGGTGTGGAACATGACGCCGGCCGTATAGGCCATCTCGGCCATGCGTTCGATCGGGAAAATGGTGCCGGTCTCGTTGTTCGCCCACATCACCGAAACGATGGCGATATGCTCGGCGCGCTCGTGCAGGAGCTTCTCGTAAGCGGCCATATCGATGCGCCCCTTGGCGTCGACCTTCAGCAGGTGCACGGTGATGCCTTCGGCCTTCTCCAGGTATTCGCACAACGACAGCACCGCCGGATGCTCCACCACCGAGGTGATGATCTCCCTGCGATCCGGCAACGCCTTCAGCGCCGAGAGGATGGCGGTGGAATCCGACTCTGTGCCGCAGGAGGTGAAGATGATCTCCGAATCATGCTCCGCACCCAGAAGCTGCTGTACCTGCCGGCGCGCCGTCTTCAGCGCCCGGCCCACCTGACTGCCGAAGCTGTGGATCGACGAGGGGTTGCCGAACTGCTCGCTGAAGTACGGCAGCATCGCTTCCACGACCTCGGGATCGACCATCGTCGTGGCGTTGTTGTCCAGATAGATATCACTCATGGCCGACCCCTCACGCCGCCGCGGCCGGCTTCTGCTGCACGGGCACCAGGCGGATGAACTCGCCCAGCACCTCCATCAGCCGCTGCTGGATGCCGCCAAGGGTCAGGCTGGCCATCTGGCATCCGGAGCAGGCGCCGGTCAGGTAGACGTAGACGATGTCACCCTCGACATCGACGAGCTCGACGTCACCATGATCGGCCTGCAGCTGCGGGCGGATCGACTCGATGACCTGCTCGATCTTCTTGATGCGCTGCAGCGTCGTCATGCCGCCCGGCGCAGGCTTCTGTTCCGGATGCAGGTCGGCGCGCGCCTTCTGCGCCTGCAGCGCCTCGCCGCGCTCGGCCAGCACCTTGGTCAGGATCTCCTCGATGCCCTCGTGGCAGGAGGTGCAGCCGCCGCCGGCCTTGGTGTAGTTCGTGACGTCCTCGACGGTGCGCAGGTTGTTGGCGCGAACCGTGTCCTCGATCATCACCGCATCGACGGCGAAGCACTTGCAGATCAGTGCCCCCTCCTCGTGGTCGTCGCTCCATTCCTCGCCGCGGTAGTTGGCCACCGCCGCCTGCAGTGCCTCGCGCCCCATCACCGAGCAGTGCATCTTCTCCGGCGGCAGGCCGTCCAGATAATCGGCGATGTCCTGGTTGCTGACCGAAAGCGCCTCGTCCAGCGTCTTGCCCTTGATGATCTCGGTCAGTGCCGAGGAGGAGGCGATCGCCGAGCCGCAGCCGAAGGTCTGGAAGCCGGCGTCCAGGATCACCTCGCTGTCGGGATCGACCTTCAGGGTCAGTCGGAGCGCATCACCGCACTGGATGGATCCGACGTCCCCGACGGCATTGGCCGCGTCGACGGCCTTGGCATTTTTGGGGTTGAAGAAATGTTCCTTAACTTTATCGGTATAGTCCCACATCGCGCACCTCTCTTGTCCTCGATATCAATTCCATGCCCGATTCCCGGGAGCACAGCTCAGGAGAATGACTTGCCGCAGCCGCAGGTATTGCTGGCGTTCGGGTTCTCGAACTTGAAGCCGGCGCCCTCGAGCGTCTCGACGAAGTCGACGGTGACGCCGGTTAGCATGCCGGCGCTTTCCGGATCGATGAACAGCTTCAGATCGCCACCGCAATCGACGACCGTGTCCGCCGTGGCGGCCACCTCCTCAAGCTTCATGTCGTACTGGAACCCGGAGCAGCCGCCACCGGTGATGGCGATACGCAGGCCCGCCACCGGCTTGCCCGCTCCCTTGATGAAGCGGCGCACCGCCTTCACTGCATTGTCGGTCATCTGAATCATGGTGAACTCCTTCTGGCAGCATCGTTGCAAACAGTATCTGCAAACACGGCCGCAAGCCGTATGCCACCCGCCCATGTCATGCATAAGCCATTGATTTTGAAGGCATGTCCGGCAATACCCGGAGGATGATTGCGGGTGGCAAACGCAACGCGGCCGCCGCTTTGTCGCAAACCCGACAAGGCCATGCGACCGCAAGCGGCACAGGAGTAGGAAATGCTAGGACTGGAAGAGCTGAAACCCGGCGACATCATCTATGCGGCATCGAACATCTATAATGACGGGTCCTTGCCGGACCGGGACGACAACGAGTTGCTGGCCCCGGCCGGCAGCCGCGGCGTGCTGGTCAACACGGGGCACCTGGAGGAACAGCCGGAACAGGCGCTTTACCTCGTGCGCTTCGAGGGTGGTGCGGGGCTGGGTCCGGCCATCGCCTGCTGGCCGGAGGAGCTACGGGCTTCATCGGAGGCATAGGGGAATGACGGCGGACGACATCGTGCGGGACTACCACCGGCGCAGCTCACATCGCTTCGAGCGTTACGCGGCCGGCCCGGAAGCACTGGACTGGGATGACCAGCCCGACCCGTTCCGCCGCTTCGACGGCTGCACGCTGAGCCAGCTGCCGCTGGCCGCCGACGGGCTTGCCACGCCGTTCACCGATCTCGGTTCGGTGCCGGCGAAACCATTCGACCTTCGGCATCTGGGTATCCTGTTCGAACTGTCCTTCGCCATCTCTGCCTGGAAGGCCTATGGCTCCGACCGCTGGGCGCTGCGCTGCAACCCGTCCAGCGGCAACCTGCACCCGACCGAGGCCTATGCCATGCCGTTCGGCGTGCACGGCATGGCGCCGGCCCTCTACCATTACCGTGCCGATCTGCACGCGCTGGAGCAGCGCGCCGACATCCTGCAACCGCCACCGGAGATGGGCATCCTCGTCGGCCTGTCCTCGGTGCACTGGCGCGAGGCATGGAAATACGGCGAACGTGCCTTCCGCTATTCCCAGCTCGACACGGGACATGCCGTCGCCGCCGTCCGCTATGCCGTCGCCGCGCTGGGCTGGCACTGCACCCTGCTGCGCGACTGGGGAGATGCCGACATCGCCGCCCTGCTCGGCCTGGACCGGGCGGACGACTATGCCAATGTAGAGCCCGAATCGGCCGAGGCCCTGCTGTGGGTGCATGCGGACCGCCCGCCGCCGGAAAAAGGGGCACTGTTCGCCGCGCTCCAAAACAGCACATGGCACGGCCGGGCCAGCCGGCTGGATGCCAAACCGATGTACGCATGGCCAGTGATCGACGCGGTGGACCGGGCCAGTGCCATCCCGGTGCTGCCACCCGCCCCCGATGCGCCCGCCTTCCCGCCGCCGATGGCTGCCAGCTGCAGCGAGTCGGCCGCCACCATCATCCGCCGGCGGCGCAGCGCCCAGCGCTTCGATCCTCGCTTCACGCTGCCCCTGGCCGATTTCCTGCGTATGCTCGATGCCGCGCTGCCCCGAGCGAATCTCCCGCCATGGGGCGGCATGCCGGTGCGCGCACATCTGGTGCTGTTCGTGCATCGCGTCGCGGGACTGAGGCCGGGGCTGTACGCCTTGCCGCGCAGCCCCGGGGCGCTGCCCATGCTGAGGGCAGCCATGCGCACCGAATTCACCTGGGAGAAGATGGAGGCGACAAGGCTGCCGCTATACGCGCTGGTCCACGCCGATGCCAGGACCGCGGCGCGCCGCCTGTGCTGCCACCAGGACATCGCCGGCGATGCGGCCTTCGCCGTGGCCATGCTGGGCGAGTTCGACGCCGCCCTGGCCGAGGGTCCGTGGGCCTACCGCCATCTGTTCTGGGAAGCAGGCATGATCGGACAGGCGCTGTACCTGCAGGCCGAAGCCGCCGGGGTGCGCGGCACCGGCATCGGCTGCTATTTCGACCCGGCCGTGCATGAGACCCTGGGGCTGACGGAGACCTGCCTGCAGTCCATGTATCATTTCACCGTCGGCGCCCCCTTGACCGATTCCCGCCTGCAGACACTGCCCGCCTATCCCCGCGCCTGACGCCATTCCCGACAAGCCCGCACCCTTTGTCGCATCCATGACAATGGGCGCAGGCCGCCGTATCCGTGCAAGTCCTTGATTTCCATACACTGATTCCGGGCGTGGCCGCTGGCATGGCCGTTGCGGTGGATGCACAAACCCATGCTGCCGAGGTGATCGATGTTGCTGAACCAATATGAACAGGACGGAGTGCTGTTCAACACGAACTTCCTGGAGCCGGCCGGTGGTCCCACCGCCGCCGCCTACCGCGGCGAGCTGGTGATCATCGAGGGCGAGATCGCCGACGCCCAGGGCCGCCGCAAGCCACCGGTCGCCGTCATGCGCCACGCGTTGCTGCTGGAAGCGGACGGACGCCTGACCATGCTGGTCGGCTGCCTGGATCAGCTGGCCTTGCTCACCCCGCTGCTGGCGCGTTTCGGCGGGGATCTGGCGCCGGACGCCCGGGTGATGATCTTTGTCGTGGATATCACCAAGCCCAGGCATGTGGAGGTGAACGGCCTGGACATCGTGCTGATCCCGTTGACCAACGGCGTGGCCTGGAACGAGCTGCTGGACGAACTGGCGCTCGAGAAGGGGGATTTGAAGGGGCAGTCGGCCGGCGAGAAGGTGGCCACCACCTGGAAGGCCTTCGCCGACTACCGGCCGAAATACCCGCGGCTGGCCATGGACGAGGCCATGGCGAACACCGCCGTCATCAAACGCGAGGCCTTCGGCGCCGTCTGAGGCCTGACCCGATCCCGCACCGCAATGCGGGAGCCCCGCACCCTCCTTCCTCGAGGGGTGCGGGGCACTTTTTATGCCTGGGCCAGTTCACACAAGACCCTGATGTGGACTGGCCCTAATACGCCGAAGACTCGTATTCCGAATCGATCAGGTCGTTGCGCAGCTCGTCGGTCAGCGACATGCGGTAAAATGTCAACCAGACGGCATGCGCCTCGCTACCCTCAGGATGCGGATTCACCGATGCCGGCAGCCCCCGCCGCATGGCCGCGCGGGCGTCCAGGATGATCATGCGTTTCCGCTCCATATCCATCAGCCTCCACCCAGGGCATCGTGCATCAACACGGCCAGATGTTGCGCCTTGCGCCCGGTTTCGGCCGCGATCTGTTCGCGGCAGGAGAAGCCGTTGGCCACCACCACCGCATCAGGCTTGGCGCGCAATGCCGGCAGCAGCGCGGCCTGTGCCATATTGCGGGACAGATCGGCATGCTCCACCTCCAGCCCGAAGCCTCCGGCCATGCCGCAGCAGGATGCCTCGATGATGTCGAACCGGAGTCCCGGCAGCATCTTCAACACCCGACGCATCGACTTCATCGCCCCCACCGCCTTCTGGTGGCAGTGCCCGTGCACCAGCACCGCCGGCGCATCCTCGCGGCGGGCCGGGAACGGCAGGCTCATGCGACCGGCCGTCGTCTCCTTTGCCACGAATTCCTCAAACAACAGGGCCCGTCCGGCGACAATTTCCGCCGCCTCGCCAAGACCCATGGCGCGATAGTCGTCACGAATGGCCAACAGGCAGCTGGGCTCCAACCCGATCACCGGCACGCCGCGCTCGGCATATGGAAGCAGTGCCGCCACCACGCGCCGGGCCTCGTACCTGGCCGCATCGACCATGCCGTGCGCGATGCGGCTGCGGCCGCAACAGAGCGGTTCTTCCTGTTGCATCGGCAACTGGTGCACGCGGTAGCCGGCGGCAGCGAGCACCGCCAGCGCCGCCGACACGATCTGGGGTGAAAAATGGCGGCTGAAGCTGTCGACGAACAGCACCACCTCACCCGCCTCCCCACTACCGTACTCCGGCACATCGGCCGCAAACGGCATCCCGGCCGGCTGCGGCAGCGGCCGGTCGGCGGCGATGCCCAGCAGGCGCTCGCCGAGCCATGCCAGCAGCGGTGACCGGTTCCTGGCCTTGATCAGGCCGGCGAGCTGCGGGTGGCGATCCAGAAGCCTGGGCAATGCCGCGAACAGGCGCGCCCGCCGCGACGGCCGTCTGGATATGGAGCGTTGGGCCAGGTACTCGGTCTTGATCAGAGCCATATCGACGCCATTCTCGCATTCCCGTTTGCATCCCTTGCAGGCGACGCAAAGCGCCATGGACGCGGCCAGTGCCGGATCGTCCAGGGGCAGGGTATCGTTCAGCACCGACTTGAGCAGGCGGACACGGCCGCCGGTGGAGAGGTTGGGATCACCCGTGACGCGATAGCTCGGGCACATGACCCCTGGCCCGTTCGCCTCGCACTGGCGGCTGTTGATGCAAACGGAGACGGCCCTGGCGAGATCCCCGCCCGCCTTCGGGATATCGGCATAGGCATCACCCATGCCGGCCTCGTGGTAGGCCGACCAGTCGAGAATGGGCCTCATCGCGGCCGTTATCCCTCCATGATGTATGCGTAGGAGCGGCGCAGGATCTCCATCTCGGCTACGGGCAGGCCACGCACCTCGGTGATGGCCACGAACGAGGCCCCCACCGCATTGGCCGCTTGGAACGGCGGGTCGACGGTGGTGAAGCGAAGCAGATAGACGCTCAGACCCTCGCCTGCCGCCTGCGCACGAGCCTTGAATTCCCCCTGCAGCTCCAGCGCCCCGGCAGCCAGGCCGAGCCAGCGCTCGGCGGCGCCGATCACCGCCCCCGGATGCGGCAGCACATCGTCCGTGCCCGGCTCGAAGGACAGCTCAGCGCCGGCCGGCAGTGGCTGAAAGGCACAGATGCCGCCGTCCCCCAGACGCAGGTAGCGCGTGCGCGCGCTGGTGGACTGCTTGTGGTAAAACACCAGGCGCACGCTGTCGGCATAGCGGGACAGGTCCATCATGCCGCCATCGCCGTGCGGTCGAAGCGGGCGTCCCACATGCGTTTGTAGCGCCCATCGAGTGCCGAAAGCCGGGCATCGAGCTGCTCCAGTTCCGCCCGACGCGGGAATGCGCCCTGGCGGGTGCCGGCATACCAGGCCTCCATCTCATCCTTCAGGTACTGGCGTTGCCGTACGACCTCGGCGATCTCCGCCTTCAGCCCTTCCATCTCGCGTGCGCCGAGGTCGGCCACGCGGTAGCGCACCGCCGATTCGAACAGGCGGGTGCCACCGCCCTCGGCCGCGGTGGCGCGTGCCGCCCCGTCATCCTCAATGACCACGCCGGCCAGGAAATCGACGCCGAATTCGGCCAGTTCCTCCAGCCATGGTGTCGTCGGGCCCATCAGTACCAGGTTGGCGCCCTGCGACAGTTCGGCCAGGCGGGGGAAGGTCTTGTTGATCAGCGAACTGGCCGTCAGGAACACCCAATCGGCCTGCGGCAGCAGGAATTCGGAGGCCGGGTCCGGCAGGTCGCCCTCGCCCGGCCGGCGCTCGATCACCGTCATCTCCAGCGACCCCCGATAACGTTCCAGCCCCGGATAGCGGCCGATGACGACCACCCGCTTGCCCGCCAGGTGGGGAAGGAAATGCTCGAACACGGCGAGGTTGCCGGCCGCCAGTGGCACCGCCCCCTGCACCAGGGAAGAGGCGGGGTTGATCGCCGCGTTGACCGCTGCCATGCCAACCGTCGCCTCGAATGGCTGCCAGGAGTTGAGCCAGCCCGCCAGTTCTGACAGGGGACGCCCGACCAGCGTGCCGGACCAGGGCAGGCTGCGCGTCTCGATACCGGTGGCCAGGCTTGGACTCATGGCCAGGCCCATGCCGTCATCATCCCGGCACAGCGTCCAGGTCAGGCCGAGCATGACCTCGCGCACGGGTCCATGGCGGGCGGCGGCATGATCGAGCAGCAGGTCGTAGACCTCCGATGGGCGGGGCATGCTCACAACGGCGGCAACAGGCGGGGCTCGGCCTTGACGATGCCGTCGCGACCCCAGGCGATGATGGCATCGACGAGCCAGCCGGATTTGTGCGGATGCGGGATGGAAACGCCATATTCGATGTAGAAACTGTCGTCGGCATGCACGACGAGATCGCCGACATGGCACCCGCGCGCGTCCCGCCATACCCCGACCAGGCTCTGCCCGCCATTGCTGGGATCCGTGGCCAGCGTGCAGGCAGCGGCATCGGGTGGCATCCAGGCGATGCCCTCCGCTATGCCCAGCCGCACCAGCGCATGTGTCATGCCGGAGCAGGCCGCATCGATGATCGACCGAACCTGGTCCAGGCGCATGACGGCATCCGCGGCGCTCACGGCAGGGCCTCAGCCAGGTCGCTGACCACCGAGCTGCCGACAAGGTCTTCCGGGTCCAGGCGCGCCAGATGCCCGAGGATGGCCCTGCCGCCGTCGACATCGCCCAAGCGCATGCGGATGAAGGCCAGCGCTTTGAGCATGTAAAGATACACGCGGTGCGGGCCATCGCTGGCCTTCCACGCGGCGCCGACGGCCTCGATGTAGCACCAGTCCGGCGCGAAGCCACCCTGGCGTGCCGCCTCGATCAGCGCCGCGCGCGCCACCCGCTCGGCCTCGGCAAGGCGGGAACTGTAGAAATACAGCTTACACAGGTCGACATACGAAGCGAGGTGACCGGGATGGCTGTGCAGGGTGTGCCGCAAGGCCTGTTCCGCCGCGGTGTAGGCCGGGAATCCGAGTAGCCGCCCGACGCCGGCCCCGGCTCGCTCGGCCTCAGCCCCAGACATCTTCGGGGGCTATCAGCCCGGCAACGGGCGTACCGCCAATCAGGTGCTCATCGAAGATGCGCGCCACATCGCCCTTCTTCACCCCACCGTACAGTACGCCCTCGGGATAGATGAGTACCGACGGGCCGATACCGCAGGGGCCGAGGCAGCCGGTGTTGGTCAGGGCGATGCGGTCGAACAGCTGGCGCTGCTGAAGCTCGTCGATGAATGCGTTCATCACCTCCGCACATCCCTTCTCGGCGCAGGAACCGCGCGGATGGCCGGCGGGGCGACCCTGGGTGCAGACGAATACATGTTTCTCGGGTTTGGGCATGGCTCTCTCCTTGATTAGGCCGCCAGCGCCTGCGGCGCATGGGTGTGGCAGTCCTTCGGGCAGACGCGCGAGCAGGCGCTGCAACCGATGCAGTCCATGGCGTTGGCGATGGCCATGACCATCGAGGTGTCGTCGGAGAAATCGTCATCATCGTCGTCGTCCATCTCGCGCTCGACGAGTTCGAACACATCGCGCGGGCAGACCTTGTAGCAACGGCCGCAGCCGATGCAGGTGCTGGCATCCAGCGCGATGACGAATTCCGGGGTGTACGGCGTACCGCCGCGGGTGATGCTGGTGATCATGTCAGCCATGGCGTCCTCCTTTCGTCCTTAGTCCTTGCCGGCTTCTTGCAGCCGCCGGCTGGCCTCTTCCCAGACCTGGCAGGCCTCGAAGGTCGACTGGGCGATCTCGGGAAGATCGCGGTAGGCGGCGGGCAGCCGGTCCTCTACGAGATCGTGCAGCTGCGAGGCCCATTCGGTGGCGATGCGCTTGGCCTTCTTCACGTCCTTGTCCAGCTTCTTCAGTTCCTCTTCCGTCATCGTTCGCTCCTTGTCTCCCGGCTACAGCTCGGCGACCTCGCGGTATTGCGTGATCAGCGCCACCGCCTTGTCCACGATCGCCTCCGTGTCGCCCTGCAGTTTGTCGCTGGTCTTGAACCCGAAGCGGTGCACGTCGCGCAGCGTCTTGTCGACGACGACCAGCTTGCCGACGATGACCAGGGCCCGGCCGAAGCCCTCGTGCGTCAGGTTGATCATCGGCACCGCCATCAGCCCGGCCTTCTTCTCGATCAGCGCCGAGATGGCGTTGTAATAGGCCTTGACGCGCGACATCGTCACCTCGTCCGGATCGCCAACCAGCGGAATCTCCTGCCGGCGTTCCTTGGTCATGATCAGCGGGTCCAGCACCTTGGCATCGGACCAGGTGTCGAAGCTGCCGTAGATATCCAGCGACCGCAGTTGGCGGGCCAGCTCGTGCCCGACCTCGGTGGCCACCAGCGGATCGTTGTCGTTCAGTACCAGTTCATGCACATGCATCATCCATCTCCTTCTGTTCGATAACCATTCATCCCATGGATGGGATGCAAAATCGGGGGCACTGCCGCCAATTTTGTGAGTGCATGAAAACCGCGTTTTTCATGCGCTCCCCAGGATCTGGGCAGGAAGCCCTGATCCGGTCCTACAAATCACTCGCTCCAGCCCTCGTCCTCCATGGAATCGAAGCGGGTCGCATCTACGCCCTGCTGCTGGCGGATCGCCTTCGCCAGCCACGCCGAGGGGCCAGCCAGCATCTCCTGCTGCAAGGCCTCGATCAGGTCGGTGATGCGCGTATCCGGCTCCACGCGCACCGGCTGGATACCCTTGGCGATCAGTTGGCGCACGGCCGAGGCACCGCAGGCCTGGCTGTACACGGCCGAACAGCCGGCGAGCATGGCGATCTTGCTCACCAGCTTGTCCTCGTTGCCGTCCTGCGCCAGATGGCCGAACTGCGCCACCTCCAAGAGCTGCGACGCCTCCGGCTCCACGGCGTAGACGGCGAAGCTCGCGGCCGAGCCGAAGTGCTGGTTGACGCTCTTCATGTCCGTGGTGGCGAAGGCGACCTTCAGCGCCATGTCCATCTCAGGCCCGACCACACGCAGCTGCCTTTTCAACATACGAGACCTCCTGTGCCGGGAGCAATTCCAGCTGCCCGGAGCGGTAGATCGAGTGGTACGGCGCCACGACGTGCCGCTCCTGCCCGCCCAGCATGTTGGCCAGCTCGAACAGCGCCTGGCGCGTGCCCCGGTAGCCGATCCATGTCTTCTGGTAGCCGCCCAGCACGTCGTATTGTGGGAAACCGGCACGCAGAAGCGGCAGCCCCAGCCGCTCGGCCGTGGCCAGCGCATGCGAGTTGCCGACGACGAGCTCGGCATGCCCCTCGCGCGCGGCGATCTCCAGATCCTCCAAGTCACCGATCTTCACGGCCTCTGTCGGCACGTCGGCCAGGGACTCGGCCCGGGCCGAAGCCACGGCGGCGACGATCTCGGCTCCCATGCCGGTCAGCAGCCTGGAGAAGGCCAGCAGCAGGTCGGGATCGGCGGCGATGGCGACGCGCGCCTGCCCGATCATGAAATGCGTGTCGAGCATGGCGTCCTGCAGCTGGGTGCGCTGGCGCTCGATGCGCTCGGGCACGGGATTGCCCGAGATCTGTTTCAGCGCCAGCACCAGCCGGTCGGACTCGACCAGGCCCATCAGGCTGTCGAAGCGGTAATCAGGGACGCCGGTCCGCGCATGCAGCAGGTCGGCGGCGTGACCCAGCGAACGGCCGACGACGAGCGTGGCCGCCGCATCGCCGAGCGCGGCGAACTCCCCAACGGGCGTGCCGCCAATGGTCACCGGGCTGAAGTCCATCTCGGTCAGATGCCCGTCCAGCGAATCGGACAGGTCGGGCAGCAGGTTTGGCCTCAGACCGAAGGCTTCGATGGCCTCCTTCAGCGCCTCGAGATCGCCCGGGGTCAGCATGGCGCCGGCGAGCACGTTGACCTGGCGGGGCCGGCGCCCCGGCTTCGTGCCCGCTTCCGCCGCCGGCTTCACCAGCGTCTCGATCATCGCCGCCACGGCGGCGGCATAACCGGTCTCGGCGCAGCCGGTGAAATCCGGCGTGGTCACCGGCACCACGGCGATATGGTCGTACTCGGGGTAGGCGGTACGGAAGTCCCGGACCGAGCGCTTGATATCCGTGCCTTGGGTCTCGGACAGCCCCGTGGTCAACAGGCCGATCACCGCCGGGCTCGATTTCTCGCAGATGGCGCGCAAACCCTCGACGACATTCTCATCCGCCCCCATCACCGAGGACACCTGGTCCATGGCGGTGGTCTGCAGCGGGATCGGTTCTCGGAAATGACGCACGAAGAATACCTTGGCAAAGGCCGTGCACCCCTGCGCCCCGTGCAGCATCGGTATGGCGCGGTGCAGGCCGAGGAAGGCCAGCGCACCGCCGACCGGTTGGCTGGCCTTCAGCGGGGATACGCTCATTGCCTTCTGGCGCTTGATAATTTCAGCCATCAGCACACCTCCGCGGCCAGCGCGTAGCCCGGGCCGGCATTCTCCTGCCACGGACAGGGGGCGCGCACCGCCTCCCAAACCGGGCTTTCCAGCGTCAGCGCGAACTGGCGGGCCAGCTCCACCATGCCGGTGTAGCCCGCATAGCCGAACTCGCGCTCCTGGTTGATGTCCAGGAATGGCAGCTTGGCCTTGAGCGCCGTGTACATATTGCGCCCGCCGGCGATCAGGAGGTCGGCGCGCTGCTCGCGCACCACCTCGAGCAGGGCGCGCGGGCTGCCGTCGTCGATCATCTTCGTGTCCTCACCCATCAGCTCGCGGATGCGCGCCTTATCCTCCTCGGTCGACTTCTTGGTGCCGGTGGCCACCACCGTCATGCCGAGATCCTGCAGCGCCGAGATGATCGACCACGACTTGACGCCGCCGGTGTACAGCAGTGCCCTCTTGCCGGCCAGGCGCTTGCGCCACGGGGCCAGCAGGCCGTCGAGCCTCGCCTCTTCACGTTTGATCAGGGCCTCGGTGCGGGCGGTCAGATCAGGATCGTCGATCAGGCGCGCGAAGTCCCTGAGCGCCTGCGAGGTGTCGGCCACACCATAGAAACTGCCCTCGAACCACGGCGTGCCGTAGCGATCATCGAGCTTTCTGGCCACGTTCAGCATGGCCTTGGAACAGACCATCATATTGACCTTGGCGCGGTGCATCGTCTGCACCTCGCGGAAGCGCGCATCGCCGCTCAAAGTGCACAGCACGCGCAGGCCCAGCTCGTCCAGCAGCGGCAGTACATGCCAGAACTCGCCGGCGATGTTGTATTCGCCGATCAGATTGACGTCGTGCACCGTGATGCCCGGGCGATGCGCGGAACCGGGCACCGCTTCCGGCTCGGCGGTGCCGACGACGTATCGCACCATCGCCTCGCCGGCGATGCGGTTTCCGAGGTTCTTGGTGCCGTAGAAGCCGGCGGCATCGACCGGCACCACCGGCACCCCCCAGCGCTCCGTTGCCGTCTTGCAGGTGGCACCGATATCGTCGCCGATCAACGCCGGCACGCAGGTGTTGTAGACGAACACCGCGGCCGGGGCATGGTCCTCGACAGCCTGCTTGATGGCGTGGAACAGGCGCTTCTCCGAGCGGCCCATGATCACATCCTGCTCGGTCAGGTCGGTGGTGAAACCCAGGCGGTACAGCTCGGGGCCCGAGGAGCGGGTACCGCGGTTGTCCCAGGAGGAGCCGGCACAGGCGATAGGGCCGTGTACGATATGCGCCACATCGGCGATCGGCAGCAGCGCGATCTGCGCCCCATCGAAGGCACAACCGCCGGCCGAGGCGCCAGGCTTGGGCTTGGCGCAGCCGGACTTGGACTTCTTGTTATGGGCACAAGCCGGCTCGTCCAACAGCTCTGCGATCTCGCTACTCTTCATGCGCGCCCCCGGCCTTTGCGGCCTCATGCGCTTATTTGAGCAACGGCAGTGCCAGAGGAATTATCATTTAATATTCGTATGTTACGCGATGATATGATTGTCATGAACCCGACAAATGCCTGCCCGCGACCGTTTTGCGACAAAGCCCTAGGCGCGCCCGCCCGGCAAGGCCTGCAGCATCGCCAGGAGCGACGGCACATGCTCCGCATCCTCCTCATCGATGCAGGCCAGGGCATGCACCAGCAACGCCCCGCCATCGCCCGCCTCCGTCATGAAACGACCCACGCTGCCGGCGACGAGATTGCTGATGCGCCGGTTCTCGCCGCATACCTTGGCGGTGTGGATGGCGTTGGCGATCAGTTCGCGGGTGACGCGGTAGGGATCCTGCCCGCCCATGCCTCAATCCGCATCGCTTCCGGCGTAGTTCTTCAGGCGCTGTGCCGCATCCACGCCCAGGATCTTCAGCATCCAGGGCGGCGGCGAGTCGCGCATGGCCCGCTGGAACTGGGCGATGACCTCCTCCACCGTACCGCCCTCGGGGCGTTTGATCGGATAGATATTGGCGCGGATGATCTTCGCCGCCGCGGGACCACCGACCGATACGACATACACCACATGGCAATCATCGATGATCCCGGCGCGGAAGGCGTTCTTGTCCTCGGCGAAATCGGCCTCGAGCGCCGAGCGGATGCCGATCAGGCGATGGCCGGTGGCCGAAACCTGGTAGACCAGAAAGCGCAGGCAGGATCCGAAATGCCCGCTCAGGGTCATGCCGACATCGGAGGCGATCGCCACCCGCACCGAGTCGGGGATGTCGCCCTCGGCATAGGGCTCCGGCTCGGGCAGCGCTTCGTCCGCTTCGGCATCCCCCCACAGGATGCGCACCGCCAGCTTCATCGCCTCAAGGCCGATGCCGATGTCCTCGCCGTCCTCTTCGCCGTCCAGGCTGCCGAACCCCGTTTTCAGGTCGGTCACGGTGAAACTGCGCAGGATATCGCCATCCAGCCGTTCGCCGAGCCGCTTCTGCAGCACCTCGATCAGTTTCGGCAGGCTGGCATTCGGTAGCGCGCGAGCGGCAAGCGCCACGCGCAACGCGGCATCACGGGTGATCATTTCGGACTGTGCCATGGCTGCATCTCCTCGCACGGGATCGTGGATGGAAATGTCCGCGCAATTCCAATGCCAACCACAGTACGGGCAACATAAAAGACCCATGGAGGCAGGCATCGTCCGGCCGGCAGATAAGTTCTGCCAAGGCCTGCCTTGGCCGCACCGGCATGCGGAATGGACTTGCCGATACCGCGGCAGGGCGCCGTCGCTTTGTCGCAGACACGACACAAAACGACAGGCAAGGGCGATGACCACCCTTGCCTGTCGTCCTGCGCCACCCGGATCAGAAGTCGTACTGCATCATCACGCGGTTGTAGACGAAGCGGTCGGCACCGTTGGCCGTGCGCCCCCGGCTGACCTCGACGCGGTTCCTGATCGACAGACCCGGTGCCACGCCCGGGAAATAGGTGACGTCGAGGTAGGTGTTGTTGCTGTTGCCCTTGAAATGCGCGGTGTACACCGCATAGGCCGCGATCAGCCGTAAGCGATGCCCGAGCAGGTGGCAGACCCCCTTGACCTTCCAGGCATGACCAGGACCGAGCTCCACCAGGCCGCGGATCATCGACGTCGTGTACAAGGGGTCCGTGGCGTAGTTCGCCGTGAACGGGGAGATGACGCCGCCGCCGCCGAGCGCATGGGCATGGTAGTCGACCCGGTCGTAGGCGACGGAGATCTGCCCGCCGGGCACATTCAGGCCGATGATCGCTCCCGGCACCGTCGCATCCACGTTGCCGCCCAGCCCCTGGTCCGTGATGCCGTACTGGCTGAAGAAACTGTTCGACTCATGCTGGCGCAGGTACTGGACGCCGGCGAAGGGGGAAAATCCCGTGCCCGTGTGCAGCGTGTATTTCGCCTCGCCATAGAATGTGCGGGCGAAACGGTAGAAGTCATAGTACCAGGCCTTGGCCTCGACCGCCTTACTCTCGTAGGTGAGGCCGAAGGCCAGCGTGCCGCTGCTGGCCTGGGCTGTTGCCGGCAACGGTGTAATCGGCTGGCCGCCGTGCAGGGCGTCACCGGCATAGGTCGTGGGGTAATACTGGTTGTCCTTGAAGTAGTTGCTGGAGGTGCGGCTCTTCCACGCATATTCGCGGATGGCGTAGATATGCATGCCGGCAATCGGCGTCACATCGGCAAGCAGGGCCTGGTAGGTCGCCGGGATCAGTCGGGAATCAGACGGGTTCATCCACGGCGTATGCAACAGCTGGTCGCCGGCGCGCACCATCAGCATCGGGTTCTGGTACTGCAGGTAGGCCTGGCCCAGTACGGTGAGCTGCTGGCCAGGCCCCATCAGCGTCGCATCCACCTGCGGATGGTTGTTCAGCCCGAGCGACTGGGCCGTCATCACACTGGCGACGACGTTGAAGCCATCGGCAAAGCTGCCGCTCGTGAGGTTCAGGCGCCCACCGAGTGCAAATGCGTCTAGGTTGGACTTGCCCTGGTTGGGCGTGAATTGGCGAGTGAAATCATATGCACGGACATTGTCGTCGACCTTGGTCTGGCCCAGCACGTCAGCCAGGCTCGCCGCCCGGGCGGGGCCTGCCAGGGCAAGGGCGATCACCAGGGCGCCGATCCCGATCTTCATGGTTTTGATTCCGAAATGGATATATCTCATCGTCTGCTCCTGTCGGAGCTTCCGGTGGTCCGGTCAGCCTCGTATATATGGGTTGTTTTTTGCACCGCCGCCGGTGGACCGGTGGGCCAATGGATTTGTGAAGGAGGTGCTGATTCTTGGCAGAAGCCAGGCCATCAGCAGCCTGTGCAATCAGGCGAGGCGCACCCGCTCCCGGCGCTCGATCTGCACCACGCGCCCGTCGTGCACGGTCAGCTCCAGGGTGCCGTAGCGCAGCCCCCGCAACAGCTCGCGCAACGTCTCGATGGGGATGTCCCGCTCCATTTGCCTGCTTGACTGCATATGCAACCTCCTGTCCGCCATGCTCATGCCCCATCCCGGTCCAGGCCCATGCTCTTGATCTGCACCTGTACGCCCACGCCTTCCGTAAGACCCAGGCGGTCCCACGAATAGCGAGAGATACGCGACAGCAGGCGCGGGCCCGCCCCGGCCTTCCCGTCCAGCTCCAGCTGCACCAGCACCCGCCCCGGGTCCCCCTCGGCCGTGGCGACGATGCGCCCGGGCAGGATGTTCAGGATGGAGCTGCCCTCGGGCACGCCAAGCGACAGGCTGACCTCGCGCGCCGGGATACGAATGCGCACCGTGCTTCCCGGCACCGCCGCCAGCCGTGGGGCCAGCAGGCTCAGGCCGCCGGCCAGCGCCAGCGTGCTCAGGTGATGGGTATCGTCGTGGGCGGAGACCCGCGCCTCGATCACCGCCCCCGGCTCCTCACTGGCGGCCGGCTGCTGGTGCAGCCCGGACAGCAGCGACAGGGCCGGGCCTTCGGCGATGACGCGCCCTTCCTTCATCTGCAACAGATGGTCGGCCAGCCTCGCCACCTCCTCCACCGCATGCGTGACGTAGATGACCGGGATCGACAGCCGCCGATGCAGCGCCTCCAGGTACGGCATGATCTCCGCCTTGGCCTGGGCATCGAGTGCGGCCATCGGTTCGTCCATCAACAGCATTTCGGGGCTGGTCAGCAGTGCCCGGCCGATGGCCACCCGCTGCCGCTCCCCGCCCGATAGCCCTTCCGGATGGCGCGCAAGCAGCCGCGCCAGCCCCAGCCAATCCACCACTTCATCCAGGGTAACGCGCCGCTGCGTAGGCTCGATGCGCCGCCACCCGTACAACAGGTTGGCGCGCACATCCAGGTGCGGGAACAGGCTGGCCTCCTGGAACACGTAGCCGATAGGCCTCTGGTGTGCGGGCACGAACACACCCGCCTCATCGTCCTGCCAGCAGACATCCCCGACCCGCAATCTCCCACGCCCCCGTTCCAGGCCACCGAGGCAGCGCAGCCAGGTACTCTTGCCGGAGCCGGAATGGCCGAACAGGGCCGTAACGCCGTGGCCCGGGATGTCGAATCGGACATCCAGGCTGAAACCCTCGCGCACCAGCTGCAACGCCCCCCAGATCACGGCCGCGCCCCGGCGCGGCCATTCAGCGTGTACAGTGCCAAGAGCACCAGGAAGGCAAAGGCCACCATCGCCGCGGACAGGCCATAGGCCTGGGGGTACTCCATCATCTCGACATGGTCGTAGATGGCGGTCGACACCACCTGCGTGCGGCCGGGGATGTTGCCTCCGACCATCAACACCACGCCGAACTCCCCGACCGTATGCGCGAACGCCAGCACCGTGGCGGTCATCAGCCCCGACCGGGACAGCGGCAGCACCACAGTGAAGAAGCGGTCCCAGGGGCTGGCGCGCAGGCTGGCGGCCACCTCCAGCGGCCGCTGTCCGAGCGCCGCAAAGGCCTGGGTCAGCGGCTGCACCGCGAACGGCAGAGAATACAGCACCGAGCCGATCACCATGCCGGGAAAGGAGAATACCAGCCGCGGCCATCCCAAGGACTCCCACGGCCCGCCGATCCATCCGTGCGGGCCGAGCAGCACGATCAGGTAGAAGCCCATCACCGTCGGCGGCAGCACGATGGGCAGCGCCACCACCGCCTCGATACCGGCCTTCAGGCGGCTCTCGGTCCTGGCCAGCCACCAGGCCAGAGGTGTGCCCAGACACAGCAGGATCGCCGTCGTCACCAGCGCCAGCCTCAAGGTCAGGACCACCGGTGCCCAGTCGGCTGCGGCGGAGAGCGCGTTCAAGGCTTGGTAACCCCGTAGCCGAAGGCGGTGATGATGGCATCGGCCTGCGGTGACGCCAGGAAGGCGGCGAGCGAGCGCGCCGCGGCCTCATGCGCACCGGCCTTCAGCAGGCATTGCCCCTGTTCGATGGGGTCGTACAGCCCCGCGGGAACGAGCCAGGACGAGCCGCCGGGCGCCTTCGGCCCCTTCAGCTGCGAGGCCGCCACGAAGCCGGCCTCGGCATTGCCGCTGGCCACATACTCGAAGGCCTGGGCGATGTTCTCGGCCCTGACCAGCTTGGGTGCGAGCGCCCCGGCAAGCCCGAGCCTGCCCAGCGCCTGCATCGCCGCCGTCCCGTAGGGGGCGGTCTTCGGGTTGGCGATGGCGATGTGCTGGATTCCCGCCGCGCGCAGCGACTCGGCCCCGTGGGACACGTCGGCGTGCGGGCTCCACAACGCCAGCCGCCCGATGGCGTAGGTGCGTTCGGAACCCGCGATGGCCAGGCCCTCGGCCACGAGTTTATTCGGGCGGACGGTATCGGCGGCCAGGAACAGCGCGAACGGCGCCCCGTTGACGATCTGGGCATACAGCTTGCCGGTGGAGCCGATGCTGACGACGACGGCATTGCCGGTGGCTTTGGTGTAAGCCTTGGCGATGGCCGCGAACGGGATGGCGAAGTTCGCCGCCACGGCGACGCGCACCTCACCGGCATAAGCCCCGGTAGGCAGCATCAAAAACAATACGAACAATGCGATCTTTCTCATCTCTTTCCTCCTTGCCTTTCGATCCTCAGTCCTGTCCGGCCAGCACCACATCGGATGCCTTGAAACAGACCCATACCGGCGTGCCCGGCACCAGCCCCATGGCGGCCAGGCTGTCGAGACTGATCATGGCGGTGATGACCTTCGCCCCCGAAAGCTCGACGGCGACACCCGAGACCACCGCGCCCTCATCCGCGCGCAGCACGCTTCCTTGCAGGCGGTGGCGGGCGCTAACCGCCGGCACCCCCTCGCCGGTACACAGGAACACGGCCGACTCCCGGATCAGCGCCATCACCTCCTTGCCGGTCTCCAACCCCATCTCGGCCGCGCCCTCGTTGGTGACCATGGCTGTCAGGCGATCCGCGCCGCCGATAGCGATCACCACCTCCGTGTTCACCGCCCCCTTCGACACCACCTGTACGGCGCCGTGCAGCTGGTTGCGTACGCTCGTCTTCATGAACCACCTCCGTATCAGCCTCGAATAGCGTTCGTATTCGGCCAGGCCCTCGCCGAGCAGCGCCACAAAGCGCCGGTGCTCATCCTCGGCGGCGCGGTACATGGCGATCATCTTTCGCCCGGCCGCAGTGAGTTGCGTGCCACCGCCGTGAGCTCCGCCGACCGAACGCTCCACCAGCGGCGAGGCGCTGCGGTTCTGCAGCCGCTCGATCGTCTGCCATGCCGTGCGGTAGCTGATGGCGCAATCCCTGGCCGCCTGCGTCATCGAGCCGGAGGCCTCGATGCGCTCCAAAAGCGCGATCGACGAGGCCGCGAGTGCCTCGCTGTCGCCGAATCGCAGCGACAGCGAGGCGTCCAGCGTCGCCTTTTCCTTCGCTCCTGCCTGCATCCGGCCTCCCCGGCGTTATGCAATGGCTTGCATAACGCCTTGCGTATGGACTCATGCATCCCAAGGCAAGCCCCGGGCCAAAGCGCAACTCATTGATTTATATGGAATGAATGATCAGGGCTCTTGTTCCGGATGCGACAGCCGGACATCGTTTGCACGAAAGCCGACAAGGCGGGCTCATCCCTTCTCCACCACCGTCATCTCGCCGTCGGCATCGACGATCTCGGCCCGACTGAGGCTGCCGTCGTCGCCGTAGACATAGCGGTGCTCCAGCTCGACCTCGCCGTAGACACGCTTCTGGAAGGACATCAACCGGCCTCTCGCATCGAAATACCCCGCGAAGAAGGTGTTGCGGTTCTTCGTTTCCACCGCCTCCAGCTCACCGACCAGCTTGAACGGCAGCGCCACGCCGCTATAGGCGGTGAAGTAACGGATGCTCTGCTCACGCATGGGGCACGCCGGTCTGCATCTCCTGCAGGTTCTCGGCCAGCATGCGCCGGTACTGTTCGGTGTAGAAGTCCATGGCCTTGCCCGCCGCCGCCGCATCGCCGTTGGTCTCCATGAAATGGAAGGCGTTGTAGCGCGCCGCCGCGTACAGGATGGCGGCACTGAGCATGTTCGGCGCCCACTCCTCGGACAGATCGTTGGCCAGATGGATGAACTCGTCGGCCACCTCGTGGAAATCACCTTCAAGCATACCCCGCTCCTTATCCGGCTCCCAGCCGGTGCGCGACGACGGCGCGCACGTCCGGGTCCGCATCGTTTTTCAACCGCCATAGCGCCTCGACCGGCACGCGGGCCACCGCGGCCAGGCGCACGATCAGATCCTCATCGTCCAGCAGCCTGACCGCCTGGTTGGGGCTGAGCCGGTGCACGACGATGCGCCGCACCTCCGGCGAGGGGTCGTCGATCATCATCGCATGCCAGCCGGTGGGCAGGCGTTCGGCCACGGCCTTGCGCACCAGCGCCTCGGTATCAAACAGCATATGGCGCAGCATGCCCACCGGCGCCCGCTCGGCCACGCGCTGGCGCACGAAGTAATCCGCATCATCCATCATCTTCACCAACAGTCCTGCCGGCAAGCGCTCGGCCACAAGGATGCGCACCTCACGATCCGGATCGTCCATAAAGCGGCGGATCAGCGTGATCGGCACGGCGCGTACCACCGCCCGGCGCACGACCGCATCCGGATCGCCCATCAGCGGTATCAGCTGCTCCGCAGCGAGGTATGGCACGACAATGGCGCGGGTCTCCCAGAACGGATCGTCGGCATACTCGCCCGCCAGGCCCGGGTTCTTGCGGAAGAAGCGGTAGATCTGGCGGCCACTGGCCACGCGCACGCAGGCATCGCCCGGCTGGCATGTCCCCGCCGCCAGCAGCGTGTCCCGATGCGGACAGGCGATGCAATCGCCGATCGGCGTGGTGACATCCTCCGCCTGCTTCCGTGCACCTTCCGCCAGCCGCACGCGACAGGTCCTAGGGCCAGATCCCACTCATTTTGGGTGCATCGACGAGATCATTTTTGCGCTTCTGCAAGGCATTGTGAGCGTGATGTGCTCTTTGCACATAAGCGATCAATAACGTAGCAGAGCGGAAAAATGGTCCGTCCCGAAGGGCTGTGTCCCCAATGAGTCCATTCGTCGTTGCGCGTCGTTCATTTGGAGTTACCAAAACTCTCTCCTTGCGCCTCGACTGGCCTCATCTGGGACAACAGCGCGGCATCCAAAATGAGTGCGATCTGGCCCTAATCTTCCGTGATCTCGGCGATCACCACCCCGGTGGCGGCGTCGTAGGCATCGGTGAAGCGCAGGCAATGCTCGCGCCCGTCCACCAGATACAGATTGAAGCCCTTACCCGCCAGCGCCGGCGTCTCGTAGTCGACATCGTCGTCCATGCACCAGGTGAAATGGATGTTCGGATGCTGCCGCCTGAGCTCGGCCAGCCCACCCTCGCCCGAGCCATGCCGATTCACCCACGCGGCGATATCGGCGAGCTGTACCTGGCTGATCAAGTCTCGGCCTCCATGGTGAAACGCACACGCTCTTCCGGCGTCGCCCCCAGCGCCTTGGCCAGCCAGGGTGGAGGGCTTCCGGCCAGTACCGTCTGCAGCTCGGCCAGCACCTCACGGGCCGCGCCGCCCTGTGGGCGCTTGATCGGATGGATGCCGGCCTTGACCACCTTGGCCGCCGCAGGGCCCCCGATGGAAACGGCGAACAGCACATGGCAATCGCCGATCAGCCTGACCAGGGCCGCCGTCTTGTCCTCGTCCTCGGCAGCCGATTCGGTCGGGCAGCCATCGATCAGGCGGATCTCCGTGGCCGACACCTGGTAGATCAGGAAGGATTCACAGGAGGCGAAATGCCCGTCGATCATCTCCTCACCGTTCGAGGCCACCGCCACCCGGATCGAATGGGGCATGTCGCCTTCCTCGTACGGCTCCGGCTCCGGCAGGGTGGAGATATCCGAGCCCCCGTGCAGCAGATCGGCCGCCTCAGCCAGCCGCGGCGCGTCGGCATGGCGCGGCAGCAGCACCCCCAGGTCGGCGGACGTGATGCCGGCGATCTTCTTCGCCGTCAGCGGCATCTTGAGCGCGGTGACCAGCACCCCGACCAAATCCTGCGCCCCGACTCCGAGGGTCTGGGCGGCCAGGCCGATGCGTAGCGCCAGCTCGCGGGATAATCCCTTGCGGGACATCATCCTTCCCTCAGGCCGTCAATGGCAGGATACAACCCGGAACCGGGCAGACCTCGACGCACTTGGGCGCATCGTAATCGCCCTCGCACTCGGTGCAGGTCTCCTTGGTGATCTTGAAGACCACCTTATCCTCGAAGATGGATGAGGTCGGGCACAGCGGCTCACAATCACCGCAGGAAATGCATTCGTCGGCAACAATGTACATGGCCATGGCTCTCTCCTTTCTGTTTAGGGAAACCGTCGCTAGCAACCCTTCTGCTGCGTTGCACGGTGCTCGCAACCTCCACATATCACTCAATATGCCTCGGCCGCTGCGCTCCGTGCGCCTTGCATCCGGGCCACTCCCGGCGGTTTCGTTCTATTTCAACTTCAGTCGTCCTCGCCGGCGCGCTTGGCGCGCAGCGTCACGGGCAGGTTCGGGCGGGCGATCGGCTCGATGTAGAAGCTGGAACCGTCGCCCAGCCTGAGTTCGCCACCCCACTTGTCGTCCTCGTCGAACTCCATCGACACCACCGTGTCCTCCAGATCCTTTTTCGGCACGTAGAGGGTCATCTCCCCGGCGGCATCGCGGCGCAGCATCACTTTAGGCATCGCGTCTCTCCTTCCTGGGAACGCGGAGGGGGGATTGCCCCCCTCCTTTGTCCAGCCCGATCAGCGGATCAGGTCGTAGTTGTAGTCCGTCGTACCCATACCGCGGGTCTCCTCGTCGAGCTTCTCCAGCACGGCATTGACCAGGGTGGTGAGGATGTACATTGCCCCCTCATAGCCCAGCGTGGTCAGGCGGTGCAGGTGATGGCGGTCGAAGATCGGGAAGCCGATGCGGATCAACGGCACCTCGAACTCCTTGCCCTTGTGCACGGTATCTCGCTGGATGAACTTGCCGTAGCTGTTGCCGATCATGAAGTCCGGCTTGTTGGTGAACATCAGCGAGCGGAAGTGCCACAGATCCTTGCCGATGTGCACCGTCGTGTTCTGGCCGTACGGAGACTCGGCCAGCATGGCCTCCATCGCCTTGCGCCAACGCTTGTTGGCGTGGTTGACCAGTACATCGCTCGGCTCCGCACCCAGCTCCAGCAGGAACTTGGTCATGCCCATGGCGAAGTCGGCATCGCCGTACACGGCGAAGCGCTTGCCGTGCATCCAGGTGTGGCTGTCGGTCATCATGTCGACCAGGCGGCCACGCTCCTTGGCCAGCGATTCCGGGATCGGCTTGCCGGTGATCTCGGAGACCTTCATCAGGAACTCGTCGGTCCACTCCAGGCCCATAGGAATGGAAAGCTTGGGCACCTCGTGCTTCCAGGTGTTCTGCACGTACTTTTTCGTCTTCTCCAGCTGCCAGGGCTGCAGCAGGATGGTGTCCAGCGCGTTCGGCGCATCCTTGATCTCATCCTGGGTGGTGCCGCCGGCATACATGCGGAACTTGCCGTCGGCCGGGGTGTCCAGCACCTCGGACGGGTCGGAGAGCAGGCAGGCTTCCACGCCCATCTCCGCCAGCATGCGCTTGACCACGCGGAAGTTGCCCAGATAGGTCTCGAAGCCCGGCACCAGGTTCACCTTGCCGTTGGAGCCGACCACCTTGTCCTCCATATGGTTGAGGGTGAAGTAGCGGGCCATGCCCTCGAACATATTGTCCCAGCCGGTGACGTGGCTGCCAACGAAGCTCGGGGTATGCGCGAACGGTACCGGGTACTCATCAGGCACATGTCCTTCCTTCTTGGAGTTGGTGATGAACGCGTTCAGATCGTCGCCGATGACCTCCGCCATACAGGTGGTGGAGACGGCGATGATGTCCGGCTGGTACAGCGCCTTGGCGTTCTCCAGGCCGTCCTTCATATTCTGCTGTCCACCGAACACCGCCGCATCCTCGGTCATCGAGTCGGAGACGCAGGACACCGGCTCCTTGAAGTGGCGGTTGAAGTAGGTGCGGAAATAGGCGACACAACCCTGCGAGCCGTGCACGTACGGCAGCGTCTTCTCGAAGCCCAGGGCGCACAGCACGGCACCCAGCGGCTGGCAGGCCTTGGCCGGATTGACGGTCAGCGCCTCGCGCTCGAAGTTCAGCTTCTGGTACTCCTCGGTCGTCGTCCATGCGAAGACCTCGTCGATCTTCTCCTTGGCATGGCGCTCCTCGAAGGCATTCTGCTTGTTGGCGAGATTTTCCTTGTAGTCCTCGTCGCGGAACAGCGGATAACTCGGTTTGATATTGGTTACTTCTTGGCTCATCGTGGTTTCTCCTTGCAGGCCACTCATCTGTGGACCATGTCATTGAAGTTGGGGAACAGGGGATGGCGGCCCTTCCGGGCCGCCATCCGGCGGTTCAGGCGTTGGCGACCTTCGGGGACTCAGCTGCCTCCGTGTTCTTCCAGGGTGCAATGAGCCTGCCCCAGCACGGATTATTCAGCGTCATGTCCATATCGCGGGCGAAGATGGCGAAGCCGTCATAGCCGTGATACGGGCCGGAGTAGTCCCAGGAGTGCATCTGGCGGAAGGGGATGCCCATCTTCTGGAAGATGTACTTCTCCTTGATGCCGGAGCCGATCAGATCGGGCTTGATCTTCTTGACGAACTCCTCGAACTCGAAGCCGGTGACGTCGTCGTACAGCAACGTGGCCTCACCCATCTCCTTCAGGGTGCGGTCATAGTCGTCGTTATGGCCGAACTCGTAGCCGGTACCGACGACCTCCATGCCGAGATCCTCGTAGGCGCCGATGGTGTGGCGCGGACGCAGGCCGCCGACATAGAGCATCACGCGCTTGCCTTCCAGGCGCGGGCGATACTTCTCGATCACCGGCTCCATCTCGGCGTTGTACCTGGCGATGACGCGCTCCGCCCCCTCCTTGATCTTGTCGTCGAAGTGCTCGGCGATCCGGCGCAGCGACTCCGCGATCTTGGTTGGGCCGAAGAAGTTGTACTCCACCCAGGGGATGCCGTACTTCTCTTCCATATGGCGGGAGATGTAGTTCATCGAGCGGTAGCAGTGCAGCAGGTTCAGCTTCACCTTCGGCGTCAGCTCCATCTCGGACAGCGTGCCATCGCCGGACCACTGCGCCACGACGCGCAGGCCCATCTCCTCGAGCAGGATGCGCGAGGCCCAGGCGTCGCCGCCGATGTTGTAGTCACCGATGATGGACACGTCGTACGGCGTAGCCTTAAAGCTGGTGTCGTTATCGCGGGCGCCGAGCACCCAGTCGCGGATGGAGTCGTTGGCGATATGGTGACCCAGGGACTGGGACACACCGCGGAAGCCCTCGCAACGCACCGGCACCACCGGCTTGTTGATCTCGCTGGTGGCCTTCTTCGACACCGCCTCGATATCATCGCCGATCAGGCCGATCGGGCACTCCGACTGCACGGAGATGCCCTTGTGCAGCGGGAACAGCTGCTCGGCCTCGGTGATCAGCTTCGCCAGCTTCTTGTCGCCGCCGAACACGATGTCCTTCTCCTGGAAATCGGAGGTGAAGTTCATGGTGCCGAAGGTGTTCACGCCGGTGGTCCCGACGTAGTAGTTACGCCGGCCGGCGCGGGAATACTGGCCGCAACCCACCGGGCCGTGGCTGATGTGGATCATGTCCTTGATCGGACCCCAGACCACACCCTTGGAGCCGGCGTAGGCGCAGCCGCGGATGGTCATGACACCGGGCAGCGACTTACGGTTCGAGGTGATGCATTTCTTGGACTGCTCCAGCGACGGGTCGTTGACCGCCAGGTGCTTGGCACGGTCCTTCTTGGCCTTCTCCGGGTAGACCTCAAGGACCTCCTGGATCAGCGCCTCGGTTTGTTCAGCTGTCATTGCGCTCATTTCTTTCCTCCTTCGCCACTAATCTGTGGACGAATTGTCGTTGGTCGGAAGCCCTCGCGGCTTCCAGGTCAAGTACCGTGGCCGGATCGCCCGGCCGGAATACCGGCCGGGCTCACCGACTGCACGATCAGGCGGTCGCGACGACCTCGTCGGCGGCGGTCTTGCCGATGATGGACTCGTCTTCCTCTTCCATGATGCCGAACTCCATGAGCAGGGCTTCCAGCTCGTCCATGGTGATCGGGGTCGGGATGACAAAGTTCTTGTTGTCGATGATCTTCCGGGCCAGGGAGCGGTACTCGTCCGACTGCTTGGCCTTGGGATCGTACTCGATACAAGTCATACGACGGATCTCGGCGCGCTGCACGACGTTGTCGCGCGGCACGAAGTGGATCATCGTGGTGCCGAGCTGGCGGGCCAGTTCCATGATCAGCTCATCCTCGCGAGCGGTGTTGCGGCTGTTGCAGATCAGGCCAGCCAGGCGCACGCCGCCGGAGTTGGCGTACTTGACGATGCCCTTGGAGATGTTGTTGGCCGCATACATGGCCATCATCTCGCCGGAGCAGACGATGTAGATCTCCTGCGCCTTGTTCTCGCGGATTGGCATGGCGAAGCCGCCACAGACCACGTCGCCCAACACGTCGTAGAACACGAAGTCCAGGTCCTCTTCATAGGCGCCTTCCTCCTCGAGGAAGTTGATGGCGGTGATCACGCCGCGGCCGGCACAGCCGACGCCCGGCTCCGGACCACCGGACTCGACGCACTTGATGTTCGCGTAACCGGCCTTCAGCACGTCATCGAGCTCGAGATCCTCGACGGTACCGGCCTCGGCGGCCATCTCCATGATGGTGTTCTGGGCCTTGGAATGCAGGATCAGGCGGGTAGAGTCCGCCTTCGGATCGCAGCCGACGATCATCACCTTCTTGCCCAGTTCAGCCATCGCCGCGACCAGGTTCTGCGTGGTGGTGGACTTGCCGATACCACCCTTGCCGTAGATTGCACATTGTCTCATAGCCATGTTCGTTCTCCTTTGTGTGGGATGCGGGTGCAGTGCCATCCTTTTGGCAAGGGCTGTGCCAGTCATGCCAACATCGCCTAACACATTGAAATCATTCGATATGAATACAGGGTGTCACGGCATCGCCCTGGGTCGCGTATGCGACAAAACGGCCCCGGCTGTCCGGTTAACCACAAACAGTTTCGGGACTAACGAGCCCCCCTTGGCGTGCGAAAACAATGCCTTCCGGCGGCGGCGACGGCATGGCACCGCCCCTGCTCAACCCCGTACACGGGACATAGAGACGTATAGACAAGGGGAAGCGCATGCGGCGGAAACTGGTGATGATCGGCAACGGCATGGCGGGCATGAGCGCCATCGAACGTATCCTGAAGATCGACGCGGCGATGTTCGACATCACGATCTTCGGCGCCGAGCCGTACGCGAACTACAACCGCATGCGCCTGGCCGATCTCTTGACCGGCGAGGCCTCCGTGCCGGGCCTGACCCTGAACGATGCCGCATGGTACGAGGCCGCCGGCATCACCCTGCACCTGCGCAGCACCGTGGCCGGCATCGACAGGGAGAAGCGCCAGGTCATCGCCGGGGACGGCACAAGGGCCGACTACGATGTGCTGATCATCGCCACCGGCTCCCATCCCTTGATGATCCCGGTACCGGGCACGGACAAGAAGGGGGTGGTGCCCTTCCGCAGCATCGCCGACTGCAATGCCATGGAAGCCGCCGCGCGCGTATACCAGAAGGCGGCGGTCATCGGCGGCGGCCTTCTGGGCCTGGAGGCGGCCTACGGTCTTTTATACCAAGGCATGCAGGTGACGGTGGTGCACGACCAACCCGTGCTGATGAACCACCAGCTCGATGCCACGGCGGGCCGCATGCTGCAGCGCCGGCTGGAATCCTTCGGCATGGATATCCGCACCTCCACGCAGACCGCACAGATCCTGGGCGATGCGCGCGTCACCGGCCTGCGCTTCGCCGACGATTCCCAGATCGATGCCGATCTCGTGGTCATGGCCGCCGGCATCGTGCCGAACACGGATCTGGCGAAGGCGGCCGGCATTCCCTGCGGGCGCGGCATCACGGTGAACGGTCAGATGCAATCGATCTCCGACCCGGCCATCTATGCCGTCGGGGAGTGTGCTGAGTATGACAACCAGACCCACGGCTTCGTGGCCCCGCTGTTCGCACAGGCGAATGTCATGGCAGCCCACATCACTGGCGGGCAGCCCGATCCCTACCGCGGCACGGTGCACGGCACGCAACTGAAGGTGTCCGGCGTGGACCTGTATTCAGCCGGCGATATCCACGCCGCTGCGGCTGCCGAGCTCATCGTCTATCTCGACCAGGGCATGGATATCTACAAGAAGCTGGTGTTGCAGGATGGCCACCTCATCGGCGCCCTGCTGTACGGCGACGTGGCCGACGGCCCGCGCCTTCTGGAGTTGATCCGTTCCGGCGAGGACATCACGCCCATCCGCTCACAACTGCTGCAGGCGGGATCAGCCGCCTCATCCGGCATCCAGTTCACCGCCGGCCCGACCGAGTTCGCCATGATCTGCGGCTGCAACGGCGTCACGCGCGGCAGCATCACCGAAGCCATCAGGCAATACGGCCTGACGGACTTCTTTGGGGTCATGTCCGAAACCCGCGCCGGCCGCGGCTGCGGCGCCTGCCACGGCGCCATCCACGCCCTGCTCAACGAAACCCTGTCCGAGATGGCCGCCTAACCCTGTTTGGTGAACATCCAACTCCGGCCATGCCCATTCGTTTGAACCCCATTCGGAACGCACAGGGAAACCGAAGCACTTGGACGTCACTGTCCGCTACAACACGACGACTGCCAAAAATGTTCAGCCCAATGTGATTGTTGTTTGTTTAAGAACCTTTGTACTAGGACTAGAAAAGCGGTTAGGCTGATCGGTATAGATGGGACTTTCCTCGGGGGATTTTCATGAGGTGGCTTTGGGCTCTGTATCTATTCTGCGCCATGCTTGGTTTCTACTCTTTACACAAGGCTTCCTCGATTATGGGATCGTCCATCCTATATGATGCCAGACATTCAATTGGGTTTTATGCCTGGGAATTGACCGGAGGCATATGCTTGCTCATTGCTGCCATTGGCTTTCTCTTGATCTTTACCGAGAGATCGATAGATAGGTGATGCGGCATTCGGGAGATGTCCCTGACCGGCTTCGGGCTGATGCCTGTTCATCAAGTTAAATAGCCGCCGGGGAAACCCCAGCGGCCACGTGGCGTTGCCCAGTGCGAATTCAGCAGCTTGCATGCTAACGGCGAATAATGGCTGTTGGCAGCCTATGCCACAGCAATAACTTCTACCCAGTGCCCGGATTTATCCTGCTTGGCACGCCAAACGGGATTCGAACGAATGACCGAGGTTGGCCTATTCTGTTGAAAACTCGATTGGCCATCGCCTTCCGAAAAGACCGACCTCACCAAATCCTCGACAATCGATTTTTATCCTACCGGGAATGGTAAAGCGACCCCGAATCATGCTCGACCTGACCCTCAAAAATAGTTTTTCAACAGAATAGGCCGAAGGCGGTTATTCCTTGGGATTAGTGTTTCCGATCAGGCCTTCGGATCGGAGCATGGACTTGAAGTCCTTCATGCTCGGGCGCCCGATCATGGTTTCGGCGTACAGCCGCTGCTCGTAGATGCGCATCCGCATCGCCTCGCTGGTATCAACCTGCGCCTCGGCGATCAGGCTGTGGAGGCCATCCCCCAGTAGCCTGCCGGGGCGGGATTTTGTGACGGCATAGATACGGGCCATCACCGCCTTTTCCTCGACGTTCATCTTGCACTTGCCGTCGAGGATCTTGAGCTGGACGGCGGTGACGCAGTCCAGTTCGATCGGCGTCAGCGTTGCCGCCTGCGCCCAGGCCTCGACATCGATCACCCGGCCATAACCTCCGTTAGTGCAGCCACACGCTCTGCCAGCCCAGCACGTACATGACAGTGGCAAAGCCGACCACGTAGGCGACGGCCACATGCCAGCCGTGGCGCAGCCACAGCGTGGCCGACTTGGCATCCGGATACATATTGGAGATGGTCACGCCTGCCGAGGAGGCGAACCAGAGCATCGAGCCTCCGAAGCCGACGGCGAAGGCGAGCGTCCCCCAATCGTAGCCGTTCTGGTTGATGGCGAGCGCCGTGAGCGGAATGTTGTCGAACACCGCGGAAACGACGCCCAGCCCGAAGGCGGTATGCCAGGAGGCGGCGGGGAGAGAAGAGACCGGCATCATCGAGGCCGCCGTCACCAGGCATAGCAGGAACAGCGTGCCCTTGAGGTTCTCCCCCAGCACCTCCCAGTCGTGGCGCCGGATGGGGATGGACAGGGCGATGGCGACCCAGACCGCCACGCCGATGAAGGGGAAGCTGTCCCGCACCGAACGGAAGTGGGTGTTGACGGTGATATTGGTCGCCATGGCCAGGCCCAGGATCAGTACGACGATGAAGATGCGGTTCCAGTCCACGCGCGTGTGCTGGTGGGCGTGCTTCAGGATCGGCGAATAGGCGTGCTGCTGCTTGGCCGCCACATAGCCGACGATCACTAGCGCCACGATCGAGGCGATGATGGCCTGGAATACCTGGCCCGGCTTCACGCCGGCGATCCACATCATGGTCGTGGTGGTGTCGCCGACCACCGAGAAAGCGCCGCCGGCGTTCGAGGCCGCCACGATGGCCGCCACATAACCAATGTGCACCTTGGAGCGGAACAGTTGATGCGCCATGGCCCCGCCGATCAGGGCGGCGGCGATATTGTCTAGGAAGCTGGAGATCACCCAAACGACAACCAGCACCCCAAAGGCGCCGGTCCAGTTGTCCGGCAGATAGCGCGGCAGGATCACCGGCACATGACTCTTCTCGAAGTGGCGGGCCAGGATGGAGAAGCCCAGCAACAGCAGGAACAGGTTGACCAGGGTGACCCAGTCGCGCCCCATCTGCCCGGCCAGCCCGGCCAGGCCCGTGCCTGTGGCGAAGCCGGCAAAAATCAGCTTGTAGAGAATGATGGCGGTAAGCCCCGTCAGGGCCACGCGGAAGGTCTGGTGGTGGAAGACGGCCACCCCCAGCAGGGTCAGGGCGAACAGGAAGAATTCGAACGGGATGCCATGGATGGCCAGCCCCGATGATGTGGCGGCGCACGCCGTGCCCGGAAACGCCGTCAGTGCCGCCATCAGTGCCATAAAAGCCGGCATGCCAAGCAAGCTAAAAATGCGCATATCTCGTCTCCTCCCCTGCCCGTCCGCTTCCGGATGCGGGATCCCAGTGGGATAAGCAACCGCACTGCCAAATAAAGGCCCTATACGCAGCAAGGAATCCGACATGGACCGATTGTCACCTTCAGGACAATCGGCGGCTTCGTCACAGGGTCATGGTCAATAAACACAAGGTTTATGCGCTGGTGCGCTCCTTGCTGAGACATGGCAACACCAGGCAAGGAGCAGACCATGGCGCAAATCGGAATATTCTTCGGCACGGATTCGGGAACGACGCGGTTGATGGCCAAGAAGATCGCCAAAAGCATCGGGGAGGCGGCGGCCAAGCCCGTCAACGTCAACCGCATCACCCCGGAGGATCTGTTGGCCTATGACGCCCTGATCCTCGGCACCCCCACCTACGGCGAGGGACAGGTGCCGGGAAAATCGGCCGGCAATCCGGTCGAGAGCTGGGCGGAGTTCCTGCCGCAGCTTGCCGATGCCGATCTCACCGGCAAGACCATCGCCCTGTACGGACTCGGCAACCAGGAGAAATACGCCGACCGCTTCGCCAGCGGCCTGGGCCAGCTCTACCACTTCTTTGCCGAGCGGGGCGCCAGCATCATCGGCGCCTGGCCGACCGAGGGCTACACGTTCGAGCACTCCGATGCCGTCGTCGACGGACGCTTCGTCGGCCTCGTCATCGACCAGAACAGCCAGGCCATGCAGACGGAGTCGCGCCTGGAAACCTGGCTGGCCGAGGTGTTGCCCAAGCTGACCGCCTAGGGGGCTCTTGGCCTGTCGCGTTTGCGACAAGGAGAGCGTTTGCGACATCTGGCAATCGCGTAAGTCATTGATATTTTGTTACTATCCAACTGGAACCGTTCTTGCAGGCTGAACCCAGACCCACACCGAGGAGGCTCCATGAGCAATTCCATCCCACCCGAACTGATCATCGGCCTGAAAAACGGCAGCATCGTGCCCTATCTCGGGGCCGGCTCCCTGCGGGGATCAATGCACAAGCAGACCGGCCAGCCGATGCCGGCCGACAGCGACAGCCTGATCCTGGCCATGAACGGCGGGCAGCCGATGGCGCCCAAGCTGATGTACGAATTCCCGCGCGCGGCGATGAACCTGGAGCTGAAGAAGGGCCGAAGCTTCCTCACGCGCTTTCTGAACCAGACCTATGGCGACGACAACTGGAGCCGGGCGCCGCTGCACGACTGGCTGGCCGCCATCCGCCCGCCCTACGTCGTCGACATCAACCGCGATACCCAGTTGCAGCAGAGCTATAGCGATACGCCGCACACCCTGATCGTCGGGGTGGCGCGCATCGCCGGCACCGATTACCGCTTCCGCATCTACCACTGGGATGGCACGGCCTACAACGAGATCGCCCAGGATGCGGTGGATGCGTCGCTGCCGGTGCTGTTCAAGCCCATGGGTACGCCGAACCCCGAGGCCAACTTCATCGCATCCGATGCCGATTACGTCGACTACATCACCGAGCTGATGGGCGGCTTCGCCATCCCGGCCTTCCTGAAGGAGTACCGCCAGGGCAAGCGCTATCTGTTCGTCGGCATGCGCATGAACCGCGACACCGAACGCATGGTGTTGTCCGACATCATCTACAACGCCGGCATCCCGGCGGCCTGGGCACTGATACCGGATGCCAACGCCAAGGAACGTCGCTTCGCCGAGCGCATGGGCATCCGCATCATCGATGCGGGCGTGGATGATCTGCTGTCCAACGCCGCCCTGCTGGATGCCGAGCCCGTCGGCTGCTGACATGCCCTACGAGGACATCGCCGCCGAGGCGCTGCCAGGCTTCATCGCCCGCCATAACCCCGTCGTGCTCGATATGCGCGACGCACCGAGCTATGTGCGCGGCCATATTCCCGGGGCGCGGCGGCTGACCGACGCCGCCATCCGCGCCCTCAGGGGAAGCGGGCGACCGCTATTGCTTTACTGCTATCACGGCATCAGCAGCCGCGACATGGCCTCCATGCTGGTGCGCGCCGGCTTTTCCCGGGTATTCAACCTCGAAGGGGGCTGGCAGGCCTGGGAGCGTCTGCGCGCCGGCCCCGGTCCATCCCCCTCCCCGGTCCTGACCGCCTGGTGCGCCGCCAACGGCTTTGACGATGCCGATGCCTTCGCGCAAAACGCAACGGGCCTGACGCCGCTGATGCAGGCGGCACTGAACGGAGACGCGGCGATCGTCGACGAACTGCTCGCCTGGCATGGCGCCATCGACCTGGTCAACGGCGACGGCAACACGGCGCTGTGGTTCGCCTGCAAGCGCGAAAGCGTGGAGATCATGCGCGCCCTGATCGCACACGGTGCCGATATCGATCATACCAACCGCGAGGGCGCGACCTGCCTGATCTACGCCGCCTCGGCGGGCAAGCTTGCAGCCGTGCGCACGCTGCTCGAGGCCGGTGCCGATCTTGCGCCCGAAACGCAAGACGGCTTCACAGCCCTGGACAGCGCCGCCAGCCTGCCGGTGCTGCGGCTGCTGCGCACGTACGCCGGACAGACCGAAAGGGCTCAGGGATAGCGGCGCAGGGCGCGCAGCCGCGTCGGCTGCCAGCCCCCCACGGCATAGAAATCGAGCGCCGGTACATTGGTGCGGTCGACCAGCATCTGCAGCCGGCCGATGCCGAGCCCGGTCGCCCGCGCCTCCATCGCCGCCAACAGCTGTGCACCGATGCCTCGCCGGCGGTGGCTGGAAGCCACGACCACATCCTCGACGAGCCCGGCCCAGCCGCCCTCGGCCGTCGACACCAGGCGCTGCATCGTACACATGCCGACGACGCGCCCGTCCGTTTCTGCCACCAGCACCTCGGCCGATGCCTGCCCCAGCAGCAGCATCAAACCCCGCCGCTGCCGCTCCGCCTCGAAGTGGAAATCGGATTCGACGGCAAACAGCGCGGCGAGCAGCCCCACCATGGCCTCGATATCGCCCTCCCCGGCCTGCCGGATATGCACGGATTCAGACATGGCACGCAGGTTGGGCGCTCACCCGTTTCGTCATTCCCGACCCATCGGGTATCCATGGATTGATTCGAGGCATCCGGGCCGGATGGATTCCCGCCTTCGCGGGAATGACAGGTGGGTGCGGAAATGACGGACGACACCGGAATGGACGAGAACTGACCACCCTACGCTTCGGGAGCGAAGCATTCGGAGAAATGCGCGCAGGCATCGCAACTCGGCGCCGGGCAGGCGATGATGCCCTCCCGATCGCACAGCCGCTTGTACAGGAACTTCTTCCACTTCATGTCGCGGTCGTTCGTTGCCGCCAGCTCCGGGAAATGGACATGCATCAGTTGGGTCAGATCCCTGCGCGTGAACAGCCCGAGATCCTCCCACAGGTGATTGCGGCCGCTGCAACCGATGATCATGATCTCGATCCACCAGGGCTGCTCCTGCAGATGCCCCGCCTGATGCTCGACGAACAACGCCTTGAGCTCGGCGTATTCGGGCATGGTGTCCCTATCCCAGGCCGGCGCAGAAGAAGCCTCCTCCCATGTCTGGCCAGGGAAATGATGGTCCAGCATCCGGGCATAGAGATGGGCATCGAGCCCGAGGCGCGCAGGCATGGCCCCTTGGCCATGGCGATAGCTGGCCAGCATGCTGGCCAGCATGCTGGCCAGCGCATGCTCACTGAACGTCCATCGCGAACCCATTAGCCTGCGGTAGGTCGCAAGCCTTTCGTCCTCGTTGGCAACAGCGCTCATGCGGGCTCTCCTGGCAAGACCATGGCCTCAGGCAGGGCTGATGACGACATCACCAAGAACCTGTGCCTGGCAGGCCAGGCGATTGTGCGCACCTGCCAGATTCTCCTTCAGGATTTTCTCCTCGACGACGCTCGGGGTGGTCAGGTTGTTCCAGCCCTCGTCCACCTTCATCAGGCAGGTGCCACAGTCTCCCTCACGGCAGCCGTAGATCAGGCCGGCGCCGAGTTTCTCCGAGACCTCGATGATGCGGGTGCCGACCGGTACATGCACAGTGATGTCGATATCCTTGAACGTCACTTTCGCCTTTGCCATTTCCGCCTCTCCTTGCTTGTTGCTCTGTTATCCAGGGATCGCACATGGGGAAGCCGTGCGCGGACAATCCTCGATCTCCCGCCCCGGCTGTTCACGCAGTCCGATCCAGGTATCCACGATCACCGCATCGAAACCGGCCATGCGCTCCCCGCCCACCCGCATCAGCGGCCGGCGAATCAGTAGCGGGTCCGCCACCATCAGCGCCAATGCCGCATCCTCGTCCAGCGCCTCCGGCACCACTGCCCCCTCCTTCACGGCCGGGGCAGAGCGGTTAAACCATTCGGCCACGGCCATCGTCCCGAAAAAGGGGCGCAGCACGGCCGCAGTCCAGCGCTCACTGAGAAGGTCGCGCACCACAAGACGATGCCCTGCCGATTCCAGCAGGGCCTTCTGGCGGGCGTTATTGATACACCCGGGCTTCTCGAAAAAGATGACATAGCTCATGGCGACGATCCGGACACGAGATTCATCGGGACTGGATCTCGGCCATGGCCTCGGCCAGCCGAGCGGGCGGGATGCCGGTCAGCGAGCCGGGCGGGTTCAGCGCCTCGCTCAGGCTGTCGAGGATCGCCCCCTCGATCGGGCAGATGCTGGCGCACTGCGGATCGGCGAAATCGCCGACGCACTCGGTGCACTTGTTCTCGTCGATCAGGAAATGCGGGCTCGCCTCGTAGATGGCGTTGCTGGGGCACAGCGGCTCGCAGGCCCAGCAGTTGACGCAGGATTCGATGATCTCCAATGCCATATGAACCTCCTAGGCCGCCGCAGAGGCAGCCGATGCCTCGTCGAGCTTGCCGGCCTCGATCATCTCGGCGTACACAGCCGCTACGGCCTCCTCGATCGGCTCCATCGCATGCTCGCCGTTCGGGGCGATGCCGGCGGCTTCCAGCTGTTCCCAGGGCTCGAAGCCGATCTTGGAGCACAACACCGCCTCGCAGCCCTCAAGCGCGCGGATCGTCTGCCCCAGCGCGCTCTCCTTCTCGCCGCAGCTGTCGTCGCCGACGCAGTATTGGTCGGTGCGGCGGTGGCCGATGAAGCGTACGCCGTCGCTCGAGGCCTCGTAGACGAGGAACTCACGGGCATGGCCGAAATGCTGGTTGATGACGCCACCGCCGCTGGTGGCCACGGCCATCAACACCGGCCGGTAGCGGGCGCCGCCCGCGCTCTTGCCGATGCGCGCGGCCGCGGCGTCGTGCGCATCCTCCGCAGCCAGCGCCTTGGCGATTGACTCGTGCACCTTGGCGCGCTTGACCATCGCCTCCTGGTAATCGATCTCCATGTCATCGATCTTGTCCAGCGTGAACTCGGCGCCGCGATCCTCGCCCAAGAGGCCCACGGCGTCGGCGCGACACTGGCGGCAATGGCGCATCATGTTCATGTCGCCGGCGCAATCGTCCTGCAGGGCGGAAAGCTCCATCGGCGTCGGCCCGCGCTGGCCCATGACGCCGTAGAAGGTGCCGTGCTCGGCCTCGGCGATCAGCGGCATGACGTTGTGCAGGAAGGCGCCCTTGGCCTTGACGATGCGCGACACCTCCTTCAGGTGTTGGTCGTTGACGCCCGGGATCATCACCGAGTTGACCTTCACCAGGATGCCGCGCTCGACCAGCATCTCCAGGCCCTTCTGCTGCTGTTCGATCAGGATCTTCGCCCCCTTGATACCCTTGATGCGGCGGTTCTCCCAGAAGATCCACGGGTAGATCTTGGCCCCGACCTCCGGATCGACGCAGTTGATGGTGATCGTCACATGATCGATGTTGTGTTTGGCCAGCTCGTCGACGGATTCCGGCAGTGACAGGCCGTTGGTGGAGACGCAGAGCTTGATATCCGGCGCCTTCTCGGACAGCTCGCGGAAGGTTTCGAAGGTGCGCTCCGGATTGGCCAGCGGATCGCCGGGGCCGGCGATGCCGAGCACCGTCATCTGCGGGATGTTGGCGGCCACCGCCATCGTCTTCTTGACCGCCTGCGCCGGCGTCAACAGCTCGGAGACGACGCCGGGGCGCGATTCGTTGGCGCAGTCGTACTTGCGGTTGCAGTAATGGCACTGGATGTTGCAGGCGGGCGCCACTGCCACGTGCATGCGGGCAAAGTAGTGGTGCGCCTTCTCTGAATAGCAGGGATGGTTGTAGACCTTGTCGCGGATATGCTCCGGCAGATGCGACATCTGGTCGTCGTCGCTGCCACAGGAGCCGGCCGAGCAGCCCCCCTTGGGTGCGTCTTCCTGTCCGAGAACCTTCAGTTCCATGCCGACCTCCGCGCGCTGCCGATTTCGGGCCATGCCCCGCTATCGACTGGCAAGCGCCGTGCCAGCATTATCATCAATCTAACTTATTGATATGGAATATATTTTTATCTTTGATGCACGCACATGTCGCAAAGACAACAGGTATCAACCACCCATTTGTGCCGAACCGAACAAGCCGCAGCGCCGGGGATGGTCTAGATCTCCGCCTCCAGCCAGGCCTCGATCAGGCCATCGTCCGCAAAGCAGTGGCATTCCGCGGACGCGCCGACGGATTCGGCAGCGATTTGCTTCGCGACCTGCCATGGGGAACGCCTGAACTCGTGTTGCTCGCCGCCGCTGCACGATCCGGGTGCATCCGTCTTATCCATCATGCCCGCTCCCTCTCTTCATCGCTGTCGTCCGCATGATGCATGGAAGACGAATCCGGATATGAATGAAATGCGTGCGAACACGTATGCCACCGAGCCAAGGCTCAGATCTTGCGCATGCGGATGTTCAGCGTCTTGATGCGATAGGCGATCTGGCGCGGCGTCATGCCCATCAGCCGCGCCGCCTTGGCCTGCACCCAGCCGGCCTGCTCCAGCGCCGCCAGCAGGCGCTCGCGCTCGCTCATGTCCGGATCGTCGAGATTCGCTTTCGCCGGGGCCTCCACCGCATGCACAGCACCCAGTGACTTCTCCTCGATGCCGGTAAGGCTGATCAGGTCGCGGTCGATGGTGCCGTCCTCGCTCATGATGGCGGCGCGCTCCAGGCAGTTCTCCAGCTCGCGCACGTTGCCGGGCCAGGCATAGCGCACCAACAGGCGCACAGCGCTGTCGGTCAGCGCCAGTTTGCGCCCCTGACGCTTGCCCAGCTTGTCAATGAGGAAGCGGGCGATGTCCGGGATATCCTCGGCCCGCTCGCGCAGCGCCGGCACGAAGACCGGCATGACGTTCAGCCGGTAGTACAGGTCCTCGCGGAAATCGCCCTTCTCGACCTCCTGTTCCAGATCCCGGTTCGTGGCCGTGATCACGCGCACGTCGACCTTGATGCTCTTGGTGCCGCCTACACGTTCGAATTCGCCCTCCTGCAGCACGCGCAGCAGCTTGGCCTGGAACAACGGCGAGATCTCGCCGATCTCGTCGAGGAAAATGGTGCCGCTATCGGCCTGCTCGAAGCGTCCCTTGCGCTGGCTGATGGCACCGGTGAATGCCCCCTTCTCATGCCCGAACAGCTCGGTCTCCAACAGGTTCTCGGACAGCGCCGCGCAGTTGAGCCTGACGAAGGGGCCGTTGGCGCGCGGCGAGTTGTAATGGATGGCGTTGCTGATCAGCTCCTTGCCGGTGCCGGATTCACCGCGGATCAGCACCGTGCTGTCCCATTTCGACACCTGGCGTACCTGCTCGAACACCCGGCGCATCTGCGGCGAATGGCCAACGATGTTCTCGAAGCCGTAGTTGCTGCGCACCTGCTGGCGCAACCTGTCGCGCTCGACAACCAGGCTCTTTTTCTCCCGCTCCACCTCCCAGGACAGGCGCACGCTCTGGGCGATCAGTTCGGCCACCATGCGCAAGAACTGCGCCCGCTCCCGCAACAGGCCTCGCGCACCGGGCGTGGGTTGGGCCGCCAGCACCCCGACCGGGTCGAGATCGCCGAGCTTGACCGGCACGCCGATGAAGGAGCGCTCAGGGTCGTACAGGCGCAGCTTGCCCAGAAAACGCGGTTCGTCGGCGATGCGCTCGATGACGACCATATCGTCCTGGGTCATGATGGTGCCGATGATGCCTTCGCCGGGGCGGTAGCGCGCGGGCTGGGCATCCGCCTCGCTGCCGCCGTGCACGGCGGTGACCAGCATGTCCCCGTCCGGCTGCAGCAGTGCCACCATGCCGCGTTCCATGCCGGCATAGTCGTCGAGCACATCCAGCACGGCCTGCAGCGTTTCCTGCAGGTTCAGCGAACGGCTGAGTACATGGCTGACCTGGAACATCGCCTCCAGCTCCAGCGCGAACAGCTCCTCCCGGTCCATGTAGCGGGAGGCATTGTCAGTGAAGATGCTCATATGCCGCCCCCGGCCCCGCTCATCTCACGATGCGTCAGCGGCAGACGCACGCGGATGGCGCAGCCGCCCGTGTACTCCGGATCGATGATGATCATGCCGGTGTGCGCGTTGATCACCTCCTGGGCCATGCTCATGCCCATGCCGACATGGCCGCGCCCGGCCTTGGTGGTGTAGAACGGCTGGAATACCTTGACGCGGTCCTCCCCGGCAATGCCGGGGCCGGAGTCCTCGATGCACACCTCGCAATAGGTGTCGTTGGCCTCGGTGCGGATGCGCAGCTCGCGGTGCTTCACGCCCGGCGTATCCATGGCGTCGATGGCGTTGTCGATTAGCTGCTTGAACATGCGCCTGAGCGCCGCCTCGTTGGCATAGATGCCAGGCAGTGCCGGATCCGGATGCCACTCTATCTCGATGCCGTGCCTCAGCAGGCGCTCCGTGCTGATCGACAGCACATCGCGGATCAGCTGGTTGAGGCTGACGCTGGCATGGCGCTCCTCGGGCAGCCCCGGCATGCAGGCGCGCAACGTATCCATGGCCTTGCGTCCGGACTTGATCGATTCCTCCAGCACCTGGTACAGCGGCTGCTTCTTGACCTCCGTGCCCTCGCGCTTGAGTAGCATGCCGACGGCGGCGGAGACCAGGTTCAGCGGTGCCTGCAACTGGTACATGGCGCCGGAGATCGCTTCGCGCACGCCCTGGGTCAGCTCGCCCTCGGCCAATACCGCCCGCAATGCGTTCCTGCGCACCTCCTCCTCCTGGCGCTTGGCCCGCGTCGTCTCGTTGGCGATCAGCAGCAGATGTTCCTCCCGGTGCGATTCGAAGAAGGTCTCGGCACTGACATCATGCTCGCGGAACCAGATGCCGGAACAGGCGAACCAGCGTGGCATCCCCCCGTCCTGCGGGTCGAAGCGCACCTCGTGGTTGACGAAGCCCGCTTTGTCCACCTGCGTCACCGGCCGGCTTTCCGGTGCCGTGTAGCCGAGTGATTTCAGGAAGAAATCGGCCGGCTCCCCGATCCTCAGATCAGCCATCAGCTTCTTGTATTCCTGGTTGTCGAGCATCACGCGGCCAGTGCGATCGAGCACGGCGATGGCCATCGGCACCGCGTCGATGACGGCCTCGATCAGGAACTTCTGGTTTCGCACCTGCTGCTCCAGCCGGTGCACCTCGGTAACGTCGCGGCGCATGCCGAGGTAATGCGAGGTATTCCCCGCCGCGTCGAGCACCGGCACGATGACGAGATCGGCCACATAGCGCGTGCCGTCCTGGCGCCGGTTGACCAGCATGCCGCTCCAAGATTTCTTCTGCATCAGCCGCGCCCACATCGTCTGGTAGACGATCTTCGGCGTCGTCTTATCGGAAAGCTGCGACTCGTTGCCGCCGATGACGTCCTCCGGGACATAGCCGGTGATGCGGGAGAAGGCGCGGTTGGCATACAGGATGTTTGCCTTGGTGTCGGTGATGGAGATGGCCACCGCCGACTGCTCGACCGCCTCGAAGAACAGGTGGGGGGGAAGCCCCGATTCGTACTCCTTGGCCAGACCCTGCAGCGCCCGCACCACCTCGCCGGGGGTGCCATCCGGCACATCGGCCAAGAAGGCGCGCACGATGCCGGCCAGACGATTCCATGCCTCTGTTTCTGCCATCGCCATGCCCGACTCCTTGCCGGCCTCCATGTGGACCGCCGCCGTTCACCTACCCGCAGTACCGCAAGAAGCGTGCCCGTAGATCACGCATGGGTAATACGTTGCAAATACGACAATGGCGACCGACACGATTGTCATCTATGCAACAAGGGCTTCGGCCGCCTTTTCGTATTGTAGCAAAGCTAACAATGCCCCCAAACCGGCCATGGCTATGCAAAAACCATGTCGCTGCCAGGGCTTTGGGCCTTGGTCCGACGTTGCCTGTTTGCTTGGCACAACTGATGCAGATATGGGCACAGATACGGGCAATGTCCGCCGGATTCACAAGGAGTGAGAG
>OFHG01000079.1_pt1 | contig 45123 bp, 46 predicted proteins | sample 1521931 | NCBI WGS metagenome assembly OFHG01 (sample SAMEA2468438, study PRJEB22500) | soil metagenome | biome: Glassland; feature: Farmland; material: Clay | place: Australia | collected 2013-01-31 | depth 0.55 m
CTCTTCGGCGGCGCCATAGCACACGGCCCCCAACAAAGGAACGATCAGCGCAACAGCGATTTTTCTTCACGTCAAGTCCCCCCTACCCCAACATCTCCACAAGATCCTCGGCCTTGAGGTGCGTATAGCGCTTAAGCATCTGGAGCGACTGGTGACCGGTGATCGAGGCCACCTGCATCTGGTTCAATCCCTTCTCGAAGAGTCTACTTGTCGCTTCGTGACGTATATCGTGAAGGCACAAGCCCTTGATGCCTGCGCGTTTGCACGCCTTCGCAAAACCTCGTGTGACGCTGTTTGGATGGCTGCCAAATACATTGCCGTCACTTCGGCGCGGCAATGCCTCCATGATCGCCATCGCGCGGTTAGAAAGAGGAACATCACGTTCTTCCTCCGTCTTCGTGATGTCAGCGGTCAGGTGGATGATGCGGCGGCTCAGCCGCACGTGCCTATCCCATTGCATATTCGACATTTCGCTTCGGCGGATTCCCGTCTCCAAAGCCAAGCCAAAAAAGGCTGCAAGCGTGCCATCCCCGTACTCTTCCAAGGCAGCAAGCAGCCGTGCCTCTTCGCCTTGCAGTAAGCGCCGCTTCCTGCCCGTGTTGCCTTCCTTGGGCTTGCGAACTTCATTGATGGGATTGCCCCTGGGCAGCACCATGCCCCAGTCCTTGATAGCCACACTGAACACATGGCCGATCAAGGTGAGTTCTTTGTTGACCGTTGCAGGAGTGACCTCCTTGAGCCGAGCATCCCTATATGTCGAAAGCTCCTTGCCGCCGATATTTGTGATTGCATATTGAGCAATGGGATAGCTGCCGATCACACGCAACTTGCTTTGCTCTTGCACCCGTCCTCTCTTTAGAGGCGTCACTTCTTTGGAGTAGCGCTCCAGCAATCCGCCAACGATTGTCTTTTGGGATTCTCCAAGGGGGCGGTAGGTGCCGCTGTCCATGCCGGACTCGATGCTTCTAGCCCAGGCCTCGGCATCGGCCTTCGTCTCGAATGTCTTGGACTGGGTTGGATACCCCTTGCGGCGGATTTTGGCTTGCCACTGATAGTCGCCGCGCTTGTGAAAAGTAGCCATTTTCTGCACCTCCCTGGAAGGGTTTAGTGTCCCGAAAATGTCCCAATAAAAGGGTTTGTCAAGAGAAAAAGGGATACGATTCCACGTAACCCTTTGATTTTATTTGGTACTCCCAAGGGGAATCGAACCCCTGTTTTCGCCGTGAGAGGGCGACGTCCTAGACCGCTAGACGATGGGAGCCTTTGCGAGGGGGCGATTTGTATTCGAATCGGCCCTCGCCGTCAACGGTGCAATAGCCCGTGCAGCGTATTCGCGAGTCCCTCCCGACTCAACTGCTGCTTGACCAGATAGGCGTCCGCGCCGGCATCGAGTGCGCGCAGGCGGTCCTCCTCACTGTCGCGGGTCGAGATGACGAGGATCGGCATCCGTTCGAAATTCGGCTCATTGCGCATCTGCCTCACCAGCCCGAAACCATCCAGCCTGGGCATCTCCAGATCGGTGACGATCAGTTCAAAGAGCTCGGCGCGCGCCTTTTCCAGGGCATCGATGCCATCGATAGCCGTGCGCACGGCAAAGCCAGCCTCCTGCAGCATCTTCTTCTCAACCTCCCTGGCTATCAGGGAATCCTCGACCAGCAACACCCTGGCACCACCCCCCGCATCCGATGTCGTGAGCGCCCCGGCCAGGTACTGCTCCTGCATGGCCATCGCCGGTGCGGTCCGTCCCATCTCCTTGATGCCGTAGGGCTCGATGAGCAAAAGCACCTGAGAGTCGCTGACGATGCTGTTGCCCATCAGCCCGGGCATCTGATAGCGCTTCAGATAGGGATCGATGTCGCGCACGATGATCTCCGATTCATCGAGCAGTTCGTCGACGACGATGCCCACAAAGCCCTCGATATGCTTGGCGATGATCACATGGGGCTCGGATATGCTCACCCCGTCCGTCCGCCTTTCCAGCACATGCCGCAGATCGACCAGCGGTAGCGGCTTGCCCTCGTACCGGACATGGCGCACCGCCGTGCCCCTTTCGCGATCGTCGAGGGGCAGGCTTTCCAGCCGGTCCAGCGGCAATACCTGTTCGATCAAATGGGTCAGCATGCCGAATCGATGATCGCCGATGCGGAACTGCAGCGAGCGCTGAACGGTGATGCTGACCGGCAGGGACAGCGAAAAGCATGTCCCCCTGCCCTTCTCCGTATGGATGCGCACCGATCCGGTCAGTCGGCGCACGGTATCCTGGACGACATTCATGCCCATGCCGCGGCCGGCCATATCGTCGACATCCGCATGGGTGGAGAATCCGGGCCGGAAGATCATCTCCAGAATCTCCGCCGAATCCATCTGCTGAGCCTCGTGCTGCGTGGTTACACCACGCTGGATGGCCACATTCCGGATGTGATCGATATCGATGCCGCGGCCATCGTCGAGCACTTCGATATGCACCTCGTTGCCGCTCTGCTCGGCCAGGATGCTGATCATCCCCTCCTCAGGCTTGCCGGCCTGGCGGCGCTCCTCCGGCGTCTCGATGCCGTGCGCGATGGCGTTGCTCAACAGGTGGATCAATGGTTCGACCAGGGCCTCGGCAACTCCCTGGTCCATTTCCACCGACTTGCCGGCGATCTGCAGCCGCACCTTCTTGTGGTAGCGCACGGCCGCATCGCGCACGGCGCGCGGAAAGGTGGAGAAGATGCTGTCCAGCGGGCGCAACATCAGGCCCAGAATCTGATCCCGGATATCATTCAGGGCGATGGCGCTCCTGTCCTGCTCGTAGCGCATCTCATTGCCGAAGCGGCGGACCCTGCGCAGGTATTGGACGAAGGCCTCATCCATGGCCTGCAGCCCAACAACCTGCGCCGGGCCGCCCGGCTCCAGGGACTGGCGTATCTGCCGCCAGTGCTGGCGCAGGTCGCGCAGGCTATGCGCCAACTCCTCGTAGCCCTCAACCATCGAGGAGAAGCGAGATTTCGCCATGGTCAGTTCCATGACCTGGTTAGACAGCGCATCCAGGCGATCGGCATCCACACGCAGGAACCGCCCGGATGCCTGCTTGGCCTCGGGCATCAGCATCTGCAGCTTCGACAGATCGGGCCGGAAACCACCGATGTCTTCCACGGCCGGCGGCATGGCATCCTGCGTTGCCATCACACCCTGGTCGGTCTGCTCAGACTCGGTGCGCCGCCATGCCTCCGCATCCTCGGCACCGATCAGCGGCACCTCCTCATCGGCCAGGAAGGCCGCATGATCGGATGAAGAATCCACTGCAATATATTCGCATAAGGCATCGAATTTGGTGCGAAATCTCGAAACGTCCAAGGGCTCCTGGGCATCCGGATGTGCCAGCCTGTCGGCCAGCTGGTCATGGACGTCATACAGGAACTGCACCATCTCCGCGGTGCGGAACTCGGGGTGGCTCATCAATGCCTCGATGGCATCCTCGAACAGATGCGCCATATCGCCGACATCGGTGACGCCGAGCATCAGTGCGGAACCCTTGATCGTATGGGCATCGCGCCTGAGGCTGTTCAGCCCTTCCTCGCCCAGCTCACCGGCCTCCAACGCCACCAGATGCTGATCGATCAGCGCCAGGCGGTCCTTCGCCTCATCGAAGAATGAGGCGACAAAGCTGGAAACATCGAACTCCGACATGTCCTTGATGGGCTTAGAGCAGCCTCTGCAGGTCGTCCGCCGCACCCATCAGGCGATGGGCGATGTTGCGGGAATCCTGCAGCTGCTGCGTTGAATCATGCAAAAGCCTGGCCATCTGTCGCATACCCTCAAGAAAGGCCTGGCTGGTCTTGTCCTGCCGCCCGGTAGCCTGGGCGATGGCCCGCACGGCCTGGCCGGTCTTGCTGGACATGCCCTGCACCTGCGCCAGGGCGTCATGGGCGCGCTGCGCGACCTCGATGCCCTTGTCCACCTCGGCCAGCCCGCCGTGAGCCACCGCCATCGATGCCGATGCGGCGGCATTGACCTCGCTGGCCACGCCTTCAATCTCTTCCGTGAACTCGCGCACGCGCTCGGCCAGGCGCCGCACCTCGGCGGCAACGACAGCGAACCGCTTCCCGTGCTCGCCGGCCGCCGCCGATTCGATCGAGGCGTTCAGGGCCAGCAGATGCGTTTCATCGGCGATCTCCTGCACGGAGGCCAGCGATTCCATGATGCGTTCCGCCTTCTCGCGGGAGGCCAGGCCCCGCTCGGCGATCGCATGCACCGCATCCCGGATGCTCCGTAGCCGGCCGGTGGCCTCACCGGTGTCTCTGCCTGCCTGCTCGGCGACGCGCACCATGGCCTCGGCGATGCGCTCCACGCTGCTGGCCGTGGCCGCGATCTTCTGGGATGCGGTGGACATCTGTTCCAGCTCCCGCGTGACCTCGGCCAGCGACAGGCTCTGGGTTTCGGCGGCCTGCACCTGCTGCTCCGCCGCCTCCAGCATGGCGCCCGAGGCCGAGCCCACATCCGATGCGATATCCGTCAGGGTATGGAGCGCGCCCCTGGCAAGCCTGCGCATCAGAAGGCCCCCCCCGAGCAGAACCCCGACGATGAGCGCCAGGTTGATGCCCGCCAGCATCGTCATCCGGCTCTGGATATCCTGTCCCCGCCGCTGCTGTGCCTGCCCCAGTTCCTGCGCCACCCGGTCCGCCTTGGCCTGCGCCGCCACCACCAGGGAATGTGCCACCAGCGCCAGGTCACTGTTGTGCCCCCCCTGCCCCTCAAGGATATCCGTGGCGATTCCCTGGACGCGCTGCATCAGGTCGAACACCGGCTTCAGCTGCGCGTTCTGATCGACATGAACGCCGGACAGCGACGAAATCCCGCTGTACGCATGCTGGAAGGCGGCGAAGGCCGCGGCCTGCCTTGCCTTGTCATGCGTGTCCCCGCTCAGCATGAAATCATCGACGGGCGCCAGCATGCGCGGAAGCGCGGCGCCAAAGCGTTCCAGCCTCACCTGGTCCTGTTGCAGCGCCTGCTGGCCCTGCATGCCGGTGCTGGCGCTGGTGTAGTCGAAGCTGACCGTACCGATCAGGATGGCGAACAGGAACACCGAGATCAGGGCATTGCGGTTCGATTGCTGTCTCAGGTTCTTAGGCATGCTGTTCCTGGCGGCTTGCTTGGCCATGTTCGATCATCCCTCCTTTGTCGATTCCCTGCGATATGCCCGCATATGCCTGTCCATGGCGTGCCTCAGCGGAACAGGGCGCGGGCATTGAGCAACTCGCACCCGCCATCGGGCAGAGCCACGGGACCCAGCGTGGCGACATCCTCGCCCGCCTCGCCCTGCGACGGCAGATCGGAAACCAGCACCCGGGATATCGAGGCCACCCCATCCACCCAGATGCCGACATGCATACGCGGGTGGCGCAGCACGACATAGCGCGTGCGCGTACTCAATGGCCTGAGACTGGTCTCCAGGAGCAGAATCCGGCAGGGATCGATGATGCATACGATCTTGCCATGGATATTGGCCAGGCCCAGCAGATGGTCCGGGGCCATGGGTACCGCCGTAAGCGCCACGGGGCGAACGATCTCGACGACGTCATGCAAACGGATCAAGTACGGGGACTCACCCATGCGGATCATCAGCAGTTCCTGCGCGGGCACATCCGGCCCAGGGCCGGCCTCGGCAAGGACTTGTGGCGGCGCCATATCGACATGCTGACCCTGCTGCACGGTCTCCCCCTCACCCAGGACTCGGGCTTTGCGGTGGGCCGCCATGGCCGGGAGCCGCACACAATGCCTGCATGCCGATGTACCCCGCCGCTTCACGATGAAGCGCCCTTCTGCTTCCCCTGTCCTGGTCACTGACGATAATGAGCGCATGCGATGATTTCAAGCGCATGCACGGAGCCGTGGCTGGCGTGCGCCATCTCACTTCACAGCCCGATCGTTTCCCGATAGGCTGCCGAACATGCACCGATATGAGGGGATACGTGCCGCGCTTGTTGCGCCATTGCTGCTCTGCTGCTCCTGTTCGCTGAACCTGGGCCAGGCCTTCAGCCCCACGCCCACCCAGCCGGTGGCCGCTGCCACCCCAGCAGTGCAGCCTGACCCTGCCGCTACCCCACAGCCCCCTGTTTCCCAGCTTTCCCCGCTGCTGCAGGGCCTGCCCACCGAAGAGGTGGCCCGCATCCAGGCGGAGGCCAAGCGCATCTTCGCCCCCCTGTGGCCGAAGATCTCGGATCGTTCGCGCTTCGTACGCGCCCGCATGATCAGCGTCCTCGACCGCCTCGATGCCCCGGAGGGGCTGCAGCTGGTGCCGGTCGTCGAATCCGGCTACAACCCCTATGCCCTGTCCCAGGCCGGTGCGCTCGGCCTCTGGCAGCTGATGCCGGGCACCGCCCGCGTACTCGGTGTGCGCCACAGAAGGGGCTTCGACGGGCGTCGCCATGTCGAGGTCAGTACCGATGCGGCGGTGCGCTACCTGCTGAACCTACATGAGCAGTTCGGCAACTGGCCGCTGGCCTTCGCCGCCTATCATATCGGCCCCGGCGCCCTGGCCCGGCGCATCGCCAGGCATCCCTGGCATGTCGACGACAGCATCAACACCATGCCGGTGCCGAATGTTACCCGTACCTATGTACGGCATATCCTCGGATTGGCCGCACTGACCAATATGGGCGTGCTGCGCTTCCCCAAGCCCTATCAGACCCAGGCGCTGAATGTGCAGACGCCGGTGGACCTGACCCAGCTGGCGCGCACGGCCGGTGTTGATGTCGATGAGTTCTTCCGTCTGAACCCGGGCCTGGATCGCAGCCAATACCTGCGTGGCGAGGTGACGTTGCAGCTGACCGCCAAGCAGTTGGCTCGCCTGGGCGGGGACTGGGAGCCGGAGGGGCCGAAATCGATCCGTGTGGCGGTGCGCTCCGGCGATTCACTTTGGCGCCTGGCCCACGACCATCATACCAGCGTGGCCTCGATCCGCCGCCTGAACCCCGATCTCTCGCACACGACGCTGCATGTCGGCGATCTGGTATGGGTGCCGGCCAACCGGCTGGCGCGCGCGCAACTTCTGCCGAACCCGCTGCTCGCCCGGGGAAGACGCATCCATTACCGGGTGCGCTCCGGCGATTCGCTCTGGACCATCGCCAGCCGCTTCGGCACCTCCCCGCATGCCATTGCCCGCATCAATCAGATCAACACGGATTCCGTCATCCGGGGTGACCATCTTTGGATTCCGGCCCATACCCTTCCCGCTGGAGCGCGCTTGGGCCCGCGGCATCCCTCCTGACCGTGGCCGCAGCCGTGCTGGCACTTCCAGCCTGTTCCGGCTCCGGCGGCAACAACACCGCCCAGACCCAGCTCCCCGATCCGGCCACCGATACCCATGCCGTGCCCGCCCGCGGCGACCGCCTGGTGTCGGCGAGCATCGGCGATGCCACAACGCTGATCCCGATGCTGGCGGGGGACTCCGCCAGCCAGGATGTGGCCGGCCAGCTCTATCTGCCGCTATTGAAATATGACAAGAACCTGAACCTGATCGGGCAGCTGGCCCAATCCTGGGATATCTCGAAGGACAATCTGACGCTGATTTTCCACCTGCGCCCGGGGCTCACCTGGACCGACGGCGTGGCCTTCACCTCCGCCGACTGCATGTTCACGCTGAAGCTGATGCAGGATCCCCACACGCAAAGCCCGTTCAAGTCCGACTACGACAAGATCGTGCGCTATGAGGCACCGGATGCGCACACCTTCGTCGTGCATTACGCCGAGCCCTTTTACCCGGGACTGCCGACATGCGCTACGCTGGTCATCCCGCCCGCACACGAGAGCAGGACAACCGACATCATGCACACACCGCTGGCGCGCCATCCGAAGGCGACGATCGGCCCCTATACGTTGGCCGACTGGCAGCCCCAGCAGAGCATCCTGATGCGCGCCAACCCCCATTACTATGACGGGCCGGTATGGATCACCGAGCGCCTGACCCGCATCATCCCGGACCCCTCGACGCAGTTCCTGGAGCTGGCCGCCGGCCACCTCGACGTAATGAACCTGACGCCGATCCAGTACAAGCGGCTGTTCGACACCAAGCCGGTGCTGCGCCGGGACTACAAGCGCTACCGCTATCTCGGCTTCGGCTACACCTATCTGGGTTTCAACCTGAAGCGTCCACCGTTCGACGATGTGCGCGTGCGCCGGGCCATCACCTATGCCATCAACCGCCAGGAGATCGTCGACGGCGTGCTGCTGGGCCTGGGCGACGTCATCGCCACCCCATACAAGCCCGGCACCTACTGGGTCGACACGGACATCCATCCCCGCCCGTTCGATCCCGCGAAGGCCAAGGCGCTACTCGCCGAGGCGGGATGGACGGATCACAACGGCGACGGCCTGATCGACAAGGACGGCAAGCCGTTGCGTTTCACTATCCTGACGAACAACGGCAACAAACAGCGTCAGGACGCCGCCATCATCATCCAGAAGCGCCTGAGACAGATCGGTATCGACGTGCAGATTCGCCTTGTCGAATGGTCGGCCTTCATCTCCAACTTCATCGACACGCACCAGTTTGACGCCGTCATCCTCGGCTGGGGCCTGTCTCCGGAGCCCGACCAGTACAGCATCTGGCATTCCTCGCAGACCGGCCCGCACCAGTTCAACTTCATCTCCTATGCCAATCCCATCGTCGATGCGGCGCTGGTGGATGCCCGGCGCACCTTCGATCCGGCCCGACGCAAGCGCGACTATGCTCGCATGCAGGAGCAGATCCACAAGGATGCGCCCATCGTGTTCCTGTTCGCGCCCTATTCGCTGCCTGTCATCCACAAGCGCGTGCATGGCATCGAGCCGGCCCCGGCCGGCATCGGCTGGAACAGCGAACACTGGTTCGTGCCCAAGGACGAACAGAAATACCACATCAGCGCCGAGACGCCGTAGCACGGGCTGGACGCATGCCACCTGGCGGCTAACATCGACCGGTGCACGCCTTTCTGATCAAACGCCTGCTCGGCATGGTTCCGCTGCTGCTCGGGATCACGCTGATCTCGTTCGCCATGATGCATCTGGCCCCCGGCGAGCCGACGGTGGTGGGCCAGCAGATGAATCCCCATATCTCCGCCAAGGATGTCGCCCGCATGCGCGACTACTACGGCCTGGACAAGCCCCTGACGGTGCAGTACTGGAGCTGGCTCAAGCGCCTGGCCCACCTGGATTTCGGCAACTCATTCTCCGCCGACTCCCGCCCCGTCATCGACAAGATCAGGGAACGCCTGCCGGTGACGCTGTGGATCAACATCCTGGCCATGCTACTGATCCTGGTCGTCGCCATCCCCATCGGCGTAGCCTCGGCGGTGCACCAGGACTCCTGGGCGGACCGCATCATGACCGTGTTCGTGTTCATCGGCTTCGCCATCCCCTCATTCTGGCTGGGCCTGATGCTGATGATCTGGCTCGGCGTCAACCTGAACTGGCTGCCGATCTCCGGCATCCACAGTTACGGCTGGCAGCAGATGGGCTTCTGGGACCAGCAGAAAGACCTGATGCGGCATCTGGTAATGCCGGTACTCGTCTCCGCCATCGCTGGGCTTGCGGGCATGAGCCGCTTCATGCGCTCGGGCATGCTGGAGGTCATCCGCGCCGATTTCATCACCACAGCCCGCTCCATGGGGTTGCCGGAAGGTCGGATCCGCTACCGGCTGGCGCTGAAGAACGCCATGCTGCCGATCGTCACCCTGCTCGGCCTGTCCGTGCCCGGGCTGATCGGCGGCTCGGTCATCGTCGAGCAGCTGTTCTCGGTGCCCGGCATGGGCCTGTTGTTCTACGAGGCGGTGATGGCACGCGACTATCCACTGGTCATGGGCATCACCGTCATCGGCGCCGTGCTGACGCTGCTGGGCAACCTGCTGGCGGACCTTGCCTATGCCTGGGCCGATCCACGCATCCGCCACGGGGGTAATCGGTGAGCCTGTCCTCCGGGCTCCGCTTCATGCGGCGGCATCCGCTGCTGATCATTGGCGGCACCATCGTCGGCACGGTCAGTCTGCTGGCGGTACTGGCACCCTGGCTGGCCCCGTATGATCCGACCGACATCAACGTCAAGGCCATCCTGCTCGCCCCGTCCTGGCAGCATTGGTGCGGTACCGACACCCTCGGCCGCGACGTGTTCTCGCGCATGCTCTTTGGTGCCCGGGTGTCGCTGGCCGTCGGTTTCGTCGCCGTCGGCATCTCGATACTCATCGGCATCCTCCTCGGTGCCCTGGCCGGCTATGGCGGCAGGTTCACCGACAGCCTGATCATGCGCTGGACGGACATGGTGCTGTGCTTCCCGACCTTCTTCCTGATCCTCGCCGTCATCGCCTTCCTGAAGCCGTCGATCTGGAACATCATGATCGTCATCGGCCTGACCTCATGGATGGGCGTGGCGCGGCTGGTGCGCGCCGAGTTCCTGTCGCTGCGCCAGCGCGAGTTCGTGCTCGCTGCCCGTGCCACCGGCGTGCCGGCGCTGCGCATCATCGGCCGCCACCTGCTGCCGAACGCCATGGGGCCGATACTGGTCTCGGCCATCCTCGGCGTGGCCGGCGCCGTGCTCGTCGAGTCCGGGCTGTCCTTCCTGGGCCTGGGCGTACAGCCGCCCAACCCGTCCTGGGGCAACATCCTTACCGAGGGCAAGGACAACATCCAGATTGCCTGGTGGCTGTCGCTGTATCCGGGCCTGGCCATCCTGATCACCGTACTCGGCTACAACCTGCTCGGCGAGGGACTGCGCGACTATTTCGATCCGAAGATGGGGCAGAATCGGTGATCCCCGCCCCGGATCTTGACATGCAGTACATGAGCCTGGCCATGCAACAGGCGGAGATCGCTGCAGAAAACGATGAGGTACCGGTCGGCGCCGTGCTCGTATTGGCGGACGGCAGCTTCCATGCCGCGCACAATGCCCCGATCAGCACACATGATGCCTCGGCCCATGCCGAGATGCGCGCCATCCGTGCCGCCTGCAAAGCCGTCGGCAACTACCGACTGACCGGTAGCACGCTGTACGTGACCTTGGAACCCTGCCTCATGTGCGCCGGCGCCATCGTGCATGCCCGCATCGCCCGCATCGTCTATGGCGCCGCCGACCCCAAGGCCGGTGCCGTCGCCTCGCTGTACCAGATTCTCGGCGACACACGCCTGAACCACCAGCCGCAGGTTACGGGCGGGCTGATGGCCGAGGCCTGCGGCTCGCTGCTCAAGACATTCTTCCAGCAGCGGCGCCAGTCTCGCTGAGACTGGAAAACCATCGTATCCTGACCCATCCGGAGGATCCCATGCCATCTGCTGAAACCACTCCCGTAGCCGCCGAGGCGATCGCCTCGGCGCCGATCTGCGAAGGCCTAACGCCGGAGGATATCGCCACCCTGGCCCGACATATGGTCGCCACCGCCCACCGACGGGGCGAGCAGCTGTATGCAGAGGGATCCAAGGAAGCCAGCGATCTGTTGATCATCCTTGCCGGCGATATCGAGATTAGCACCCGCCAGCACTTCGGCGGCGAGACCCTGACCCTGAGGCTCGATCCGGGCGATGTCGCCGGCATCCTCGGTTTCGTCGGCGGCAAGCCGCATATCGGCACGGCGCATGCCATCAGCGATTGCCGCGTGGCCAGGCTTTCGCGTGAGCAGTTCGCGCACCTGTGCGATCGGCATGGTGCCATCGCCATCCGCATCCTGCGCTTCCTGGTGCTGGCGCTGGATCGCTTCAGCGCCAACCTGATCGAGCGCTACAAGGAAAGCCTGTCGTTCATGTACGGCGCCATGCACACCAAGAAGTAGGCTGGGTAGGCATGCGCGAGGTCAGGCCAACTAGAAGTGCATCTGGTACAGGGTCAGGGCGATCTCCACGACGATCAGGATGACGATATACCATTCCACGCGCAGGCTGCGCTGGTGGTGCAGCAGGTCGAGCAGTGTCTCCGCCGTGCGCATGATCAGATCCAGCTTGCGCTCCAGGGCCAGGTGGCGTTCGCCGAGCTCGTACTCATCCTCCAGCTTTGCATACAGGCGCTCGAGCTCCGGATTCTCCCAGAGCAGGTCGGGCTTCTCGGAGATCTCCACCCGTCCGACCATGCGCCCGTGGATGATCAGCGTATCGCCGATATGGCGCAGCAGCTCCTCGCCACGGCCCACCCCCCTGCCCCCGCGCTGCAGCCGCGCGGCCAGGGGTTCGATGTGGTCGAAGCTTTCGGCGATATTCGTTTCATAACGTGTCAGCACGGCGCTCTTGGCCAGCACGCTGGCCACCAGCTGCAGGCGCGCCATGCCCCCGTCCTTCAGATGCAGCAGCGACTGCTCCACGCCCTCGACCCGGCCGGCATCGAAGACGAGATCGATCTCCTCTGTCTCCGCCTTGCCGAACGGCTCGACGACCAGTGGTTCGAGCCCGGCCATGAAGCTCATCTGCTCCACGGCATCGAGCCCGAACAGCACCACCACACCATAGCGGAACAATACGGCGGCACCGGAGGCGCCGACCGAGACCAGAAGGGGGCTGGCCGCCAGGCGCTGGGCGTGCTCGAAGGCACGCAGATCCAGGCGCTGGCCGACATACAAAGCCCGCGCCAGCACCTCTGTTTGTCCGGCAAACAATCCCTGATTCATGGTACCGGAATGCATAGCACAGCCGCCGGCTTCTTGCATGCCGGGCATGCAAGGGGGATCGTCATGAAGATGATCGGGACTATCCTCTAACTGGTTGAAAGAACGGAAGGATCGATCCCGAACCGCCGAGCTGCATTGACCGTCGTCAGCTCGCACAGGGCCTCGAGGGGCATGCCGCGCAGTGCCGCCAGGCATTCGGCCACGTGCACCACATAGGCCGGCTCGTTGCGCTTGCCTCTCTGCGGCACCGGGGCCAGGTATGGCGAATCGGTCTCGATCAGCAGTCGCTCATCAGGGACCGCCGCCGCCACCTGGCGCAGCGCCTCATTCTTCGGGAAGGTGACGTTGCCGGAAAAGGAGATATCCATGCCCATGTCCAGCGCCCGGCGGGCTGCGTCCAGATCGGACGAGAAGCAGTGCATGATGCCGCCGCAAGCCTCGATAGCCTCCTCCTTCAGCACGCGCAGCGTATCGGCATCGGCCTCGCGCATATGCACGATCACCGGCTTCGCAAGCTCACGCGCCGCCCGGATATGTGTGCGAAAGCGCGCCTCCTGCACCTCGGGCGACACATGATGGCGGAAGAAGTCCATACCGGTCTCGCCGATGGCCACGCAACGGGAGTGTTGCGCCAGTTCGCACAGCTGATCAACCGTCGGTTCCTGACGGGTCTCGTGATTGGGATGGATGCCTACGCTTGCCCATACGTTCACCTCGCTCTCGGCCAGACGAAACAGGCGCGGCAATGCCTCGAGCTCCACCGACACGGCCACACAGCCGACCAAGCCCGTCTCCTGCATGCGCCCGATCATCGCCGCCCGGTCCTCGTCGAACTGCGGGAAATCGATATGGCAATGGCTGTCGAACAGGCGCATCAGGCCATGATCCCTTCGAAATGCTCCAGGCGCACATGGTGAAGATCGGGCAGACGGTGCGGGTTGGCCAGCACCTCGATCGGCTCCCCGTCCGGCTCGCCGAACTCGGAGACCACCAGGTCGGCGCCGGAGAAGTCCTGATTGCGCGTATAGTCGTTGACCGTCACCACGCATCTCAGGCCGGCATTACGGGCCGCACGCCAGCCGTTGCCGGAATCCTCCATGGCCAGGCAGGCATCCACCCCCAGCCCCAGCTCGCGCATGGCGTACAGATAGATGTCCGGCGCCGGCTTCTTGGCCGGCACGATGTCGCCGGCGGCACGGACGGCGAAGCGGTCGAACCACTCGGGCCCGAGGGAGTGCTCGATCAGCGCATCCAGGGCCGCCGGCGTCGTCGTCGTGGCCACGGCCAGCACGATGCCGGCCGCATACGCCTCTGCCAGCAGCCGGCGCACGCCCGGGCGCAACGGGATGCGGCCGCCGGCGATCAGGTCCTGGTAATGGCTGGTCTTCTTCGCATGCAGTTCGGCGATCGCCTGCGGCTCGGGAGACTCAAGCCCCCGGCGCTCATAGTCGAAGCGGATGCGCTCCTTGCCACCGGTCACGGCCAGCAGCTCGCCGTAGGTCGGCACATCCCACTGCCGGTCGATACCGGCCTCGGCGAAGGCCTGGTTGAAGGCGATGCGGTGCCCGTCTCGCTCCGTATCCGCCAGCGTTCCGTCCACATCCCACAACAGGCATTTCAGCATTCCCATGCCAGCAAACTCCTTTTCAATCGGGCGCCCGGGTCTTGGGCATCCCCTGTCCTTGCGTTAGAATAGCCTCATGAGCCAGAGGCCCCTCGAAGTGATCGACACACCGGAAACCAAAGCCAAAAAACCAAGGCTGAAACGGCCTCCGCTGTATCGCGTCATCCTTCTGAACGACGACTATACCCCGATGGAATTCGTCGTCGACGTCCTGTGCCGCTTCTTTCAGAAATCGCCCGAAGATGCAACCCAACTGATGTTGCAGGTTCATCACCAGGGCAGCGCCGTGTGCGGCATCTACCCGCTCGACGTGGCCGAGAGCAAGGTGGCGCGTGTCGAACAGGCTAGCCGAGAGCACGGTCACCCGTTACGCTGTGTCATGGAACAGGACGGACACGACTAATGCCTCCTAATATGGAGGCGCAGAAACCAAGCGACAGGTGGTGTCTATGGGTATTCTGAGCGACGACCTTGAACAAACCCTGAACGAGATCTTCCGCGCGGCCCATATGCGTCGCAACGAGTTCGTCACCATCGAGCACCTGTTACTGGGCCTGCTCGACGATCCGGCCGCCCGCCCGGTGCTGGAGGGCTGCCGTGCCGACCTGGCGCGCCTCAGGCGGGATCTGAACCAGTTCATCCAGGATCATGTGGCGGTGATGCCCGAGGACACCGGCGAGACCACGGCGAGCATCGGCGTGCAGCGGGTCATCCAGCGCGCCGTGCTGCATGTGCAGTCGTCGGGCAAGCGCGAGGTCACCGGCGCCGATGTGCTTGTGGCCATCTTCGCCGAAAAGGATTCGCATGCGGTGTTCTACCTGGGCGAGCTGGGCATCACCCGCCTGGACATCGTCAGTTTCATCGCCCACGGCGCCAAGAGCCATGAGCGCCTGGAATACGGCAGCGAGTCCGAGGGACAGGAACAGACCCAGGAGACGGACAAGAAGGCTGGGCAGCCGGCACCGCTGGAGCGCTTCTGCATCAATCTGAACGCGCGCGCCACCGAGGGAAAGACCGACCCCTTGATCGGTCGGGCGGATGAGTTGACCCGGGCCATGCACATCCTGTGCCGCCGGCGCAAGAACAACCCCATTCTGGTCGGCGAGGCCGGCGTCGGCAAAACCGCCATCGCCGAAGGACTGGCGCTGCGCATCGTCGAGGGCCAGGTGCCGGCGCTTTTGGCCAACGCCACGATCTATGCCCTGGACATGGGCGCCCTGCTCGCCGGCACCAAGTACCGCGGCGATTTCGAGGAGCGACTGAAGGCCGTGCTCTCCGCGCTGCAGGGCAAGCCCGACGCCATCCTGTTCGTCGACGAGATCCACACCATGATCGGCGCGGGTGCGGCCAGTGGCGGCGCCATGGATGCCTCCAACCTCCTGAAGCCGGCGCTGGCCAACGGCGAGCTGCGCTGTATCGGCGCCACGACCTACCAGGAATACCGCGGCATCTTCGAGAAGGATCGTGCCCTGTCGCGTCGCTTCCAGAAAATCGACATCGCCGAGCCGAGCGTATCGGACACCATCGACATCCTGAAGGGCCTGAAGCTGCGGCTCGAACAGCACCACCACGTGCAGTACAGCCTCAACGCCATCACCACGGCGGCGACGCTGGCCAAGCGCTATATCAACGACCGCCACCTGCCGGATTCGGCCATCGACGTACTGGACGAGGCGGGTGCGGCCATGCAGCTGCTGCCGACGGCCAAGCGCCGCAAGCAGGTGTCCGTGCACGACGTGGAGGCCATCATCGCCCGCATCGCCCGCATCCCGGCCAGGCAGGTGTCGGCCTCAGACAAGAAGCATCTGGAGCATCTGGAGCGCAACCTGAAGCTGTCCGTGTTCGGCCAGGACCACGCCATCGAGCAGCTCGCGGCCAGCATCAAGCTGGCCCGCTCCGGGTTGTCCCACCCGGACAAGCCGATCGGCAGCTTCCTGTTCACCGGCCCCACCGGTGTGGGCAAGACGGAGGTGGCCAAGCAACTGGCGCGCATCATGGGCGTAGAGCTGATCCGCTTCGACATGTCCGAATACATGGAGGCGCACTCGGTGTCGCGCCTGATCGGTGCCCCTCCGGGCTATGTCGGCTTCGATCAGGGCGGCCTGCTGACCGAAGCCGTCAACAAGAACCCGCATGCGGTGCTGCTGCTCGACGAGATCGAGAAGGCGCATCCGGATCTGTTCAACATCCTGCTGCAGGTCATGGACCACGGCACACTGACCGACAACAACGGCCGCTCCGCCGATTTCCGGCATGTGGTGCTGATCATGACCAGCAACGCCGGCGCCATGGAGATGCAGCAGCATGCCATCGGCTTCAACCCCGCCAAGAACCGCGGCGACGAGAACGAGGCGGTCAAGCGCATCTTCACCCCGGAATTCCGCAACCGCCTGGACGCCGTCATCCCGTTCGCCACCCTCGATGCGAAGACGATCCTGCATATCGTCGACAAGTTCCTGGTCGAGCTGGAGACACAGCTGCAGGACAAGCGCGTCGAGCTGGAGGTCAGTGGCACCGCCCGCAAATGGCTGGGAGAACATGGCTTCGACGAGACCATGGGCGCGCGCCCGATGTCACGCCTGATCCAGAAGCGCATCAAGCAGCCGCTTGCCGATGAGATCCTGTTCGGTCGCCTGCAGAAGGGCGGCAAGGTCATCGTCAGCCTGCGCAATGGCGAACCGTTCCTAAGCTACAGCGAAGCCTAGGCCGCGCATGACCGCTCCGACGCGCGCGCCGAAGCGTTACGCCAGCGACCTGACGCATGGGCTGGATGCCATCGCCATGCGCCCCATCGGCATCGTACACAGCCCCTATAAGGAGCGCTACGCGGCGCCGCGCCAGCCGGCCGGGGAACAGGAGGCCGAGATCCAGCTGTTGGCCGAGCCGGACATGCGGCAGGCGGTGCAGGATCTCGACCGCTTCTCCCACATCTGGGTCATCTACTGGATGCACCTGAACCAGGGCTGGAACCCGACGGTGATCCCACCGCGCCAACCGCGCATCCGTCGCGGTGTGCTGGCCACACGCGCCCCGCACCGTCCCAACAGCATCGGGCTTTCCGCCGTGCGCCTCGTTGGCATCGAGGGTTCGGTGCTGCGCATCTGCGGCCTGGACATGCTGGACGGCACCCCCGTGCTCGACATCAAGCCCTACATTCCCTACTCCGACGCCATCAACGAAGCCAATAACGGCTGGCTCGACGACGTACCAGACCCCCTGCCCGATCTACACGGCTCCGACCCGGCCTGAAGCGCCACCGATCCGATGCAGTGCCCGGAGTGCGGCGCCTGGTTCGCCAACACGCAGACATTATGTTCGGCCTGCGGGCTGTTCCTGACCGAGGGCGATGAACCGCCGCGCCTCGGCCCCTACCAGCTGATCGAGAGGATCGGCCAGGGGGGCATGGGCATCGTGTTCCGGGCCGTCGACGAGACCCTTGAACGCGAGGTAGCCATCAAGGTCCTGCATCATCGCCTGGTCGAGCAGGCCGTGCACGCCGAACGCTTCCGGCGGGAGGCCCGGCTGCATGGACAACTCATGCACGGGCATATCGTCACCGTGCTCGATCTGCACGAGCAGGACGGCATCATGGCGCTGGTCATGGAACTACTGCATGGCTACCCCCTGCGCACACTGTTGCGCCGGCGGCCGGAGCTGGACTGGGGGGAGATTGTCTATATTGCCGAGGGCGTGGCCGCCGGCCTGGCCGCCGCCCATCAGCTTGGCATCGTGCACCGCGATCTGAAGCCCTCGAACGTGTTCCTAACCGATGACGGCGGCATCAAGATCATGGATTTCGGCCTGGCCAAATTGCATGGCCCTGAAGAGGACATCACCGGCAGCGGTGAAATGGCGGGAACCTACGCCTATATGGCGCCGGAACAGATCGCCGGGGATGCCATTGCACCGGCCACGGACCTGTACGCGCTGGGCATCATACTCTACGAGATGGGCACTGGCCGGCTGCCATTTGCCGCCACGACCGGCGGTGACTTCGAACTGATGGAAAAGCAGCTGCGCCTGATCCCCAAGCGCCCTGAGGCTCTGAATCCCCGCATGCCGGCGGCGATGGCCGAGCTGATCATGCAGCTGCTGGAAAAAGCGCCGGAAGCCCGTCCGGCCGACGCCGAATCGGTGCGCGCGCGGCTTGCCGCCATCGCCCGGCCAGTGCCACCGCGCCTGCCCGGACCCGGCGAGGCGCCGGCCGAGATATCCAGGACGGTCACGGATACTACCGGCATCACGAGCCCCGTTCCGGGCACCCTGCTGTGGGCCTTTGAGGCCACGGCCGCTGCACCCGATCCGGCACCGCTGGATTTGTGCAGCCCGCCACCGATCGCTGCCCCGACGCTGGCCAGGCTAAGGGCGGCCGTCGCCACCATGCCGTCCCTGCCGCCGATATGGTGGGAGATTCAGCGCCTGCTGGACGACCCGATGTCGGCCCCCTCCGATCTCGCCGCCCTCATTGCGGAAGATGATGCGCTGGTGCAGCGGCTGCAGCCGGGTATCGGGGTGGGAAGCACGGATCTGGCACTGGCCATCAATCGCCTGGGCATGGACACCGCCCACGACCTGCTGCTTTGGCATATGATCCCCGAGCTCGCCGATACGGTACAAGGCGAGGCCCGGCGCCTCGGTTTCCACGGCATGGCCATCGCGCACCTCGCCCGCCTGCTCGGCGACTACGGCCAGCGCGTCGACCGTCGCTCGGCCGGGCTTTTCGGCATGCTCCACGATATCGGCAAGCTGGTGATCCTGCATGCGGAGCCCGCGCCCAGGCTGGCCGCATTGCGCCAGGCCATCGATGCCGGCACGCCGGCGCTGGCGGCCGAATGGCAGTTGCTCGGCTATACGCATATCGATGCCGGCATGATGCTGGCCCTGCACTGGCGGCTTCCGCGCCCCGTGCACCGCTTCATCTACTACCACCATCACCCGTGCTGGCATACCCCCGACACCTGGCCGATGGACATGCAGTCCCCCGTCATGCTGCTGCATGTCGCCCACATCGCCCTGGAGGCCCTCGTCGATTTTCCGGGAGGCATCTGGTCCGGTGCCCGGTGCAGCCATGTGCCCGGCAGTGGTCGCATGCTGCGCCATCCGCTTGCGCTACCGGTCAACGATACGGCGCTGGTTGGGCTGTTGCAGCAGGAGCTTAGCTCGCTGCCGCCGCTGTTCCCCGACCTGTTTCCAGATTAGGCCGCCAGCCGGCAGCCATGGCCCGATCCACGTCCTCCGGTCGATCGATGTCGAAGGAAACATCCAGCAGGGCATGGGAAAGCCCCAGCCCATCGATACGCGCAAGGGTATCGGCCAGCACCCGGCCGCTACCCCAATGCACGCCGGCAAACAGCTCGGGATGATGGCTGCTGCAGGCGATCAGGTCATAGCCGCCGTCCTCGACCGGGCCGATCACCACCTCGTATTGTGTGGTGAGTCCGGCGGCCGCAAGCAGGCGCGAGGATGGCATATGCGGTGCATCCGTGCCGATCAGCAGCAGTGGCGCATCGGACTCGGCGAATGCGGCACGGCTCAGGCGTGCCATGCGCTGACCCAGATCTCCCTCACCCTGCGCCACGATGGGCAGGCCCAGCGAGGCGAAGAACGGATGCGCCGCATCGTCGGCCGCCACGCGCGCATCGGCGAACAGGGTGCGTGCGCGGCCGGCCACGGTGCGCGCCATGGCCGCATGCAGATCGGCGGCCTGTACCGCCGCATAGGCCGGCATCAACCGCGTCTTTACCATGCCGGGTATCGGCGCCTTGCACAGGATGATCACGCGCGCATCGCTCATCGCGCGTCCCGGTACAGCCTGGCCAGTACGGCGGGATCCGTACCCAGGCAGAAGCGCAGGCGCAGCCACCACATCAGCACCACCGTGCGCCACAGCCCGTGGCGCTCCCAGCGGCGGCCGGAGGCGGTGACCTTGTGGCGCAGGCAGGCGATGCGGCCGTAGCCCTTCTGGCGCCGGCAAAACTCCACATCCTCCATCAGCGGCACGTCCGCGAAGCCGCCCATGGCCGTAAACGTCGAGCGGCGCACGAAGATCGCCTGGTCGCCGGTACTGATGCGGCTGATGCGCGAGCGCAGATTGATCGCCATCGCCACCACGGCCAGCGCCCGGCGCTGCCGGCCTTCAAGGCGAAGATCGAAGCGGCCGCCGACGCAGTCTGCACTGGCCATGGCCCGGCGAACATCCTCGATATGACTTGAATCAATGCGTGTATCGATGTGTAGAAAAAGAAGAATATCCATATCGATATGCGCGGCGCCCGCATTCATCTGGCTGGCCCGGCCGCGCGGCGCCGACAGCCAGGGGAGACCTGCCGCATCCAGCAGGGACTGCGAGCCATCCGCCGAGCCGCCGTCGACGAGAACAATGGCATCCGCCGGCAGCTGGGCCAGTGCGTCCAGGCGACCTGCCAGCAACGCCGCCTCGTTGTATATCGGTACGACGATGCCGAGGCTGGGGCTCAAGGCACGATGGCGATGGACACCCAGCCGCTGCCCTCGGCCTGGAAGTTCGTCACTTGTCCCTGCCACACACGGCCGGACAGGGCGATCAGCTCCGCCCCGTAGGTATACAGGCGCACGTCGAACTTCATCGGTATGCCGCCGAGCTCGGCCAGGCTCGGCGGGATGAAGCGCTGGATGACGGTATCCTCGCCCATGGCGTTGAAGCGCTTGCGGCTGATGTTCTTGCCGACGATGACGCCCTTGCCGCCGTGGCGGGCGGCCGGTTTGAACACCCAGTGTTTGCGCTGCCCCCACACCTGATCCGCATCCAGCTCGCGCCGCAAATGCGTCTCGGGCACCACCTGCCGGACCAGAGACACCGCCCCCGCATCCAGGAAGGCATCCAGCCATCCCGGCCGCCACCAGTCGGCCATGCGCGTCTTCTCCCCCAGCAGCGCATAGCTGCGCGGATACGGGTTCAGCTCGACCTGGCCGGCCAGGAAGGCGCGGCGGACGTGGGCCAGGGCCTCCGTATCCAGGTAGAAATCGGTATGCCGGTTGTAGATGGCGTCCAGGCGCTGCCCATCGATCCACAGGCCATCCTCACGCCCGTCAATCTGGTCCGGGCAGGCAAGCCAGACATGGCGGCCATCGGCGCGCAACAGTTCGGCATAGGCGCACATCTCCGGGTACATATGCTGCTGCGCGATATCCTCGTCCATGATGGCGATATGCCGCAGCTCGGGCGGGAACATGGCCAGCAGCCGCGCCGCGAGTGTGCCGCTCAGCTCCGGGATCGCGGGCTGCGGAATCCACTGGTGACCCTGCACATGCAGGCCGCCGGCATTGTTGTTGATCTCGATCAGCCTCGGGCCGTCGGGCCCCAAGTGGAAATCATAGCCCATCAGCATGGAGGGGTACTTCGGCACCACGTGCGCCGTTTGTGGCATCTGCGCCCCCAGATGCGCCGCATAGGCGGGATCGCGGGACATGCGCTCGGTCAGATGCACGAAGGCCAGCATACGCTCCAGATCATGGCGCGGCACCGGCACGGGGGGTTCGCTTGCAAGCCTCATGGGCGGGCACGCTAGTGCCAAGATGCCGGACGCTCAACCAGGCTTATCGGCGCCGGATGGATGCGTTACAATGCCGCGATGCCGCAGCCATCCCCTCAGCAACTGCCATCCATGAGCCTCGACGCCCTGCAGGCGCTGCTGGCCGCCTGGAATGAGCCCGCCTACCGCGGCCGTCAGATCCTCGGCTGGCGCAACAAGGGGGTGCTGGCGCCGGCGTCCATGCTGAACCTGCCGGCGGCATTGCGGGATCGCCTGCAGATGGAGCTCGACTGCCAGCCCTTGCGGCTGGTCCAGCGCCTGCAATCCGTCGACGGCACGCGCAAATACCTGTTCGCGCTGCACTCGGGCAAGACCATCGAGACGGTGTTCATTCCGGAGCCCGAGCGCGGCACCGTCTGCGTCTCATCCCAGGTCGGCTGCGTGCTCGACTGCCCGTTCTGCCATACCGGCACGCAGCCGTTTGAGGCCAACCTGACGGCCGGTGAGATCGTGGCCCAGGTGCTGGCGGTGAAAAACGACCTGCGCCAGGAGTCGATCCCGGGCTATGCCGATGTGGATGTCACGCATGTCGTCTACATGGGCATGGGCGAGCCCTTGGCCAATGAGAATGGGGTGCACGGCAGCCTGGCCGTGCTCATGGATGCGGATGAGGGCCTGGGGCTGTCGCGCCGGCGCATCACCGTCTCGACCTCGGGCCTGATCCCGCAGATCGAGCGCCTGGGCGCCGCCTATCCGGTGAACCTGGCCGTGTCGCTGCATGCGGCCGACGATGCGCTGCGCGACGAATTGGTGCCGATCAACCGCAAATACCCGCTGGCCAGCCTGCGCCGGTGCCTGGATGCCTATGCGGTGGGTCGGCAACGGCATATCACGCTCGAATACGTCATGCTGGACGGGATCAACGACCGCGACACCGATCTGGCGGCGCTGGCCCGCTTCGTGCGCCCGGAACGGGAGCGTGTCAACCTGATCAGCTTCAATCCCTACCCCGGCAACCCCTACCATGCCAGCTCGCGCGAACGCATGGATGCCTTTGCACAGGGCTTGATTCGGCAGGGAATCCGTGCCACGGTCCGTCGATCGCGGGGGCAGGATGTCATGGCTGCATGCGGCCAGCTGAAGTCGGCCTCCGAGGCCGTGCTGCAGGAGGATCCGCATCAGTATGCGTGAACGAACGGGCATTATCGGCGGCAGCGGCCTGTATGTCATCGATGGCATCGACATCATCGATCACCTGAGCATCGATACCCCTTTCGGACGGCCCTCGGATGACCTGGTACTGGCGCGCATCGGCGACCATGAGGTCGTGTTCCTGCCCCGCCACGGCCAGTATCACCGCGTGCCGCCGCACCGTATCAACTTCCGCGCCAACATCCACGCCATGAAGCAGGCCGGTGTCGGCCAGATCATCTCGATCTCGGCCGTCGGTTCCTTGCGCGAGGACATCCAACCCGGCGACTTCGTGCTCGTCGACCAGTTCATCGACCGTACGCAGGGACGGGCGGCGACCTTCTTCGATGGCCCGGTGGTGGCGCATGTGTCGATGGCCGATCCGGTCTGCGCCGCCCTCTCCGCCCGCATCGGCGAGGCCTGTAACGCCTGCGGCATCCGCACGCATACGGGTGGCAGCTACCTGGTCATGCAGGGCCCCCAGTTCTCGTCACGGGCGGAATCGCAGCTGTACCGCAGCTGGGGCATGGACGTCATCGGCATGACCAATATGCCGGAGGCCAAGCTCGCCCGTGAGGCGGAGATCTGCTATGCCACCGTGGCCATGTGCACCGACTACGACTGCTGGCATGACGTCGAGGAGGACGTCAGCGTCAGCGCCATCGCCGAGGTTATGCAGGCGAACGTGCACAAGGCGCAGGCCATGATCCGCGCCCTGTTCAACAAGCCGGAGGCGCATGTCTGCGACACCGGCTGCCGGGAGGCGCTGGCCCACGGCATCTTCACCGACCTGAAGGCCCAGGATGATGCGGCGCTACGCCCGATCTACCCGCTGGTGGAGCGATTCCTGTGAACAGGGTCGGGCGCAGCATCCTGCCGGCGCTGGCCTGCGCCGTGCTGCTGGCCGCCTGCCAGACCCCGGCCCAGATCCAGAAGCGGGACATCGGGGCGAAGCTGCACTACGAGATCGGCGTCGATGCCCTGAGCAAGGGCGATCTGCCCAGGGCCTTCTCCGAGCTGATGCAGTCGGACAAGATGCGCCCGGACCAGCCGGACGTGCTCGATGCCCTCGGCGTGGCCTGGCGCATGCGTGGCGATCTGAACAAGGCGGATGCGTATTACCGGCGCATGATCCGCCAGCCGCATCTCAGCCCACGCAACTACACCAACTACGCCAGCCTGCTGCTGCAGATGCGCCACTACAAACAGGCCGAGGCCATGGCCCGCAAGGCGCTGAACGATCCGCGCTATGCGAACCAGGACCTGGCGATGATCAACCTCGGCGACGCCCTGCTGGGCCAGGACCGGTTCAACGAGGCCATCGCCGCCTACCGCCAGGCCCTGCAGGTCAATCCCGACAGCCTGGTGGCCGTGCTGCACGAGGCGCAGGCCTATGCCCGCTACGACCGCGACCACTATGCCCGCGCCCTGTACGAAACCAAGCTCAGGCAACTGCCCGGGAACCGGGCACTGACCGAGGCGCTGCTGGCCTTGCTCAAGAAACAGAACGACATGGACGCCGCGCGCGCCCTGCTCGAAAATTACCGCGACCTACACAAATCGGACCCGCTGCAAAAGGCCTGGGCCGAGGATGAATTGAACCAACTGGATCAGCCATGACCGATACCCACGACATCCCCCAAGAAGAAACCCGGCAGCAGGAGAAGGATGCCTTGCAGGAAAGCCGCCAGGCCCTGCTGACCGACATCGGCCAGCGCCTGCGTCAGGCCAGGGAGCAGCGTAAGCTCGGCGCCGATGAGATCGCACGCGAGCTGAAACTGCGCGCCAGCTATCTGAGGGCCATGGAAAACGGCGACTGGAGCACGTTGCCCGGCGATGTCTACGGCGTCGGCTTCGCCCGCCAGTACGCGCGCTTTCTGGGGGTGGACCTGGAACAGGACATCGCCCGCGTCAGCAGCGACGAATACCAGCTGACGAAACCGCTGACCTTCCCCGACCCGCCGATCGCGCCGGCCAAGCGTTGGGCGGTCACGGCCACACTGCTGTTCATCCTGCTGTTCATCGGATTCAACGTCTTCCATTCCGTCGTACACAAGCACGGGCAGGACGCCGGCCCCGCGAGCCTGCACCCGGCCTCGCCGCCGCCGGTGGCCAAGCCGGAGGCAAAGCCGGCGGCGCCCGCCGCATCCCCGACCGCGGCCGCAACGACCCCGGCGCCAGCAGCGCCAGCCAAGCCGGAACCGAAGCCGGCGGCGCCCGCCGCATCCACGACCGTGACCGCCGCCACCCAGGCGCCAACGGCTCCGGCCCCGGCCAATGCAGAGGCGATGCCGGCCACGGGTGAGAAACGGAAAGGCGCCCACCGCTACCGCTTCGTGGCCGTCGGCGGCGATGTCTGGCTGCAGCTGTACAGCAGTCCGGGCAACCTGCTCAAGGAGGCGCTGTTGCGCCAGGGCCAGCACATGGACATCGATACGGATGCGACGTCGTTGATCATGGATTGCGGCAATGTCGGCGCCATCGCAATCAGCATCGACGGCAAACCCGCCGTCGCCGCCGGCCAGCTCGGCCCGATCGGCAAGGTTATCCACGACTATCGCCTGGCCGTACCGACGCCATGAGCAGCCACGCCAAGGCTTGTCAGGCGCCCTCCGCTGCAGCAGGTTTGCCCGGCGCCGGGGAGCGCCAATTCGGTTCAGGGAAGAGGGATGCGCATGAGCGGCTATGACACGATCGATTTCCAGACGGCCCGCCGGAACATGGTCGACAACCAGATCCGCTGCTGCAAGGTGCTCGACACCGAGGTGCTGGAGCTGCTGGAGACGATGCCGCGTGAGGAATTCCTGCCCGAGGGCATTCGCAGCCTCGCCTATATGGAGGGGCATGTGCCGCTCGGTTGCGGCCAGGAGATGCTGAGCCCCCTGCAGGAGGCGAGCATCCTGCAAAGCCTGGCCCTGAAGGGGCATGAGCGCGTGCTCGAGATCGGTGCCGGCACCGGCTACCTGACCAGCCTGCTGGCCATGAAGGCACGCGAGGTCGTCAGTTGCGAGCTGCATGAGGAGTTGGCCGACCTGGCGAAAGAGAACCTGCGCAGGCATGGCATCACCAATGCCGAGGTGCTGCAGGTCAACGCCATGCTTCCCGAGGACATGCTCGCCCACAAGCCGCTGTTGCATCCCTTCGATATCGTGGTCATCGGCGCCACCGTCAAGGAGGTGCCGGAGCATCTGCGCTCGCTGCTGCACGAGGGCGGGCAGCTGGTGGCCTTCATCGGCGCCAACCCTGTGGTCTCGCTGGTGCATATGCGCCGCACCGCCACCGGCTGGGAGAACACGCCCCTGCTCGACACACTGCTGCTGAGCATCGACGGCCTGCCCGAAAAGCGCGAATTCGTCTTCTAGCGCCCGGCGAATGTCGCCTCTACCGATATGGTCCACATGGCGTTATAGTATTACTCCATGGCAACCCGTTTGAACCGAACCGCGCGTCACCGCGCCTTCATTTTTCTGGCGGCCGCCCTGGCGATGCTGGCCGTATCCGGCCCCGCCTTCGCCACTGATGCGCCGCAGACCAAGCCCTTCATCACCAAGTTCACCCTGATCTCGATGCTGCACAAGGAGACCGGCCTGCCGCTGGCCGATCTGGAGCCGTCGATCGATGACGCCCGTTTCGAGCCGAATGTGCTCGCGCGCATGGAAACCCCCTACGAGGCCAGGCCATACGCGGATTACCGGCCACTGTTCGTGCGCAAACGCCTGGCCAAGCTCGGCCGCGAGTACCTGCAGGATCATCGCGCCATCTTCCAGGACGAATGGAAGCGCTACGGCGTGGAGCCGGCGATCATCGCCTCCATCCTCGCCATCGAGACGCACTTCGGCACACGCCAGGGCCGGGACCGCGTGCTCGATACCCTCTACACGCTGGCCACCGGCTATCCGCGCCGTGCCGATTTCTTCCGCAAACAGCTCGGCGATTACCTGAAGATGTGCCATGCCGAGGGCCTGGCCCCGGGCAGCATCGACGGCTCGTACGCCGGCGCCTTCGGCGCCCCGCAATTCATCCCATCCTCGTACATGGCCTACGCCGTCGACGGCAATGGCGATGGCCGCCGCGATGTCTGGCATTCGCCGCGCGATATCATCTTCAGTGTGGCCAACTACTTCCACGAGCATGGCTGGAAGGCCCACCTGCCGGTGGCGCACTGGCTGGCCAGCGAGCCGACCAGCCCGGCACTCGTCGACCAGCGTGCCAAGGAGATGCAGGACTGGAAGCCGCTGCAGCAGCTGTATGGCAACGGCCTGAAGACACTGCCGTCCCCATGGCACGGGAACGATGACGTTGCCCTGATCTCCATGCAGCCGGATGCGCATCAGCGCACCGCCGTCATCAGCCGCAACTTCTATGTGATCACACGCTGGAACCGCTCCTACAACTACGCCATGGCCGCCACCGAACTCGCCCATATGATGGGCTGCAACAACTGCGGGACCGGCCGCCAGTGACGGGGATGCGCCCCGCCCTGCTGGCGATGGTGGCCATGGTCATGGCCGCCTGCAGCACCACCTCCGGTTTCTTTCCCTACTACCACCCATCCTCCCGCCATGCCTCACTGCCGTCCGGTGCCGGCGGCCATTACAAGACCGGCTCCCCCTACACCGTCAGCGGCATCACCTATTATCCGCTGGACACGGCCTACGGCTACGGCCGAACCGTCATCGCCTCCTGGTACGGACGCGATGTCAACGGCGGGCGTACCGCCGACGGCGAATGGTATGACATGCATGCGATGTCGGCCGCGAATACGACCCTGCCGCTGCCGACGCTGGTGCGCGTCACGAACCTGGAGAACGGGCGCCAGGTCATCGTGCGCGTCAACGACCGCGGCCCCTTCGTCAAACACCGCCTGATCGACCTGTCCTACGCCGCCGCCGAGACCCTGGGCTTTGCCAGGAAGGGCACGGCGCGCGTGCGCGTGCAGGCGCTGGAAGGCCTGCAGGATGGGCCGCTGCTGGCCCAGAACACGCCCCGGCCCGTCGCCCCCGTGCGCCAGCCCGCCCCGGCACCACGACCGGCGACAGCCTCACCAACATTGGCTCCGTCATCGGCACCGTCACTGGCGCAGGCTGGATCCTCCGGCGTCATCACCTCGCATCCCTCCGGAGCCATGTACGTGCAGCTCGGGGCCTTCGCCTCGGTCGACAACGCCAATCGCCTGAGCCGCTCCCTGGCCGGCGATTTCCGCCGCATCGGTGTCTACAGTGCCGGCAACGGCGCCATCCACCTGTACAAGGTCTGGATCGGACCCTTCCAGGATATCCACAATATCGAGCGCACGGTGATGTCACTGCAGTCGCATGGTATCCGGGACACCATCGTGGTCATCGAATAGGCATGACGCGGCGCCGGCGTATTGCCGCCTTCGGCTCATCCCAGACCGCCGCCGATGCCCCCGCCTATGCGGACGCAAAGGCGCTGGCAAAGCGGCTGGCCGAGGCCGGATGGGACGGCGTCACCGGCGGCCACCAGGGCATGATGGCGGCATTTTCCGAGGGTATCCGCGACGGCGGCGGCCATATCCGCGGCGTCACGCTCGAGCGTTTCCCGACATCGCCCGGCAACAGCCTGCATGAGGAGATCCGCGCCCGGGACTTCTTCGCACGCATGCAGACGATGATCGAGCAGGCCGATGCCTACCTGGTGCTGCCCGGCGGCCTGGGCACGCTGGCGGAGCTGGCCATGACCTGGGATCTGTTGGCCATCCGCGTGCTGGAATCGCGGCCGCTGGCGATCTTCGGCGCCATGTGGGAGCCGGTCATCGAGGTGCTGCGCCGGGAGCTTTCGCTGTCCGTGGCCCACGCCTTCGAGGACATGCGCGTCTGCCGTAACCCCGACGAGGTGCTCGCCTATCTTGACCACGCCTGAATTCGTTGACCTGGCGATGACCGTGCCGCGGCAACTGGCAGGTGCGCGGCTGGACGTGGTGCTGGCCGAGGGCCTGACGCTGTCGCGCCGGCGCATTCGCCGGGCCATCGAGGATGGCGGCGTCTATATCAATCGCCAGCGCTGCCGCACCGCCGGTAGAGCCGTGCGCGCCGAGGATCGCCTTCGCCTCGTCAGCCTGGACGGCGAGGCTATGGTGCCGTTCAGCCCGGAACAGATCGTCTGGGCCGAGGGAGCGCTGGTGCTGGTGCACAAGCAGGCCGGCCAGTACGCGCAGGAGGCGCTGCACCGGTCCCGCGACACCCTGCCGATGGAGTTGGCCGCCCATCTGGGGCTGCAGGCTGCGGCCGTGCGGCCCGTGCACCGGCTGGACCGCGGCACCTCCGGGCTGATGCTGTTCGCCACCGATGCCCCCGTGCTGCAGCGACTACAAAAGCTCTGGGCCACGTCGGTGCAGAAGGAATATCTGGCCGTATGCGAGCCGGCACCGGCCTGGGAGTCCCAGCGCATCACGCTCGCCATCGGTGCGAAGCGCGATGCACGCGGCCGCTATGCGGTGCAGGAGGACGGGCGCGCCTGCGACACCGAGGCGATGGTCGCCGAGCGGCGCGGGAATCGCGCCCTGCTGCACCTGGTGCCCCATACCGGGCGCACTCACCAATTGCGCGTGCATCTGGCCGCGTTAGGATGCCCTCTGCTCGGCGATGGCCGTTATGGCGGTCGCCCCCATGCGCGCATGATGTTGCATGCGCAGACGCTCTCGCTGAACCCACCGGCATGGCCCGAGCCCATCGCTTGGCATGCCGATCCCAAGGAGGACTGGATATGGTAAAACGCACCTGGTCGACGGCGCTGCTCGCCGCATCCCTGCTAATGATGGCATCCGGGGCACAGGCCTACTCATGGTGGCCGCAACCCCCGCATATCGCCGCCAAGTCATGGGTGCTGCTCGATGCGCGTTCCGGCGAGGTGCTGGCCAGCGACAACCCGAATATGGAGCTGCCCCCGGCCAGCCTGACCAAGATGATGACGCTGTACCTGGCCTTCGAGGACCTGAAGATGGGCCGCATCAAGCTCAGCGACCAAGTGCCGGTCAGCGTCAAGGCCTGGAAGATGGGCGGCAGCCGCATGTTCATCGATCCCAGCAAGCACCCGACCGTCGAGCAGTTGATGCACGGCATTTCCACGGATTCCGGCAATGATGCCGTCGTCGCCCTGGCCCAGTACATCTCCGGCACCGAGGCGGCCTTCGTCAGCCGCATGAACGCCAAGGCCAAGGAGCTGGGCATGGACCACACCCACTACTCCGACGCCACCGGCTATCCCGTTTCCGACCATTACAGCACGGCGCTGGACATCGCCCACCTGGGTGCGGCGCTGTGGCGCGACTTTCCCGAGTACTACCCGCTGTTCAGTGAGAAAAGCTATAGCTATGACAACATCACCCAGTCCAACCGCAACCGCCTGCTCTGGCGCGACCCGCGCGTGGACGGCATCAAGACCGGCCATACCGATGCCGCCGGCTTCTGCCTCGTGACCTCGGCCCAGAAGGGCAACACCCGCTTCGTCACCGCCGTGCTCGGCACCGCCACCGACGAGGCGCGCGCCTCCCAGTCCAAGGCCCTGCTGGACTTCGCCTTCCGCAACTTCGTCACCATGCGCCCGGCCGAGCACGATATCCGCCGTCAGGTCGAGGTCTACGGTGGCAAGCAGGACAGCGTCTGGCTGATGCCGGCCAAGCCGATGTGGATCAGCGTGCCGCGCGGCCTGGAGAAGTCCGTGAAGTTCCACCTGATCTACAAGGCGCCATTGCATGCGCCGATCACCAAGGGCCAGGTACTGGGCACCATCCAGGCCGTGGCCAAGGTGCCGGACAGCAAGGATGACCAGGTGCTGGGCAGCGTCGACATGGAGGCGGCCAACGCCGTCAGGCGCGCCTCCTGGTTCGGGCGCGAATGGGATGCCCTTCGCCTGTGGTGGAAATCCGACGAGCAGACCGCACAGGCCAAAGAATAGGCCCCCTGGATTCCACCACCACGCCCGTAGCCTATGTGGGCGGCCGCTTCGTGCCGCTCGATCGGGCCTGTGTACACGTGGAGGACCGCGGCTTCCAGTTCGCCGACAGCGTCTATGAGGTCATCGCCTGCTATGGCGGCGCCTTTCTGGACCTGCCGGCACACCTCGCCCGCCTGGCCGGCTCCTGTGCCGCCATCGCCCTGCCGCTGCCCTGCCCCATCGATGAACTGGAGGGCCTGATCCGCGACACCTTTGCGAAGAACCGGTTCCGCAACGCCTCGCTCTATGTGCAGATCACGCGCGGCGTGGCAGCCCGCTCGCTGACGATCCCCGCGCATCTTTCCCCGACGCTCGTCGTCACCTGCCGCGAACTGCCGCTGCCGCCCGCCGAGGCGCCGGCCTTCTCGGCCGTGACGCTCACCGATTTCCGCTGGTCCCGCTGCGACATCAAGAGCACGGCCCTGCTCGCCAGCGTCATGGGCCGCCAAGAGGCAGTCGCCCGGGGTGCCGAGGAGGCCTTCTGGACGGACGCCGAGGGACATGTGCTGGAGGGCACGGCGACGAACGTGCTGGCTGTCGTGGGCGGCGTGCTCGTCACCCATCCGCTGGACCACCAGGTGCTGGGCGGCATCACCCGCGACATGGCACTGCATCTGGCCCACAGTGCCGGCATGGATGTGGCCGAACGGCCATGGAAGATGAGCGAGCCCGGATTCACGGAATGCATGATGACGAGCACGCTGTATGCGCTGGCCCCGGTCTGCCGCATCGACGGGCAAATCATCGGAGATGGCGGGCCGGGTCCGGTGTCGCTGCGCCTGCGTGAAGCCATGCTGGCCGAGATCGGGAATCTGGCCGCATGATCCGCGCCATCCTGTGCGATATGGACGGCACCCTCGTCGATGCCTTTCCCCCCATCGTCTATGCCCTGAACCGCACCCTGGCGGAGCTGGAGCGGCCCCAACTGAGCGAGGCGGAGATCCGGCGCCATACCGGCCAGGGCTCGGGCAGTATCCGCACCCTGTTCGGGGACAGGCGCGAAGAGGCGCTTGCCCTGTACGCCCATTTCCACGACGAGCGGCTGTACGAGCTGACGCCGCTTCCCGGTGCTGCGACGCTGCTGCAATGGGCCAAGTCCATGGATATCGGTGTCGCCGTCGTCACCAGCAAATCCCAGGCGCGCGCCGAGCTGCAGCTGGCGCACCTGGGCTGGACGCCGTGGATCGATGCCATCGTCGGCCTATGTGAGGGCCGGGCGCAGAAGCCCGACCCGCACACCCTGGAACTGGCCTGCGCCGGCCTGGGCATCGCCGCGGCCGAAGCGGTGATGATCGGCGACGGCCCCGCCGACATGCAGGCTGCGGTGCGCGCCGGGGCCATCGCCTGGGGCCTGACCCATGCCTTCTCCTGCCCCGAGCTGACCGAGGCCGGCGCCAGCCGCTGTTTTGCATCCCTAAGTGAGGTCCACCAATGCCTGAGCACACAGATTCCGGCATCCTGACGCGCTTTTTGCTGCCGGGTGCGCATACGCGCGGCGCCCTGCTCTGCGGCCAGGCGATCGCCGACGAAGGTGCGCGCGTGCACGGCCTGGCCGGGGCACCTGCCGAGTTGTTCGGCCAGACGCTCGTCGCTTCGGTGCTGCTGCTCAGCATCAGCAAGGGCGGCATCCGCCAGGTGCTGCAGCTCGATGCCCGGCCCGAGCAGCAATCCTCGCCGCTGGTGCGCATCATGGCCGAGGCGGCCGACGGCAGCGTGCGCGGCTACATGATCTGGCGTGAGGAGCATTCGATGCGCCAATCGGCCGCCCCCAATATGACGGCCTGGCTCGGGCCGCCGCTGCTCTCCACCGTGCGCGATCTGGGCATCGGCCAGCCCTATGTCTCGACGATCGAGCACGACTCGGACCACCTGGCCGATCATCTCGTGCATTACCTGACGCAATCGGTACAGGTGCGCGCGGACGTGGCCCTGCTCGGCGCCACCGGCCTGATGATCGAGGCCATGCCCGGCTGCGACGACGAGCACTGGTTCAAAGCCGTGCAGGCCATGGCGGCCATCCCCTCCGCCACCATCGAGGCCGGCGACGCCGAGGCCATCCTGGCCGGCTTCTCGGATCTCGGCTGCAAGGTCGTCGAACGCGTGCCCTACCGCTACCGGTGCCGCTGCAGCGAGGAGTCGATGGCCCGGGCGTTGCAATACCTGTCGCACGACGATCTGCAGGAGCTGGCCGACGAGCACGGCGAAGTCACCATCAGCTGCGAATACTGCAATCGCAGCTACCGCATGCCCCTGAAACCGCAGGACTGATCCGCCCCATCGGCGGCACGCCGCCGCCGGGCCCAACCAGACCGGCACCTGATCCATCGAACGCCCGTCTCCGTCCATCAGTACACCCTCACATGGTCCAGTCAATGATGGCTGGACTCATGGGGAAGCAATTGACCTGGCTGCATTGGGCGGCTAATTTGTCATATATGACAAAAGAGAAGATGACGCGGAAGCAGGGTGCTTTGCTGGCTCATATAGAGAGGCACAAGCCCATGTCTATCTATCAACTGGCGAAGGTGGCTAGGCGCCCATACCGCCGTGTTCATGATCATGTGCGAGACCTGGCGGCGAGCGGAAAGGTCACGTTGAAATCGGTGCTACAGAATAACCGCCGAGCAACATTGGTCATCTCGAACAACGTCTACTATCAGCGGCTGATGAACCTCGACGATATGTACGCTGCTTACCGGGAGCTTTCCGGAGGTCGCAGGGCATGAGTCTTGTGGACACCGCCCGGAAGCTCTATGCGGCCCTGAAGTCCCATGCTGTTGTAATCGGCGGTATCTGCGGGGCCATGCATGGGGTTGAGCGCTTCACGCGAGATGTCGATATGGCGACGGATTTGATGCCAGATCAGGTGATCGATGCCCTTCGAAACGCAGGAATATCCGCCGATGTCGTTCGGAGAGATGCATTCGACCCGTTGCCCTGGGTGATTCGTGGAGACCATGATGGAGTGCCCTTCCAGATACTGCCTGCTGGAAATGTGGGGGTGGATCTGAAAAGAGCCATTGTTCAGGTCGATATAGGCTTTGCTTCCGAGCACGATTTCATCGTGAGCAAATGCATCGCTGGCGGCCAGCAAGATATGCATGACGTGGCAGTGCTGGCCTTGAAACGACCGGATCTTCTTTCATTTGCCGAGGAACAGGCTGAAAAGCACATGTGCAAGGCGAAGCTGGATGAATGGATGAACGATCAGCGATTACGGGCAAAATTGGGCTCGACTAAGTAGTGAATACCGGCGGGGTTCGGCCACAAATGGACGTTCGATAATCTCTTTCAAAGCAGCTCGTGTAGCCCCAGATAGCCTATATAGAACCCGACAACCAAAATGACCGTTCCAGACGCATAGGGGGCGTAGCGGACGAACTCGCCGAACCCGCTCCATCGCTTGGAGACATGCTTGATGCTCATTGCTGCAAGGACACCGGTCGAAACCATCGTCAACGCCAGACCGATGCTAAAGCACAGCACCAACGTAGCGCCCAATGCGATCTTCTTCAGTTGCAGACATAGCAGCAGCACGGTGATCGTGGCTGGGCACGGGATCAGGCCACCAGTCAGGCCGAACATGACGATCTGCCCGGTCGTTACATCCTTATTGGCGAAGCGGTGGCGGATGTCGTTGGCGTGGGCCAGCTCATGTGGATCCTGGTAGCCAGGGGCCGACACATCCAGACCCTCGTAGTCCGCGATGGCATGGTGTTGATGGTCGTGCTCGACGAACTCCACGTCGTAGGCATGGCGATGATGATCGTGGCCAAGAGACAGGCGAGCTACGAACTCATGCGGTTCCGGGATCTCTTCGTTCGATTCCAGAAAGCCGTCGCCCTGGGCAAAGGTGAACGCCTGACGGTTTCCGTCGGGACGTTCCGTTTCGATGCTCACCTGGTCAGCGTCCCATGCGTGGCCGCTCTCGCTAAACAGACGAAAACGTGGCGGCACGTCCTGCTCGAACACCTCCAGCCGGACCGTGCCATGGCCGGTATCGATCAGCTTTGCTTCGTCATGGTGATGATCGTGCTCATGGCCATGATCGTGATCGTGCAGGCAATATTTCTGCTGCCGCCAGGTCCGCCAGATCATCCAGATGGCAACGCCGACGATCAGTACCGCCGATACTACCTGTAGATACGGTTCACTGGTCTCGACGTTCCAGTGCCTCCCGAAGTACAGCCCGCCCAGGGCGATGACCCAGACGACGGCGGTATGCGAGATCGTGGCCGACAGCCCCAGCAGCGCCGCCTGGGTGACGGTGCCGCGCACGGCGATGATGAAGGCGGCCATCATGGTCTTGGAATGGCCGGGCTCCAGGCCGTGCAGAGCACCCAGCAATATGGCGCTCGGGATGAACAGCCACAGGTTGACCGTGCCGTGCTGAAGCATGCTTACGAGATCATGGGCGTTGCTCATAGGTATTTGGTGATCTCCTTGAACTCGCGGATGGCATCGTCCGCGTCTTGGCTGCCCTCTCGCATCGCGTGCTCCAAGCAGTGGTCGATATGATCGTGTGCCAGGGTCTTCTTGGCCTTGTTGATAGCGCTCTCGACTGCCTGGAGCTGCTGCACGATATCCAGACAACCGCGCCCCTGCTCCAACATGCCAACAATGGCTTGCAGGTGACCATCGGCCCGCTTCAGGCGTTTGATGATGTCGGGATGTGAGCTGTGTATAGTCATACCATGTATCCCCCTGGGGGGGATATAATATAAGAAGCAGTCACCAAATCGCAATGGTCGAGAAACTGCTATCTACGAATGTCCATTTGTGGCGGCCGCAATTCGCCGTTCGTTCCGGTCACCCTGCTGTAAACAGCGGGTATTTGAAGCGGACCGACCCCGGCTTGTGCTTGCCCAGCGTGGAGGCCTGGGCCGAGGTCACCGCATGGTTGCCGAAGCGGCGGTTGATGTGGTTCATCGCCAGCATCAGTTCCCGCTGCTTCTGATCCCGGTTCATGTCCCCGAACAGATCCAGGGTGGCGCTCTGTTCCTGCACGATGTGCGTGGCAGTGAGGCCGCTGCCGCGGTACATGGCTCCCGGCTCGTACAGGGCCCGGCAGGCCTGGCTGGCCGCATCCATGATCTTCTGGATGCTGTTCGTCGGATTGGGCAGCCGCATCTCGATGGACACCTGCTCGAACGAATCCAGGGTCAGGAACACGTTGATGCGCTGCGCCAGGATCTTCTTGGCCACGAGCTCGGAGACCAGGCGATGCACGTGGTGGGACAGCCAGGCCGTGATCCTGGCCCGATCATTGGTCACCTCCCCCATCGAGGATGTGCGGGCCACACTCTTGGGTAGCGCATCCGCCGCCGCGGCCGCATAGACCGGCGTGCCGTTCAGCTCGTGCCACAGCCCGGTACCGAACCGGCCCAACAGCCTGTCGATGGCCCGCTCGTCCCGGTCGGCAAGGTCCAGGGCGGTGCGGATGGAAAGCCGGTGCAGCAGCGCCGTGCGGCTTTTTCCGATGCCTGGGATATCCGATACGGGGATGTCGGCCAGGAAGCGGCCGATGCGCCGGCCGGGGATGACGGTGGTGCCGTCCGGCTTGTTGGATTCGGAGGCGATCTTGGCCAGCGTCCTGGTGCAGGAGATACCGATCGACACGGTGATACCGAGCTCCGTGCGTACCGCCTGGCGGATATCGCCCGCGATCCGGCGGAATCCCTTGCCATACAGGCCGCGCAGGCCGTTCATGTCCACGAAGTGCGTATTCCGACGGAATCCGGCCACCCATTCCGAAGTTATCCGGCCACCTGTTCCGACGTTATCCGGCCACCCATTCCGATGGAATTCGGCCACCCTCTGACTGAGGCTGTTTCGTAGCGGCAACGGACAATTTCAACAGGGCATTACCCTCTGCCAAAAGCGTGGAGGTGCTGATGTCCAGAAGGAGATTGTCGATGCGAAGAATCAAGGAAGTATTGCGACTGAAATGGGCATGTGGCCTCAGTGAGCGCCATATAGCCAGAAGCTGTACGGTATCCCGCAGTGCGGTAGCGGAGTACATCCGCCGTGCCAGGCAGGCGGGTTTGTCCTGGCCTCTGCCTGGAGACATGGATGACGGCAGCCTGGAACGGCTGCTGTTTCCTCCAGCGGTATTGTTACCCTCGGACCAGCGTCCGGTTCCGGAGATGGCGATCATTCATCAGGAGCTGAAGCACAAGGGCGTGACGCTGTTTCTGCTGTGGCAAGAGTACAAGGAAGCGCACCCGCAAGGGTACCAGTACAGTCGTTTCTGCGACCTGTACCGGGAGTGGCAAGGCAAGCTGACGGTTTCCATGCGTCAGACGCATGTGGCGGGCGAGAAGGTGTTCGTGGACTATGCCGGTCCGACGTTACCGATCGTGGACGCGGCCACCGGCGAGATCCGGGAGTCGCAGGTGTTTGTGGCCGTGCTGGGCGCTTCGAGCTACACCTATGCGGAGGCGACCTGGACGCAGGCGCTGCCGGACTGGATTGGTTCGCATGTGCGGGCATTCGGGTTCTTTGGTGGTGTGCCGGAGATCGTGGTCCCCGACAACCTCAAATCCGGTGTGACGACGCCCTGCCGTTACGAGCCCGGGCTGAATCCGAGCTACGCCGACATGGCCCGGCATTACGGCGTAGCGATCATCCCGGCCAGGGTGCGCAAGCCGAAGGACAAGGCCAAGGCGGAAGGCGGCGTACAACTGGTCGAGCGCTGGATCATGGCAGCACTGCGTCACCGGACGTTCTTCACTCTTGCCGAGGCCAACACCGCCATCGGTGAGCTTCTGACCAGGCTCAATGAACGTCCGTTCAAGAAGCTGCCTGGCTGCCGCCGTGGCCAGTTTGAGGAGTTGGACAAGCCAGCGCTGTCGCCGCTGCCGGCAACACCCTACGAGTATGCCGAGTGGAAGAAAGCGCGTGTCGGCATCGACTATCATGTCGAGGTTGATGGCCATTGCTACTCGGTTCCCTACCAGTTGATCGGGCAGCAGCTCGACGTACGCATCACCCAGTCCGGCATCGAGTGTTTCCACAAGTCATTGCGGGTGGCCGCCCATATCCGCTCTCACAGGAAGAGAGGGCATACCACGGTGCACGGACATATGCCGAAGGCGCACCAGGCGCATGCCGAGTGGACGCCGGAGCGTCTGATCCGCTGGAGTCGGAGCATCGGCGAATCGACTGCCGAGGCGGCCGCCAGGATCATGGCATCGCGGGCGCATCCGCAGCAGGGCTTTCGCTCCTGCCTCGGCCTGATGCGCCTGGGCAAGACCCATGGCGACGAGCGGCTGGAGGCAGCATGCAGAAGAGCCATCCTGACCGGCGCCACTTCCTACAGAAGCATCAAGTCCATCCTCGACACCGGCCTCGACCGGAGGCCGCTGCCGGAAACCGATATCACCCCCGTATCCATCGCCCACGACAACATCCGTGGCGCGCACGCCTACCATTGAAGGAGAACTCATGCTGACACATCCCATCATCGACCAGTTGGCGGCACTCAGGCTCAACGGCATGCACAAGGCCCTGCGCGAGCAGCTCAACATGCCCGACATCGAGTCCATGGAATTCATGCAGAGGCTCGCCCTGCTCGTGGAGCGCGAGGCGACAGAACGGGCCAGCAAGGCGCTTCAAACGCGACTGAGGAAGGCGAGGCTGCGCCAGAGCGCCTGTATCGAGGACATCGACTTCCGGACATCCAGGGGACTCGACAGGAGGCTGCTCCTGTCCCTCGCCTCCTGCGACTGGATACGCCAAGCCCACAACATCCTCCTCACCGGTGCCACCGGCACGGGCAAGAGCTATCTGGCCTGCGCCCTGGCCCACAAGGCATGCCTGGAAGGATATACGGCACGCTACCTGCGTCTGCCGAGGCTCATGGAGCATCTCGCCATCGCCAGAGCCGACGGCAGCTACGGCAAGACGATGCTCGAACTGGCCCGCATCGATCTCATCGTCCTCGACGACTGGGGTATCGCATCCATGCCTCAGACACAGCGCCACGATCTGCTCGAACTTATCGAGGACCGGCAAGGCCTCAAATCCACCATCGTCACCAGCCAACTGCCGGTCAAGGCATGGCATGAATACCTTGGCGATCCGACCCTGGCCGACGCCATCCTCGACCGACTCGTGCACAACGCCTACAAGATCGAACTGAATGGAGAATCCATGCGTAAACGAAATGCGCCATTGACCACTGAAAATCATCCCACAGAATAACCACAGTCCAGCGTCGCTACGCTCCGACTCAGGGGTGGCCGAATTCCATCGGAATGGGTGGCCGGATAACTCTGGATTCGGTGGCCGAATTCATCGGATTCCGCACACGAAGGACTCGTCGATCGAGTAGACCTCCACCCCGGGGCTGTAGCGCCCGAGAATGGTGAACATGCGCTTCGAGAGCTGGCCGTAGTAGCGAAAATCAGGGGTCAGGAAGGCGGCATCGGGCACCAGCCGCTTGGCGTCCCACACGCTCATGCCCGTGGTCACACCCATGGCCTTGGCGTCATAGGTCTTGGCCACCACGAAGGCGTTATGGTTGGACAGCACACAGATGGGGCGCCCCTGTAGCTCCGGGTGGCGCAGGCGCTCGCAGGAGGCATAGAAGCAGTCCGCATCGATATGGGCGACGGCATTGTGCCAGTCGGTGATTGCTCTCATATCTTATGGGGCCTCATGAACGCTTGCGCATTGCCGCGCGGCAGGTCACGCAGCGGCATCCAGATCAACGACCTCGATGGATCTGACCTCGTCGGGTTCGCCCACATAAACAATAATGGCGGTCATTTCGGAGGCGATCATGGCACTGTGCGGCTGGCCCTTCGCATTGAGGCTGTAGCCCCCTGAGCGCTTGATCGGAGATCCGGATTTGTTGCTGCGGCCGCCTTCGAGCATAAACACATGCTCATCCGACAGCGCCACAGCGATAATCTTGATCAGCCTCCCCGGCGGCGGAGAAAATCTGACGAGCCAGGTGATGCCGGCGCCTTCATGCCGCCGGTCGCAGAGCAGCTTGAGCTGCACGATCTCCCTGCCCTCGTGGATGGCGCCCGGCCCGTAAAACGGCACGGCCGAGCCCCATTCCATCTGTTCGGTGTCCACGTGTATCGAACCCATGCTGCCCTCCTCTTCGTTTATGCCTTGCGAAACATGCCGACCATGAGCCCGAACATCTGCAGCTCTCCCCTGGGACGGATGTCGGGGAAATTGGCATTGGCCGGCTGCAGGTAGCAGCCGGCCCCGTCTTTTTGCAGGTACTTGATGGTGAAATCGCCGTCGACGATGGCCACGACGATGCTGCCGGTCGGAGGATTGGCGCGGCGCTCCACCACCAGGTAATCGCCGTCATGGATGCCGGCGCCGATCATGGAGTCGCCCCTCACCTGCACCAGCACGGTGGAGGCCGGATGCGCCACCAGGAAGTCATCGATGCTGATAGCATCGCCCAGGATCTCCGTGGCAGGGCTGGCGAAGCCGGCAGGCGCCGTGCCCACCAGCGGACGCTCGAAGAAGCGCCTGGCGGGCACCAGGTGCCCATCAGGGCTCTTTGTCAGGTATGCCTGCAGCCTGAGCCGCACCAGCAGCTTGGAAACGGCGGACTTGGAGGCGATGCCTACCAACTCCCCGATACGGGCGTAGGACGGGATCACCTGATGCCGGGCATAGTATTCCTGAAGCCTGCCCAGATGCTCTCGGTCTCGATTGTTCGCCATGCCGGCATCATAGAGAACGATCGTTCTCCATGTAAAGTGCCGGCAACGCCATGCGATAGATAGATAAACAAAGCCGTCATCACGGGAGCTCGCATGCTGCGATTTGACAGGGCCATGACCACCGCACTGATTGCGCTTGCTGTCGTTTGTTTTGCCGGGACAGCCCATGCCCGCGGCCATCACCATCACCGGTATGACTACACCCCTGCCATCTGCAACCAGCTCGACATCGATCCCGGGATGTCACAGGCGCTGGGGAAGCCCGCGATCGACAGAATGGGCTGCCATGTCCGCATGAGCCATGGCTACCCCATCCCGGACCCGCGGTGCACCCCGGGGGCCATCAACCCCACCGTAACCTTCGACGTGCTCAGCACCCCGACGTTCCGGACCCGCTGCATACGCAACCGCGTGACCACGGAGCGCGAGAAGGCGGTCACCTATCGCTGGTATGCCATTGCCCACCCCAGGCACAACCGTGGGCACAGTCAGATCTGCGAGCTCGACCATCTGGTGCCGCTGGAGCTCGGCGGTGCCGACACCCTGGACAATATATGGCCCGAATGCGGGCCGGCGAACGGGCCATTCTGGAAGCGCGACTTCAAACGGAAGGACCTCGTCGAGAACTACCTGGCGAAGAGGGTCAGGGACGGCAAGATGCAGCTCTGGCAGGCCCAGCAGGATATCGCCAGGGATTGGACGAACTACCTGCCACAAGCCATTCACGACTGCCCGTTCGGGCAATGTCGATAGCGCCATGCAGGGGCATGCATAGCGCTAGCCGATGTCGATCTTCACGCTGAGCCCAAGTGCATGCGCGGCGGCCTCGATATGGTTCATGCGGGTGGCGTTACGAAGATCGAAAAGGCGTTCGATCTGCATCCGGTGCCACCCCAGTCGCCTTGCCAGCTCGGACTTGCTGATGCCCTGCGCCATCATCGCAGCATAGATGCTCAACTTGGCACGCTTTAGGGCACTGGGCTGGACGGCATGCTGTGCAGGCGCAGTCCTGCCGATCACCGGAAGCGACTGGTAACCCCTGAGGCGGCCCGCCAGAGCATCGTCCAAGGCACCCTCCGCAGCCAGCAGGACCTCACCTTCATTCTCGCCGTGCGCACACACTTCCGGCACATCGGGAAAAATGGCGACGAAGCCGCCCGCAGGTCCCTGCTCAAGGATAATGACGGGATAATTGAACCCCATTAGTGCGCGCCCTTCGGCCAAGACCATCTCCGGCCGCTGCCCGTCAGTGCCGCCGACCCTGTGCTTCCAAATTGCATACCTCTCCCCCGGTATGAGCTGCGGGAAGGAAAAGAGGATCAGCTGCACAAGGCATGCCGGTTCGCCACTCTTTTTGCCCTTACGCGAGGCTCAAGTTCGCGCCGACGCCAAGCGTCGGCATGCCCATGGAAGGTATCGGACTGCGGGGGCATACCCCCTCACCGTTGCGCGACAGTGCCGGACTCTCACCGGCTTCCCTTCAATCGACACCTAGGTGTCGGCAAGTGCACGAAGAGAATATATAGCCGGCGTCTGGGATCACAAGCCAGCCACATGGGTGAGTCGCCGCGATGCCATGGATGGGGATGTGCGAAAAAAAAACGGCCCCGAGTGATCGGGGCCGTTTGGCATCGGGCAGGCCAGGCGCCTACTTCGGCGCCGGGCCCTGCACCACCTGCACCAGATCCTTCGGGCGGATGTACTTGGCATAGGCCGCCTGCACCTGGGGCGCCGTCATCTTCACGTAGCGATGTGCCGCCCGCATCGGCTCGTCCCGCGGCAGGTCCGGCGTGGCGAGGGCCAGCAAGCCCCTGGCGATGCGCCCCCCGCGCGCCTCGCCCAGCGGGAGTCGGCGGGGCAGCACCGCCCTGGCCCTTTCCCACTCCCGGGCGCCGGCCGGGGTGCTGCGCACCGTCTCCGCCGCCCCCCCGCCGATGCAGCGGACCTTGGACACGTTCGGCGGATCGCAGGCGTACTCGACCATGAACAGCCCCCGGCTCTGGCTGACCTGGAAGCCGGTAAACACGTAATACACCAGGCCCGAATTGACGCGCAGCGCCCGATACAGGCGGGTGGCGAAGGAATCGCCGCCGAACACATGGTTGCCGAGTACGAGCACGTGGTAGTCGGGATCCGACAGGCGCACGCCGACGGTCTCGGCCGTCGTCACCTTGTCCTGCACGCGGCTACGATCCGGCACCGTCGTCTGGGACGGCGGGTTCGGCCCCACCGGCGGCAGCAGGATGGCCGGCTTCGGCCCATGCGCCTTCCAGGCACCGAAGTAGCGGGAGATCAGCTGCCTGGCCTGCTCCGGCTTCACATCGCCGATGACGACGATGGCCGTCAAATCCGGGCGGAATACCTTGTGGTAATAGGCCTTGACGTCGGCCAGGTCCAGCGCCGAAACGGACTCGGGCGTGGCATGGCGCAGCGTTGGGTCGGCCTTCGGATACACGCCCTTCAAGAGGCTGCGCGTGGCCAGGTAATCCGGGCTGTGCAGCCGGCCGGCCACCTCGCCCGCGACCTGCCGCTTGATGATGCTAAAGGCATGCTTCGGCAGCCCCGGGCGCAGCTCGTTGTCGGCCAGAAGCTGCACGCCCCGCTCCAGGTGCGCGGAAGGCACCTCGACGCTGAAGTCGGTACCGGCCGACTCGTCGGCGCTGATGTCATCCAGCGCCTTCCGGAAGGCCAGCCGGTCGAGGCTGGTGGTGCCGAAGGAGAGCAGCTGGTTCAGCACCTCGTCCACGCCCTCCTTGCCCTTGGGCACCTCCATCACCGGCCGGTTGCGGATACGGCCATAGATGCTGACCGTCTTGCTGATGTGCTCGGGCTGCACGATCAGCTTCAGGCCGTTCGGCATCGTGTAGACGGTCGGCTTGATCGTCGAGGCCGGCAGCTCCAGGCGGTTAACCGCCTTCTCGGCCCATGCCGGCAGCTTCACATCGTGCTTCGGCGGCTTGCCGAAGGATTCCTTGCCGCCGAAGCCCTTCGAGGCCACGGGCTTGCCGGAGGCGCTCGGGGTCAGGATCGCCGTCATCGCATGGCCTTGGTCCAGGTACTGGCGGGCGACGCGTGCCACGTCCTTCACCGTCACGGCGCGGATGGCATCGATGTCGTCCTCGGGTGACCGGCGCCCCTCCACCACGGCCTGCGACCACAGATCGGCCAGTCCCTGAACCGAGTTCTTGCTGAACTCGAGGCTGGCGACCTCGCGGCGCTTGGCCGCCTCAACGAGCTCGGCCGGCACATGATGCTGCACAGCTTTAAGCACCTGGCGCACGGATTTCAGCAGTGCCTTGGCATCGCCGCCCTTGGGGAAGCCGGCGACGGCATAGCCGAGGCCTGACTCCGGCAGGGTGTCGAGCGAGAAGTCGGTGAACAGCGCCTTGCCGTCCGGCACCAGGCCGTACAGGCGCCCGCGCTGGCTGGCCAGCACATCGGCCAGGATCTCGGAGGCGGCGTAATCGCGGTCGTTCCAGCCGGGCATGCGGAAGGCGATGACGGCATAGCCGTAAGACCGGTCGGTGGTCAGGTTCAGGGTCTCGGCCTTGACCGGCTGCAGGTGGATGGCAGGCCTGGCCGGCAGGCTCTTGGCCGGGATGGCGGCAAAGCGCTTTTTCACCAGGGCGAGGGTATGCACCGGATCGACATCGCCGACGATGATCAGCACGGCATTGTTCGGCGCGTACCAGGTGTCGTGGAATTGCTTGAGCATCTTCCAGCTCGTCTTGTTGAAGGAAGACCGCGTGCCCAGGGCGTCATGCGCATACGGCGTGCCCTTGAACATCGCCTTCAGCAGCTTGCTGAACAGCACATATTCGGGATTCGACATGTCCATCGCCACTTCCTGCTCGATGGCGCCGCGCTCATCCTTCCAGCCCTTGTCGCCGCCGGTGATGGCGCGCATGCGGCTGGATTCGATGCGCAGGATCACGTCCAGGTCATCGGCCGGCACGGTGTAGAAGTACTGGGTGACCATCTGCTGCGTATCGGCATTGGAGGCACCGCCCAGGCTGGCGCTGATCACCGACAGCTGGTGCTCGCTGATGCCGGGGCTGCCGCGGAACATCATGTGCTCCAGCGCATGCGCCGTGCCGGGGAAGCCCTTCGGCGCCTCGTTGGAACCGACGCGGTAATTCAGCATCGTGGTGACCACCGGTGCCAGCGGGTTTTTGACGACGATGACCTCCAGCCCGTTGGCCAGCTTCTCGCGCACCACGGTGGCATCGGGCGCCATGGGCGGCGCGGCCTGTGCCAGCGACGGCACCATCGCCAGCATGGTGATCATCAGGATGAATCGAATACGCGTTGCCTTCATGCCTTGGCCTCCGTGGCGCTACCGATCGTTCGGGATCAGTGGAACATGGGATGAATGAGCGATCATGGTAGGCCAACGCCATAAGCGGGCCAAGGGTAGAAATACCACGGCCCCGGAAAACCGGGGCCGTGATTCTGGGAGGCTCGGGATTACAGCTTGGCGGATTCCTCGGCCAGGTACGAAGCCACGCCCTTGGCATCCGGCACCATGGCCTTCTCGCCCTTGT
>OFHG01000080.1_pt1 | contig 45089 bp, 43 predicted proteins | sample 1521931 | NCBI WGS metagenome assembly OFHG01 (sample SAMEA2468438, study PRJEB22500) | soil metagenome | biome: Glassland; feature: Farmland; material: Clay | place: Australia | collected 2013-01-31 | depth 0.55 m
GAATGCCCGTGATGAGGATGGTTATCATGGATATCCAGCCGAGCCGCAATTCGCCCTTCGGAAGGCCTTTTGACGCGTACGCGGGCTTCAGGAGAACATGGACGTACATGATCGTGCCGAACCAGGCTATGGCCGCAATCATGTGAAAATATCCGATGAACAGCCTGATGATGTGCTGGGCCGTGGTGAGCGGATGGTAAAGCCCCTTGGTCTTGAGATCGTTCAGGAACTGCTCACCCGCCCGCGTCAGCGCCCCGCCGCCGTTTGCGTCCACGTGGCAGCGGCTGCAATCGAAACCGGTCTCTTTTGAGTATTCAGGCGTGGCAAGGGTGATACGGGGGAACGAGAGCAGGAAGAGAATAGCCGCAAAGAAGGCGTATCGGGTCAAGAAAGGGACAGACAGCTTCATGAACAAAATTATAGATGATTGACAGCCGCTTGTAAATGCATTTTGTTTTGGAATAAGAGTCCGTGCCGTATTAACAGGGCGGAATGCTGTAATTTTGTCATCATCTGCCAGCAACGATCGATACCCATTTGCCGTCGGGGAACAGTTGCCGGATCGTCATGCCCGATTGCTCATACGCGGCAATTACTTCATTCGCCTGTTCGGCAAGTATGCCCGAGAGGATGGCGATGCCGGCGGGGGAGAGGCAGGACGCAATATCAGGCGCAAGACGGACCAGCGCCCCCGAAATGATATTTGCGGCGATAATATCGAAGGGGCCTTCCACGTCGGCGATGCTGCCTCTGAAAAGCTCGATATCGGCGGCGTGGTTCAGCTCGATGTTCTGCTTCGCCGCCTCGATGGAGAGCGGGTCCGTGTCAACGGCGATAACGCTGCGAAAGCCCAGTTTCGATGCCGCGAGCGCGAGGAGTCCGGTGCCGGTGCCGAGGTCGAGGAACCGTTCTTTCGCGCCGGCGTCGGCATAAGCGTCCATGAGAACGAGACAGGAGCGCGTTGTTTCATGATGCCCGGTGCCGAAGGCCATGCCCGGGTCGATGACGAGGTTGATGCGGCCGTCATGCATCTTTTCCCAGGGAGGCAGTATGGTGAAGCGCTCGCCCACGTCAATAGGCAGGAATCCTTTTTTCCATGATTCGTTCCAGTCCTGTTCGGGTATCAGTGCACGGCTGAAGAAAAGGCCCCTGACCTGACCGGACTTTTCGAGGAGCGTATTTAAAAGCGAAAGGTCATCGGTGATCGCGCTGATATCAACGGTCTCCGGGAAATAGGCAGTGATTGCCTCATCCTGCTCGATTACACCGAGACAACCGGCGTCCGTGAGCCTTTGAATCAGCTTGTCTCTGAAGGCGTCCGGGATTTTTATGAGGAATTCATAGTAGGACATGGTGTGCCTTATCGTGTGGCCATTGTAACAGACTGTTAGAGGGACTGTCAAATACCGCGCAGGGACAATAAATACAGAGCCACACGCGAAATGCGCTCTGCGTCACGCTTTTACTTTTGCCGGGGAATACATGCTGAATGTTGAGCCGCCCTGTCTTACTGTCGACGCGGACAAAACCCGCCATAATCAGCAGGACCTTTTTCGTGATGAAAAAAATAATGCGAAATTTCTTGCATGCTTCTTTGGTAGCAGGGAAGCACAGAAAAGGATATTTATCCATTCCTCCTTTTGTTCAGAGATTAGTCATAGAAAGAATTAAGCAACTTAAGTTGTAGCGTTGTTCCATCGATTGCATTCATCGCGGACACGCATTCGTCGGTGTTTGCCGTAATTTATTTCTTGAATCGAAAGACTGAAAGTCGTAGTATATTTCAGATTCAGATTGTTGAATATTTATCCGGCTACAGGTCGTTCTCGCCCACACGGTTCTCCATCGACAGGATGTTTTTATAGTGAAGATTTTTTATTGTGTGAGAAGTCACTGGCATTTGTTCGGAGTTCACGAATGATAAAGAAATGTATCTTTTCCCTCCTGTTAATTGCCGCTGCCGCAACGGCCTTCGCAGCCGAAAAAAGGTTCGATGTCGCAAGCATTGACTCTAATCTCCGCCCCGGTATACAAAACAGGGTTGTTACGCCGGTGGTGACCGAGAAATACGAATACTACGAGATCAGGGGCGCCAGCGAAAAGGAACTGCGAAGCCAGATGTGCCGGAATGGCTGCGCGTTGTACGACGGAGAAAAGTACGATTCCATCACCACCTGGCGCTGGAAGCTGAATTACGGATATGACCGCGCTCCCCAGGCCTGCGCCGTTGACTCCTTTCGAGTGGCCCTCGAAATAGAATATCGTTATCCCAAATGGGTGCGGGGCGACGATGCCGCCCAACCGCTCATTGATAAATGGGACGGCTACATGAAGCGCCTTATCATGCATGAAAACGGACATCGTAATCTCGCGGTGGATGCGGCGGCCGAACTCTCCCGCATCGTGGCCCAATTGCCGCCGGCCCGAAGCTGCGCCGAGTTGGACCGGGAAGTGCGGGCCCTGGGCCATGAGCGCATGGAAAAACTGAATGCCGACGAGAATCACTATGATGAAACTACCAGCCACGGCAAAACGCAGGGGGCTGTGTTCCCTTAACTGAAGATTGCGTCGCGGAACGGACTGTGGAGTATCCGCGCGAGGATCCCGGAAAAAAATAGCAGGCTGAAGTTCAGCCTGCTATTTTCATTTTATGGAATTACGTCGTGATACAAAGAACTATTTTCCGACAGCTGTAATTCCATTATGCAACTCCAGATCCCGACCGAGCCCCCGTGCCCACGAACAAGCCGGGTTGGGGATTTCTGCTGAGAACGAAATCCCATTATCCAGCGCAGTATACGTAAACCGATCATCCTGCACGATCTTACGCAATTCTTTGCTGACTCCTCCTGCCGCCATGCCTCCTTCGCTCGCGCACTGTATGCCCGCGTCGACTACTCCGACAAACGTGACGCCATTATCCAACGCGGCATAGGTAATACCATCATCTTGCACAACGCTTCTCATATCTTTCGCTATGGGCATGCTCTCATTTGCATAGACCACTCCAACGGCGAATACAAGCGCCATTGCCATCAATATCAGGATAAGCTTCTTCATATTTATCGCCTCCTTTTCTATCTTAAGCTAAACTTAATTTAATGCTATCACGGCATTTGTAATTGTCAAGAAAGCGCAGCAAATAGCATGCAACCTCGGTATTATGGAGAACGACATTGCGGAACATCATAGTATAGTCTCAACCTTTCTCAGACTGTTGCGAAAGACGGTGCAGACAAGAGCACGTCCTGGACAGGCAATGAAAACACTGATTATGATTCTATGGTAAGCTTATTGTCAGTTCCAGCCGCACTTTAGCGCATGGCAGCATGCCGGGACTCAAATACCGTTGATCATCACGATATTTTAGAGGTTTTTTATTTTTTCCCTTGACAAGTTCATAGGTTACGTGGTAATTTACGGACTCTTAAAGAGGATCAGAAAAACGCGGATGTTTAAGTGAAGGAGGGTTCACGCATGTACGCAGTCATTGCGACCGGGGGAAAGCAGTACAAGGTTTCTCCCGGCGACGTTGTAAGAGTGGAAACACTTGACGCCAAAAAGGGCGACACCATAGAGCTCAAGGAAGTTTACATGATCGCGGACGGCGACAAGGTGTCCGTGGGCAAACCCACACTCGCCTCCGCCAGCGTCACAGCGGAAGTGGTGGGAGACGGCAGGGGCGAAAAACTCCTCATCTTTAAGCACCGTCGCCGCAAGGGCTACCGCAGGACCAACGGCCATCGCCAGAATTTTACGGCGATCAAGGTAAAAGAGATCAAGGCTTAATAAAAAATTCACCAGGTCACAAAGACACTAACGTATTAAAAAAGCGATTCATGTTTTTTGTGTCTCGTGTTTTCGTGTCTTCGTGGTGAAAATATTTCGGAGGATTTGAAATGGCCCATAAAAAAGGCGTCGGCAGTTCACGGAACGGCAGAGACAGCAATCCACAGTACCTCGGCGTAAAGCGCTATGACGGCGAGACGGTCCACGCGGGGACGATCATAGTCCGTCAGCGCGGGACGAAGTTCCATCCCGGCACGAACGTTGGAAAGGGCAGCGACGATACGCTCTTTGCCAAGATCACCGGCGTGGTGAAGTTCGAACGTTATGACAAGACCCGTAAACAGATAAGCGTTTACGCGCCGGCGTCATAAGTCCCCGGCTTTCATCAACGATAATTTTCAAAGGCGGCATTTAACCATGCCGCCTTTTTATTTTGCTTACCGGGGTGCGCCCCTTAATGCGCTGAAGACGCGGTAATTGCCTCCGCAACTGCAGAATACCGCTCCAGCGTTTCTTTCACACTTGCATTTTGAGACATATCTCGGTATATTTCATTGAAAATATTATTTAAATCGATTATTAACCCCTTGCAACAAGGGGAAAGGGCTATTGTTCAGCAATGTCCAATTTCATAGACCGGGTCAAGATCAACGTCAAGGCAGGCCACGGAGGACAGGGTTGCGTCAGTTTCAGACGCGAGGCCTATGTACCGCGCGGCGGACCTGACGGCGGCGATGGGGGCAAGGGCGGCGATGTCGTTATCATTGCCGATAGTCAGCTCGGCACGCTTATCGATCTCAGGTACCAGCAGAACTATTTTGCCAAGAGCGGCGAGCAGGGCCGCGGCAAGCAGCAAACGGGAGCCGATGCGGAAAATATCGTTATCCGCGTCCCGGTTGGCACTCTGGTGTATGACTCGGAAAACCACGTGCTTATCGTGGACCTCGACACAGACGGCAAAGGGTATATCGTTGCCAAAGGCGGAAGGGGGGGCAAAGGGAATACTTTTTTCAAGACCGCGACCCACCAGGCGCCGCGGTTTGCACAGCCGGGCGAACCGGGCGAGGAGCAAACCCTGTTCCTTGAGCTGAAACTGCTCGCTGATGTCGGGCTCGTGGGCTTCCCGAACGCGGGCAAATCCACGCTCATCTCCCGTATCTCCGCGGCCAAACCCAAGATCGCGGACTATCCCTTTACCACGCTCACACCGGTGCTCGGGGTGGTGAAACCGGAAAACAGGAAGAGCTTCGTAGTAGCCGATATACCAGGCCTTATCGAGAACGCGCATAAAGGCTCCGGCCTGGGCTTCGACTTTCTGCGCCATATCGAACGGACGTCCATCCTTCTTCACCTGGTGGACGTGTCGGGCCTGGTGCCCGGAGACCCGGTGGAGAACTTCAAGATGATCAATAGGGAGCTTGAACTCTACAGCAAGGATCTGTTGAATAAGTACATGGCCGTAGCAGCGACCAAGATCGATGCGGCGGAGCCGGAGATGCTCGAGGAATTGACGAACTACTGCCGAGACGCAGGCTTTGAGCTCTTTCCCATATCCGCGGTCACCGGCGCCGGACTTGGCCCGCTCATCGGGTTTCTCGCGGACCGGGTGGAAGAGCACAAGAGGGAGACGGTCAAAACCTGACGGAATGATCTTGGCACGCGGTAAAAGCGGGAACCGCGGAAGGAACGGATTAATTCGGCAAGCACTTTGATTCGATTTTTTTGAACCGTGTCTAAAAATCCGGCCCGAGCATCCATATATGAAACTGACGGCGAAAAAAATACTGGTGATGCGCTACCGCTTTATCGGCGACACGGTCCTGACGGTCCCGTTCCTCAGGAACCTCCGGGAAGCCTATCCCGCTGCACAGATTGACCTCATGATCGAGCCCTTCTCAGGCCAGGTGATAGAAGGATGCCCGTATGTGGACCGGGTGATACCCTTTGAGTTCAAGACCATCCACACTTACAGCGCCGCCACGGAACGCGGAAAATTCGCCGGCTATATCCATTACTGGAAGTTCATCAAACATGAGGGGTATGACGCGGCATTCGTGCTGAAGCGCTCACTTTCAAGCGCGCTTCTTGTCCGGGCCGCGGGCGTGCCGCGCAGGATCGGTTTTGCAACCGAAGGGCGGGGAATGCTCCTGACCGATCGCGTACCGTACCGCCAGGACCAGCACGAGGTCGAAAACTTTCTCGATTGTTTGCGCGTAATCGGTGCCCCGGTACGGTCCCGGTCTCTTGAACTCTGGCCCACGGAAAATGATGCAAAGGTCAAAACCAGCCTTAAACAGGCCGGCTGGAAGCCGGATGACCTGAAGATCGTCATTCACGCCGCGGCCAGCCTTCCGGCGAAGCAGTGGCCGCTCGAGCGGTTCGCAGCGGTCATGGCAGTGCTCCGCGACCGGTATCATGCCCGCTTTGTGTATACAGGCGCCAAAGGCGACGCAGCGCTCTACCGGGAGATCGAAAAACACGGACCTTTTAAGGGGCTCGACCTCTGCGGCGTGACGAACCTGCGCGAAAATATCTCGGTGTATCGTTCGGCGGATTTGTTCTTCGGCGTGGATTCAGGCCCTATGCACATGGCCGCGGCAGTGGGAGTGCCCGTTGTCGCCCTCTTCGGACCAACGGACGAGCGCAAGTGGGGGCCCTGGGGTAAAGGCCACACCGTCATCACCAAACGGCTCTCGTGCCATCCCTGCAAACCGCACAAGTGCGCCGACAACGAGTGCATGAAACAAATCAGCGTGGAAGAGGCGATCGAGGCCGTTGAGCAAAAGATAAAGATAATGTTCCCGAAGGTCTTACAGGATTAATATGGCCCCGAAACTTTCAATCGCCATTATCACCTATAACGAAGAGACGAACATCCGCCGCACCCTCGAGAGCGTCAAGCGGGCTGATGAGATCATTGTCGTTGATCCAGGCAGTACGGACAGAACAGTAGCTATCTGTCGCGAATTCACGGATGAGGAGCGTCATGGAACGTCAGAAGGTAACCGCCATCGTCCCCACCTTTAACGAGGCGGCCAATATCGTCGAATGCCTCAACGGGTTGCAATGGGCCGAAGAGATCATCGTCGTCGATTCATTCAGCACCGACGGAACGCCCGAGCTCGCCCGGCCGCTGGCGACACGGGTCGTCCAGCATGAATATGTAAACTCCGCCGCTCAGAAGAACTGGATCATCCCGCAGGCGACACACGATTGGATATTCCTGGTCGACGCCGACGAACGCTGCACGCCGGAGCTGGCTGCGGAGGTGCGGCAGGTGCTGGCCGAGGCTCCGCGCTTCGACGCCTACTGGATCTACCGCCGCAATTTCTTCCTCGGGAAGGAGATCAGACACTCGGGCTGGAACAGCGACAAGGTCATCCGGCTGTTCCAGAAGGCGCACCGCTACAAGGAACTGACGGTGCATGCCGAGGTCGTCGTGCCGTCGGAGAAGGTCGGCCGCCTCAAGGGAAGGTTCGTACATTACACGATCGACTCGCTCGACCAGTTCTTCGAAAAGCGGATGCGGTACGCAGCATGGTCCTCGGCGGACCTCGACAGGCGCGGCGTCAAGGCGAGCGGATTGCAGATTCTGGGCCACGGCACATGGAACTTTTTCCGGCAGTTCGTGCTCCGCCTCGGATTCCTCGACGGCGTTCATGGCCTCGTGCTCGCCATCCTCTACTCCTATTACACGTCGGCAAAGTACATTCGGCTCTGGGAGCGGCAGCTCCCGCCGAACCCGAGGCGCGGTATCTTGAACCAGGGAGCGGTGCGCTCGGCCCGCTGAGAGTGACGGCCGGCTGGGTTGCAGATTATTTCTTTCGCCCGGGATTCGTCGACGCGAAACAGGGCCTCTTGTTGAACGGTTTCACACAGTACGCCAAGGCCTAGGAACGCAAGGAAAAAAGCAGTTCGAAGTGTGGAAGGCGGAGTTATGAAGATTCTTTTTATCAACAATTTCAGGAAAAGGGGCGGCGGGGAGGAGTTTCTGAGAGCCTTGCTCCCGGGACTTGCCGCAAAAGGCGTGAAGGTCGGCCTCGTCTGCCGGCCCGGCACGCCGCTCGTGGATATGTTCAGAAACAGCGAAATAACCCTTCATCCGATCCTCCGATCGGGCCTGAGCACAATAAGCGCGGTGTTCAAGACAGCGAAAGTCATCAAGGACGGCGAATACGAGATCATTGATATCCAGCGCGGTCACGATATCATCCAGTCATGGCTCGGGGCCAAACTGTCCGGTCGAAATCCGGAGCTCATGTATACGCCCCAGGTCCCGGAGTTCATCAGATCGCGGTTCCTCCTTTCGCGCATGAAAAAGATCGTGACCATCTCTCGCCATATCAGGGACCGGATAATTGCGTATTTCCCGAAGAGCGCCCGGCGGACCAGCATCATCTATTACGGCATCGACCTCGACAAGTTCAAACCGGGAAATATCCGGCGCGGGGCCATCAGGAGCCGCTTCGGCCTTCCGCCCGACACGCGGATCATCGGCACCGTGGGAGACCTCTGGAAGAACCAGGTCGAGTTTCTTGACGCGCTCGTTCTCATCAGAAAAGAGATTCCCGGAGCTCGGTTCGCGCTTGTGGCCTCCGAATCCGGGACCGGCCAGATCAGGGCGTTCAAGCAACGCGCAGCAGAGCTCGGCCTCACTGAAGCCATTCTCTGGACCGGCAGGCTGTCCAAGGAGAACATGCTCTCCTTTTACGCCGATATCGATGTCGCGGTCAGCACACATCGCAACGAAGGGTTTGGCATCTGGGTGCTCGAAGCGCTCGCCGTGGGCACGCCAATCGTTTCGGTCAATGAGGGGGGCATCCGCGATTCACTCGAGGGCTGTCCCTCCGGCGTGCTCGTGGACAACGGCCCGGAGACCATGGCGGCTGAGGTGATCAGGATTTTAAAAGATAGTTCTCTGTATGCCCGCATGGCCGCCGCCGGACCGCGATGGACCGCAGAACGGTTCAGCAGGGAACGGATGATAAACGATTATTTCCGGTTCTTTCAGTCACTGCTCGATACGCGGGGCGGCATGCGGGCGAGCGAACCTTCTCGCGGGCAGGCATGATTTGCGCAGTGAAGAACGATCTGGCGGTTGAGAAATACTATCGTGCCGGTGATTTACGAAATCCCCGAGATATGCTTTGAAGAAAAAAACATTCAAGAGAAGACGTTGAAGAAAAAACGAATAAGTTTATCACAGCAGCCGTTGCTAGTGATGGGGTTCGGAGCCAAAGGGGTCGGAGATCATGTTTCCTGCTCGTCCTTTGTGAGGAACCTCGCACAAAATTGCCCGGAATCTCCCATAGACTTTGCCGCTTTCAGTCCTATCGGAGCGGAACTCTTCAGACACAACCCATATATCCGCACTATTCATGTTCTCGATATGGCATATTTAAAACTGGGAGGACAATATACGCTCAATGACAAACTTCGCTATTTGAATTCATTTCAAAGAGCAAATTATCAGAAAGTCTATGTTCTCGGAACCAAGTTCAGACATGCTGTTTTCGCATTTTTGACCGGTGCAAAAAAGCGAATAGGCTATGATAATTATCATCGAGGGTTTCTTCTTACGAAGACCGGACCCGAACCGAAGGACAAAAACATTGTCCATCGGTTTTTGGGCCTGTTGACCCTCGACGGCTTTCGCATTTACGATCCGAACATTGAATTGTTTTTGTCCGAGCACGATCAGGACACAGCTGAGCGGATTTTCAAAAAATACGGCATTGCAGAGAATCAAAAAGTGATTTGCATGGCACCTTTTGCTGCGGATATGCGAAGAACCTGGGGTCTTGATCGATTCCGGCATGTTGCACAGCATTTTGGTGAGAGCCGGGGCGTGAAGGTCGTGATTCTGGGTTCTTCTAACGATCAGCAGTGCCTTCTCGCGGATCCCTTTCCGGCGCATGCATCTATTATCAATTTGGCCGGACAGCTGAATATTCGGGAAACAGCCGCGGTTATTAGGAAGAGCGATGTATTCCTTGGCAATGACAGCGGATTAGGACACATTGCCGGAGCGGTAGGCACGCCCGCGGTCATTCTGGGATACTTCATAACCAGAGCGTGGTCTCCGCTTGCACCATCCGTTCATACTGTCATCAAGGATACGGGCTGCATTAGCTGTAATTTGAATACCTGTGACAAAGTCGAAAAAGGCAAGCCTTACTGTTTTCTATCCATTACTCCCGACGAAGTTATAGCAAAAATAACCAAATTGCTGAATTAGCTTTTTTTCGGGGGTCAACGGCTGCGATGAGGATTTTCTGGACGGTTCCATCGAGGACAACGACCTCGGCATCCGCGTGCTCAATCAGGGGAAACGGATTCGATCGGTACGGGGCCTCGCCATAATCTTTCATCTCTGGTACCCGTCGTCCTGGAGTTTTGAAAACGAAAAATATCAGCACAACCTTGCCATACTCAAAAGACGGATCGAGAACAGGGAGCCCTTTTGCAAAAATGGTATCATAAAACGATAACTGTGCGGCGGCAACCGTTCGAAGGGGCCGCCGACGCGCTGGTTCAAGCGGTGTTTTTATTTGACAAAAGATTGAGAGGGGGTGTCAGGACATGAACGCAGCCAGCGAGCTGGTGGGAAAATACAGAGTAGTGCTCTTCGGAGGTCTATTGCTGTTCAGCCTGAGCCTGGCCCTGTCAAAAAGCGCGACGAACGTGCTCATGGCACTCATGTACCTGGCAGTCCTTTTTCTGGTGGCACGCTATCGACCTTTCAGAAACGCCATCATGAGTAATGCGCGCCAGCCGCTCCTGTTTCCGCTCGCTCTCTACCTCTCCGCCGCCGTACTAGGCCTGCTGTTCACTGAACATCTGACCGACGGACTCGGGATCATGAACAAGATCGTGGGTCTGCTGATGGTCTATCTCATGGTCTCTGTAGTGCTCGACTCGATCGATACCGGGGAGACGGTATATCAAAATGCGGAAAAGCTGCTCCTTGCCTTCCTGATCGGTATCGCGGCGTTGAATGTGATCGCGTTCATGACCTATCTGGGCCTCGTCGGCCACAAAAAATTCGTGGTCCCGCTCGCGCCCCTCAACGTGCATCACATCTGGTTCTCGAATCTGAACGCTATCGGAATGTACACAGCCGTGGCTTTTCTGCTCTTCTCGTCACGGAGGCAGGACGCACGGTACAGAGCGTTCTTCTTTTCTTTTCTGCTTGTCTGCGGAGTTTCAGTACTGCTGTCATTATCGCGCACGGCATGGTTCGGCATATTCCTTACCACGATCATTCTCATCTACCTCATGGTCAAAAAGAAAAAAATATTTTTTATCGCTATCCTCGGCATGCTCGGCGTCGGCGTAGCGCTGTACTTTTTTAATCAGATCGTCCATACACGGTTGAACGAGATCGTCAGCGATATTTCGCTCTTTTTCACCGGCCAGACACAGACGGACATCGGTCAACGATTCCTGATGTGGAAAGCGGCGTTCCGGATGTTCCTGTCGAACCCGCTCTTTGGCGTTGGAACGGGAGACTATGTCCCCACGATGAGCAGGTATATGGCCTCGGGGGAGTTCCCATCGTACCTCGCGGAGTTCAATCAGCCGCACAACATGTATCTTTTTGCCTTGGCCACGAACGGGCTTGCAGGGCTGTCGGCGTTACTGTATATCTTTTATCGGGGGCTGCGGTATGCTCTGCCGCTCTTGAAGTCCGGCAACGGGAAAAGATTATTCGCATTTCTGGCGGCAGCAACTACAGTCCACTTCATGATCGCGGGAATGACAGACTCGTTCTTTAACATTCAGATGCTGCGATACACCTTCGGGTTCGTAATGGGGGTCTGTGTAAGGGATTCTTTAAAATCAGCTCATAGCTCTTAGTTCATAGTTTCTGAATATCAGCCATGAGCCAGCCATCAGCTATGACCTTTTTTTCTCCCACTCCCAGGCAGTTTTAATGATAGCGGTCAGATCGTCGTAGCGGGATTGCCAGTTCAACTGTCTTTTTATCTTGGAATTATCGGCTACCAGGATGGGGGGATCGCCCGCTCTTCTCAGGGACTCCACGACCTTAAAGTCCTTTCCAGTCACCGACCGCGCCGCCTGTATCACCTCTCGCACCGAATATCCATGCCCGTAACCGCAGTTGAAGACATCGCTCGCGCCGCCGTCCATAAGATAATTCAGCGCAAGGGTGTGCGCGTCCGCAAGATCCACGATATGGATGTAGTCCCTGACGCAGGTACCGTCAGGCGTCGCGTAATCGGTCCCGTTGATACCGATGCTTGGCCGCTCGCCCTTGGCGGTCTTGAGGACGAGGGGGATCAAATGCGTTTCGGGGTTGTGCCGCTCGCCGATCCGAGTCTTGTGGTCCGCGCCTGCGGCATTGAAATAGCGGAGCGCAACATACCGGAAGTCCTTCGCTGCGGACACATCGCGCAGGACCGTTTCGATGAACGCTTTAGACCTGCCGTAGGGGTTGATCGGCTGAATCGGAGCGTCTTCGAGGATGGGCACCTTCTCGGGATTTCCGTAAACTGCCGCAGTCGAAGAAAAGATGAAGTTACGGACGCCTGCATCAGCCATGGCATTGAGCAGGTTGACCGTATTCCCGCTGTTATTACTGTAATACTTGAGGGGCTCCCGAACCGATTCGCCGACCTGGATAAAGGCTGCGAAGTGCATAACCGCATCGGGCTTGAAAGCTCTGACGGTTTTCTTGAGCAGCGTCTTGTCGTTCAGATCGCCGACAACGAGCTTGCCGCATAAGAGAGCATCTCGGTAGCCCGTCGAAAGGTTGTCGTAGACGAGGACTTCGTGGCCTTTTTCACCAAGCGCCGCCACGATGTGACTGCCGATATATCCCGCGCCGCCGGTTATGAGTATCTTCATGTAATCTCCAATGCTGTTAGCTCTAGCTCATGGTTCTTAGGTGTTCTATTGCTATGAGCAATCAGCTATGAGCTGATCAATACGCGCCCTCACGCTTAAGCACCACCCTGATCGTTTTAAACAGCATGAGGATGTCGAGCCACAGGGACCAGTTGAGCACATACCACATGTCCAATCTGACCCGATTATCATAACCCACGTCGTTGCGGCCGCTCACCTGCCATAAACCGGTGATCCCCGGTCGTACCATGTGGTAGTAATCAGCGCACTCCTTATAGTAGGTGATTATTTCCTCTTCGAGCACGGGCCGTGGCCCGACGAGGCTCATCTCGCCTTTCAATACATTAAATATCTGCGGCAGCTCATCAAGCGACGTCTTTCTCAGGAACTCGCCCATGCGCGTTATCCGCGGGTCGTGCTTCAGTTTAAAAAAGGCGTCCCATTCCGCTTGTGCGGCCGGATCAGTTCGGAGTATCTTTTCGAGGCGTTCCCTGGAATCCCGGTACATGCTGCGGAATTTGTATACGCCGAACGGTCGTCCGCCCCGGCCGATCCTCGTATGCCGGTAAAAGACCGGGCCGGGAGAATCAAGTTTAATAAGGAGCCCAAACGCTCCGATGAGGGGAAGGAGCACGGGCAGGAAAAAGACCGAGACGGCCATGTCGAAGGCCCTTTTGATGAGCCTGTTGAAAGGAGACTTGAGGTTGTTGTTGATCTTCAAAAGAAAAAGTTGTTGCACAAACAGATGATAGAGCTCGGTGTTGGTGAGCGCAATGCCTTTCATGTCGGGAATGAGCAGGATGTTCTTGGCGTGCTTCTGTATATTGTTCGTAAGCTCCGCCAGCTTGTCCACGGGGAGAGAGGGGAGGGCAATAATGATCGTGGATATATTCAGGAGGTTGATGAATTTCGTGAAATTTTTCGTTTTCCCGAAGACCTTGTATGGATTTCCGTTGATTTCGATTTCCGTGCCTATTCTGTCGTCGTCTAAAAAACCGATGAGATTGTAGCCCAGAAAAAGCTCGGAATGTATTCCTTTGGCTGCTTCAACGCCCGCCGCTCCGGCGCCGATGATGATCACGTTCTCTTTCCAAAGGCCTGACTTGTAGAGAATCCGTTTTCCGATCCACCGGAAAAGAGGGAACAGGAACAAGCCGTAGCCCCACAGAAAAAGCACGGTCAACCGGGAGATCTGGTCCGTCATTTTACCCAGCGTTATCAGGGCAAGCATGGTGACCGTTGCAATCGATACCGCCTGCAGGATTACCTTGGTCTCGTCCCAGAACGGGAGTTTTTTGTTATACAGTCTCTCATAGGCAAAAAAGGACAGGACAATGGCGGGCAGCCACCAGATCTGGAGAAAGAATTGCAGGGGAATGTCAAAAGCGATAATCCCTGGGAAGAGCGTATTCAGGAAAGCGCGTGAGTAAAAAGCGAGAACCAGGGAACTATAAAAGGCCAGTGCGTCGACGAAAAGAAGCAAAAAAACTATTAAAAAATTCTTAAAACTGTTGGTCACTATGCTCCCTTGTTCCGAGCGACGCGGCAGCATCGATCGAACGATGTATCAAGCGAAGTATCTGTCTATCAGGAAAAAATTAAGGCGCTTTTCAGCACTTCGTAATAAGCCGGGGTGGTCGGCGTAATAACCGCGGTGAACAGCCACGCTGTCCATGTTCCACTATTACTTTGGAAATGAGCATATTACAAGCTGAGTTAAATTGCAAGCGCAAATATGGGCAAATAAAACCTTTACATTTTTGAAATAATACCGTAATATTCAACGGTTATAGCACATTAATGAATGACGTTTTTGCAGAAGATCAGGGCATGGTCGACTGCTTTGAACTGAATTCTGGAGTGAGCGCATTCCCCGCAGCTTGCTGCGGGGTTAGCGAGCGAATACGATTATGTTTTTACCTTGAGAATCGAGATTCCCTGCGGCTTGCTGCAGGAATCTTCAATTTTACTCCGCGGGGAGGATAGGTCTTGAAACGAGCTCTTGTTACGGGGATCACCGGCCAGGACGGGTCGTATCTAGCGGAGTTGCTTTTATCCAAGGGATACGAAGTCCATGGCCTCATACGCCGTGCGAGTACCTTTAATACGGGAAGAATAGACCACATTTATAAGGACCCGCATATACGCGGCGCAAAACTTTTTTTGCACTATGGGGACCTTGCCGACGGAGGGCAGCTTACCCACATCATCTATAATATCAAGCCCGATGAAATTTACAACCTCGCGGCCCAAAGCCACGTCCGCGTGAGCTTCGATATGCCCGAATATACGGGAGACATCGTCGGTCTGGGCGCTACGCGGCTCCTCGAGAGCATACGTCTGAGCGGCATCAAGGCAAAATACTACCAGGCATCATCATCCGAGATGTTCGGGGCGGCAAAGCCACCCCAGAACGAAAATACCGTCTTCTACCCGCGCAGCCCCTACGCCGCGGCCAAAGTATACGCCTACTGGATCACCGTCAATTACCGCGAAGGATATAATTTGTTCGCCTGCAACGGGATCCTTTTCAACCACGAATCGCCGCGCCGCGGTGAAACGTTCGTGACCAGAAAGATCACGAGGGCCGTCGCGGCCATTCTCGCCGGCAAGCAGGAGAGGCTCTACCTCGGCAATCTCGACGCAAAACGGGACTGGGGATTTGCGCCGGAATATGCCGAGTGTCAGTGGCTTATACTTCAGCAGGATAAGCCGGAGGATTTTGTGATCGGGACCGGAGAGAGCCACACGGTGCGGGAATTCGTGGAGTCAGCTTTCAGCTATGCCGGCGTCGAGATCGAGTGGAAAGGGAAGGGAACGGAGGAAAAGGGCATCGTGAAGTCAGTAAACAGTAAGCAGTATGAACTAAGCAGTAAAGACTCGTTGCTGCCTACTGCCGCCTGCCTACTGCCGAAGGTTGGTGATGTCCTCATCGAGATCGACCCCCGGTATTTTCGCCCAACGGAAGTGGATTTTCTTCTCGCCGACGCCTCCAATGCAAAGAAAAAGCTTGGCTGGGTGCCGAAGATCACCTTCAAGGAACTGGTCAAGATCATGGTGGATGCTGACATGGAGATGGTCAACCTCAAATCGCCGTGCGAAGGCCATAAGATCCTGAATGACAAGGGGATACACTGGACGAAGAACAAGGTAACAGCAGGTTAAGGTTAAGGCTGAGGCTGAGGTTAGGCTGAAAGCAAGGAAGAAGCCGTAGGGAGTAAACAGTAGGCAGCATACGGCAGTGAGCAAGCAGCTAAAAGCGATGACAAAAGGCAAAAACTATTATAACGGTTATCGGGACTTAAAAGTTTACCAACTATCCTATGCCCTGGCTATGGATATTTTTACTCTTACGAAAACATTTCCATCAGAAGAGAAGTTCTCCCTCGTCGATCAGATGAGAAGGTCATCAAGAAGTGTTCCGGCAAATCTTGCAGAAGCGTGGAAAAAACGGTTGTATCCCAAAATGTTCATCAGCAAAATAATCGATGCTGCCGGCGAAGCAGGCGAGACGGAAGTCTGGCTAGATGTTTCCAAAGATACCGGTTATTTGCCGTTAGAGCAACACGGAAAACTTATCGCCGGATATGATGAGGTTAACCGCATGCTGTATGGCATGATCGATAAACAGGAGAAGTTTACAACTCGACCTCTGTAAACTTATATTTCGTCACGTCAGATTTCGTAGAAGCTGATTTATTGCGGCATACAGCATACTGCTTACTTGATTTATGGACTATTCTTCTAAAATCTACATCGCCGGCCATCGCGGTCTTGTCGGATCGGCATTGGTCAGGAAGCTGCAAACACAAGGTTATACGAACCTCGTCCTGAAAACGAGCAAGGAACTGGATCTGCGCCGACAGGCCGAGGTAGAGGCGTTCTTTGCGCATGAAAAACCGGAATATGTCTTCCTCGCGGCGGCCAAGGTAGGAGGCATCCTCGCAAACAACACCTATAAGGCTGAATTCATTTACGACAACATCATGATCGCGGCCAATGTAATCAACACCGCTTACCAGTCCGGCGTCAAAAAGCTGCTCAATCTCGGTTCGTCCTGCATCTACCCCAAATTTGCTCCGCAGCCGATGAAGGAAGAGTACCTGTTGACGGGTCTGCTGGAATCCACGAACGAACCCTATGCGATAGCAAAAATAGCGGCGATCAAATTGTGCAGATATTACAATGAACAGTATGAAACTAACTTTATTTCGGTAATGCCGACGAATCTCTACGGCCCGAATGACAATTTCGATCTCGAGACCTCCCATGTGCTCCCGGCGCTGATCAGGAAGTTCCATCTTGCGAAGATGCTGCGATCCGGAGAGTATGATGCAATCAAAAAAGACATCCAGGCTTTTCCTATAGGCATCGAGGCGAACCTCGATCTTAATCTGAAACGATTTGGGATAACGTCCGAATATGTTGAACTCTGGGGCACCGGCGAGCCATATCGTGAATTTCTTTACGTGGACGATATGGCGGACGCTTGCGTGTTCCTTATGGAAAAATACGATTATAAGGACATCGGCGAGTTCGTCAACATCGGTACAGGTGAGGACATCAAGATAAAAGATCTCGCCGCGCTGGTAAAAAATATAGTTGGATTTACCGGCGGAATACAGTACGATTCTTCCAAACCTGACGGAACCCCCAAAAAACTCCAGGATGTAACACAGATGAAAGCGCTGGGATGGCAAGCGGGAACGGACCTAGAAAAAGGCATTAAAAAAACCTATGAAATGTATATGGGGAACTGAAGATTTTCGCAGCAACTTGTCAGGCTTTTCCTCCTGCGCTTCACTACTTGCGTAATATCTGGAAGTTACCAGATCCGTTTCAGAAGGGCCAATTTTATTAGATGAGCCACGCATGGATAAAATTACTGCCTTACTCGATTAAGGCGAGATTGGAAGGCCGCCATACCCTCCAAAAGGTTCTGAGCAGCACCGGTTGGCTTTTCATAGATAAGATCATCCGAATGGGCATGGGCCTTGTAGTAACCGTCTGGATTGCTCGCTACCTTGGCCCAAAAGAATTCGGGCTGCTGAATTATGCAACCGCTTTTGCCGCGTTGTTTTCGGTTTTAGCCTCGTTAGGATTGGAAAAAATAGTGGTCCGCGATCTCCTCCGGGAGACGTCCCAAAAAGACCTGATACTCGGCACCACATTTTTCCTTAGGTTCGCTGCCAGCATTGCGGTTTTTAGCGTAACCGTCTGCACGAGCTATCTTCTTCGTCCCGCGGATACCTTGACTCTTACGCTGGTAGCGATAATTGCGGGCGGCATGATTTTTCAATCCTTCGATACGATAGATTATTGGTTCCAATCGCAAATACTTTCCAAATATACGGTCTATGCAAAAAATGCGGCATTTCTTCTGCTCAGCGTAATAAAAATCATATTACTACTGATTAAGGCGCCTTTGACCTCTTTTGCGTGGGCTGCATCAGCGGAAATCATGCTCGGAGCAATCGGACTGATAGCGATGTATCGATTCAAAGGAAACAAGCTGTCTGCGTGGCGTGGAAGTCTCGAGGTTTCCAGGGAAATGCTGCGGGACAGCTGGCCTCTGATCCTGTCAGGCATTGCCATCATGATTTATATGCGGATAGATCAAATTATGCTTGGTCAAATGATTGGCGACCGGGCGGTTGGCATTTATTCCGCGACCATAAAAATATCCGAAATCTGGTATTTCATTCCCCTGGCCGTTTGCACGTCGATTTTTCCTGTAATCATTAATTCTAAAAACACAAATAAAAAGCTGTATCTTGATAGGCTGCAGAAGCTTTACGATATTTTGGCATGGATCAGCATAAGCGGGGCGCTCATCGTTTCATTTTTTGCCGATCAGATTATTTACCGTCTCTACGGCCCTCAATATGCGCTTGCCGGCAGCATTTTGCGAATTCACATATGGAGTGGCGTCTTTGTGTTCTTAGGAGTCGCAAGCGGTCAATATTTGGTCGCCGAGAATCTTACTCGAATAGCGCTGTACAGAACGTCATCAGGAGCAATTGTCAACGTGATCCTGAATTTGATTCTCATACCGCGGTACAGTTTTATTGGTGCTGCTTTAGCCACGTTGATCTCTCAGTGCGTTGCAATGTATTTATTTGATGTAACCAACAAATCAACGCGAACCATGTTCCTCATGAAAACGAAATCTTTGTCTCTCTTTCATTGTCTTTATATCATTACTAAATAAATTGAAGGTAAAAAGTACTCCACAATGAAAAAAATTACTTTTGTTACGACCACTGATCATAATGTCGGCGACGATTTCGTGCGCGAAGGCATAAAGTACTTACTGCGCCGTCATTATAAAAATGAGGAATTGCGCTTCGAAAGTATTCACAAACATTCGCCCATAACAACGCGACACGGTTTTGAATGGTTCCGATATCATCGACTCTCGAAACATGTCGACAAAGCGCTGCCCTTAAAGCTTACTCGCGATAAAATTTTGGAAGCTGACGTGATTGTTCAGAGTGGGGCTCCAGTCTACTGGTGCCATAATGTCGGCGGAGATCACTGCAGTGAAAATGAATGGTTTCATCCGCTGTTACAACGTAGGCTAGCTTTAAATAAAAATGCAATCTTGATGAATTTGGCGGCGGGAACTTGCCAAAAATACAACTCCGACGGGTCGGAATTCCTGCTTTGCAAAAAAGATGCTGACTACATACGCAAGTTGTTTCGTTTATCCAGCGTGACCACGGTTCGAGACGCTCTGGCGAAAAAAGTTCTCTACTCCTTGGGCCTGGTCGCTCCGCTTTTACCCTGCAGCTCAATATTCGCAATTGATGAATGTGGATTGAAAGAAGAAGGTGACGATTATGTAGTTGTGAACTATATGGAGGGAGGAGGGCACTATACATTCGGACAAAATATCGATCACGCAAAATGGAAAAGAGAATTTTCAAAATTCTATCACGAAATAAAGAAGTTCGAACGAGTTGTGTTTTCTTGCCATAATGAAGCTGAGCTTCGGAAGGCAAAAGAGATAGATCCGGATGCAGAAGTTTATTATTCAACAGACTATTTGAAATACATGAAATTCTTTGCTAAGGCAAAATACGGCATTATGAATCGGGTTCACGGATCTTTCTTGTTGGCAAGCTATGGAAAACCTTCTGTGGTTATTGGTAGTGATACTAGGGCAAAAATGGCAACCGAAATCGGCTTAAATAGCTATTTTGTCAATGATGTTGATCATGAATTCTTGATGACTCAATATGATTTATTGAGAAAAATGAAAGATAGTTATAAAGATCGTTTCAACCTTATCAAAAAGAAAGCCTTTGACGATTATATGATCGCTTTATCATAAATGTTGCTGTCTGAAGTAAGGAATCGCTTCATTATTAGCCGATAGACTCAGCGATAGAAACGATACTGTCCCGGGTCAGTAGTAATTAGGTCTTCTTATTTTCGAGATGCATGCCTCTTTCAATGGACAATCTTGGGACAAGAATCATTACTTAACGATATGACAAGTCAAACGCATACATTTATAAGGTATCTTCGCAGGATAATGCATACATGTGTTTCTGTCTCGCTGATGCTGATAGATTCGATTTTTTTATATTTTTTTTCTGTACAGAAGGAGAATGACGTTATAAAAAAAAGAGTTCTTATCGTTAGGCTGGATGCTATCGGAGATTTTATTCTGTGGCTAAGCTCCGCCGTACATATTCGAAGACTTTACCCCCCCGATACACACACTATTACGCTCTTGGGAAACGATCTCTGGACCGCTCTCGCAGAGGGACTTGATTCTTTCGACGAGGTTTGGCCGCTCAACAGGCACAAATTTAACTCGAATATTTTCTATCGACTAGGGCAGTTGAAAAAAATCCGTGATGCGAACTTCGATATCGTGATTCAACCAACTTTTTCCCGCGAACTTAATTTTGGAGATGCCGTGGTCAGATTAAGCGGCGCTGAAGTTAAAATAGGATCTGCGGGTGACTTCTCAAATATCAGACCTTTGCAGAAACGAATAGGCGATCGGTGGTATACCAGGTTGATACCTGCAACACGGACACCGCTCATGGAACTTGGCCGCAACGCCGAGTTCTTGAGAGGACTGGGGTTGCAGGATGCGCACGCTGCTCTTCCTATGCTGCCTTTTGTGAAGAAGGAACTCATCCCAGTGCAGGTGCCCTACTATATGATTCTTTTCCCGGGGGCAAGCGATCCTATAAAACAATGGCCATTGGACAGCTTTGTTAATATAGCAAGAAAGATGCATCAAAGTATAGGCTGGACAGTTGTAGTTTGTGGCGGATCCGCAGATCAGCACCTGGGGGAAAAATTTCAGGAAATTAACGATTTCCCAATCATAAACAAAGTCGGGAAAACATCATTGAGTGAACTGGCCTCTCTTGTTGCAGGAGCTATGCTTCTCGTTGGCAACGATACTAGTGCGATACATATCGCATCATCGGTCTCTACTCCGTCCATTTGTATTGCGGGTGGTGGCCATTATGGTCGTTTTGTGCCCTATCGTGTAGAAAAGGGCTCGACAGATAGACTGCCCGTTGTCGTCACCAGTAAAAAAGATTGTTTTGGCTGTAACTGGAGATGTATCTACCCGCGCACCAAACATGAGCCGGCTCCGTGCATTAGTGACGTATCCGTTGACGAAGTCTGGAGAGAAGTGGTTGCCGTTGTTGATAAAATTCAGATAAAAGACTGAAGTCAATTTGAGATCGTATGAACTCTTTTTTAAAGCAAGAAGGCGGGCTGAGAAAAAGCGATGGTTTTTCGAAAAAGTCCCAGCCAGGGGAACCACGCGTCACTGTTGTAACCGTGGTGCGCAACGGTGTCGGGACAATCGAGCAGACGATCCGGAGCGTACTCGGCCAGACCTATAGAAACATCGAGTACATCGTTATCGATGGGGCATCAACCGATGGTACCGTCGATATTATCAGAAAATATGAAAAGAAAATCGCCTATTGGATCAGCGAACCGGATCGCGGCATCAGTGATGCCTTTAACAAAGGTATTGCAGTATCAACGGGACAGATTATCGGACTCGTAAATTCCGACGATTGGATGTCGCTTGATCAAGTCGAGCGGGGAGTCCATGCTTTACTGTCATCCTCTGCTGATTTTGTTTTTGGCGACCTTCTTATTCACGATTTCCACGGCGTGCCGAAGCATGTTCTCCATGGCGATCCGTTCTACGCAAAACGTATAGCCAGTAAAATGCCTGAGTTGAATCATCCTACCGTGTTGGTAAAACGTCATGCCTATGAGAGAATAGGGTTTTTTGATGCCAATTTGCATTATGCAATGGATTATGAATGGTTGCTCCGATTGCACAAATCCGGCGGCATAGGCTTGTATGTTGAGGCAATCACGGGACATATGCGGGAATCGGGAATTTCTCATCGTATGTTTATACGTTCCCTTCGAGAGGTAAGAAGAATTGCCATTCACTATGGACAACCTGCTATCGGTGCATATTATCTTTATATTTTTAGGGTGATAAAAGGCACTGCCAGGCGTCTCATTGAACGATGGCTTTCTCGTTCCTTTTACCAACGAATTCGAAAAATCGCAAATCCAAGATACTCATCTCGATGATTGTTGGTAAGGGTATTTCGACATGTAGTACCATCCTCAGGTAAAACCTATATGAGAATTATTTTTATCACAGGATCGTACCCCCCGGATACATGCGGTGTTGGCGATTATGCATATCGGCTCGCACAGGCTTTGCAGGCTTGCGGCATGACAGTTGATATCGTCTCTCAGAAAAATTGGAACCTCAAAAATTCATTAATTCTCGTAAGCCATCTTAACACATATAAATCGGATATTATCCATATACAGTATCCAACAGTGGGCTACGGATACGGATTGGCTCCGCAGGCGATCAGTCTTTTGCGCCGGTGCGTAGTAACTTTGCATGAGGTAAGCCAAGCACACGTTCTGAGGAGGTTATCTTTGTATCCGTTCACGATTCGTTCTAGTCACGTAATTTTTACATCTTCCCATGAACAGCGGTATGCGCTTCGATGGGCGCCGTGGTTAAGAAATCGCAGCAGCATTATTCCTATCGGCAGTAATATTGCTGCTATTCATGTTAATGAAAAAGTCGAGAGGAAAGAAATTGTATACTTCGGATTAATTCGTCCGAATAAGGGATTAGAGGATGTGCTGCAGCTTGCTTCACTGATAAAAGAAAATCACAAACCATTTTCTATACGCATTATTGGAAAACTGCATCCTGACAGCATGGAATACTTTAACAAGTTACGCTTGCAGACAAAAACGCTTCCTGTGCACTGGTGCATAGGATTGACGGATTACGAAACGGCTGATTTATTGTCACATGCCGAAATGGCGTACGTCCCTTATCCTGATGGAGTTTCAGAGCGTCGTGGTTCCTTACTGGCTTTATTAGCAAATGGTGTTACAGTGATTACGACACGCGGAGCACAGACCCCACCAACAATGGAAGGCGTCGTTATTTTTGTACAAAACCCTCAGGAAACATTGACGTTGGCAGAAGAAATATTTTCTGATAAAGGGTTGAGAAAACGTTATTCAGCAAAAAGTCGCGCATACGCGGAAAATTTTGAGTGGAGTCGCATTGCATCACGGCACGTTGAAATTTACAAGAGACTGGTTTCGATGAGTCAATAGAAGTACTTCATTGGAGAAATAACAACTCCAACGAATATATTTCCAAGGAAAAAGATTATGAATATCGCCATGGTTCACGATTGGTTGGTCACTGCTGCCGGCGCAGAACGCGTCCTTGAGCAAATAGTCTCTCTCTACCCCCGCGTGGATCTATTCAGTCTCGTCGATTTTTTGCCCATTGAAGAACGCTGCATCATTCTCAATAAGAAGGTTCAGACATCATTTATCCAGTCCTTGCCCTTTGCAAAAAAACGCTACAGGAATTATCTCCCTTTTTTTCCGCTGGCTGTTGAACAGTTCGATCTCTCCGGCTACGACCTCATCCTTTCCTCATCCCATGCCGTGGCAAAAGGCGTGGAAAAGAGCGCCAGGCAGCTGCATATCTGTTATTGTCACACACCGATGCGTTACGCCTGGGACCTGCGGGACCAATACTTGAGAGAATCGGGACTCGATCGAGGACTCAAGGGGCTTCTTGTGAAGATGGTCTTGCAGTATATTCAACGATGGGACGCGAGGACAGCTGACCGGGTCGATCATTTTGTCGCGAATTCACGATATATCGCCGACCGCATCAAACGCGCGTATAACCGGGAGGCAAGTGTTATCTATCCTCCCGTGAATGTCGATAAGTTCATTTTTTTTGATAAGAAGGAAGAATTTTACTTTACGGCGTCAAGAATGGTGCCCTACAAAAAGGTCGACCTTATCGTCGAGGCTTTTACAGCAATGCCCGACAAAAGACTCGTCGTGGTGGGCGATGGACCGGATTTCGAAAAAGTAAAGGCAAAAGCGGGTAAAAACATCGAGCTCCTTGGCTATCAGCCGGTCGATGTCTTGAGGGAGTATATGCAGCGCGCAAAAGCATTTGTTTTTGCCGCAGAAGAGGACTTCGGCATTATTCCTGTCGAGGCACAAGCGTGCGGGACACCCGTTATCGCGTATGGCAGGGGAGGCGTCACAGAAACGGTTCTGCCATTGCGGATTGATGATTGCGGGATGCGGGATGAAACAAACGGTGCTCCCACAGGGGTGTTCTTTAACGAACAGACACCACAGGCACTGCGCGAGGCTGTCCTTCTCTTTGAAAAGAACCTTGCAAAATTCGATGGACAGCAAATAAGAAAAAATGCTATAAGATTCAGCACAGAGCGATTTAAACAGGAATTTAAGGAATTTGTGGATGCGAAAGTGGCAGAGCGACTGTAGCGCACGTCATTAACTCAACGTGTTCAAGAGGGACTACTTATGTACGCAATCATTATGGCAGGCGGGTCGGGAACACGGTTCTGGCCGCTGTCCCGCGAAAAGATGCCGAAGCAGCTCTTGAAAATCGGGGGAGAAGATACTCTCATACGGGAAACGGTTGGTCGGGTGCTGCCCCTCATAGAGATCAAGGACATATTTATCGTAACAAACCAGTCGCTCGCGGAATCGATCAACTACCAGCTCTCATCCAAGTTCGGCGGTTCCTGGGACGATAACTTTATTCTGGAACCGGAAGCCAAAAACACAGCGCCGGCTTTGGGACTGGCCGCACTCCATTTGGAGCGAGTTGATCCCGAAAGCGTCATGGTGGTGCTGGCCGCGGACCATTTTATCCGGAAATCCGACGATTTTTTAAATCTGATCCGTAAGGCCGTTGAAGCGGCCCGTTGCGGCTATCTCGTCACGCTCGGGATCAAGCCCTCTCGTCCTGAAACGGGTTATGGGTATATCAAGGCAGGGGAGAAGATAGCTCATAGCTCGTGGGTCGTAGCTGATAGCGAAGTCTACAATATAGAAAGATTTGTAGAAAAACCGAACCTTGAGACCGCAAAAGAGTATTTGAAAAACGGGGGGTATTACTGGAACAGCGGCATCTTTATCTGGAAAACAAAAGCGCTCCTTTCCGAAATCGAGAAACATCATCCCGCTCTGCATCAGGGACTGACGGAAATCAGGAAAAGCATCGGCAGCGACCAGGAGACGGACGTCGTCAGGAAGGTATTCAAGGAGCTCGAATCGATTTCAATCGATTACGCGGTAATGGAAAAGACCGACCGGGCCGCGATCATCCCGGCCGATATCGGATGGTCGGACGTCGGGAGCTGGACCGCGCTCGACGACGTCTCTGAACGGGATGCATCAGGCAACGTCATCACCGGGAACGTCATCGATGTCGGCAGTCGAGATTCCATCGTCTATGCGGAAAAGCGCCTGGTAGCGACCATCGGCCTCAGAGACGCGGTGGTCGTCGACACGCCGGACGCTACGCTCGTATGCAGCAAGGACAGGGCGCAGGACGTCAAAAAGGTGGTCGACGAGCTTAAGAAACGCAAGGCCGAAGAACACCTGACACACCGCACCGTCTACCGTCCCTGGGGGGCGTATACCATCCTTGAGAACGGCGAGCGCTACAAGATCAAGCGCCTTGAGATCAATCCCGGAGCAAAACTGTCCCACCAGCTGCACTATCACCGGAGCGAACATTGGGTTGTCGTGGCAGGCACGGCGAGGGTGTCGAACGGCGATAAGGAATATGATGTGCACCCGAACGAGAGCACTTATATCCCCATGTCCACAAAACACCGCCTCGAGAACCGGGGCAAGGTGCCGCTTCAGATCATCGAGGTCCAGAACGGAGAGTATCTCGAAGAGGACGACATTGTGCGGTTTGACGATGATTATAACCGTCATGAGAAGAATAAGAGAAAGCCGTTGCCGGAGATAAAAAGATAGTTCATGGCTCATAGCTGATAGGGAAAGCGAAGGTCATAGTTGACGGTTCATTAGTCATATGTCTTAACCGAGAGGTAAATGGATAATACAAAATTCAGTTTTGAAGATTTGGAGGTCTGGCAAAAAGCAGTTGAATTCGCATACAGGGTCATACAGCTAACCGAGAAGATAGAGACGGATCGCAAACATTATCGAATTATCGAACAGTTAGAGTCAGCCTCCGCTTCCATTGCCTCGAATATAGCAGAAGGGAAAGGCAGATATTCGAAGAAAGAATTCGTCCAATATCTTTATATCGCACGAGGCTCCCTGTATGAAACCATTACTCAGCTCGTCATCTTTTATAAAAACAAATGGATTTTGGACACAGAACTACAGGAAATGAAAAAGTTAGGCAGTGAAATTGGAAAGATGATCTCCAGTTTGATTAATTCGATAAAGAAAGGAATGTAGCTCATAAAGGAGAGCTATGAGCCACGAGCCATGAGCTACGAGCTGATTAATGAATTCTGAAATCTTCCGGGAATACGACATCCGCGGCGTAGCTGACCGCGATCTTACGTCTCCCGTCATCGAGGCCTTGGGACGTGCGTTCGCCGCCTATATAAAGACGAAAGGCATCACCACGGTCACGGTAGGCTACGATGCGCGGATGAGTTCGCCGCGCCTTTGCGACGCTGTCGTCCGGGGGCTCGTGTCGGGCGGCATGAACGTTACGATCATCGGCCTCTGTCCCACGCCGGTGCTCTACTTCTCGCTATTCCATCTAAATCCGGGCGCCGGAGTGATGATCACCGGGAGCCATAATCCTGCGGAGTTCAACGGCTTTAAGCTCTGCGTTGGCAAGGATACGATCTACGGTGAGGAGATCCAGAAGCTCAGACGGATCATGGAAGAGGATGCAAAGACAGTTCATGGCTCATTGCTCATAGCTCATAGTGACGATAAAAAGGAAACAAAAGCTACAAACCAAGAGCTATCAGCTACGAGCCAAGAGCTACAAGCTATGAGCCCGGTTGTCACTCATCGTTCCATTCTTCCAGACTACATCGAATATCTAAAAAAACAATTCAGCGTCGTCCCGAACGCGCCTCTGAAGGTCGTTCTTGACTCCGGAAACGGGACCGCCGGCCTTGCCGCTCCCGAAATCATAAGGGCGATGGGATGCGATGTGATCGAACTTTTTTCAGAGCCGGACGGCAGGTTCCCGAATCACCATCCGGACCCCACTATACCCAAGAATCTTAATGATCTGATCGAAACAGTGAAGAAAACGAATGCTGATGTCGGCATTGCATTCGATGGAGATTCGGACAGGATCGGGGTTGTCGACGAAAAGGGAAATATCCTCTGGGGAGATCAGCTCATGGTCATCTTTTCCCGGGACATTCTTCGTGAACGGCCGGGGACGACCTTCGTGTCCGAGGTCAAGTGCTCGCAGACCATGTACGATGATATCCGTGCCAATGGCGGAAACGCCGTCATGTGGAAGACGGGCCATTCCCTGATCAAGGCCAAGATGAAAGAGGCCCACGCCGCGATGGCAGGGGAGATGAGCGGACATCTTTTTTTTGCCGACCGGTACCTTGGTTACGACGACGCCGTCTACGCGGCCTGCCGCTTGGTGGAAGTACTCAAGAAGCTCAAAGTCAGCGGTGAAGCCGAAACATCGCTCAGCTCGATTCTTACCGACTTGCCCAAGACCTTTAATACCCCCGAGATCCGCTTCGATTGCCCCGATAATATCAAGTTCAAGGTCGTTGACAGTGCGAAAGAAAACTTTCTGAGCGGAAACGATTTGCCGCAGAAACCCCGGGAGGTTATCACCGTCGACGGGGTGCGCGCTGTGTTCGAGAAAGGCTGGGGGCTCATCAGGGCCTCGAACACGCAACCCGTTCTCGTGATGCGTTTCGAAGCGAGCGATCCCGCGTCCCTCGAATCCATCAAGATCATGATGGAACAGAAGGTAGCCTCGATTATTTCCGCCCTGAAGGCATCCTGACGTTCTTGTTAGCCCCCAACCCGCACAAACCGGCACCAATACGAAAAAGCACGAAAATAACCGATCGCGCGCCAGCTTGATTCAATTGTCAACCGCCATATCACAAACAGGTTGACAATTTGATTTCCATACGGTAAAAGGTAAGCAATGAAAACAACCATGAGCCAAAGAATTTCAGAAATTCTTAAAAGCGTATTGAACGGCGCAGGCCCAGATCACGCTGCCGTGTCTGAACTATCCAACGCCAGGGGAGCCGACCTCTGGGACCTGTTCGCGGCCGCCAACAGGGTGCGAGAGCACTTCCGGGGCAGTACGGTAGATATCTGTTCCATCGTCAACGCCAAGTCCGGGGCCTGCACCGAGGACTGTGCCTACTGCGCGCAGTCAATCCATCATTCCACAAACGCACCGGTCTATCCCTTGATCTCCGTCGACCGGATGGCGGAAGCCGCGAAGAGTGCGAAGAAGAACGGCGCCAAAAGGTTCTGTATCGTCACGAGCGGCCGCGGCATCGAATCCCGCGATGATCTCGAGAACATCGCGAAGGGGATCGAGCGGGTGCAGGAGGCAGGACTTTCTCCCTGCGCGACGCTCGGCACGCTCACCCGCGATCAGCTTTCTTATCTCAAGGACGCCGGCCTTCAGCGCTACCATCACAACATTGAAACATCGAGAGACTACTTTCCCCGAATCTGTACCAGCCACAGGTTTGACGAGCGGCTCGAAGTCCTGCAGAACGCGAGCTCGCTTGGACTCTCGGCATGCAGCGGCGGCATCCTCGGCATGGGCGAGAGCATGGAAGACCGGATCAATATGGCCTTTACCCTGCGCGAGCTTGACGTGGACTCGGTCCCGATAAATTTTCTTATGCCGATCATGGGTACGCCGCTCGAGAACGTTTTTGCCATCACCCCGCTTGAAGCGCTGCATGCCATCGCGTTGTTCCGTCTCATCCTGCCGGAGAAGGAAATTCGCGTCTGCGCCGGCAGGGGGAGCGCTCTTGGACAGCTCCATCCCCTTATTTTTCTCGCAGGCGCCGACGGTTTTATGATCGGAAATTATCTTACAACCTCGGGCTTGAACCCTGAGGAGGACCTCAGGATGATCCAGAACCTGGGACTTCGCATCTGACCGATGACTCGTAATGACCTTTACAGTATCCGTATGCGGGCATCAGGCGGAGGCACGCATATCTCCGGCGCCGAACGCATAGTCTCCTCCGCGGCAATCGATCGTGCCGTAAAAGAACTCATTGACCGCGCCATGAGCAAACACCGCGCGCCGGACCAGATTACAGTACATGTTGAACACCTCGGAAACACGTCCCCTCGATTGCTGACGGCCCTTGATGTAGTGACGATAAAGGCGCCGGACCCGGAAACAGGACGTTCTGATGCCTCCCGGCTCCTGCACTGGGCAGGCGTCTCGAACAATGCTGTTGCCAGCGCACTTAGCCTCATCCTCGGAGGCGCCGCTCCTTCGGGGGGAAATATGCGGGGCGCCATGATCATTGACTCGGAGACCGGTGAACGTCTTGAGCCGGACCAGGAGCGCGGCGTTCGCGCGTCGAGACTCGACTGGACCGATGAAGCGCGCATCGCGGCAGATCGGCTGCTTTCCGGTTCAGGACTCACCCATTTCCGCATTCGAGAAGCATTGGCGCTTGCAACAAAGGTGGTCCATGCGCCCGGCGTCATTGCTGAGCTGTGCTGGTCAGACGACCCGGACTATACCGCCGGATATGTTGCCTCGTTTAAAACGGGCTATGTTCGTTTTCCCTTTCTGAAAAGGGAGGGTGAGGACCGGGGAGGCAGGGCAATTTTTATCAATCGTAACGCACTAGATCCGGCGGCGTTGTTGCACTATCTTCAAGCCGAGCCCGTGCTTATCAACGCCGTTGGTAAATGCAGTGATGTGGTTGAACGCGAGACGTATTTTGCTCAATTATGTCCTCTATCTCTTCGCTAAGATGGCTTATGCATGTTCAAACCTGACCTCCTGCAAATAGAAAAACAGCATCTGCTGAGGCGTCTCATGGTCATAGAATCTTACGCCGGGCCGTACCTTATGATCAACGGCAAGAGACTGCTCCTCCTGTGCTCGAACGACTATCTGGGCCTTGCGGGCCACCCTGAGCTGTGCAAGGCGGCCTGTGCGGCCATGGAGCGGTACGGGTTCGGCTCAGGCGCATCGCGTTTAGTGTCCGGCACAAGCGCATTACATGAGGAACTGGAGCAAAAACTCGCCCGGTTCAAGGGCACGGAAGCCGCCCTTGCATTTAACTCCGGCTATGCGGCGAATACCGGCATTGTCCCGGCTATCGCCGGAGAAGGCGACGTGGTCCTGAGCGACAGTCTGAACCATGCGAGCATCATCGACGGCTGTCGTCTGAGTAAAGCTGAAGTTCATGTGTACCGGCATCGCGATGTCGGTCACGTTGAAGACTTGCTGAAAAAAAGCTTCTCCGCACATCGCAAGCTGATCGTTACCGACGGTGTATTCAGCATGGACGGCGATATCGCGCCGCTCCCGGAGCTGGCGGACCTCGCGGAAAGATACAGAGCGGTTCTCATGGTGGACGATGCCCATGCCACGGGCGTGCTCGGGGATACGGGAAGAGGGACAACAGAGCACTTCAACCTGGCCGGTCGGGTTCCTGTTCAGATGGGCACTCTCGGCAAAGCGCTCGGCACCTTCGGGGCGTATGCGGCCGGCAGTAATGAGCTGATAGAGTATCTCGTTAACCGTTCGAGAAGTTTTATCTTCAGCACCGCTCTTCCGCCAATGATATGCGCTGCATCAATCGCCGCGCTCGACGTCGTCGACCGCGAACCGGAACGCCGGGAAAATCTTCGGAAAAACAGGGAACGGTTTGTAAAGGGCCTTCTCTCCCTTGGGATTGCTGTCTCATCTTCGGAAACGCCGATCGTACCGATAATGATCGGGGATCCTGAGAAAGCGCTCAAGGCAGGGGAGAAACTGCTCGAATACGGGGTTTACGCCCCGGCGATCAGGCCACCGACCGTTCCTGAAGACGGAGCGCAGATCAGAACCACGCTCATGGCAACCCATTCTGCTGAAGATATAGATTACGCACTCGATGTCTTCGACAGGATGAAACGCGAAGGATACCTGTAAACAATGTCTCTTTCGGAGCACAAGCGGATCGTTGTCGTTACCGGCGCATCGCGCGGTTTAGGCAGGGAGATCGCCGTGAGATTCGGTAAAGCAGGCGACCGGGTCGTTGTGAACTATGTGCTGCGCGCACAGGACGCCGCTGTTGTCGTGAACGAGATAATCCGCGCCGGGGGCGAAGCCGTATCGTTCAAGGCTGATGTCACTATCGCCGAAGAAGTAAACGCAATGATGGGCGAGACGGCAAGGCGTTGGGGTTCAGTAGACATCCTGGTCAATAATGCCGGAATAACGAAGGACAACCTGATGCTTCGCCTGTCTGAACAGGACTGGGACACTGTGCTGGACACGAACCTGAAAGGCGCGTTTCATGGTATTCGCGCCGTTTCGCGGATCATGTCAAGACAGCGGGAAGGGCATATCATCAACATAGCCTCCATCGTGGGAATCCAGGGAAGAGAAGGGCAGGCGCATTATGCAGCCTCCAAAGCGGGACTCATAGGCCTGACGAAAGCGGCAGCCAAAGAATTGGGCCGGTTCAATATCAAGGTGAACGCCGTGCTGCCCGGCTACCTGCGCACAGAAATGGCGAAAAAGGTATCGGAGGCGATTCTCGCGCGGGTGCTGCGGGAGAATGCCTTGAGTCGAGTTTCGGACCCTAAAGAGGTAGCGGATTTTATCCATCATCTGTCCCGGATGCGCAATGTATCGGGACAGACATTTAATGTGGACAGCCGGATACTATGAACACCAGAGGCAAGGGAATATTCATCACCGGGACCGACACAGGAGTGGGAAAAACCTACGTAGCCTGCGGCATCGCGATGACGCTCAGGAGAAAGGGTATCGACGTTGGCGTGATGAAGCCGGCTGAAACCGGCTGCCGTAAGCGCAATAGGCAATTGCTCCCCGTTGACGCTATCAAGCTGGCGAGAGCTGCCGGCGTACGTGATGCGCTTGATTTCGTCAATCCCTACCGGTTCTCCGACCCCCTCGCTCCCTCGGTGGCTGCCGGACTTGAGGGAAAACGCCTGGATCCTTCCCGGATATTAAGTTGTTTTCGCGTGTTGTCGCAACGGCATGATTTTACGATCGTTGAAGGGGCGGGGGGCATCATGGTCCCGTTATCGAAGGACTATCTTTATCTCGATCTCGCCGCGAACCTCCGTTTGCCCATTGTCATCGTAGCGCGCCCCTGCCTCGGGACCATCAATCATACGTTGCTGACTATTTCGGCGATCAGGGAGCGACGCCTGAAAATTGCCGGAGTGGTGATAAACTATGCAAAAAAGGAGTGGAAGAGGGGCCGCGCGGAAAAAACGAGCCCCGCGACTATAGAAACAGCGTCGGGAGTTAGGATCTTAGGGATCGTGCGAAACGGTGGGATAAACTTCGATAAAATTATAAGCGCGTTATAAAAGTCACGCCCATCCGTGATCCCTTCAGAAGAGAAAATCAATCAGCATCCCACCGGCGCTTTATTGGGCGCAGCGGGCTTTTTAACTTCTCCAAAACTTTTGATATAGAGCACCAGGGACCGCATTTCCACGGAATTCACGTCGAGCGCCTTTCCCTTGATGCTATGAGTGATGCAGCCGTTCACGATTCGTGCAATATCGTCATCATTTTTTGCCGCTGCCTTTTTCGCGCCTTTGCCATTCGGATGACAATCATTGCACGATTTGCCGGTTGACCCGAGCGCGGGATCGTTAAACAACGCCTTGCCTTTTTCCCTTGATGCTTCAGGCTGAGCAGCGAAAACAATACCTGCTCCCAGTAACGCCGCGAGAAGGACAAGTACAACTGTATTTACCCGTTCCATGTATTCACCTCCGGACGAGAGTTTTATAAAGAATAAAAAAATCATATCACATTCGCCTTATTTGTCAAGAAACGGGGTTCAAAAGCCTCTACCGCCGCAGGCTCGCCGGCATAGGGAATATCTTTGGATTGACAAAGTACGCGGGTGCTGTTATTATCCCGTCAATTTTTCGCAACTGTTTTTTCGAGGAGGCGGATGTCTACAATCGTTTCACTTACAACGGACTTCGGGAACAAGGACCCTTTTGCAGGCAGTGTAAAGGGGGCCATTCTCAAGGTCAATCCCGAGTCCCGGATCGTCGATATTTCCCATGAGGTCAGCCCGCAGGACATCTGGGAAGCCGCCTTCATCCTTAAATCAGCCTATAATTATTTCCCCAAGGGGACGATACATCTCGCCGTGGTCGATCCCGGCGTGGGAAGCGGCAGACGTCCCATTATCGTCGTCACCGAGAGCTATTATTTCGTCGGCCCAGACAACGGTATTTTCAGCCTCGTTTATCGGGAAGCCGAGAGAATGAGGGTGCATCACATAACCGCCAGCCATTATTATCTTCCCAGTCCCGGCCCGACGTTTCACGGCAGGGACATCTTCGCGCCGGTGGCCGCCTGGCTTGCCAAAGGGATCCCGTCAGGCAATTTCGGCGAAGTAATCGAAGATTACGTGAAGTTGAATGTGCCCGTTCCCCAAAAATCACCGAACGGCATCGATGGCCACGTTATTCATATCGACCGTTTTGGGAACTTAATCACGAATATTACTTTCAAAGACATCCAAACTCTTTTGCCGGAAGGCGCGAGCGCAGGGTTGATCTCCATCAGCACCGCCGGCAAGGAGATCAAGGGGCTGAAAAATTTTTACGCTGAGTCTGCGCCGGGTGAAGCCGGGGCCATCATCAACAGCTCCGGCTATCTCGAGATTTTTCTCTACAAGCAGAATGCCCGCACGGCACTCTCCATAAAAAGGGGAGAGGCTGTCAAGCTGACGCTCAGGCGTCAATAAAAAAGTAGTAAGAAACTAAAGACCGTCCCCGCGTTTCTTCTCGGCAAATAAACCTGTTGTTAACCCCCCTCCGGAGTATTATAATAGCTGCCATGAAATCATTCCACATCATTACTTTCGGATGCCAGATGAACGAGCACGATTCCGAACGGATGACGGGTATTCTCGAAGCGCGGGGATGCGCGTCCGCATCCGTTGCCGGGGATGCCGATATGGTTATTCTGAACACGTGCAGCATCCGGGAAAAGGCCGAACAGAAGTTCTACAGTGAGCTGGGAAGGCTGAAAAAGCTTAAAGACGAGAAACCGGGTCTTAAGATCGCCGTTGCGGGCTGTATCGCTCAGCAGGAAGGATCCAATATCCTTTCCCGTGCCCCGTACGTCGACCTGATATTTGGGCCTTCGGACATAGCAAGACTTTCTCATGTCGTTGACAAGAGCCTGTCTCAACCCTCTCCCGTGATCGATACGGCAGGAGACCCGGAGTATCACCGGAAACGCCTCCCTGCGGCGCGCGCTGACAAGATCAAGGCCTGGGTCTCGATCATGTACGGATGCGACAATTTCTGTACCTACTGCGTCGTGCCTTACCTCAGGGGAAGGGAACGCTCCCGCCCGCCGGATGACATCATCAATGAGGTCCGCGAGCTCGCACAAAAGGGTTACAAGGAGGTGACCCTCCTCGGGCAAAACGTGAACTCCTACGGGAAGGGATTGGAGCAGAGCGCTGATTTTCCGTCGCTCCTTCGTCTGGTGAATGACGTCCCCGGCATAGAACGGATCCGGTTCGTGACGTCCCACCCCCGGGATCTCTCGGAGAAGTTGACCGTCGCAGTCCGCGATCTCCCGAAGGTCTGCGAATTCCTGCACCTGCCGATCCAGAGCGGTTCGGACCGTATCCTTGCGTCCATGAACAGGAAATATACCCGCGCCGAATATCTCGATAAAATAATGAGATTAAGGGACTCCGTATCCGGCCTCGCGCTCACGACGGACATCATCGTCGGTTTTCCGGGAGAAACGGAGCAGGATTTTGAGCTGACGGTCACGTTACTTGAGAAAGCGCAGTACGACGGCATCTTTGCGTTCAAATATTCGAAGAGACCGGGAACGGCGGCCCTGAACCTTTCCGGCCATGTGCCTGAACGGATTAAGGAAGAGCGCCTCGCCCGTGTGCTGGACCTTCAAAAGGCCATAACCGAAAAGAAGAACAAAGCGCTCTCAGGAACGGTCCAGGAAGTCCTTGTCGATGGTCATAGCAAGCGAGGAGGAACGATCACCGGCAGGACGCGCGGGAATAAAGCAGTGAATATCGACGGACCTGCTTCGCTCATCGGTTCGCTCGTACACGTCGAAATCATTTCGACGGGGGTAAACTCCCTTACCGGCAAGATATGCGAATAGCTTTTACAACTCTCGGATGCAAGATCAATCAATATGAAACCGACTTGATGCGCCGGGACCTCCAATCCAAAGGCAACAGCATCGTGCCGTTCGATGCTGAAGCGGACGTTTATATCATCAATACCTGTTCGGTGACCGCCAAAAGCGACTATCAGTGCAGACAGGTGATCAGGTCAACGGTGCGGCGCGGCAAGGGCGCCAGAGTCGTGGTAACGGGCTGTTATGCCGAGACGCGGCCCGGGGAACTCAAGAACATGCCGGGTGTTGATCTGGTGATCGGCAACCGCGACAAGGCAACGATTCCGGACCAGATCATGAAAGAGACCGCGGCATCTGTTCATGAAGTGACATCGTGCGGGAGCGTCCCAATACCGATAAAGACAGTGCCGGGGAGAACGCGGGGGTTCCTCAAAATTCAGGACGGCTGCGACAACCGGTGTTCGTATTGCATCGTGCCGCTTGCCCGCGGAAGTTCTCGCAGCGTCGGATTCAGCAGCGTGGTAGACGAATTTGAGGGACTGGTACGGACGGATTGTCCGGAAGTAGTGCTGACCGGCATTCACATCGGCGCCTACGGGTCGGATTTGAGGCCCAAGACCGGTCTTACGGAACTGATTTCCGCCCTGATTTCCAAACGGGACCGTACGAGGATACGTCTCAGCTCGATTGAACCAACTGAAATTACCCCGGAGATAATCAGTTTCCTCGGTCCGGCACTCTGCAGACACCTCCATATACCCCTCCAGAGCGGTGATGACGCCATTTTGGCGGCAATGAAACGGAACTATTCCTCCGGGTTTTACCGGGAGGTGCTTGAAAATATCTCGCAGCAGGTTCCCGGCGTTGCACTTGGCGCGGACGTCATGGTAGGATTTCCAGGTGAGGGGGAAAAGGAGTTTCAAAATACCCTGGATCTGGTGGAACGGTCTCCTTTGACTCACCTCCATGTTTTCAGCTACTCCCCGCGTCCGGGAACTCCTGCTGCCGAGTTGAAGCAGCAGGTGCCTGAACAGGTCAAAAAAGCGCGGAGCGAGGCGCTCCGCGATCTCGGCAACAGGAAGAACTTTGATTTCAGAAACAAGTCCATGGGAACTGAAGTTAAAGTAGTTGTCGAAGGCAAGAGGGACATGAATTCACGTCTCTTGACGGGCATCACCGATAATTACATAAGGGTGCTTGTTTTCGGCGCAAAAAACAGCGATATTGGCAAGGAAATTAGCGCAAGGATTGAAAAGGTGGAAAAAGAGGCCAATTTGGCAATAATTTTGTAACTATATATTTTTATTTAATTTTATATGTATAATTATTGTGCAAATTGCTTTTTCATCGCAAAGAAAGCGACAGAAAAAAGTATATCCACAGAGTTAATAACAGGTTTTCCACACACTTTGTGCAAAGGGAAGATAAGCCTCTAGTTTATCAAATGTTTTCCTATCTCAAGCTCACTCAAGCAGAAGAAGTGTGTGGACGACATAATGTTTCATGAGGCTTCTGCAGTTGACCGCCTTACCCGGAGCTGCGGACCAGTGAATATTTTAGTGAATGTTTTTTCGATCGCCTCATTTTATAAGTTCAGGTCTTCTCTCTTTAAAACATTGTATCGGGTGTCTCGCTGGGCCGGGGCATAACCAGCGTCAGTTATCAAGTTTACAATCTCCTGCCGCGTCATCCTGAACGTGACGCCGGCTGCTGCAACGACATTTTCCTCGATCATAGTACTCCCGAAGTCATTTGCACCGAACTCAAGCGCCACCTGGGCTATTTTTGCGCCCTGGGTGACCCAGGAAGCCTGGATGTTGTCGAAATTGTCGAGCACAATACGCGAGAGGGCAAGCGTCTTCAGGTACTCGACTGCCGTTGCCGCCCGCCCGCCGAGCTTTGTATTGCCGGGCTGATATGTCCAGGGGATAAAAGCGGTGAATCCACGCGTTTCGTCCTGTATATCACGAAGTCTCACCAGGTGTTCGAGTATCTCCTTTTCAGTCTCAAGGCTCCCGAACATCATGGTCGCCGTTGTCGGCATGCCCAGTTTCTGGGCTGTTTTCATGACCTCCGCCCACTGTCGCCACCGGATCTTGTTCGGGCTGACTTTTTTTCGCACGCGGTCTACGAGTATCTCAGCGCCGCCGCCCGGAATGGAATCCAATCCCGCCGTTTTCAGGCGCTTGAGCGTGTCCAGAATGCTGATGTCCGCCTTCCTTGCCAGATAATCGATCTCAGCAGGGGAGAGGGAATGTATCTGGATCGAAAAACGGGACTTGATGGATGACAAGAGGTCTTCGAAATACTCTATGCCGAGATCAGGGTGAACCCCGCCCTGCATCAGGATCTGCGTACCGCCCTGGGCAATGGTTTCCTCGATCTTTTTGAAGATGTCTTCTTTCGATAAAATGTAGGCTTCGGGGCTGTCCGCTTCGCGGTAAAATGCGCAGAATTTGCACTTGTTAACGCAGATATTGGTGTAGTTGATGTTCCGGTCCACGATGAAGGTCACAAGCCGTTCCGGATGGAGCCGTTTGCGAACGCTGTTCGCGAGCTCCCCGAGGGTCAAGAGGTCCGCGTTTTTTAACAAAGCCAGGCCTTCATCAGCATCGAGCCGCGATTCCCGGGACGCCTTGGTAATGATTTTTTTTATACCTGTGTTCGTCATGCCTATACAAACCTTCACTTGTTGATCCGTGGCTAATCAGCTCTTGGTTCGTAGCTCATAGATCGTAGCCTTAAGTTTTTCCCACGAGCCATCAGCTATGAGCTGTAAACTTCCTTTTACTTCCACACCTTCATGACATTGTAAACCGTGTCGCGTTCGACCGGAGTGCGGCCTGCCTGCCTGATGAGATAAACGATATCATCCTTGTTCATGCTGCCGTCCGTGGTCCCGCCCGCGGCCTTGGTGATCCGTTCCTCGACCACGGTGCCGTCCAGGTCGTCCACGCCGAAGCTGAGTGATACTTGAGCAATTTTCTCTCCAAGCATGACCCAATATGCCTTGATGTGGTCGAAGTTGTCCAGCATCAAACGTGAGATTGCAAGGGTTTTAAGATCATCAAACCCGGTGGTGTAAGCCGATTTTTTGATATCCGTGTTTTGTGAATGGAAACTGAGCGGAATGAAAGCCTGGAACCCGCCGGTCTTGTCCTGGAGGTCCCTCAGCTTGATTAAATGGTCCACTCTGTGCTCCGCCGTTTCTATATGTCCGTAGAGCATGGTTGCATTCGATTTCAACCCCACGCCATGGGCCGCCCGAATCACTTTCAGCCATCGGTCGCCGCTGATTTTTTCGGCGCAGAGCGTATTGCGAACAGATGAGTCGAATATCTCCGCGCCCCCGCCGGGCATCGAGCCCAGCCCTGCATCCTTGAGCTTGAGCAGAGTGTCTTTAAGGCTCAACCCGGATAACTTCGCAAGGTAATCGATTTCGACCGCGGTAAATGCTTTCAGATGCAATTTGGGAAATTCCTGTTTCAGTTTCCGGAGCATTTCGAGATACCACTCGAAAGGAAGGTCGGGATGGAGACCGGAGACGATGTGAAGCTCACGCACGCCTTTTCCGGCGCCGCGCGCCTTCAACAGGATGTCACTGATGCTCATCTCGTAGGCGCCCGGCTCGCCCTTGCTCCTGCTGAACGCGCAGAACTTGCAGCGGTTCACGCAGATATTGGTGGGATTGATGTGCATGTTTTGCACGAAATAAACGTGATTGCCGTTCTTTTGCCGGGCGACGTGAGTTGCCATGCGCCCAAGCGCGAGAAGGTCGTTGGAATGGAACAGTTCGAGACCGTCTTTGCGGGTCAGGCGCTTCCCAGCATACACTTTTTTTTGAATATGTTCGATTGACATTTCTTGACGTTCGTAGAGAGGTTGCCCGCAGAACGATTATTGTTTTTCCGTCAGTGTTCCGGTTGCGGGATCGTAGACATACCTGTCGCTCTTCAAGGCGATACCGTTGAAAGCCGCCACCTCGTTGAGATCAGCAGGATATCTGCCGTTGGCCGCATAAAATTCCTGGATCGATTTCCGGACTTCCTCGACATTCACCTTGTTTTCCACGCTCCTGGCGCTTTTGAGCGACTGGACCATGGTGTCACCGTACTGTTGTGCCGTATTTTTTTCGTCGCTGCATGACGTAACCATCAACAAAAATAATCCGGCCAAAATGATGAGTCCGGTCGTACCCGGTTTCATGAGGCCTCCCACCGACATAAAATAGATGAGCAAAACCTTAAAGCGTATTATCCTTGAACAAGATTTTTCCGTCTACCATGTTTATAATACAGGATTTCGTTTCCCTGAGCAAGTCTGAATACAGATCCCCGGTGTTTTTCTTCGGAAGGGGGACGGCTATGATATCGGCTCGTTTGCCCGCCGCAAGGGAACCGGTCTCTTTGTCCAATCCGAGTGCCTTTGCGCCTCCGATTGTCGCGAGTCTGAAGATGTCTCTGGCAGTAATGCCGTCAGGGCGATGGATCCGAAGTGCATACCGCATCTCGTCCCACATGCTCAGGCTCGGAGAGCTTGCAAGGCTGTCCGTTCCCAAACCGACCGTGATGCCCGCATCAAGGAGTTTCTTAAGTGGCATCCGGCCGACGCCCAGTTCTTTGTTGCTTCGAGGGCAGTGAGCGATTGGCGTTCTCGTTTTTTTTATGATTGCGATATCTTCGTTTGTTGCCTGAACTGCGTGTACAGCGAGAAATCGCGGCCCGAGCAGGCCGAGGTCTGCGAGATATGCAAAGGGTGATTCAGCCAGAGGAGCCCAATTCATGTCCCACCCGACAGCCTGATAAAGCTTGTCGAATCCCTTCTCTTTGCCGTTGAGCAACCACACCTCTTCTCTCGACTCGGCCACATGCATGCATAGAGGAGTATTTTTACATAAAGCAAATTGATTGATAACCCCCAAAACCTTTTCTGATACGGTATGCGGAGCGTGAGGAGAGATGCCGTGTCGTATCAATGACGAGGGATGAGAGACGAGAGACGAGAGACGAGGGCATGACGTTGCGGGATTCATTGCTATCACTTCCTGAAACAGGGTGGCCCGCATGCCGCTCTGTTTCAGGATTGCCCGGCTGATCCCGTGAGAGCATATCTCTGCGACGGTAGTGGTCCCCGTACGGATGAGTGTTTCGATGTTATGGCTCACTGCGGCCCTATAATCACGCATCCCGAGTTCTCTTTTTGTATTTATGAGATTCAGCACCCAGTCAGAAAACGTTTTTGCACGGATGGCTTCCAGAAGAGGGGGGGACTCCAGATGAGTGTGTGCATTGACAAGGCCAGGCATGAGAACGGCATTTTTAAAAGAATGCACACGATGCCGCAAATATTTCTTGATTATGGACCTTTCGGGGCCCGCAGCTTTTATGATGCCATGGTCAATGACAACAGCGCCGTTGTTGATCGGCTTCATGCCGGTAAGCAGTTTCATTGCGGTAATTATCATGATAATTTGTAAATAGTACCACCGGCCCAGAGGGGAGTCAACTCAAAATTAGGGAACGCGTTATGTTTTCCCGGTGCGCCCGAAATAGTGCTTGATATTACTATGGTGGTTTGTATAATAAGATTTCTACGATTTTTTCAGGCAATTAAAAAAGCATCTTGTGGAAAAACAACGTTCAATATGCTTTTGCAGTAACACGGCATGATGGAGTTTTCACTGTTTAACTTGCAATTCCCTGTAACTTGCTACAAGGTCACCTTATAGAGGGAAGAGTATGAGAAAAAAACCGCAGGTTCCTCATAATAATAATCGTCTTCTTTTTTATAGATACCCCTCAGCTTGCTACGGGGAGGTTCATTAGTCATCGGCACTGAGCCACAGACTTTTTCGGCTGAGAATTATTGAGGAGATATGAAGCGAAAAACAGATATTCTGTCGAATCCCTATGTCGTTTCATGGATAGCGGCACTCATAACATTTGTCGTTTACCTGCCGTCGTTAGATAATGATTTCGTCACCTGGGACGACAGCATGTATATTTACGCTAACGAGCATATCAGATCCTTCAATTTGGATTTGATCAAGTGGGCGGTCCTTGATCTGCATGCGGGGAATTGGCATCCCGTGACCTGGATATCGCACGCTTTCGATTATGCCGTCTGGGGGATGAACCCAGCGGGGCATCATCTGTCGAACATTGTTTTCCATGCACTCAATACTTTTTTAGTGACGCTTTTGGCCGTTAGACTGATTGAAATATATAAAGCAAAAAAAGATTGTAGATATAAAGATACATCCACTTCCGATAAATCTGCGCTTCTTGCCGGTATTGTTACGGGATTATTGTTCGGGCTCCACCCGATTCACGTGGAGTCAGCAGCATGGATTTCCGAACGAAAAGACGTGCTTTGTGCGTTTTTTCTCCTTTTAGCCGCGCTAGAATATATCCGCTATGTATCTGAGCGGGAATCGTCATTATCTTCCCACGGTATTTGTGATGGGATCCAAAGCAAGTATATTTCGGTGTTTTTATTATTCATTCTCGCCGCGCTCAGCAAACCGATGGCGATCACCTTTCCCGTTGTTCTGCTTATCTTGGATTGGTTCCCTTTGCAGCGTCTCGAGACAGCGGGCGGGCGCAGACGGGGTGTTTTGGAGAAAATCCCCTTTTTCGTAGTCAGCATAGTTTTAATAGGGGTAGCGTTTTTCGCCCAACAAACTGCGCATGCCGTAGCGATACGTAAACCAATACCTGTCATGGCGAAGGTCATGAACGCAACTAAGGGCGTCATCGAATACCTGATAAACCTTGTGTGGCCTCTGGACTTGATGCCGTTCTATTCGCATCCATACTGGGAGCATCCTGTACTAACGTCTGCTCGGTATATAATGCCTGCGCTGGCAGCGGCAGTCATCTCGGCGTGTTGTATGTTTCTCGTGAAACGACAAAAAATGTGGCTTGCCGTTTGGGCCGTCTACGTGGTCATGCTCCTTCCAGTGCTGGGCCTCGTTCAGATCGGCGCCCAAGGCATGGCTGATCGCTATATGTACCTGCCGAGCATAGGGCCATTTCTTGTAATGGGGACCTCCATTGGGTTGATTGGAGAAAGAATTGCCGCTTCGGATGCAAAAAAAACGGCAGGGGCGGCCTTGCTGGCCGTGTTGTGCATATTCATCATTTTATTATCGAACGCGACGCAACGGCAAATCCGGATATGGAAAGACGGCGTTACGCTCTGGAACTATGAGCTCGATATGCTGAGAAAAAAATCAGATAACAACTGGTTTGCGTATTGGATAGCCTATAGAGGGTTAGGCGAAGATCACTTGCGGAAGGGAAATTATAAAGATGCATTAAATGATTATTCAGAAGTAATCATCCTCAAACCTGATGATTTCCCCGCGTATCAAAGGCGAGGCATCGCATACGCCAGACTGGGAAGACTGAAGGAAGCCATAAAGGATTTTACCGCCGCTCTGGCGATAAACCCGAATTCACCGGCGTTATATTATGATCGCGGGACCGCTTATGCCAAGCTTGGGTCCTTCTTAGAGGCTGTTAATGACTTAACAACGGCCATATCAATCAGCACGAAGCCCGACGCGAACTGTTATCTGAATCGGGGCCTTGCCCTTAAAAAGCTCGGCAGGGCGCGAGACAGCGAGCGTGATATTGCGGAGGCGAAAAGATTAAAAAATGCATCTTCAGAGAGGCTTCCATTATGAAAACTCGCCTCATTTCAAAACGAATCACGGTGCTTGCCATCCTGATCGGGACCTGCGTTCTTCTGGTCTATCTCCCTGCCCTGAATCTCGGATTTGTAAACTGGGACGACGACGTTTATATTTATGAAAATCGCAGCATCCTTTTGCCGAACAGCGGCTTCGTTCGATGGGCCTTTACAACATTTCAATGCGGGAACTGGCATCCTCTCACATGGTTGTCCTTAGGTCTTGACCGCTTCCTGTGGGGAATTGGACCCATGGGATTCCACGCGACGAACATTGTTCTACACGGTCTGAATACCGCTCTCGTGACCATCCTGGCAGCGCTTCTCATCGCGGTCGCGAAAAAATACGCGCCCCCCCGGGGGGGGGAGGGGAGAGGCTTCTCCGATAGGGGCGTAATAACGGCCGCCGCGATAACGGGTATATTGTTCGGGTTCCATCCCATCCATGTGGAGTCGGTTGCATGGATTTCCGAACGGAAGGACGTCCTTTGCGCCTTTTTCTTCCTCGCGGGAATCCTGACATACATGAAATACGCGCTGGGACTGTCGGACGGAAATGTTCTAGGTTCATTTTCTCATGGACGCTCGTCCCGCTTTTATTTCCTCGCTCTCTTTTTTTTCATTCTTTCCCTCCTCAGCGAACCTATGGCAGTCACCTTTCCCGTTGTCCTGCTCCTTCTGGACTGGCATCCCCTCGGCAGGTTCAAGCGTGGACGGATTTCCGCGATTTTTACGGAAAAACTCCCCTTAATTACTCTCAGCATGGCATCCTCCATTGTGACCATCGTTGCGCAAAAATCTATCGGTGACGTAATGTCATTTTCACAGTTGCCCTTTTCTTATCGTTTGGTTAACGGGACACGGGCCTTCGTCTTGTATCTCTGGAAAATGCTCATTCCAATGAATTTGATCCCGTTCTATTCCTATCCTAGCGATGTCTCCCTTCTGTCGATAAAATATATCAGTATACTGCTGGTAGCAGTGGGGATAGCCGCTTCCTGCGTCATGTTCGTTAAGTCGAGGAAGGGCCGGTCATGGACCGCAGCCTGGAGTTATTACCTCATCACGCTCCTCCCCGTACTCGGGTTGATTCAGGTGGGCAACCAGTCAATGGCCGATCGATATATGTATTTACCGAGTCTCGGACCTTTTCTTCTTGCAGGCCTCGGGTTTACAATCGTTCTCGAGAGAAAAAAGGGGTCTGCTGAAAGACCGTCATTCGGGAGGTATTCTGCTCTCGTTATCATGGGCGTGCTGGCTATCTCCTTATCCTACCTCACGGTGCGTCAAACGGGTGTCTGGAAAGACGGCTTCACCCTCTGGAACTATGTTATAGACGAAAACCCGGCTTCGTTCGCTAAAGTCTATAATAATCGCGGGCTCATATATTTGAAACAGAACCGGCCGGAAGAGGCCTTGAGGGACTTTAACACTGCGGTAACCTCGGCACCGGGTATTCTAAAGTGGTATTTCAATAGAGCCGCAGCATACCGTTTGCTTGGTCGGTATGACAAGGCTCTAGAAGATCTCACCACAGTAATAAAATTTGAGCCGAGAAATATTTTGGGATATGTTCACCGCGGCAATACCTATCTCCTGATGGGTCAATTCGATGAAGCAATTTCAGATTATAGCAAAGCTATAATCTTGAAACCGGACAGCGTTACCGTATACTTCAACCGCGGTAAAGCCTATCAGCTCAAAAAACAATACGGTAAGGCGATTGATGATTTCAGCAAAGCGGTTTCACTCGACGCTCATTTTGCCGATGCATATGGCGAGCGCGGAGCCGCATATATCGCATTGGCCCGATATAAAGAGGCGATAGATGATTGCAGTGCCGCCATTTCAATAATCCGAGATGTGCCCCGCTATTATTATGATCGCGGGACCGCTTATGCCAAGCTTGGGTCCTTCTTAGAGGCTGTTAATGACTTAACAACGGCCATATCAATCAGCACGAAGCCCGACGCGAACTGTTATCTGAATCGGGGCCTTGCCC
>OFHG01000081.1_pt1 | contig 44799 bp, 46 predicted proteins | sample 1521931 | NCBI WGS metagenome assembly OFHG01 (sample SAMEA2468438, study PRJEB22500) | soil metagenome | biome: Glassland; feature: Farmland; material: Clay | place: Australia | collected 2013-01-31 | depth 0.55 m
GGAGTGCCCGTCGCAGCGGTGCGCGTGGAGAACAGAGGACAGGGAGGCCCTGATCGCCTTCGGGGGTGGCACGCCGGCCCCGCGCGGAAACAATACCCGTGGGCGGTGGGGGGCGGGAAGGTGAAAACCAGGGTAGGGGGGGGGGAGAGGGCCCGCCCCTGATCGCAGGCGGTGGTCAAACCGACAGATTGATGCACGACCCGCAGGTTATTGCAATCTGATGCCGAGCCTTGCGGCGCCAAGGTAGGATGTCAGAAAACGGCCGGCTTCATCGTCGGCATGGCTATGTCCGCCTCGGGACCTGGCTCAACCGAGGGGGGATGCTTGTAATGCCGACGCTACCTTGGCGATGACGCTCTGCCAGTCGCCGATCATGGATTGCCTGAACAGCCGTGCTGTCGGATACCAGGGCGAATCATGACGATCCAGCATCCAGCGGTAGTCTGGTGCATAAGGCAACAGAATCCAGACCGGTTTGCCCATGGCTCCGGCCACATGGGCGACACTGGTGTCCACACTGATCACCAGATCCATGCACTCGATCAGGGCTGCCGTATCCGAGAAGTCGTGCAGCTCGTCCTGATGCTGGTGGATCTCCGGGTGCTGGCCAAGAAATTCCAGGTCATGTCGCCGGTATTCCTTGTGCAGGGAATGCCATTCCATGGGCAGCTCAATGGCCGGCAACAAATCCTGCAGTCGAATATTGCGACGGGCGTCGTATTTGTGGCTGGTGGACCCGGAACAGGCCAGGCCGACCCGCAACCGATCCGTAGCTCCTAACCTTTGCTGCCATTGCTGCACCTTGTCCTTATCGCTGTACAGGTAGGGCGTGTCGGCAGGAACGGTCTCCAGGGTGGTCTCGAAGGCATGGGGAAGGCTCATGACCGGGCAGTGGGCATCGAATGCCGGCAACGCCTCGCCCTTGGCCACGATGGTCAACGGGCAATCCAGGGTGGAGATGAGGGGTATCAGCGGCTTTGGGGCCTCGAAGATGATCTCGGCACTCAATGCCCCGAGCTGCGGCAGGTAGCGGCAGAACTGGACGACATCGCCCAATCCCTGTTCGCAATAGACAAGGATGCGTTTGCCCCGGACGCTTGCCTGACCGCGCCAGGCAGGCTGTGGGAAGATGTGGTGTTTATCCTTTGTTGTCTTCAGACGCCACTCGTAGAGCTCCCAGCCCTTCAGGTACTGGCCGGTCAGGAGCAGCAGCAGTGCCTTGTTCCAATAAACCTCGCCATGGTCAGGGTTCAGTGCCAATGCCCGATCATAGGATTCTTGCGCTTCTTCCAAACGTTGGAGATCCTGAAGGACATTGCCGCGATTGGCATGGGCGTCGGCATGGTTGGGCTTGATGGCCAATGCCTGGTTATAAGACGCCAAAGCATCATCCAGTCGCTCGAGCATTCGCAAGGCATTTCCGCGGTTGTTATATGCCTCGGCATAGTCTGGCCTTGCGGCCAGCGCCTGGTCATAGGAGGCCACGGCCTCTTCCAGCCGATTCAGATCGCGCAGGGCAATGCCACGGTTGTTATGCGCCTCGGCATGGTCGGGGTTCAGTGCCACCGCTTGTGCATAAGACACCAGCGCCTCTTCCCTTCGGTTGAGGCTTAGCAGGGCGTTGCCGCGATTGAAGTGCGTTTCGGCATCGTCGGGCCTTAGCGCCAGCGCCTGGTCATAGGCCGCGACTGCCTCCTCCCATCGGCTGGTCTCCTGAAAGGCATTGCCTTGGTTGAAATGGGCGGATGGATTCTTGGGGTCGTGCATAATCGACTGGTTCAACAGGTCAATTCCCAACTGATGTTGACCGACCTGTAACGTGGCCGTTCCAACCAGAAATAGCAGTTGCGCATTGGTTGGATCATGAGGCAGTACCTTGGCGTACAGATCGATCGCCTCATGCACGCGGCCTGCCTGATGGAGCTGCAAGGCTTGGTTGAACGTCTGCTGCGGGTGACTCATGCCACTCAATCAGTGGAAGCTTTGGATCAGGGAGGCGGTGACGAGGTGCCAGCCGTCGACCAGCACGAACAGGATGATCTTCAGCGGCAGCGAGATCATCACCGGTGGCAGCATCATCATACCCATGCTCATCAGCACCGAGGCCACCACCATGTCCAGTACCACGAACGGGATATAGATCAGAAAGCCGATCTCGAAGGCGGTGCGCAACTCGCTGATGACGAAGGACGGGATCAGCACATACATCGGCGTGTCGGCGGCGGTCTTCGGCTGCGGCAGGTGGGCGGCATTCAGGAACAGCATCAGATCATCGTTGCGCGTCTGCCTGAGCATGAAATCGCGCAAAGGGGCCTCGGCGCGGTCGATGGCCGTGGATTGCGAGATATCCTCGTGCAGATACGGGGTCAGGGCATTCGTGTCGATCTTCTGCCAGACGGGCATCATGATGAAGGCGGTGATGAACAGGGCCAGGCCGACGAGGATCTGGTTCGGCGGCGCCTGCTGTGTGCCCAGCGCCTGACGCAGAAAGGCGAAGACGACGAGGATACGGGTGAAGGATGTCATCATCACCAGTACGGATGGGGCCAGGGCGAGCACGGTGAGCATGGCCAGCAGCTTCAGGCCGGTGAACATGTCCTGTGGCGTGCCGCTGTTGCCCAGGCTGACCGACAGGCTCGGGAGGTCGGCCGCGTGCGCGTTGCCGATGCTCAGCCATGCCACGGCGAGAGCGAGCAGCCCCCAGCGCTTCATGCCGGCTCCTTGGGACCTGTGGGGGAGGGGGCCTCCAGGCTGTCGATGCGCGTGATCCCCGAAGGGGAGATGCCGAGCAGCCAGCGCCGCTGCCCGTGGCGGACGATGGCCAGGCTGTTACGCGTATCCAGGCTGATGCGGCTTTCCATGGTCAGGGCGCGAGCGCCCTGATTGGCCAGGCCACCCTGTAGCCGCCGCATGCCCCAGACGGCCAGGGCGAACAGGGCGAGCACGATGGCCAGGGAGACGGTGGATTTCAGCACCAGCATCCCCATGCCCTGAGGTTGGCCTGCGGCAGCATAGGCAAGCTGTGGCCAGAGGGAGGGCATGGCGATGATGGCCAGTGGATGGCGCAATCGGCGCATCGGGGATGAAATCAGGCCAGGGCGCGGATGCGTTCGGTCGGGGCGACGACCGAGGTGACGCGTACGCCCAGCTTGCCGTCTGCCTTCACCACCTCGCCACGGGCGAAGACGGTGCCGTTGGCCAGGATGTCCACCATGGCATTGGCTTCCTTGTGCAGCTTCAGCACGGTACCACGCCCCATGCGCACCACCTCGTGCAGCGGCACGTCGATGCGCCCGAGCTCGACACTGACCTCGAGCGGGATATGCATGATGGCTTCCAGGTTGGCCGAGCCGTCGGGGGCTTTTGCCGCCTCGGCCTCGAGGGGTTGTTTGTCTTCTTCGCTCATGATTCGCCTCCATTAATCGGTCCAATGATCTCGGCGGCCAGCATGCCCTGGTGCTGGCCGGGTTGGGCAAGGAACATGGGCAGCGATTCCGCCCATAGCTTGAGCGGCTCGCTCTCCGGAACCTTCAGGGGCAGGAAGTCCCCGGGCTTCAGGCGCAGGAAATCGCCGACGTGCATGCGGCAACGGTCCAGTTCCAGGCGCAGGTTCAGCGGCACGCCGTCGATCGACACCTTCAAGGCCTTCTCCCATTCCAGATCGACGCTCTGCGTTTTCACGCGATCCTGCATGCGCATGACCTCCAGCATCGGCTCGAGGAAGGGCAGGGGGTAATGCAGGGCGAACTCGCCGCGCACCTCCTCATCGAGCACGATGATGTGGGTGACGGAGAAGCAGGTGACGTCCTCGGCCGTCAGCGCCAGGCTCATGGGATCGGTGTCGATGCGGCGCAGCTGCAGCTTCAGGCTGCGCACCGGCTGCCACAGGCGACTTAGGGTGACTTCGACCATGTCGATGATACGACCGGCCAGGCGCGTTTCCACGGCGGTCAGCGCCACGCGTTCGTTATCGGGGATGCCGTCGCCGCCGAGCACGGCGTCGATGAAGGCGATGACCAAGGGCATGTCCAGCACGATCAGCATCGAGTCGAGCCCGGGGCTGTCCACGGTGAAATACACGCGTGGCGTGTCGGTGTCGAGGATGTCCAGGTAGGAGCGCTTGAGCAGATCCTTGAAGAAGACCGGCACATCGCGGCGCAGGGTATGGGACCAGCGCTCGGTGACCATCTCCGCCACGCGCTCGTGCATATTGCCGAACATCGGGAATGTTTCGGGGCCGACATCGGCATTGCCGTTGAACTCGAAGCTGTCGACCTTCTTTGGCTGCTCCACCGGCGGCAGGGAGGCGAACAGCGCGATCGCCTTCTCCTCCGGTACCACCGCCTGCATCAGCGCGGCGATCTCCTCGGCTTCCAGGATGGGGTCGCTCATTGTGCCACGAAGTCCGTGAAATAGACGTCATTGACCGGGTGGCCGCCGATCAGCTGATTGATGCGGTAGGCCAACTCCTCCTTCAGGGCGAACTTGCCCTGGGGGGTGCGCACATCGTTGAAGGTCTTGCTCGACAGGATGGTGATGACCAGGTCCTTGATCTGGGCGCTATTGTCCTTGATGCGCTTCTCGGCATCCTTGCCCTGCGCCTCCAGCTTCATCTTCACGCGCAAAAAACGGCTCTGGTCGGTATCGGCGAGATTGACGGTGATGTTGTCCATGGCGACGAAGATGCCCGGCTTCGACGGGGCATCGGTGCTGGCGGCCTGCGTGTGGCTGGAAAGCAGGGGTACCTTCAGCGTCACCAGCTTCCAGGCGATGAATCCGCCCAGCCCCAGCAGCACCAGCAGCAGAACCAGGATGATGGTCTGCAGCAGGCTGCCCGAGGACTTCTTCTTTTTCTTCGGCGCGTCCTGTTCGTCCGTTGCTTCTACCGCAGCCATGTCTACCTCCGTATCCTTCCTTGCTCAGTTCGAGCCCTGTGGCGGGGTGCCTTGCGCAGGCGTGCCCACCTTCGCATCCCGATACAGCACGATGTCAACGCGCCGGTTTTTGGCGATGGCCATCGGCGTCATGCGGGTGGTGACGGGATGCGCATCGCCATAGCCGGCCAGCGACAGGCGCCGATCCTCGATGCCTGCCTGCTGCAGCACATGCAAGACTGATGCCGCTCTGGCCAAGGACAGTTCCCGGTCGTTGTGATAGGGGCTGTCCGGGGAAAGGTGCTCGCGATAGGTGTGGCCTTCGACCCGGATGTCCCCGGGTACGAGCTGCAGCAAGAAGGCCAGTCGGCGCAGTGTCGCGATGTCGGTGGGTTTCAGCGTCGCCTGCCCCGGTGCGAACAGCAGGGCGGAGGGCAGCCTGAGCAGCATCTTCTCGTCGAGGATCTGCATATGCACCTTGTGCCGCCAGGTGGTGCCCTTGAACATGCGGAAGGCCTGCTGGCGGGCGGCGAGCAGCTGTTCCTGCCGCGTTTGGCCGCCGGTCGAAGAGTCCCTGGTTGCCTGTCCCTTCTTCAGGATGGAGGTGCCGCTTGTCTGCATCACGCTGCTGATCTTCTGCAGCGAGGCCTTGTCGATGCTGGACATCGACATCAGCAGCACGAAGAAGGTCAGCATCAGGCTGGTCAAATCACCGAAAATGGCCAGCCAGCCATCGGTTTTGATGGCAGCGGCCTGGGGGGTGGGCCGCTTTCTCATGACGGGTGCTTGGGATCGCCCATGGATGGCGTTGCCGGCGCCTGCGGTTTATCCTTGGCACCCTGTGTTTCTTGTGCCGCTACCGGTTTGAAGGCGATGAGAATCTCCACCCGGCGGTTCAGGGCCGGGTGGCCATGCGTCTCGGCGGCCGGCAGAGGATGCGTCGATCCCATGCCGGCCAGCACCATGCGATCCTTGGGGACGCCGCGCTTGGCCAGCGCGAAGAACACCTGCATGGCACGCGCCGCGGAAAGCTCCCAGTTGCTCTTGAAACCCTTGATGACTGGGGAATTGTCCGTATAGCCGTTGATGCTCACCGATTTCACCGTATCGCGGCGCAGCAGATCGGCCAGAATGTCGAGGAAGGGGTTCATGGCGGTGCTGACGCCGGTTTTCCCGGATGGGAACAACAGCTGCTGGGGCAGGCGTACCAGTACATGGGCCTTGTCCTTGGTCACCGTTGTGACGGCACCCTGCATGTCGAGCAGTTTGGTCACATTCGTCAAATCATTGGCAGCGTGAATGGCCGCCTTGCCGGCGCTGCCGCCATGGCCTTTGAGGTGATCGCCGGTCGAGAGCAGGCTGAAGGCGCCGCCCACCGAGTCCATGGCCTTCGTGCGCTTCTGCTTGACGATGATCGACATCGAGTTGAGCAGGATGAAGAAGGCCATCATGACCAGCATGAGCTGCAGGAACAGGAAGTCGGAATTGCCTTCGGGGATGTCCGGCTTCGATTTGGGGCGCAGGCCGGCCATCGGTCTAGGGCCTGTTAACATAAAATTCGAGCGTAGCGACGCAGCCATTTTTTCGATTCTGCAAGACATGGCAAGCGCCTTGTGCTTGCTGCACACAAGCGAACCATAACGCCGCAGGACGGAAAAATGGCCCGTCCCGCAGGGCTGCACCCGGAATGGGGCCATGCCGCGTTGCGCGTCGTGCATTTGGATTTACCAAACCTCTCTCCTCGCGCCTTGCCTGGCCCCATTCCGGGTAGCAGCGCTTCGTTCGTATTTTATGTTAACAGGCCCTAGTTCAGATTCGATATGCGCTGGCTCGAGGGCAGGAAGCCATGCAGCCGCAGTTCGAGGATGTGCGGATTTTCCCCCGCCACGAGGGATTGCATGCCGGTGGTGATGATTTCGTAGGTCTGCATCTCCTGCTTGCTCAGGGTGCGCAGCTTGCCGGCCATCGGCAGGAACAGGGCGTTGGCCAGGATGGCGCCGTAGAAGGTCGTGATCAGGGCCACCGACATCGAGGGGCCGATCGTCGCGGGATCGTCCATGTTCTGCAGCATCAGCACCAGGCCGACCAGGGTGCCGATCATGCCGAAGGCCGGGGCATAAGAGCCCATGGTGCTGAACACCTCCGCCCCCAGGGCGTGGCGCTCGCGGATATTGTCGATCTCGGTGTACAGCAGTTCCTCGATGACCTCGGGTTCCTGGCCGTCGATGGCCATCTGCAGGGCGCGGGCCAAAAACGGGTCGCTGACCTCATTCAGATGCGGTTCCAGCGCCAGGATGCCGTTCTTGCGCACGATCTGCGCGAAGCCGATGATCTGGGCAATCAGCGGTTGCGGAGGCATCAACCTGGAGAACAGCGTCTTCATGCCCACCTTGATGGCCCGCACGACCTGGGCGAAGGGGTAGTTGATCAGGGTGGCGCCCAGCGTGCCGCCAAGCACGATCAGGGCGGAAACGGGGTCTGCAAAGCTGGCGAGCGAGCCGCCGAGATGAATGGCCATGACCACCAGACCGAAGGCGGTGACCAGGCCGATAAGCGTGGCGATATCCAAGGCTCCTCCTCGCAGCAATCGATATGGTGTGCGGAAAGCAAGAAGCGTGCTAGGACCTGTTCACACTCATTTCGATGGCACCGCTGCTGCTCCAAACCAATCAAGGCGCGAGAGATGCTGTTGGGCATTTCCCAATACATCCCGAGCAACGCCGAGAGGCTTGGTTTGGAGCGCAGCCCGTAGGGGATAGGCCGTTTTTCCGTCCTGCGGCGTTATGCGCTCGCTTACGTGCAACAAGCACGCCACGCTCGCCCTGCCTGGCAGGGACGAAAAAAGGGCCGTATCGGCGCCATCGAAATGAGTGTGAACAGGTCCTGTAGTTGCGAATAGATGGTATGCAGGGGGGCCTGGCCCCCCTGCGTTGGCCGCTTAGCGCTTGATCGCCATCAGGGTGCTGAGCATCTGGTCCGTGGTCAGCACGGTTTTGGAGTTGGCCTCATAGCCGTGCTGGATGGTGATGAGCTTGGTGAACTCGTTGGCCAGATCGACGTTGGACTGCTCCAGAGCGTTGGGCTGGATGGTGCCCATGCCGGCGTTACCCGGCTTATCGATGACCGGCGTGCCGGAGGCGTTGGTCTGGGCCATCATATTGTTGCCGATGTTGCTCATCACGCCCGGGTTCGGGAAATTGGCCATGGCCATCTGGTACAGCGGCCGCCGCTGGCCGTTGGTGAACACGCCGGTGATGCGACCGGTGGAGTCCGTTTCCAGGCTGGACAGGAAGCCGGAGGTGTAGCCGTCCGCGGCCATCGAGCGGGTGGCGAAGGCGCCGGCCATCTGCACCGTGCCGTTGGTGCCAGTGCCGGTGATGCCCTGGGCATCGGTCGTCGTGGCATTGCCGAAGTTGGTGCTGATGGAACCCGGTGCCGCATTCGCCCAGTTGACCGTCAGGTTCGGCGATTTCTCGATCGTCAGGGCGCCGCTGGCTGAGTCAAAGGTTAGCGATTGAGCGCCGGCAGTGATACTGGGGGAGGTGCCGGTGGAGCCCGTGGACGAACCGACGATGGTTGGCGTCGTCCCGGTGCCGCCGGCCAAATCTCCACTGGGAACCGTGGCGTACCAGTCCCACACGGTGGGGCCACCTGCGGTACCACCGGTGGTTCCTCGATTGACGAAGTAGTAGCTCATCGTGTGCGCTCCACCGAGGGAATCGTAGACGGTGGAATCGGCCTTGTAGTTGTAGGTGGTCGCATTCGTGGGGCTGAATGACGTGGCGGTCGGGATGATCGTGGCCGTGGAGTCGAGGTTGACGCCCACCGTCACATTGCTGGTGGCCTGGGCGCTGGCCGCCAGGTTGCCCAGGTTGATGCTGCCCAAGCTACCGGTGGCATTGCCGGACGAATCCAGGGCCCAGCCCTGGACCTGATAGCCCTGGGCGTTGACCAGGTTCGAGGCGCTGTCCTTCAGGAAGGCGCCGGCGCGCGAGTAGACGGTGCTGCCGCTGTTCGGGTCCTTGAGTACGAACAATCCCTGGCCGTTGATGGCCATGTCGGTGGCCGTGGACGTGCTCTGCACGCTGCCCTGCGCCTCGTTGCGGGTGATGGAGCCGATGGTGACGCCGTTGCCCACCTGATTGGCGATATTGGATTTGGTGACGCCCACCGTCTGGCCGAACACGTCGGCGAAGTTCACGGTCTGGGACTTGAAGCCCAGGCTGTTGACGTTGGCGATGTTGTCGCCGACGACGCTGACGGCGTTGCCGAAGGCGGTCAGGCCGCTGGCGCCGGTGAAGAGTGCATTATAAATACCCATGATATCCTCCTTTGTTCCTTGTCCTTACATGCGGATCTGCGAGATGTTGCTGAGCGGCACGGAGCTGCCGTTGACGACCAGCTGTGCGCTGCCGGACGACAGGTCCACGGCACTGACCGTGCCCATGGTCTGGGCCGTGGACGTGACGGCTTGGCCGCTGGCATCCGCGGCATTGACCTGGATGCTGTAGTTGCCGGACGGGGCGGTGGTGCCGCTGTCCGTGGTGCCGTTCCAGGAGAACGACGATACGCCGGCCGGCAGGGCGCCGCTGTTCAGGGTGGCGACCACCGCCCCGGTCGGGTCGACGACCTGCACCGAGGCGTTCGAGGCCGCGCCACTCATGTTGACCAGGATCTTCTGCGCGGTCGCTCCATCGAAGCTGAAGCTGCTGCTGTTCACCACTGCGGTGTGGCCGAGATAAGAGGCGGCATTGTTGCTGCCGGAGCTCTGTGAGGCGGCCATCTGCTGCAGATACTGGTTGCTGGTGATCTGCTGCTGCAGGGCGTTGAACTGGGCCAGCTGGGTCACCATCTGCGTCGGATCCTGCGGGCTCGTTGGGTCCTGATTCTTCATCTGGGCCACGAGTAGCTGCAGGAACATGTTCGTGCTGCCCATATTGTTCGCGGACACCGTGCCTGACGAGCTGGAGCCCGTGGCGCTGGTGGCCGTTGTGGTGTTTGTGGCTGCTGCGACGCTCATATGATCCTCCTTAAATCCTGATGCTCAATCTTCCCGCGCCCAGTTGTTCGCTTTGCGCGTTCAAAACCTGGGGCGTTGATGCCTGTGTTCCGGTGAAACTCGGGGTACTGACCGTCGGGGCCTGCTGGCCCGCTTGTCCCGATCCCTGGCCGTTGCCCTGTTGCTGGCTGCTCATCGAGAAGTTCCCGAGGTTCAGCCCCTGCTGCTCCAGCGCGTGACGCAGGTTCGGCAATTGCTGCTCGATGATCTGGCGTGAATTTGGCTGTTCCACTACCAGGTGGACCTGGATGTTCTTGCGGCTGTCACTGTCGATGCGCACGTGCACCTTGCCCAGGTGTGCAGGTTCCAGCTTCAGTTCCAGGCGGGTGTGGCCATTTGCCGCCGCTTGCCCGATCTCGGCCATGGCGGCCATGGCCGTCCATGGTCCGCTGGCATGGACCGTGGCCTGCGGCATGGTCGCCTGTGAGTTGGCCATGGCCTGGGCGTTTTGCCCGATGCCGGGGTTGGCTGTCCATGCCATATTGCCGGCCGTCGGATCCTGACCGGGTATTGAAGTGGAGGCTGTCGGCATGTCGGTGCGTGGGCCCGCTGCCCGATCCGCATGGGTGATCAGGCTGCCTTGGACCGGCAGCCGGCGCGCTTGCCCGCCGGCGACCTGGCTGTATGACTGGATGCCGGTCTGGGGTAGGGATGTGCGGGCGGTTGCGCCGCCCGTGGTATCGGTCGATCCCGCATGGCTATTCGCGCTCACTGCATCCTGGGGATGGGCGTCGGCCTGGATGGTGGCCATGCCTATGGCGCCGTGACCGGCTTTGGCTGCCTGCCCAGCGGATGCCGTGACACCGGCGTTTGCGTGCGACGATGCCTTGGCCGTGTCGCGCGTACCGCCTTTGCCGTTCTGCAGGCTTCCGGCCTGCATCCCCGCGGCGGCGATATCCACGGCGGGTTGGCCGGCGATGGCGGCGCCGTGCATCGATTCGGTTGTGGGCGACTGGGCGGATGCCTTCATCGCTGTCTTCGCTGAGGATGCGTCCGATGTCGACGGGGTGGACGATGTGTCGGCGGCTGTGGCCGGTGCTTTCCCGTGCCGGGTTGGGGACAGTGACGCTGCGGCCGCAGCCAGGGTGGCACCGGCCACCAGGCGCTACATGGGAACGGATGCGCGTCCCTGTGCTTGGGCGTGGGTATCCACGGCGCTTGCAGATGCTTGCGCATCGCCGCGTACGGTGGCTTGCGTCGGTGCTGCGGCCTGCAGCACGGTAGCAGGGGCGGGTGCCATCGCCATGCCGGATGCATCTTCGGTTTGATTGCCAGTCTGGTGATGCCGGCCCTTGGCGTCATGATGTTTGACCACCGCCCCATGCTCGACCTTGGCCTGCGTGGGATTGCCTTTAACCAAGGTCAGCAGCGTGGTGGGGCCTTGGTGCTTAGCGGCGGCGGCCTTGGCGGTGGCGTCGAGCAGCAAGCCCGCCTTGTCCTGGCCGGCCTTGGCGGGGCCTGCCGCCTGCATGCCTGCATCTGCCGCGGGCTTGTGGCCGATGGCGGCCATCAGCATACCCAGAAAGCCCGTGCCCTTGCCGTTGGCCTGAGCCTTGGGAGCGGCGGTGCTGGTGCCCTGCGTGGCGGTCGATATGGAGATCTGGTCCGTCATGCCAACCGGACAGCAGAGAAAGTGCCAGATAAAATGTATATCTAAATCAAGTACTTAATATATATCCACGGGGGCATGTCAGGGAAAAAACTTCCCCTTGGCGGCAGCTTTTTCCGCTGGATGATGCCGTGCGGCAAGATCTTCCTGGGGATAGGGCACGGCGGACCGTGGCTGGCGATCATGCGGCAGATGCCGGGATGGGCCTGGATGGGGCAGGGAATGGAAAGAGGGGGGATTACTTGCCTTGCAGGGAGGCAATGCGTTCGGTCAGCGCCTCGCTGACCTGTGTCGCCTTCTCCGGGGACATGAACGAAAGGATCTTGCCGACCTTCTTCTGGTCCATGCGCGAGAGCAGCTTGACGGTCGTCTGCATGTCCATCAGTTCGATCATCGGAGCGGCCTTGGCAGGCTGCATGGTGTCGTAGACGGCGGCAAGCTTCTTGATCTTCTTGCTCTTCAGCTTCTGTTCCTGCTTCAGCGAATCCTGGATGCTTGCTTCCAACTTCTGCAACTGGGCGATGCGGGTGGCGGCCTTGGCCTCGGCGGCCTCGGCGGCCTTTTCGCGGGCATCCAGGGCTTTGGCGCGCTGATCCAGCTTGGCCTTGAGCTCGCGCAGATGACTCAGTACCTCAAGCTCTGCCGCAGTCACGCTCTGGCCGGGCGCGCCCGGAAAGACGGAGGCCTCGGCCGTGCCGATCAGCGATACCGGATCAGCGCTAGCCTGAGGCTGATTCTGCTTGGACACCTCTCCCGCATGCACGGGAGGCACGCTCAGGGCCACTTCGGCGCGGGCCGCGTTGCGGTGTGGTGACAGGGCGAGCCCGACGCGCGCCACAACGCCGAGGGTCAGCAGGATCATCAGACTCAGGGCATAGCGGCGCATCATTGTCCCGCCCCTCTGCCCAGACGCTGGGCCATCAGGTCATCGAGCCGTTGCTGGGCGGCGCGCTCGGAACGGCGCTCCATCTGGTGGTCCAGCTTTTCCTGTGCCCGCGTATGCGCCTTGCCCTTGTTTTCGCAGGCCAGCATCTGCTGGCGCAGGCCTCGCTCCTGTTCCCGCAGCTGCTCGCAGGCCAGCGTCAGCGACTCGCGGCGGGCGATGAGTTCCTGGCGCGCGCATTCCATGGCCACCAACTGGGACCCCGTCATGCCGGCCGAAAAGGCATGCTGGAGCTGCTCCTCGATGCCGGATTGCTCCTTGACCGTTGCCTCGATGCCCTCCTGCATGGACTTGTGTTGCAACAGCAGGCCGGCCAGTTCGGTGGCCAGGCGGTCGCGCTCCTGTTCCTGACGCTTGGCCAGCAGCACATGCGGGGAGGCATTCATGAATCACGCATCAGTTGTAGCAGGTCATCCTGGGCCTGCCGGATCGTCGTGGACTGTTTCGGTTCCTGGCGCATGAAGTCCTTGATGTCGGGAAGCCGCTTCAAGACGCGGTCCAGTTCGGGATTGCTGCCAGCTTCGTAGGCACCCATATTTACCATATCCTCCATGCGCTCATACAGCGCAAGCTCTTCACGCAAGGAGCGTGCCGACTTCAGCACGTCCGTTGGCGTTAGTGCATTCGCCAGTCGGCTGACGCTTTTCAGCAGGCTGATGGCGGGGAAATGCCCCTGCTCGGCCAGGCGCCGTTCCAGCACGATATGCCCGTCGAGCACGGCCAGCGCCGCATCGGCCACGGGGTCAGTCAGGTCATCGCCCTCGACCAGCACGGTATACAGGGCGCTGAGGTTGCCGGGGCCGTCGCTGGGGCCGGCGCGCTCGATCAGTTCCGCCAGCATGGAGAAGCAGGAAGGGGTATAACCCTTGCTGGTCGGCGGTTCGCCCAACATCAGGCCGATCTCGCGCTGCGCCTGCAGAAAGCGCGTCAGGCTGTCCATCAACAGCAGCACACGCTTGCCGCGCTCACGGAAGGCCTCGGCGATGGTGGTGGCCGCCAGCGCCGCGCGCACGCGCATCAGCGGTGGCGTATCGGAGGTGGCGACGACGACGATACAGCGGGCCATGGCCTCCGGGCCCAGGGCCCGGTCGAGGAACTCGCGCAACTCGCGCCCGCGCTCGCCGACCAGGGCGATGACATTGATGTCGGCGTCGCTGTTGCGTGCCAGCATGCCCAGCAGGGTGCTCTTGCCGACACCGGCGGCGGCGAACAGCCCCAGGCGTTGCCCCCAACCCATGCTCAGGCATGAATCAAGCAGGCGCACGCCGAGCCGCATCGGCTCGTCAATCAATTGACGATTCATCGGATTTGGGGGGGAGTTGTGCAGCGGATGGGGCTCCCCCACCATGGGCAGCACCTTGCCGTCCAATGGCTGGCCGCAGGCATCCAGCACGCGTCCGAGCAGGGCATCGGAGATGCGGATGCATGGTGGCCCGGCCAAGGGCTGTACGACATTGCCGGGGGCGATGCCGCGCGTGGGGCCGACCGGCATCAGCAGCGTGAAGCTATCTCGGAAGCCGACGACCTCGGCCTCGGTGATCTTTCCCGACGGCAGGTGGACCTGGCAGGCCCGGCCGACCTCGACGGCCAGGCCGCTGGCCTCGAGCATGGGCCCGAGCACCTTGTGGATGCGGCCGCGGACCGGATATGGCGAGCTCTTCGACAGCCTCGCCAGCTCCAGCCTGCGGGCCGGTTCACTCCACAGTTTTGGCAGCGGGTGCTGAGGCATCGGGGGCCAGCAGTTCCTTTTTCATGCGGTCGATGGCATCGGCGATGGCCGCCTTCGGATCCAGCAGAATGTCCTGATCCTTGGTGAACAGCCTGACGGTGCCGGGGGCCAGCGCGGCGTCGGCCAGCAGCGACCATGCATGGCCCTGATCGCCGAGAATCTTCTCGAACTTGCCGAGATCGTCCGGGTGGACGGCCAGCCCGAGCTTGGAGTCAGTAGGCATGGTATGGGAAACCCGCTCGGCCATGGAAAGCAGGCGGGTGCGTTCGGCCTCGACGATGTCGCCGACCAGCCATTCGGCCAGGAATCCGGAGACATCGACGATGCTCTCGCTGATGCCGCGGTACATGCCGTCCAGTTTCCTGTTTGCTTCGGCCAGTACCGCCTCCATGCGGTCCAGAATCTGTTCCGCACGCTTGCGGCCGAGCTCCATGCCGGCCTTTTCGCCAGCCGTGTAGGCCTTGTCGTAGGCCTCGCGCTCGAGCACCGCCATGCGATCCTGGGCCTCGGCCAGCATCTGCTCCAGCTCACTGACCCGGTCCGGCGTGCTCGGTATGGGTTCGGGTATCGGGGGGTCCAGGTCGGTGAAGGGAAACGCGGATTGTCCTGCGTCGTGGGGCAGTGTTTTCAGTTCCAGCGGTTGCAGCTGCAGCTTGTACATGGCCTAGAACACCAGGTCGTCTTGCTGGCCCAGGGTGATGACGCCCTCTTCGTCCAGCGTGCGCGCGATCTCCAGGATGGTGCGCTGGCTCTTCTCGACGTCGGCGATCTTGATCGGCCCCATGACCTCGATGTCCTCGCGCAGGATGTCGGCCGCACGCTGCGACATATTGCCGAGGAAATGCTCGCGGATCTCGTCGGAGGCACCCTTCAGCGCCTTCACCAGGTCTTCGGAGGCGACCTGTTTGAGGATCTGCTGCATGTCCCGTCCCGATAGGTTCAGGAAGTCCTCGAACATCAGCAACTGGCTGTCCACCTGCTCGAACAGCTCTGGATCCTTTTCCCGCAGGTGATCCAGGATGGGCTTGGTGATCTTGCTGTCCAGTGTCTTCAGGATATCGACGACGCGCACCATGCCGTCGAAGTTCAGGCCGGAGCCGCCCATTGCCTCGCTGAGTTCGCGGTCCAGCGCCTCCTCGATGTCGCGTACGATGTCGCGCGGCACACTCTCGATCTTGGACATGCGGAACACCACCGACATCTGCAGATCCTCGGGAAGCAGGGAGATGATGTCGCTGGAGAGCTCCGATTTGAGGTTGGCCAGGATGATGGCGATCACCTGCGGGCTTTCGTTCTTGATCAGGCTGAATACGGCCTTCGGCTTCATGCGCGCCAGTCTGGCCCAGATCGACATCTTGCTGTTCTCTGCCTCATCCAGGCTCTCGAGGATGCGCTGCAGCCGCGAGCCGTCGACGACCTGCTTCAGCATCTCCTTGACCTGCTCGGGGGTGGAGACCATCAGCTTTCCCTGACTGGAAAGCTGCTCGAATTCGCCGTGGACCTGGGTCAGTGCCTCCTCACCGAGGCGGGAGACATGCGGCATGCGCCGGGCAATCTCCGTCAGCGAATCGTCGTCCATTCTCTTCATGACGTCGGCGGAGATCTCCGGCCCCAGGGACATCAGGAACAGGGCCGCCTTGTCCGATCCGCTCAGCGGCTTCTGGCTCATGACTCGCGCATCCACTGCTGCAGGATCAAGGCGGTCTGGTCAGGGTTGGCTGCGGCCAACTGCTTGGCGGGCGACTGGAACTCGAGATGCTGGATCGAGGCGCCGGGCAGGGCCGCCGTCACGGCAGCCATGCCGCCGCTGAACTCGGGCGATTCGGACCGCGGTGTGCGTTCCGTCGTCAGGCGCTTGGCCAGCGGCCGCAGGATGAACAGCGCGATCAGCACCAGGGCGAGACCGGCCAGGCCATAGCGGGCGACCTGCAGGTAGAAGGCCCGGTTCTGGGCATCCGTCAGGGCCTTGGCATCGGCCGGGTTGTGGATGTCGACCAGCGGCATGCTCTGTACATCCACCGTGTCGCCGCGATCCTCGTCATAGCCGATGGCGCGCTGTACCAGGGACTGGATGCTGGAGAGCTCCTGCTGGCTGCGCGGCTCGAATTGCTGCTTGCCGTTCACCGTCTTCATGTGGCCGCCGACGATGACGGCCACCGACAGGCGCTTGATGCCGCCGCTAGGTACGATGACATGTTCGCGGGTGCTGCTGATCTCGTAGTTGGTGACGCGCTCGGTGTGCGTGGCCTGGTCGGACGGGCTACCGGCGGCGCCATTTTTCTTTCCCTTGCCACTGGTGGCCGGATTGGCGCCCGGGGTGTTCGAGGCGATGCCCGGTACGCCCACCGGCGGCGCGGAAGCGGTATTGTTCGTGCGGCTCTCGGTATCCACCCGCTGGCTGCGGATGACCTGCTCGTCGGGATTGTAGCTCTGTTTTTGCTGGTCCATCTCCTCGCGGTTGAGCTGGGCGGTGACGCGCACCACGGCCTGCCCGACGCCGACCACCTGTTCGAGCATGCTGGTCAGGCGATTCTCCATGCGCCGTTCGAGATTGGTCTGGTAATCCTGCAGCGTGCGCCCGGAGCCCATGGTATTGGAGTCCTTGTCGCTGGACAGCAGGTTGCCGGCGCTGTCGACGACGGTGACCTGCTTCGGCGTCAGATCGGGGACGCCGGCGGCCACGAGATTCTGGATGGCCTGCACCGTCTGCGCCGGCAGCTGCTGATCCCCGACCAGCTGCAGCATGACGGAGGCGCTGGCCTTGCGCTGGCGGTCGGCAAAGGCCGAGTCCTTGGGCATGACAAGCTGCACGCGCGCCGCAGAGACCTGGGGAATCACCTCGATGGTGCGCGCCAGCTCACCCTGCAGGGCGCGCTGGTAATTGACCTTCTGGGCGAACTCGCTGAGGCCGAAGGTGTCGGCCTTGTCGAACAGCTCAAAACCGACGCCATTCGTCGGCGTGATGCCTTCCCCGGCCAGCTTGATGCGCGCCGTGTACAACTGGTCGGCCGGCACCATAACGTTGCCACTGCCCTGTAGCTGGTAGGGGATATGCGCCTTCTCCAAGGACTCGACGGCGTGTGCCGATTCCGTGTCGTCCATGCCGCCGTAGAGCAGGCGGTATTGCGGCTTGGCCGACCAGAAGGCGAGGCTGATGAAGCCCAGCATCATCAGGATGCCGGCCGTGGCCAGGATCAGGCGGCGATTCTTCGGCATGTGTGCGATGAAGCGCATGCCTTCGGGGGCGGTGCCTTGGGCCTGGTTGGTGGCAGCCACCGGGCTGGGCATGGGGTTTGTGGCGAGGGTGGATGGGGTGTCGGCCATATCTTATCAGACCTGCATATGCATGACTTCGGTGTAGGCGCTTACCAGCTTGTTGCGCACCGCCATCAGCGTCTGGAAGGACAGGTCGGCCTTCTCCACGGCCAGGATGGTCTCGGAGACGCTGCCGCCCTTGCCCTCGGCCATGGCGGTGGCCGCATGCTCGGCCTGCTCGTGCTGCTGTTCCATCTGCTGCACATAGTGTTTGAGAAGATGAGAGAAGTTGTTGGGGGTGCCGGATGCCTGGCCGTTCTGGGGTAGGCTAGGGATGCCGGGGTTGATGCCGTTGATTTGCATGGCTTACTCCTAGCGCAACAGGCCGAGGGTCTTCATGAACATCCGTTTGGATGCCTGAAGCACGGACACGTCGGATTCGTAGCCGCGGCTGGCGCCGGTCAGGTCCGCCATCTCCTGCACGGAGTTGACGTTCGGGTAGCTGACGATGCCCTTGGCGTTGGCGTCCGGATGCGAGGGGTCGTATACCTGGCGGAACGGGCTCGGGTCCTGGACGATGGACTGGACCTTGACGCCGGCATCCTGGCCGCCCTGCTGCGATGAAAACACGTCCTTGAAACTCGGGTTCGCCGACTGCGTCTGCAGCACGACCATACGCCGGCGGTACGGGCCGCCGGAGGAGGTGCGCGTCGATTCGGCGTTGGCGATGTTCTCCGAGACGACGTCGACGCGCGTGCGCTGCGCCGACATGCCGGAGGCGGCGATCTTCATGGAGGTGAACAGGTCGTTTGCCATCATTTGGCTCCTTTCAATACGCCTTGAATATCCTGGATCTCGCCGCTCATAAGCTTCAGCGTGAACTCGTGCATCATCTGGTTCTCGGCCATCCCCTCCGCCTCTTTCTGCACGTCGACGGTGTTGCCGTCCATGCGTTCGGAGGCGCTGGAGGGTGCGGGTTCATCCATGCCCGGCATGGAGTTGAACGACCCCTGCATGTGGCGGGGGTTGGTGCGCGCCAGCCCGCCTTCGTCAGAGGTTTGACGGCTCAGGCTCTGGTAGATGCTTTGGAAGCTGCGCGTGTCGGCCTTGTAGTTCGGGACATCGGCATTGGCGATGTTGGCGGCATGCACGGATTGCATCTGCTCGCGGGCCCTCAGCGCGGTTTCCAGGCGCTGGAAGTTGGTGTCGAATAGAAATGAATCGCTCATAATGACACCCTCCTTCAGGCGTTTACCGTGGAATTAGCAATACCTGTGCCGGATTCGTATTCCCGCAGCTTGTTGCGCAGGGTGCGGATGCTGATGCCCAGCAGCCTGGCGGCCTCCTGGCGGTTGTCGCGCACATGCATCAGCGTTTTTTCGATCAGGGCCCGCTCCATGTCGCGGATGGACATGCCGGCAGATATTTCCTCCGCGGCATCCGCGGTGGCGGCAGATGGCGGGGCCGGGGCGATGCCGAGATGGGCGGCGCCGATGCGGCCGTCGATGGCCGTCAAGAAGGCGCGATGCATGCAGTTTTCCAGCTCGCGCGCATTGCCGGGCCAGCGATGTGCCTTCATGGCGGCCACGGCCTCGGTGGTCAGCGTCGGACTGGGCTTGCCGTACATGCCGGAGAAATGGGCCAGGAAATGCTCGGCCAGGGGCAGTACGTCATCCGGGCGGTGGCATAGTGGAGGCAGCTGCACGCTGACGACGTTCAGGCGGTAATACAGGTCTTGCCGGAACTGACCCTCGGCGATGGCCTCCAGCAGGTTGCGGTTGCTGGTGGCGATGATACGCACGTCGATCTTGACCGGGGAGCGCCCGCCCAGGCGGTCGACCTCCTCCTCCTGCAGCACGCGCAGCAGCTTGGCCTGCAGGTGCACCGGCATCTCGGTAACCTCGTCCAGCAGCAGGGTGCCGCCATGGGCCAGCTCGAATTTGCCCGGACGGGAGGAGACGGCGCCGGTGAACGCCCCCTTCTCGTAGCCGAACAGCTCGGCCTCGAGCATGCCCTCCGGGATGGCTGCGCAGTTGATGGCGACGAAGGCGGCATCCTTGCGATCGGAGCATTGGTGGATATAGCGGGACAGCCTCTCCTTGCCGGTGCCGGATTCCCCGATGACGAATACCGAGGCCTTCGAAGGGGCCACGAGCGCCACCTGATCGAGCAGGCGGCGTGTCTCGACATCGCGGGTGACGAAGCTCTCGCAATGCGCCTGCAGATCCTTGGCCTGCTGGGTCAGCGCCGTGCGATGCGCAGCACTGCGCATATAGATGCCCAGGATCTCGTCCGGGCACGGGAATGCGCGATAGTCCATGGCACCCGTGCGCATCAGGTCCGAGGCGCGATCGGCATCGGCGTGTCCGGACAGGATGATCAGGTTGGCCTGGGGCAGGCGCTTGAACAGCCGCTGGGCCTGGCCGATGGCCACCGATGAGTCCCACAGGAAGATCAGCGTGTCCTCATCGAGCGCGGTCGATTCGTCGGGCACATGGGGGTAGCTCTCCACCGGCATGTCCACGGCCATGCGCCCGAGCTGCACCTGCAGCTCCGCCGCGTGCTCATCGGGGAAGGCCAGTAACATGATGCGCTTCATTGCTGTGACTCCTCCAGGCTGCGGGCTTCGTGATCGGCCAGCACCATCTGCGCGCGCAGCGTGTAGGCATTGGCCGGCTGGGCATCGGCCAGGGACTGCAACTGCTGGGACGCGGCGTCCCAATGGCCGGTATGGGCGTTGCACAGGGCCATGGCGAAGGACCATCCGGCATCGTGCCTGGCATCCGGGATGGCCTGCAGCGCCTGACCGGCCGACGCATCATCGCCGGCCTGCATCAGGGCATGGGCCAGGGCGCGCATGTCCTGCCAGCGCGCATCGCCTGTCCTGAGTGCGGCGGCGTTGGCCCAGGCGGCGGCGGCGTCATGCCACTGCTTCATGTCGGCATGCAGCACCGCCATGGTCCGCCAATAATCGGGAAGCAGGTGAGTCGCCAGATTCTGCGGCTGGATGCCGGACATCGTCTTTTGCGCCGATGCGAATGCGCCCTGATGGGCCTGCATCTGCGCTACGGTGAGCAGCATCTCCTGCCGATACAGGTCGTCGCTATGCGTGGACAGCCAACGCATGACCTTCTCGGCTCCGTCGGCATCGCCGCGTGCCAGCCACACCCGGGCCCTTTCCAGCATGATGCGCTGTCCCAGCAGCGTGCCCTCAGCCTGGTCGTACAGGCGTTGGTACAGGGACTCGGCATGGGAATAATCCGCCAGGCGGGCATAGGCCTTGGCGATGCCGAAGGCGAGCATGGTGTCCTGGTCCGGACGCAGCTGTGGATAGCGCTTCCAGAGCAGCACCGCCCGCAGCCATGCGCCCTGTCCGAGCAGGCCGTGCAGGCGCTTGTCCAGCAGTGCGGAGCCCTCGCGGGTGGCCACGGGCACGAGGTCGGGCTGCACCGAGGCTGCGGCCAGCGCGTAGTAGCCGATGGCATCGTTGTTGTACTTTGGGTCGGCGTTGCCCAGGCGGGCCGAAAGGCGAGCCTGGTCGAGGCGGGATTCAGCCTCGATGTCGGACAACTGATTGGCGGCGGCCAGCTGATCGATGGCGCGGATCGCCGCCTTCAGGCGCTTGGGATCCGTCGATGCCCCGATGTCGAGCATCAACTGGCGGAGCTGCGCCTTCTTGCCGACGATCGTATTGCCATAGCTGTTGGCAAGGATGCCGTACAGTTCCTTGGCGTCGGCGATGCGACCCTCGTCGGCCAGCAGATCGGCCCGCAACAGGCGGATGGCCGGCCCATCTGGGCTGGAGATATAGCGGCTGATGAAGTCCGTGGCCTGGCGCAGGGCCTTCTTGTCCTGATGCTGGCGGGCCAGCAGCTGCACGTAGGTGGCATACAGCATCGAGTCATTCTTGATCAGGTCCGGGGCCATGGCATTGGCCCTTTGCATGCTCTTCCATGCCTGGTCCGGGCGGTGGTCGGCGAAATCGACGACGCCCATCCAGGCGATGCCCTCCGCCTCGTCGCGGGAGCCGACGGCGCTGCCCAGGCCGAAGTGCTCGAGCAGCAGGAAGCGGGCGTCACTGTACCGGCCCTTCTTGATCATGATGCGGGCGCGCAGCAGCGTGGCCTTCTTCACCTCGGGCGATGACGGATAGTCTTGCAGGATGGTCTGGGCCGCCGCGTCCGCTCGTTCCGGGTTGCCGTGGTTCCAGTACAGCCAGGCGATTTTCCATTGCAGCTTGGCGATATCGACCTGCTTCGGGAAGCCCTTGATCAGGGATTGGTAGGTCTGGATCGCCTCGTCCACATGCAGGTAGCCGCCCGATGAGGCGCGCAGATACTCGGCCTTGGCCAGGGCCTGCAGCAACCCGAAGCGCCCGTTCGCATCAAGCTTGGTATCCTTGAGCAGGGCATGGGCAGTGCTGATCGCCATATTGATCTCGCCCTGCTGGATGAACTTGTTGACCCCCTGCACCCGCTCGGCAGTGGTGGTTGCCGCGTTGGCGCAGGGCACCGCGAGCAGCAGCAACAGGCAGGCATGAACAATCGGTCGCATGCCCGCATTTCAGCAAGACCCATGCCGAGACGCGGGGGGATGCCTATGGGGCGGGATTCGCGTTCAGGTTCTTCTTCTTCAGCTTCTCGACCAGCGTCGTGCGGTTCATCGACAGGAACATGGCGGCGCGGTTCTTGTTCCAGTCGAAACGCTGCAGCGCGGAGATGATCAGGTGGTTCTCGAACTCGTCGACGAGGTTCTTCAGGTCGATCTTTTCGGCATCCTCGACATCGACCTGGAAGTTCTGGTTCATCTGCTCGACCTGCCCGAGCATCTTGGACGGCAGGTCCGCCAGTTCGATCAGGCCGCTGCGCTTCAACGTGGCCACGCGCTCGATCAGATTCTGCAACTCGCGCACATTGCCGGGCCATTTGTAATGCAGTATGGCCTGCTTGGCCTGATCGGAGATGCCGGTGATGGAGGCGCCGCGCTCCTCGTTGAATTTCTGCATGAAATGTTCGGCGATCAGCAGCGTATCCTCACCGCGCTCGCGCAACGGCGGTAGATGCACGGGGACGACGTTGAGCCGGTAGAAAAGGTCCTCGCGGAAGCGTCCGGCATCGATCTCGGCCTCCAGGTCGCGGTGCGTGGCGGCGATAACGCGCACATCCACCTCGATGCTCTGGTGGCTGCCTACCGGTTCGAAACAGCGCTCCTGGAGCACGCGCAGCAGCTTGACCTGGAGCTTCGGACTCATATCGCCGATTTCGTCGAGGAAGATGGTGCCGCCATTGGCGACCTCGAAGCGCCCGGGCCGGGCGCGCATGGCACCGGTGAAGGCGCCCTTCACATGGCCGAACAGCTCGGATTCCAGCAATTCCTCCGGAATGGCGCCGCAGTTGATCGATACCATGGGTTTTTTTGCACGCGGGCCGGCCTGGTGCAGCATGCGGGCGAGCACCTCCTTGCCGGTGCCGGATTCGCCGGTGATCAGCACCGTGCTTTCCGAGCTGGCAACCAGTTCGATGATGCGGCGGATGTTCTCGATGGGCTGGCTTTGCCCGATGAAACCCTTGTGGCTATGCGTCGCCTGCAGCTGCTGGCTGAGGATCTTGTGGTCCTGGCGCAGGCGGCGGTTCTTGATCAGTTCCTCGATACGGATCAGCAGCTCATCGGAATCGAAGGGCTTCTTGAGGAAATCGTTGGCGCCCAAGCGGATGGCCTCGACGGCGGTATCCACCTCAGCATATCCGGTCATCATGATGATGCCCATTTCAGGATCCAGGCGGCGGAATTCGCGAAGAAGCTCGATGCCGTCGCCATCGGGCAGGCGCACATCCAGGATGGCAATGTCGTACCTTCCGTTCTGCATGGCCTCCCGTGCGCGCGTGGCATTGGCGACGGCCGTGACGTGGTGGTGCTGCTCTCCGAGGATCTCTTGCAATGCCGAGCGGAGGCCTTCTTCGTCCTCCACCATCAGAATGTATGCCTGCTGCATGGGTGCCTCCCCGCCGCCTGTTCAGTCAAAATAATGACAGGATGTGTCAGCAAGGCAAGTGCGGGATGCAGGGCTGGGCCGACGGGCGCGTGCACGATGCCGCTAAAGTCGGGCGATGGGCCGCCGATATATGTACTTGTACGGACCCTTCGAGGCATGAAAGGCCGGCTGAAAGAGGAGAAGAGTATGCCCATAAGCGTTCACCCCGTCGATGGCCTGATCTCCCGTCTGCTGCAGCAATACCAGCGCACAGCAGGTGGGCAATCCGCATCGCGTGCCTCCACGCAGCCGAGGCATGACCATGTCAGCCTCTCCGACGTGGCGCGCCATATGGCGAATCCCGGCGCCGATGCGGGAAAGCTCGAATCGAGCCTGCTCTATCTGTACAACCAGCGTGGTAATGTGTGATGGATGGCTCCTGCCGCATCCTGGTGGTCGAGGATGACCCGGCATTGGCCGAGTTGCTGCAGGAATACCTGAGCGAATCAGAATCAGATTACCACATCACCTTGCACACGCGCGGCGACAGTGCCTTGGAGCATCTGGAACGCGAGCGTTTCGACCTGGTGCTGTCCGATATCGTGCTGCCGGGCGTGGATGGCATCAGCCTCCTTCGCCATGTGACATCCGCATACGCACCTGAACAGACGCTGGTGCTCCTGATGACCGGCTATTCGGGGATCGACGATGCCCTGCATGCGGTCGAGAAGGGGGCCTACGATTTCGTTAGCAAGCCGTTCAGGCTGCCCGAGATCCGGTTGCGCCTGGACAATGCCGCGCGCTACCAGCGCTTGCTGCGCCAGCGGCAGGCCATCCAGCAGAAAGAGGGGCAGGCCGGCGCCAGCCCGGCGCCCGGGCATCGCGTCGGGGACCGCAGCGCGGTGCAGGCCTATGTCCGGACCGGGGCCGCTTAGGTCATGCTGAATATCCTGGTGCTTGAGGATCAGTCCATCGTACGCGAGGTGATCTCCGAGATCATCTCCAACCTGGGCGTGCCGGTGCACGTGGTCCAGGCCGATGGTATCAAGGCGGCCAGGGCCATGCTCGACAGCCACCCCTGGAATGTGCTCGTTGCCGACTTTCAGCTGGGTGACGGCTTGTCGCTGGATCTGATCGCCGAGCTGCGCCAGCAGAACAATGCCATCCCGGTGGTGCTGGTCAGCGGATTTCTGACTCCGGATAGGGTGAAGCAGGCGGAGGGGCTGGGCATCACCCATATCCTGGCCAAGCCGTTTCAGCCGGAGGGGCTGCTCGCGGCGCTACGCGAGGTGCTGGCGCCGTGGGTCAACGGCCCCTTGGCCCCGGCCGCGGAAACGCATGGCCAGGTCATGAATGGTCGACTGTTGCCCGAGCTGTTCGAGATGGACCGGCATCTGGGCCTGCTGTTCCGCATGTTCAGTGAGATTCCAAGGCACCAGGATGTCGCCGAGGTGTGCAGCAGTGCCTTGTCCCTGGGCATGGAGATGGCGCGTGCCAAGAGGGGCTTCATCGCCCTGTACGAGCGAAACCGCAAGAAGCTGGTGATGGTGGCCATGAAGGCGGGCCTCGGATCGGATCCGTTGCATCTGGCTCTGCCGTCATGCCATTTGCACGAAACGCCGTTCGCCTCGCTGCTCAGTGGCGAGGACGAGATCCTGCAGATGTTGGAACAGGAAGGGGAGAGCCATGCGTGCTGGCCCGGGGTGCCGGCCGACCACATGGCCGCCGTGCCCGTGCGCCTGCAGGCCGTGCCCATGGGCGTCATGTGCCTGATCGGCTGTGAGGGCGGCAGCCTGCTGAACGATCAGGTGCGCTATATGCTGCGCCTGCTGGTGACGCAGCTGGATACCCTGCTCGACAACCGGGCCGTGCACGCGGCGCTGGCTGACAGCATGAAGGAAACCCTGGTGGCGTTGGTGCGTTCCCTGGAGGCGCGCGATCGCTATACGAAGAACCATTCCTCGCGCGTCAGCGATTTTTCTGTGCGCTTCGCTACCGACCTGGGCCTCGGGGAAGACATCGTCTCCCTCGTCCGCCTCGGTGGCCTGCTGCACGATATCGGCAAGGTCGGCATCCCCGATGAAGTGTTGCTGAAGCCGGGCCGGTATACGGATCGGGAGTACGCGATCATGAAGGCGCATCCCGCCATCGGCGACTCCCTGCTCAAGCACATGGACACGTTGGTGCGCGAGCGGCTGGTCGTGCGCCATCATCATGAGCGCTGGGATGGGCGTGGTTATCCGGATGGCCTGATGGGGGAGGAGATCCCGCTGGAGGCGAGGATTGTCTGTGTGGCCGATGCCATCGATGCCATGACCACGCATCGCGTGTACCGTCAGGCCAGGCCGCTTTCCTTCTGTATCGAGCAGCTGAAGCTGGGTGCTGGCACACAATTTGATCCGCAGGTGGTGGAGGTTGCCATCAACGCCATCGAGCAGGGCTTCGTGACCACGCAGGCCCGGCCGGAAGACGAAGACAAACAAAATGAGGCATTGCTGCTTTCCGCAGGCTTGTTATGAGGGCGATGGCTTAGCGTCGCATACATTTGGGCGGGATTCTGAAGATGGCGTTGCGCCGTCTATTACGCTCATCTCCACCATCGCATTCTCAGGGGGCTGGGTAGCCCGTGGTCATCCAGTCCGGAATTATTTTCCCGATCTCCGGCAATTGTTTCCCCTCGATTCATGATTTCCTTGGTTTTAGGCCTATGCAGGCAAAGGCCTGCGATCAACAAGGCAGGCCTTGCGTCGCCCGCTAAGGGCTCAGTGGTGCATGCCATTGTTGGGTTGCCACGATGTAAATGGCACTCCAGCCAAGATCGTTTCCGGGTTGCCGGGACATTTGGCACGCAATTTGATCGCAGTCGGTGCAAGCTGCCATCAACGCCTTGGACAAAGGCATGCGACCATGCTGGACCGGAAGGGTAGGGCATACGCAGCGGAAGGTTGATGGTGTGCTCTAAGGAGAGTCTTCATGCCCGATGAGCATCAACATAATCGCAGGGAGGATTTTCGCATCGTTGATGTTCTCTTCATGCGCGAGCAGCGGCTTTCCGATGCCGAGATGGAGGTCGGGAAAAAGAGAATGAGTATGTCTTCTCGCCTGAGCAACGTCCTGCACAGCATGTTACCGATGCATGTGGAGCTCAATCATGCCTTCCAGCATGGTGATGAGCCTAACGGGCTGATCGATGCCATCCAAATCCTCGATGCGAAGCTGAACTATCTGGTCGGCATCAGCATGCTGAATGAGGCTGAAAGCCACCAACTGAAGGAAACGACGGTCAATGTCAGCAGCACGGGTATGAGTTTCTTTTCCGATCAGCCGCATCAGGTCGGCGATTACCTGCAGGTCATCCTGGTGGTGCCCACGGCGCCGCCGCAAATGATGGATCTGTTGGCCGAGGTCAGATGGGCAAGGCATGAGGATGGGCGGCCGCGGGTCGGCATCGGTTTCTGCTTCCGCAGCACGGAGGAGCGCGACAGCTTGGCCCGTTATGTGTTCAGGCGGCACCGCGAGATGATTCGCCTGCAGGAGAATGGCGCCTAAAGGCGAACGTGGCGCTTGGCTCGTTTCTTGTGTGAACCCCGCCCTAGTCGGCGGAAACGACGTTGTTCCGACCCTGTTGTTTTGCCTCGTACAATGCGGCGTCCGCGCGCTTCGTCCAGTGCGGGATGGATTCGCCGGGGCGGCGGCAGGCCACGCCGATGCTGGCGGTGATGGAAACCTGTTCGGTTCCGGCCTCGAAGGGCGTCTCGGCAATGCTGCGCCGGATGCGTTCCGCCTTGTCTCTGGCCTGATCCAGATCGACGCCGGGCATGACGATGCAGAACTCCTCGCCGCCGAAACGCGCGGCGATGTCCGTGGAACGCACCAGGCCGGCCAGCAGGCTCGCCGTCGCTGTCAATATCTTGTCTCCGTCGACATGGCCGTAACGGTCGTTGATCGCCTTGAAATGGTCGATGTCGACCATCAACAGCACCGCCGGCCCCGCCTCGAGGGTGGACATGAATTGCCCGAGTTGCCTGCGGTTGGCCAGGCCGGTCAACGCATCCTTGTTGGCCTGCTCCTCGGCGTGGCGCAGGCGCTGGGACAGGGCCTCGATGCTGCTGATCTGGGCTTGCATGGCATGGTGTAGGGAGCCGCGCATGCTCGTCAGCTTGTGGCTGGTGGCCAGCAGTGCCTCGCGGGTCTTTTGCAGCAGGGCCTGGGTCTGCTTGGGATCATTCGGGATTTCCTGCTCAAGGATCTGTTCGATCTCGGTCATGCCGCCGGGTTCATCCCCGATCTCTTGCAGCAGGCCGTTGATGTTCTGTACCGAGGCCTGCATGGCCCTGATCAGATGACCGACTTCCTGGTGCAGCACGCCGTCGTCGTGCAGATGTTCGCGCAGGGTTTGCTCGAATTGCCGGCACAGCTCCTTGGGGTCCGCATCCCCCTTGGGTGCCTTGGCGGAATTCAGCAGCGCGCAGGCTCGTTCGATCAGCGAGCGCATGTCGTTGATCGTGTGCTCGGCCGACTCCAGGCGCCTCTGGCGCCCGTCGATATGCCGCTGCAGCGATGGCGGCACACCCCCGCCTGCCGACAGGCGTTGGAGCAGCAGGCGGTTCTCCGCGTCGAGCAGTGGGGACAGCATGGCGGTGACGGCATTGTAGGAGGCCAGCGGTACCTGGGGGGTGGCCTGGATGCGCTCGATGCGCTGAACGATAGTGCGCAGCAGGGAACGCAGCTCGGGCGTGTCGGTCTTGGTGGCGATGGTCGACTGCCGCACCGCCTCGACGTCGTCGAGAAGCAGCTCGACCTGGGATTTGCTTGCTGTGTTCACCATTGCTCCAGTCGATGCGTTTCCACGGCGATCAGGGTGTCGAGATCGGCAAGACCGCCTCCCCCCTCGGGCATATGCTGGCGCAGCTTCTTGCGCAGCTCCCTTAGCGTTTGCACGATCTCCGGGTCCGGGGCCTCGCCCGTCTGTAGCCTGGACATCGCCTCATCCAGGATCTGGGCCGCATCCTCGATCATGCCGAGGGATTCGGGCAGTGCCGACTCGGTGGAAACCGTTCCGTCCTCGCGCATCGCGTCAATGCGTTGCTTCAACAGGCTGCGGAAGCTGCCGCTGGTCGACTGGGTCTGCGCCGATGACGACGCATTGGGTGAGTGGATGGAACCGGTGCCGCGGATGCGCATAATGCCCCCTTGATTACGGATATGGCAGCAAGAAATACGCCAATATCCGTACGGTTCGGGTGCAGCCTTGGGGGAGGCGGCACACCGCTGAAACGCTAATGGGCGGACCTGCCCGTTTCAACGGCAAATATTGCCGTTTCGCGGCCCCTGGCTGGGCTGGCGTTGCCGCCATGTCGCTTTACGGTACACTTGCCATATGCCGAATCTGGAGGATCAAGAAGCATTCACGCGGATTCCTCCGGTCGTCGAGGAACTTCCTCCCCGTTTCCCAATTCGCTGGCGATGGACGATGCTCGTCGGCTTCGCCGTGGCGCTGGCCGTCTTCGTGCTGTTTCTGGTGGTCAGGGACATGGAGCGCAACGCCTGGCTGGACAGCCAGGCAGCCCAGGCGGAGGTGCTGGTCGACCGACTGGGCGATGAACTGAAGATTCCCATGCTCTCCGGCAGCACGGCCGAGGTCGATGTCATCGTTCACAGCTTTCTGAAGAAGGTGCCGTCGGTGTTGGGCGTGCGTGTCGTCTACGCCACCGGCGGGCACCAGCAGTTCGGCCAGGTCGATCCGGGATCCGACAGGCTGCTGGCCTCGGGTGCCGGCGGATTGCGCGTGCAGCGCCTGCCCAGCGGGCGCTTATGGTATGTGACGCAGGTGCGCTATGCGGGCACCGTGGTCGGCAGCGTCGGCGTGCGTTTCTCCGAACAGGCCTGGAAGCGCATCGCCTCGCAGCTCATGCTGCGCATCGGCCTGGCCGCCGCCGCCGTCGTCCTTTTGTCCGCGGTATTGGTCTATTGGCTGGCCGGGCGCATGAGCCGGCCGTTGGAAATGCTGGCCAACAAGGCGGGGCAGGTGGCCCTTGGCGATTACAGCGTGCGCCTGCCGGTGCAGGGCAACGACGAGATTTCCGATGCGATGATCCAGTTCAACGCCATGGTCGAGGGCCTGGCGCACAAGGATGAGATCCGCGATGTGTTCGGGCGTTACCTGAACCCGAAGCTCGTGTCCGACGTGTTCGAGGGCAGCGGCGGCATCCTGCAGGAGAGCCGGCGCCAGCAGCTGACGGTGCTGTTCGCGGACATGGTCGGCTTTACGGCCTTCTCCGAATCGACGGATACCGAGCGCATCATCGATGTGCTGAACAAGCATTTCGAGGTCTTCCACCGGGTCATCGCCTACTATGGCGGCCATGTCGACAAATACATCGGCGATGCGGTGATGGCCGTATTCAACCATCCGAACGAGGATGCCGACCATATCCGGCATGCGGCGATGGCTGGGCTGGCGATGGCCATGGCCTGCAGCAAGCTCGGCGTGCTGCGCGAGAACGGCCAGCCGATCGCCTTCCGCATCGGCCTGAACCAGGGCGAGGCCATCATCGGCAATATCGGCGCTGCCGAGCGGCTTGAATACACGGTGATCGGCGATACCGTCAACGTCGCCTCCCGTATGGGCGGGCTGGGCGCCGGCGGCCAGGTGGTGATGTCGCGCGCCACCTTCGCACGCCTGGGCCAGGGGTTCGCGTTCGACAGCCTGGGCCGGCAGGAGATCAAGGGTGTGAGTAAGCTGGTGGAGTGTGGCATAGTTCGCGTCATCGATGCCGAGCTACAGCATAACCTTGCCCATGCGGTGGCCTTGGCCTTTGATCTGACGCTGCCGTCGGAAGTGCGGATGCTTGTGGGTGATGTGAAGGATGGTGAATGATCTGCTGCGCATGATTCGTGGGCTCGTCGCCGCGCTGGCCGTGGCGGCGATATTGCCCGGCTGTGCCCAGCTCAGCACCAAGCTGAAGGTATATGACGTCACGGACCCGTTCGGCCTGATCAACAGCTACCAGGCGGCCAAGGACGATTTCGACCGCGGGCGCATCATGGAGGCCCGCTCCGAGGTGCTGGCCATGGACAAGCGGCGGTCCGATTATGCCCAGGCGCAGGCGTTGCTCCGGAACAAGATCGAGCCGGCCCGGCTGCATCTGCTGCGCTACTATGCGGCGAAGGCTGAGGCGGCCGAGCGCAGCCGCGACTGGTCCGTCGCCATGGGCATGTACGAGCAGGCCGCGGGGTTCTCCATCCATCCCGCCGAGCTGCAGCGCAAGCAGCAACGGATGTCGCTGCACATGCGCCAGGTGCGCCTGAATGCGCTACTGGCGCAGCGCCGGCGCGAGGATGAGACGATCCTGTCCTGGCAGCGCGCCTACCGGATTCCGATGGGGGTGGACGCCAACGATCCCGCCTATCACCGTCAGCAGGAGGCCTATGCCAGCCTGTTGGACGAGCGTGCCTCTGATGCCTATGCGAATGCCAAGCACTATCTGCGCAGGGATATGCCGGAGCTGGCCTATGTCGAGATCGAGTCCTATCTGCGCTACGAGCCCGACTCCGAGAAGGGCAAGAAGCTGCAGGCCGAGATTCGGCAGGCCATGCCGGAGGGATTGAAACTCCGGGCCGGGAGAACATCCGCCGCCCGCATCGGGGCTCCCGCCGCACCGATGGTGCGCCAGCCCGAATCGAACACGGTGGATGTCGAGGATATACAGAAGCAGATGCAGCAAAAGCACTGGCTGGAGGCCCGGCGCCTGGCCCTGGTGTATCGCCGCGAGGGCGGTGAGGGGGCGGCCACACTGCTGGAGCATATCCAGGCGCAGATCGCCTCCCGTGCCGCTACCGCCTTCCAGCAGGGAAGCATCGCCTTCCGCAAGGAGAACATCGACGCGGCGGTAGCGCACTGGAGCCGGGCGGTGGAATTGATGCCCGATAATTCAGAGTATGTGGACGCGTTGCAGCGGGCTAAACAATTGCAGGACCGGTTGCGCATTCTGCGCGAGGCTACGACCGACAGTAAGCCGAAACCGGTGCCGAGGAGGAAATGATGCGCGACCATATCGTCGCAGCGCGCCGTGTGGCGCGCCCCATACAGGTCGGGGACGTGACGGTCGGCGGCGGTGCCCCGATCGCCGTGCAGTCGATGACCAATACCCTGACCACCGATATCGATGCCACGGTGGCGCAGATCCAGCGTCTGCAGGATGCCGGGGCGGACATCGTGCGCGTGTCGGTTCCCGATCCGGAATCGGCGGCGGCCATGCCGGAAATCCTGGCGCAGGTCTCGGTGCCGATCATCGCCGACATCCATTTCAGCTATAAGATGGCGCTGGCCTCCCTGGAGGCCGGCGTACACGGCCTGCGCCTGAACCCCGGCAATATCGGTGGGCGCGACCGGGTCGAGCGGGTGGTGAAGGCGGCGGCGGAGCGCGGCATCTCCATTCGTATCGGTGTCAACGCCGGCTCGCTGGAGAAGGAGATCGAGGAGAAATACGGCGAGCCATGCGCCGATGCCATGGTCGAATCGGCGCTGTCGCATGTGCGCATCCTGGAGGATCTGGATTTCCAGAACATCAAGATCTCGCTGAAGGCCAGCAACATCCCGATGACGGTCGCCGCCTACCGCAAGCTGGCGACACGGGTCGATTACCCACTGCACCTGGGCATTACCGAGTCCGGCAGCCGCTTTGGTGGCACCATCAAGTCCTCCATCGGCCTCGGCCTGCTGCTGGCCGAAGGCATCGGCGATACCATCCGCGTGTCGCTCGCCGCCGAGCCGGAGGAGGAGGTGCGCGTCGGCTTCGAGATTCTGAAGGCGCTGGGCCTGCGCCATCGCGGCGTCAACCTGATCGCCTGCCCGTCCTGTGCGCGCCAGAAGTTCGATGTCATCGGTACCGTCAACCGCCTGGAGGAGCGCCTGGCGCATATCCATGAGAGCATGGACGTGGCGGTCATCGGCTGCGTGGTCAACGGCCCGGGCGAGGCGCGCGAGGCGGATATCGGTATCACCGGCGGTTATCCGGTACACACGCTGTACAGGGGGGGCGAGAAGACCGGGGAGAAGCTGCGTTCCGGCGACCTGGTCGACGAATTGGCGGAGGAGATCGAGCGCCGGGCCCAGGCCATGCGCGATCGCTCGTCCTCATGATGGTCATGCAAAGGGGATCGGTGTGAGCAAAGGGGAAAAACTGCAGAGCATTCGCGGCATCCATGATGGCCTGCCGGGAGACGTCCGCCGCTGGCGGCATGTGGAGCGGGCGGCGCGCAAGATCTTTGCCCGCCATGTGTTCGAGGAGGTGCGGCTGCCGGTGCTGGAGCCGACGGACCTGTTCGTGCGCTCGATCGGCGAGGCCACGGATATCGTGTCCAAGGAGATGTACTGCTTCGTCGACCAGGGCGGTGATTCCCTTTGCCTGCGTCCGGAGGGTACGGCCGGCGCCGTGCGCGCCTACCTGCAGGCAGGCCTGACGCGTGCCGGCGCCCAGCGCTGGTTCTACATCGGGCCGATGTTCCGGCGCGAGCGTCCGCAGAAGGGGCGGCTGCGTCAGTTCCAGCAGATCGGTGTGGAGTGGCTCGGCGTCTCCGGCCCGGTCGAGGATGTGGAGATGCTGGTCATGGCGCACGACTTCCTCGTCGAGATCGGTCTTGAGAAACTCAGCATCGAGATCAATTCGCTGGGCTGTGCGGCCTGTCGCCCGGCCTACCGCGAGAAACTGGTGGCCTATCTTGAGGCGCGCGCCGACAGGCTATGCGACACCTGTCGCGAGCGTATCGCCAAGAATCCGATGCGCGTGCTCGACTGCAAGGTGGAATCCTGCCAGGCGCAGCTGACCGAGGCGCCGGAGATGGTCGCACACCTGTGCACCGATTGCGCCACCCACTTTGACGGCGTGAAGGCCGGGCTCGATGCGCTGAAGGTGCCGTATCGCCTGAACCCGCGCATCGTGCGCGGCCTGGATTACTACAACCGCACCGCCTTCGAGATCGTCACCGACCAGCTCGGGGCGCAGGGCACCGTGCTGGCCGGCGGTCGTTACGACGGCCTGGTCGAGGAGCTGGGCGGGCCGGCAACCCCGGCGGTGGGTTTTGCGGCCGGCCTGGAGCGGCTGGCGCTGCTGTTGCCGGAGGCTCCGGCGGCGAAGCCGGATGTCGCCGTCGTGGCTCTGGGCGATGCGGTGCTGAACTGGTCGCTGGAGCTGGCCGGCCGGTTGCGCCGGGAGGGGATCTCCGTGGTGCACTGCGGTGGCGGGGGGGCGAAGCGGCAGTTCAAGGTCGCCGACCGCGAGGCGGCGCGCTTTACCCTCGTCATCGGCGAGGACGAGATGAAGGCTGGCAAGGTGACACTGAAGCGCATGGCCACGGGCGAGCAGTGGACGATGGCCTTGGCCGAGGCCGCCGAGATGCTTTTGCGCCGGGAGGAAGCGGTATGACCATACGCAGACTGATCGAGAACAACCGTCTTTGGGCAGCGCGCCTGAAGCAGGGCGATCCGGATTATTTCAGGAGTCGTGCCGAGGTGCAGAGCCCGGGCTATCTGTGGGTCGGCTGTTCGGATAGCCGGGTGCCGGCCAATGAGGTCATCGGCGTCGAGCCGGGCGAGGTCTTCGTGCACCGCAATGTAGGCAACGTCGTCGTGCACACGGATTTCAACTGCCTGTCCGTGCTGGAATTCGGCATCGAACAGCTGAAGATCGACGAGGTCATCGTCTGCGGCCATTACGGCTGCGGCGCCGTCAATGCGGCGTTGCAGAACCATGAGTTCGGCCTGATCGACAACTGGCTGCGCCATATCAAGGACCTGTACACGACGCATCACCAGGAGCTGGACCCGATCGCCGACCACAAGCGGCGCATTGATCGCCTGTGCGAGTTGAATGTAGCCCAGCAGGTGATCAGTGTATGCCAGACGACCATCGTGCAGAACGCCTGGCGACGGGGGCGGCAGCTGACGGTGCACGGCCTGATCTATAATATCGAGGACGGGCATCTGCTGGACATGGGCATCCGCATCAACGGGGCCGAGCAGATTGCGCCGATCTACCGCATGATGGCACCCGATAGCACCGAGGGTATCCGGGCCGTCTAAGCCGCCGATCATGGCAGGGGGGATGATGTCGCGCTGTCCATCCATGCCGCGGTGCCTGTGCCGAAGCGCCTGATACAGGTACTGGCGCCACTTGCGGCCGCCGCGCGCGACCTGGCGCCGGTCGTCGTCGTCATCCTGGTCTTCCAGCTCTTGATCCTGCGCCAACCGATTCCGGATCTCGGTGGCATGGCGCTCGGCCTGCTGTCCGTGCTGCTGGGGCTGGCGCTGTTCGTGCGTGGCCTGGAATTGGCGCTGTTCCCCGTCGGCGAGGCGCTGGCCTTCTCGTTTGCCGAGCGCGGTAACTTGGCCCTGCTGCTGATCTTCTCCTTCCTGCTCGGCTTTGGCACCACCGTGGCCGAGCCGGCCCTGACCGCCATCGCCGCCAAGGCGGCGGCCGTGGCCGCCAGCGGCCATTTCATCGCCCATACGGATGCGGCGATCCATGCTTATGCCAAAGGCCTGCGCCTGACGGTGGCGGTGGCGGTGGGCCTGGCGGTGGTGCTCGGGGTCATGCGCATCATCCTGGGCTGGCCGCTGCACTGGTGCATGGTCGCCGGCTATACGTCGGTGGTGGTGATGACCTGGTTTGCGCCGCCGGCCATCATCGGCATCGCCTATGACTCCGGCGGCGTCACCACCTCCACGGTGACGGTGCCGCTCTTGGCCTCGCTCGGCGTCGGCCTGGCCATGGCCATCCGCGAGCGTAACCCCTTGCTCGACGGCTTCGGGTTGATCGCCTTCGCATCCCTGCTGCCCATCCCCTTCGTCATGCTCTACGGCATGCTGGTCGGGTGACGGCGATGGCGCGCCTCTTGTCCATGCTGCAGGCGACGTTGCTCGATGTGGCGCCGATCATCGGCATCCTGTTCGGCTTCCAGCTGCTGGTGCTGAGAAGGCCCATGCCCCACGCCTGGCGGGTGCTGCGCGGGCTGGTCTACGTCATCGTGGGACTGGTACTGTTCCTGGTCGGGCTGGAGCAGGCGGTGTTCCCGCTCGGCCACCTGATGGCCGAGCAATTGACGGATCCGGGCTTTCTGTTCGGCACGCCGGCGCATATGCCGGCCGTCGTGCGCTGGCAGGATTACGGCTGGGTCTATGCCTTCGGTTTCTGCATCGGGCTTTCGACGACGCTGGCCGAGCCGGCGCTGATCGCTGTGGGCATGAAGGCCGAGGCGGTCTCCGGTGGTGCCATCTCCGCCTGGGGCCTCAGGTTCTCGGTCGCCATCGGTGTCGCCGTCGGGGTGGCCATCGGTTGTTTCCGCATCGTCACCGGCACCGATCTGTGGGTCTACATCATCGCCGCCTATGCGGTGGTGATCCTGCAGAGCCTGTTTGCCCCGCGCATCATCGTACCCCTGGCCTACGATTCCGGTGGGGTGACGACGTCGACGGTAACGGTGCCGCTGTTGGCCGCGCTCGGCCTGGGGCTGGCCACCACGATCCCCGGGCGCAGCCCGCTGATCGACGGCTTCGGCCTGATCGCCTTTGCCAGCGTCTTTCCGATCATGAGCGTCATGGCCTACGCCCAGTTGAACGAATGGTGGACACGCAGACAATCTGCCCAGGAGGAGAACGATGCGCTTTAAACTGGTGATCGCGATGGTGGATGAGAAGAAGACGGAGCCGATCATGGCCGCCGCCCGAGAGGCTGGGGCGACGGGGGCGACGGTGATCGGTTCGGCTAGAGGTGAGGGTCTGACGCCGCAGAAGACCTTTCTTGGCCTGACGCTGGACACGCACCGCGAGATGCTGATGTTCCTGGTCGAGGAGCACCTGAGCCGCAAGGTGCTGGAGAAGATCGCCGAGGCCGGGGAGTTCGATTCCCAAGAGGATCGCGGCGTTGCCTTCCAGATGGATGTCGAGGACGTCGTCGGCCTGAAGAAGCAGATCCAGACGCTGATGCCCGAGGTGGAGGAGGAGCTATGAGTACGATGCCGGAACGGGAGACCATGACCGTCAGGGACGTCATGAAGACGGGCTACGACCTTGTCGAGGGCACGGCGACGGTCAGCGAGGCGCTGCAGCTGATGAAGCATGTCGAGACCAAGTGCCTGATCGTCAAGAAACGGCATGACAGGGATGAGTATGGTATCGTCGTTATCGCCGACATCGCCCGCCAGGTGCTGTCGCAGAACCGCTCGCCCGAACGGGTCAGCATCTACGAGGTGATGACCAAGCCGGCCGTCACCGTGCATCCGGACATGGATATCCGCTACGCCAGCCGCCTGTTCGGGCAGCTGGGGCTGTCGCGCGCACCCGTCGTGGATCGCGACGGCAACGTCATCGGCATCGTCAGCTACACGGATATGGTGCTCAAGGGCCTGATGCATCTGGCCTGAATCCATGCTCGGGCATGACACCGCTTGCTTGCAGATGTTAGCTTGCGCCGCCTATGGCAGGGGATAAGGCACAGCAAGATTTGCAGGCGCTGCGGGTGGCCATCGACGCGATCGATGACGAGGTCCTGGCGTTGATCCACCGGCGCGCGCAGCTGGCCGCCGAGGTGGGGGTGCACAAGCATGCGAAGGGCGGCGCGCCGTTCTATGTGCCGAGTCGCGAGGCGCAGGTCATCCGCAGGCTTCTGACCCGCAATGCCGAGGCGGCCGAGGCATCCCACGAAACCAAGATCCCGGATGAGGCCGTGCACGGCATCTTCCGGGAGATCATCGGCGCCTGCCTGGCGCTGGAGCATCCGCTGACCATCGCCTACTTGGGCCCTGCGGGCACCTTCAGCCATACGGCGGCGACCCGCCAGTTCGGTGCCACCGCGACGTACCTGCCCTGCGCCTCGCTGGAGCGGGTGTTCGACGAGGTGGAGGCGGGACGGGCCAGCTACGGCGTGGTGCCGGTGGAGAACGCCTTCGAGGGGGCGGTGACGCCGACGCTGGATCTGTTCGCGGATATGGAGCGCGAGGTCTACATCTGCGCCGAGGTGCAGCTGTCCATCCACCATCACCTGTTCACCTATGCCGAGGACATCAAGGACATCGATCTGGTGATCTCGCATCCGCAGCCGCTCGGACAGTGCCGGGCGTGGCTGGCCGCGTACCTGCCCGAGGCCAGGCTGATGGAGGCCGCTTCCACCATCCGCGCCGCCGAGATCGTCGACGAGGCGAAGCGTCATGAAACGGCCGCACTGGACTGGCGCCGTTGCGCCGTCATCGGCCCCTACGCCATCGTCGACCACTCCCAGCTGCCCCTGGTGCAGCGCAATATCGAGGACTATCACGACAACACCACCCGCTTCTTCGTCATCGGCCAGCACGATTCGCAGCCTTCCGGGGAGGACAAGACCTCGCTGGTCATGTCGATCCAGGACGAGCCGGGTGCCCTGCATAACCTGATCGCGCCCTTCGCCAGTCGCGGCATCGGCCTGACCCGCATCGAGTCGCGTCCCTCCAAGCGCAAGCTCTGGGAATACGTGTTCTTCGCCGACGTGCAGGGCCACCGCGACGATGCCATGGTGAAGGCGGCGATTGCCGAGATCGAGGCCAAGCCGGGCAGTTTCATCAAGATCCTGGGCTCGTATCCCGTTTCCAGGAAGCTCTGAGATGACGATCGACTGGATGGCACGCGCCGTCAGCCAGGCCGTCGGCCTGCACCCCTATATTCCGGGCAAGCCGATCGCGCAGCTGTTGCGCGAGAAGGGGCTGGCCAGCGCCGTCAAGCTCGCCTCCAACGAGAACCCCTACGGCCCGTCGCCGAAGGCGATCGAGGCGATCCGCCAGGCGGCGATGGGGGTGCACCTGTACCCGGACGGCGACTGCACGGTGCTGAAGCGGGCGCTGGCGGCGCATCACGGTGTGGGAAGCGAGCGCATCCTGCTCGGCAATGGCTCGAACGAGGTGCTGGACATGGTGATCCGGGCCTTCGCCGGGCCGCATGACGAGGTCATCTACAGCCGCCGCGGCTTCATCGTCTATGCGCTGGCCGCACAGGCCTCCGGGGCCAAAGGGATTGCCGTGCCGGAGGCCGATGGCCTCTCCCACGATCTCGATGCCATGGCCGCGGCGGTGACAAAGCGCACCAAGGTGGTGTGCCTCGCCAACCCGAACAACCCGACCGGTACGCTGCACGGCAACGCGGCGATCCAGGCCTTCCTCGACCGGCTGCCGCGCGACGTCGTCGTCATCCTCGACGAGGCCTACTACGAGTTCGTTGCCGGCGAGCTCGGCGACAGCATCGCCAGCCTTGCCCATCCGGGGCTCGTCGTCAGCCGTACCTTCTCCAAGGCCTATGGGCTTGCCGGCCTGCGCGTCGGCTATGCGGTGGCCGATGCCGGGCTGGTGGCGGTGGTCAACCGCTTCCGCGAGCCGTTCAACGTCAACCTGCCGGCGCAGGCGGCGGCGTGCGCGGCCCTGGCCGATGGCGACTGGGTGATGCAGAAGGTGGCGGCGGTCCATGCCGACCGGCTGCGCCTGGAGGCATTTCTTGCAGAAAACGATCTGTTGGGCGGCGTCTCGCACGGCAACTTCGTACTGCTCAGGCATGCCGAGGCGAAGCACATATGGGCGGCGCTGGAGGATCGTGGCGTCATCACCCGCCCGCTCGCTCCATACGGCATGCCCGACTTCCTGCGTATCTCGGTCGGTACCCCGGCGGAGAACGACCGGCTCTGTACGGCACTTGTCGACGTGATGGCGGCAGTGCCGGCATGAGCCGCCCCGTCGAAAAGCTCGTCGTCATCGGCGTCGGCCTGATCGGCGGTTCGCTGGCGCTGGCGCTGCGCCGGGCGGGACTTGTGCATCATGTGACCGGCGTCGGCCGCAGCCGCGAGAACCTGGAGGCGGCACAAAGCCTCGGCATCGTCGACGACTGGACGCTGGATGCGGCCGAGGCGGTGGGTGATGCCGATGTGGTACTGCTGGCCGTGCCGATGGGCGCCTATGAGGCGGTGCTTGCCGATATCGACGGGGCACTGCCGGATCACGCCATCGTCACCGATGCCGGCAGCACCAAGCAGCATGCATTGCATGCGGCCAGGAAATGTCTGTCCGATCCGTCGCGCTTCGTGCCGGCGCACCCCCTGGCCGGCACCGAGAAATCGGGGGCGGAGGCCGCCTTTGCCGAGCTGTTCGACGGACGGCTGTGCATCCTCACGCCGGACGCCGCCACCGATGGGCAGGCGGTAGCGCGCGTGGAGGCGCTGTGGCAGGCCGCAGGCGCAACGGTGCTAAGCATGCCGGCCGCCCGGCACGACGAGCTCTTGGCCGCGGTCAGCCATCTGCCGCACCTGGCGGCCTTCGCGCTGGTCAATGCCGTACGCCGATCGGCCGGGAAGGGGGAAGATCCGTTCCGCTTCGCCGCCGGCGGCTTCCGCGATTTCACCCGCATCGCCTCGTCCTCGCCCCAGATGTGGCGCGACATCGCCCTGGCCAACCGCGCACCACTGCTCGCCAAGCTCGACGCGCTGCAGGCGGAGCTGGGCGACATGCGCCGCATGCTCGAGGCTGCGGACGGCGAGGGCCTGCTGGCTGCCTTCTCCGAGGCCAAGGCGGCGCGCGATGCCTGGCTCGAACAACATGGAGGTAGCCTGTGAACATCGGAGGAACGCTGATCGCCGGCCCGGCCGACCGGGCCCTGCACGGCACGATCCGGCTGCCGGGCGACAAGTCGATGTCGCACCGCGCCGTCATGCTCGCCGCCCTGGCCGATGGTGTGACCGAAATCCGCGGCTTCCTGCCGGGCGAGGACAACCTGGCCACCGCCCGCATGTTCGCCGATATGGGGGTGGCGATCGACTGGCTCAATGAAGAGAAGACGGCGCTGAGGGTACACGGCGTCGGCCTGCACGGCCTGACGGAGCCTGTGGGCGTGCTCGATGCCGGCAACTCCGGCACCTGCGTGCGCCTGATGACGGGGGTGCTGGCGGGCCAATCCTTCCATTCGGTGCTGGTCGGCGATGCCTCGCTGCACCGCCGGCCGATGCAGCGCGTGGCCGATCCGGTGCGCCGCATGGGCGCGCACGTCGATGGGCGCGAGGGCGGCAACAAGCTGCCGCTGTCCATCCGCGGCGGCGGGCTGACGGCCATCCATCACATCTCCGAGGTGGCGAGCGCCCAGGTCAAATCCTGCGTGTTGCTGGCCGGCCTGTTCGCCGAGGGCACGACCACGGTCAAGGAGCCGAAGCCCACGCGCGACCATACCGAGCGCATGCTGCCGCTGTTCGGCCAGCCGGTGGCCGTGCGCGAGGACGGCACGATCGCCCTGACCCCGACGGATCGGCTGAGCGCGCCGGACGGGGTGGTGGATATCCCGGCCGATCCGTCGTCGGCGGCCTTCTTCGCCGTGGCGGCCAGCCTGGTGGCCGGATCGGACGTGCAGCTTGCCGCCATCGGTACGAATCCGCGACGGGACGGCTGGCGGCGCATCCTGGCCGGCATGGGGGGCGGCATAGAGCTAAGCCGCGAAGCCACGGTCGGCAAGGAGACAGTGGCCGATGTGCGCGTTACCGCCGGCGGCCTGCACGGCCTGCATGTGGATCCCGGGGATGTGCCCGATGCCATCGACGAATTCCCGGTGCTGTTCGTCGCCGCCGCGCTTGCCGACGGCGAGTTCGTGCTGGAAGGGGCCGAGGAGCTTCGCGTCAAGGAATCCGACCGCATCGCGGCGATGGTGGCGGCGCTCCGTGCGGCCGGCGCCGATATCGCCGAACAGGCCGATGGCGTGCGCATCCGCGGCGTGCATGCGCTTGCGGGAGGCATCGAGGTCGATGCCTTTGGTGATCACCGCATCGCCATGGCCATGGCCGTGGCCGCACAACGGGCAAGCGGGGAAATCCGCATCAAGAACGCCGCGGCGATCGCCACGAGCTTCCCCGATTTCGTGCCGCTGGCGCAAGGCCTGGGCATGAACGTACGCTGGGAGCAGGAATCATGAGCCGCTGGCAGGCAGCGTCCGGGCTCACGGTGGCCATCGACGGTCCCTCTGGCTCGGGCAAGGGCACGGTGGCGGCGATGCTTGCCGCCGAGATCGGACTGCCGGTGCTGGATACTGGGCTGCTGTACCGGTTCGTCGGCATGGTGGCGATCGAGCGCGGCATCGATCTCGCGGACGAGGCCGCCCTGACACAACTGGCGGGCGGGCTCGTTGGCACCATCGACTGGCAGGCCGACGGCATCCATTTCCAGGGCGAGAACTGGGCAGAAAGGCTGCGCGGTGAGGACGCCGGAGCGGCGGCATCGCAGGTTGCCGCCTCCCCGCAGCTGCGCGCCTGCCTGCTCGATGCGCAGCGCCAGGCGGCGGCGCGCGGCTGCATCATGGACGGCCGCGATGTCGGCACTGTCGTGTTGCCGCATGCCCAGGCCAAGTTCTTCCTGACCGCCTCGTTGCGCGAGCGCGCACGCCGGCGCTGGGCGCAGTTGCAGGGTCGCAGGCAGCAGGCTAGCTTTGATCAGGTGATCGAGGATCTGAGGCATCGCGATCAACGGGATATGCAACGCACCCACTCTCCATTGAAACCGGCGGAGGATGCCATCAGCATAGATTCCACCACCATGCGTGCGGACGAGGTCGTCGACCGGATGCTGGCGGTGCTGGAACGACGGGGGCTGATCGGGGCGGAGGCGCCATGATGCCGCAAGAAGCGGGATCAATAAATTCACCCAGAGATGGAATAGTATGAACGCACACGAAGAGCACAACGAAGCGATGGAAACCGGGGCCGGCGAGGATTCCTTCAAGCAATTGTTCGAACAATCCCTGCGCGAGCAGCCGGTCATCCGCCGCGGTGAGACGGTAAAGGGCATGGTCGTGCACTGCGGCCAGGAGACGGTGGTCATCGATATCGGCGCCAAGGCCGAAGGCACGATCCCGTTGTCCGAGTTCACGGCCATCGGTGTGCCGGTACCCGCCGTCGGGGACGAGATCGAGGCGCAGGTGCGTTCGGTCGGCGGTCCCACCGGCGTGGAGCTGTCGGTGCTCGATGCGCATCGCCGTTCCATGTGGTCGTCCATCGAGGCGGCCCTGGAATCCGGTGAGCCGGTCGATGGCCGGGTCATGGCCGAGATCAAGGGCGGCTTCAAGGTCGACCTGGGCGGGATCGAGGCGTTCATGCCGCGCTCCGAGGCCGATGTGGGTGCTCGCATGCAGGGCGAGGAGCTGGTTGGACAGTCATTCCAGGTTCGCCTCATCGAGGCCCGCCGACGCCCGGAGAACATCGTGGTGTCGCGCAAGCAGATTCTGCAGGCCGAGCGCGAACAGCAGCAACAGGCCTTCTTCGCCAAGGCCCATGTCGGCGACAAGGTCAGCGGTACGGTCAAGCGCATGACGGATTTCGGCGCCTTCGTCGACATCGGCGGCGTCGATGCCCTGCTCCACATCTCGGATATCACCTGGCGGCGCCTCAGGCATCCGAAGGAGGTGCTGTCCGTCGGCCAGAGCGTCACCGCGGAGATCACCAAGCTGGCGCCCGAGTCCGGCAAGGTGTCGATCTCGATGCGTGCGCTGCAGGCCGATCCCTGGCAGAACATGGAGGCCACCTACGAGCCGGGCATGCGCCTGACCGGTACGGTGCGCCAGTTGCTGGATTTCGGCGCCGTCGTGGAGCTGGAGCCGGGCATCGATGGTCTGATCCATCGCTCGGAGATGAGCTGGACGCGGCGCGACGTGAAGCCGACCGAGGTGCTGGCCGAGGGTGACGTCGTCGATGTGTCGGTGCTCGAGGTGGATCCCGAGGCCCGGCGCATCCGCCTGAGCCTGAAAGAGGTCGGCGAGAATCCATGGCAGGCCTGGCTGGCCAAGCATCCGGTGGGCAGCCGTGTTGGCGGTAAGGTCAAGACGATCACCGATTTCGGCTTCTTCGTTGGCCTGGATGACGACCTGGACGGGCTGGTGCACGTCGGCAATATCGCCTGGGACAGGGACGGCGCCGAGGCCATGGGCGACTATCGCAAGGGCCAAGAGGTCGAGTGCATGGTGCTGGGCGTGGATGTCGAGCGCCAGCGCATCTCGCTCGGCATCAAGCAGCTCACGACCGATCCGTGGAAAGTCATCGCCGATCGGTACCCAATCGGCTCCAAGATCAAAGGAAAAGTGACCAGCGTCCCTGATTTTGGCGTCTTCGTACGCATCGAAGAAGGCGTAGAAGGTTTGATACACGTTTCACAGCTGAGCACCGAACGCGTCGACAAGCCATCCAGTCTGTTCAAAATCGGCGACGACGTCGAAGCCGAGGTAATCAATGTCGATCCGGCGGAAAGAAAGATCGGCCTCAGCATCCGGGCGTTGCGGCGCACGGAAGAACGACAGGAAATGGAAAACTACCTCAAGAAAGAAAAGGAAGGCGGCCGGTTCTCTTTTGAATCGCTTCTCAACGACGAACTCCGCTTGGATCGCGATGAAGAAGGGCAGTCGGGCCGCAAGAGCAAATGACGACGGTGTCCCTTCTATCGCTTCAGGAACGCCATGGTTAGAAAACATCCAATATTAAAAGGCGTCGGCGCGCTCGGCGTATTTATTCTCGTGGTGTTCGTCGGCGTGTTTTTTTACGCCTACTTCACCGGCGGTGAATCCAAGGTTATTTCCATGCTCGCCGGCGACGGCATCGGTGTTCTCCAGGTGGAAGGAACCATCGACGATTCACGTGATCTGTCAGATGAGCTCAAGCGTTTTCGCGAAGCGCCGTGGATCAAAGCGGTGGTGGTGCGCATCGACTCGCCAGGCGGGGCGGTGGCACCGACCCAGGAAATTGTCGAAGCCATTCAAAGGACAAGGAAAAAGAAACCTTTGATCGCATCGCTGGGGGCAACTGCCGCCTCCGGGGGTTACTATATTGCCAGCGCATGCGAAAAAATAATCGCCGACCCGGGCACACTGACCGGTTCCATCGGCGTTATCATGGAATTGAATAACGTTGAAGAGTTAATGAAAAAAATCGGCGTGAAAGGATATAATATTAAGAGCGGCGTCAATAAAGACATCGGCTCGCCTTTCCAACCACTTTCACGCGAAGGGCGGGAAATTCTCCAGGCGCTGGTGGATAACGTCTATAGCCAATTTGTCACGGCGGTCGACAAAGGGAGAGGCATGAGCGCACCGGACGGGCGAAAGCTCGCCGACCGCCGGGTCTCGTCGCTTCTGCCGCGGACGAACGCGACGCGACGCGCGCGGATATCGGCCGCAGTCGAGGCCATCATTGCTGCGACCTTGCGGGAGATGTGGCTGCGACCGGAGCAACCTGATCTCGCACCGATCGTCGACGAAATCCGCGCTCGCTGTGCCGGTGAAGGGCTCCGGCCCCCGGCCTATGTCACCGTGGCCAGGCGGTGCGCGCAAG
>OFHG01000082.1_pt1 | contig 44121 bp, 37 predicted proteins | sample 1521931 | NCBI WGS metagenome assembly OFHG01 (sample SAMEA2468438, study PRJEB22500) | soil metagenome | biome: Glassland; feature: Farmland; material: Clay | place: Australia | collected 2013-01-31 | depth 0.55 m
CGTAGATCCCCCAGGGCAGAGACGGGCCATCGCCACGCGTATAACGTGATATACGAAGCCACTGTTCTTTCGGCAGGCGCGGGGGCAGCGCGCGCGGCCGGGTCGAGTCGTAGGCGGTGGGGGCGTAGTAGTGGTCGCTGGTCATTGGTTTCCTTCGCCTGTATCCAGTCAGCTTTGCTTGGCGGCCTTGGGCGGCTCAGGGCGTATGTCGGCCTGGGCCGACCAGCAGGCGGCGGTTTTGCGGCTGGCATCGAATGCCGCCAAGGCATAGACCCAGCCGGGCTCGTCGATATGGATAATCTGCGGATCATCGGCCGGCGGCTCGACGTAGATCCGTTTGCCCTGGGCGTCGCGCGGCATCACCGGGAAGGTCAGATGACCGGCGGTCAACCGGGCCTTGGCGCGGTAGCGGTAATCGACGCCGGCCAGGCTCTTGTCTTGGGCTATGCGTCCGCCCGCGGCGCCGCTGTCGTGACGGAAAGGATTGGGCAGCGCCGGGTAGTAGACATTGCGGGTGAGCTCGCCCTGTTTGTCCCGGCTTATCGGGCGCTCGCCCTGCCCGGGGAGGCGCGGCATCAGCGGCCATTGCATCGGTGAGACATTGACCTTGGCCGTAGGGTTGTAGCCGACATAATCCTGCGGATTGACGTAGCGCGCTTCGGCTCCTTTGATTTCGACGTGCAGTTCGTATATTGCGTTGGGAAACAGCGCCGGCAGGCCAAGCCGGATTACCAGGTCGTAACAGGTTTGCGGCGGGCGGCCGGCCTGGTATTGGACATGATCGATGGCGAGGCTCGGGGTAAACAGGACCCCCATCAGATATTCGAAGGCCGGGAAACCATCGACGTTGCCCGCTTTGTCCTTCATTCCGCCCTCGCCCAGCCAGGCCAACTCGGCGTCACGCGGCGTACCGGCGTTGGCGAAGGGGCCGTTCTTGGCCCAGCGGTCGAGATCGGTATCTTTCATCATGGCTATCAGGACGGTACCGAGCAGTACCACACCACCGCCGATCCAGCCGATGGGGCCTGTGGCGACCTCCATAAACAGACTGACGCTCTCGCCGGCGGCTTCACCAACGAATACTGTCGCCGCAGTGGTAGCCGCTTTGCGGACAACGGACGAAGCGGCCTGGTTGAGGAAGGTCAGCCCCATGCCGACAGCGACGACGCCCTGCGCTACAGCCTCTCCCGGATTGCCGGCCTCGTATGCATCGACGGCGGCGCGTACTGCCAGGACTAAGCCAAGAGCGGCAAGTGCGGCACCCAAGCCGGGAAACCAGCGGATGCGGGTGCCGGGGATGGTCGCCTGCATGAATTTTGCGACGGCCTCGTTGCCTTTGAACAGGCTCTCGACGATGTCGCCGGTGGCGTAGAGGAGATTGCCGCCGGCATTACCAAATTCGAGGTATTTCTCCAAGCTTCGATCTTTCGACCAAGCCTCATACGCCCCCAACGTATTCCATGCGTTGAACAGCAGCATCACCGTTTTTGCCCCGGTGGCGAATGACTCCAACCGTTGCCCCTGACGCCTGGCCTCGAAGGCCTGCATGGTTTGGGCGTCGATGCGCTCGAGTTCGCTTTGGCGTTGTTGCAGCACGGTCTGCTTCTGCTCGAAATTCTGCCGCGCCTGTTGATAGCCGGCGGCACTGGCCGGGGTCTTATGGAGTTTGGTTTGGGCCGCATCCGCATCGGCACGGGCCTGCGCCGCATCGGTATCGGCCATGGTGCGTGCGGGATCGGCGTAATCGAGATCGAGGGCGATGGCGACTTCACGCGGCAGAATCACCGCCTCCATCGATTGCATATAGACATCCTTGGGCCACTCCCAGCCGGCCTCGGCCGCCCCGGTGCTCCCGGTTTTTGCAGAGTCTTTCTGAGAGGCGGCGCTGTTGGCGCCGACGGCGCCCGCGCTTGCCGTCTGATTTTTCCCGTCTTGCGATTGCGCAACGGAACCGCGGGTTTCCAATACCCGGAGACCGAGGATCACGTAGTCGGTGGGCATCTTACCCATCGTAGTGATGCGCAAATACCGGAAATGCTCCAGATCGGCGGCCTTGAGGCCACGGGTGAGCGTGGTCATGCGCAAGGTGATCTTTTCCGCATCGACGGCGGCGCCTTGTTGTGCCGAGGCATTGACCCCGGCCTGATGGGCATCGGCCTGGGCGCTATCGCTAGCCTTGCTCGATGCCTGGAGTTGTTTCTGCCACTGCTCCCAGAGGCGGGTGTAGTGGGAGGCGAAGTGGCCGGCCGCGCCACCTAGGGTATCGATGGTGCCGGCAACGATATCGCGCCCGTCATTACCGTTGTCCTTTTCGTCGATCTTCCCGCCCAAGGCGCGGAAACCTCTGGGGTCGAAATCCTGCGGACGGAAGGCGCCGGAACCGTCGTTCTTCACCACCTCGAGATCGGGCTTCGCATCGGAGGTGACCGGGCACTGTGCCTCGGTGGGGAACAGCATCGGGTTGAGCGGGTGGCTCTTCTCCAGCAGGGCCAGGAGGTGGCGGACGCCGGGGTCCTGGTCGTCGGGGGTGCGTTGGCGCTCTTCGGGGAGGGTGATGTCGGCATCCAGATCGGACGGGTCGAACGAGAGGCCGCCGCAGACATCGCTCATGATCTGCCATGCTCGGCGGTAATCGCGCGGGCCGAGCGTAAAGGCGTCGATGATCGCGGTGTCGAACGGGATGAAACGGTCGGCGGCCTGCACCGGCTGGCCCTGATACTTGCCGTCGAGCCAGTCGGCCTGGAGCTGCTTGAGTTTGCGGATCTGCTCGCGCAGCGGTTTTCGTTCTTTTATCTTCAGCGTGGTTTCGAGCTTGTCGCGGTCGGTGTCGTTCGCGGTCCGGACGATCGGGTCAGTTTGATCAACTACCTTGGTGACGCCATTGGACACGGCGGGTCCATGGCCTGTCAGCCTGGAAATCCAATCCGCCTCAGCGACAATGGTGTTGACCATCGGGATACCACGCAAAGCTTTATCCACCGCTGTACCAATGCGGCTGTTGCGCTTGCCTTTGTTTTGCACTTCCTGATTGAAGAAGAGCTGGTAGGCGATGACGGCAGAATGGTAATAGGGGTCAACCTTGGCCTGATTGACCAGCCCTTGCAGTTGCGCGTACAACTCGAGCATCTGCTCGCCTTGGCGCAGCGCCACCCCTACCGGGTCCTGCAGGTAGGCCACGCCCATGCCGCCGCCCTTGAACAGCTTCAGCCATTTGGTGTCGCCGTTGGCGGCGTAGTGGGCGGCGTCGATGTTGCAGAGGTTCTTCGAGCCGCTGAATTTCTCGGCGTAGTTGCTGAAGTCCATGCGCTGCATGCGCGCCTCGCGCTTGGCGCCGTCCTGCTCCAGCGCCTCGATGTAGGCGGCGCTCCACTGCACCGGCGAGACCGCCAGTTCGATGATCTGCTCTTCGCCCTTGACCTTGTGCGGGACGATGATGCACTCCTCGGCGGCGCAGGTGGCCTTGCGCCGGTCCGGCAGTTTGCCCTTATGCGCCTCGCGCATGGCGTGCAGGTTCACGTCGCTCAGGGAGCCCGATTTGAGCACGGCCATTTCGCGGAACAGCTTGCCGTTGCGGTAGACGTAGAGGTAGCTGCCCTCGGTCAGCGTCGAGGCGTTTTCGCGCTTGAGGTCGGGGGTGGTGAAGACCAGGGGGATGAAGCTGATCAGGGTGTTGGCGCCCTGGCCCTTCTGGATCTTGTCGGCCTCGCCGGGGGCGAGGCTCGGGATGCCCTGGCCCAGGAGGATGCGGTATTCGCCGTAGACGAAGTCGGTGAGCACCAGGCGGTGGGTGTGTTTGCCGCGGGGGATCGTGCCGCGGATCAGGTAGGCGCCGTTGGGGTTGCGCTGCGGGCGGTTGACCGGTTGGCTGGCGACGATCTTAGGAGTTTGGCTCATAAGCCGGCCCTCCGTGCGTCCCGACATACCGGTAATTTCATGCCCGCCAAACGGCCGTACATCATTGACCTTAACATCCGATGTTCTCCTTAATCTTCCATGTATTTTCTGTGCACTCCTCCCAGTCGTTCCGGAGTGCATGAAGTGCCAAACGCGGCAATCTATATCATTGTACCGGCGTTTGATGCAACTGTTGGGTGTACTGAAGTGCATGGCTGGTCACAGAATACATTCGTTCTCAGCCCCTGAATTTTCAGGTAAACGGAATCCATACATAGTACGAGCGCGACGCCATTCCCAGCGACCCGCCGCCAGCTGCAGATTGCCCCGCGCTATTGGCGCTATAGGGCACAGCGCATTGAGAGCCGATAAAAAGCTGGTGAGAGCGGCATGCACACTGAGGCCCGCTTGTGCCGGTCTCTGCTACCGATGATCGACATGAAAAATGCAGCCCAAAATCAGAGACGCATGGCCGCTCATTTGAGGTGGAGGTCCTGCTTTATTGTCTTTTAAATCCTGTGGGAGGGTGATTGGTGGGTTTCGTTGCGCTCAACTCACCCCACATCCATGTCAACGTTCTCCGCGCCTGGATTTTTTGAGCCCATACACCAACCCTGCGATTGCGCCGATTACAACTCCGGCCGGACCAGTGACGAATATCCCCAGTAACGGCCCTTGATTCGCCTCGGGCGCAAGGACCATAGGCCCCAGAAAACCGGCCGCGAAACCTGTGCCGCCGAACAGAATCGCGCCGTAAAAGATATAAGCCGGGAGATGGTTGGGCATCTCATCCGCATGCAGCCACACATACCTTCCGGCGGCAACGGCGGCGATGATCGGGATGAGGAAGGTCAAACCGCGAAACCCGAACAGTACCAGGATCGGTATTGCGGTCAGAAAATACGCGCCCAGGAACGTCATCAACGCCAGTGCGGCTCGACGAGCGGGCTTCGTCGCGGCGTTCTGCGTCACGTGGCAATCACCTCATCGGTAACATCCGCATCGAGTGACCGCTTGATGGATATCGCTGCGCTTAACCAGCGGGTATTCAGCCGGGGCTATCGCGGCCACAGCCGGCGCGAAAAGAGCAGGATCAATCCGGCGACGATGTAGGCGCTGAAGAACAGCAGCATCCACTCGGCGATGCTGAAGGAGAGGAAGGTCCAGTCCACCACCGCGCAGTCGCCGGTGCCGCGGAATACCATCAGCAGCGCCTTGTGGAAGGGGAAGGTTTCGAGCATGTAGCTGAGGCCGGGGCCGCAGGAGGGCACCTGATCGGGGGGCAGGTGTTGCAGCCAGACGTTGCGCCAGGCCATCGCCAGGCCGAAGCCGCCGGCGAGCACGACCAGGGCGCCGTAGATGCGGCGGCCGACGGCGGCGGGGTTGTGGATCGCGCCGATCAACAGCACCAGGCCGGCGGAGATGACGGCGATACGCTGCATGATGCACAGCGGACAGGGTTCGAGTCCCTTCCCGTATTGAAAGTAGAGCGCCGTCGCCATCAGTGCGACCGAGACCAGAAATCCCAGCAACATTACCTTTCGTTGGCTCACTGCCATTCCCTCTTCGCATATAGTGGTTTGAACGCGCTGCGCGTGGCACTATTATCGCCCTAAACGCCGCACGGCGTCAGCACGCACCTACCAGACGGATTTGAACATCGCTATGAGCCATATCACCCTCGCCCACGGCAACGGCGGCCGCTACATGCGCGAGCTGATCGAGGGGCTGTTCGCCCGCCACCTGGCCGATCCGGCGCTCGACGTGCAGGTGGACGCGGCGCAGATCGAGGTGCCCGACGGCGATCTGTTCATCACCACCGACGGCTTCACCGTCAAGCCGCTGGAGTTTCCCGGCGGCAACATCGGCTCGCTGGCGGTGCACGGCACGGTCAACGACCTGTCGGTGGCGGGCGCCGTCCCGCTCTACCTCACCCTCAACGCCTTCATCGAAGAGGGATTGGAGACCAAGCTGCTCGACAAGCTGATCGCCTCCCTGGCGGCGGCGGCACGTGAGGCCGGGGTGCGCGTGGTGGCCGGCGACACCAAAGTGGTACCGCGCGGCGAAGGCAGCGGACTCTATCTCGCCACCACCGGGGTCGGCGTGCGCCGCAGCGGCCTGCGGCTCGGTCTCGACTGCATAACCGGCGGCGACGTGGTGCTGGTGAGCGGCCCGGTAGGCGACCACGGCACCGCGGTGATGCTGGCACGCGAGCAGTTCGGCCTGCGCGGCGATCTGCAATCGGACGCCGCCAGCGTGCAGCCGCTCACCGCCGCCCTGCTCGACCTGCCGGGCCTGCGCTTCATGCGCGACCCGACCCGCGGCGGCCTGGCCACGGTGGCCCACGAGATCGCCCGCGCCCGTCGCCTCGGCGTGCGGCTGCGCGAGACGGCGATCCCGGTGCGCGACCCGGTGCGGGCGGTGTGCGAGATGCTGGGCTACGACCCCTACTATCTGGCCTGCGAAGGACGCGTCGTCGCGGTGTTGGCCCCGGCCGACGCGGAGACGGCGCTGGCCCGCTGGCAGGCGCTGCCGCAGGGAGGCGACGCCGCCATCATCGGAGCGATCGAAACGGATCACGCACAGGTTATCCTGGAAACGCCGCTCGGCGGCGAGCGCCTGCTGGAAGAGCTGGAAGACGATCCGCTGCCGCGCATCTGCTAATCCCCCAACTCCATCCACTATGAACAAACCCGGCAGTAATCCCGAGCGCCAGACCCTGCGCGCACTGCAGATCATCGGCACCCTGACGCCAGGCGATTTTGAGGAGCTGGCATGCAAGACCGTGGTCGAAGAGTACGCCGCGGGCCGCCGCCTGTTCCTGCGCGGCCGCCACGATCAGTGGACCTACTATTTGCTGCAGGGGCGGCTGCAACTCGACGGGGCCGACGGCGGCAGCGAGATACTGATCGGCGGTACCGCGGCGGCGGCGGCGCCGGTCGCCAATGCGCAGCCGCGCGAGGCCAGTGCGACCGCCCTGGAGCGCATCAGATTCATCCGCATCGACAATAACCTGCTGGAAGTGCTGTCGCACAGCGCCGGACCGGAGAGCTATCGGGTGGAAGAGGTGCAGGCGGACGATACGGCGGCGCAGAACCGCCTGTTCTACGCCATCTACCGCGACTACCTCGACGACAAGCTCCATCTGCCGCAACTGCCCGACGTCGCGCTCAAGGTACGCGAAGCGGTGCAGAACCCCGACTGCGACGCGGCCCATGTCGCGCGCATCATCCAGGCCGACCCGGTGCTCGCGGCCCATCTGGTGCAGGCCGCCAACAGCCCGCTCTACGGTACCCAGACACCGATCAACAGCTGCCGCGCAGTGGTGATGTTTCTTGGCCTCAATACCACCCGCGACCTGGTCCTCACCTACACCCTGCGCGAGCTGTTCCGCACCGATTCGCCGCTGCTGCGCGAACGCATGGGCGCGCTCTGGCGCCACAGCGCACTGGTCGGCGCGGTGAGTTTCGTGCTGGCGGGAATGACCGCCGGGCTGGATAAGGATCGCGCCCTGCTCGCCGGCCTGCTGCACGATATCGGCGCGCTGCCGGTGATCCACTACGCGACCGGCGAACCGGAACTCGCCGCCGAAGCAGCGCCGCTGGAGCAATCGATCCGCGCGCTGCGCGGCCAGGTCGGCGCCATGGTGCTGCGCCGCTGGCAATTCGGCAGCGAAATGGTGGGCGTCGCACTGGAGGCGGAGGATTGGCAACGCGACCCGGCCAACGGCGCCGACTACACGGATGTGGTGATCATCGCGCAGCGACTGCTCGACATGACCCTGGACGAAGAGGGCATGGCGCAGCTGACGGCATTGCCCGCATACCACAAGGTGGCGCGCGGCAAACTCGACGTCGAATTGGCCGCCGAAGTGTTGCAGGAGGCACGCAACGACGTAGCGGATATGTTGCAGTTGATGGGGTGAACGGTCAGTGCGCGCGCAACATGCCGGCCACTTCATCTCCGTGTTCAATTTTGGAACGCAGGATCTTGGTGCGCCATTTGTCTAGCGATGTAGGCCGGACTTAGCGCAGCGGTGTCCGGCATGGTCTGCCCGATACCGCTGCGCTCCATCGGGCCTACGACGGCTCACAAATTCCGCGGAGGAGCCAAAATAGAAACCAGCCGCGCGCCGCATCCTAACCTTCTACCCGCAGGGCATAAATCCCTGGGGAGAAGGGACATAAAGGTGGTTGTCTTTTCGGATCTCTTATGTCTAGCGATGTAGGCCGGACATAGCGCAGCGGTGTCCGGCATGGTCTGCCCGATACCGCTGCGCTCTATACGGGCCTACGACGGCTCACAAATTCCGCGGAGGAGCCAACAATCGAAACCAGCCGCGCGCCGCATCCTAACCTTCTACCCGCAGGGCATAAATCCCTGGGGAGAAGGGACATAAAGGTGGTTGTCTTTTCGGATCTCTTATGTCTAGCGATGTAGGCCGGACTTAGCGCAGCGGTGTCCGGCATGGTCTGCCCGATACCGCTGCGCTCTATCGGGCCTACGACGGCTCACAAATTCCACGGAGGAGCCAAAATAAAAACCAGCTGCGCGCTGCATGCAGTACGTTCCTTCTCCCTGGAGGAGAGGGGACTCTTCTTGGTAGATTTGTCTATGACCAAATGCTTGGCGCTCTCGCATCCACTGCGGTAAATAAACGTCGCGGAATTCAACTCGCAATCCACAACCCCACCGACAACAGCAGGCCGTGGCCGAGCAGCGCGCCGATGGTGCCCTGAATCGCCGGCGCCAGCCGCTGCGGGGTCTCGGCATAGCGCACCAGTTGCAGCGCCGAACGCAACGACAGCGGCGCCGCCAGCAACGCCAGCAGGCACCACGCCGGCAGGATATGCGCAGCCACCATGCCGATCAGTCCGCCGTAGGCGACCACCATCGCCGCCAGATAGATCCAGCGCGCCCGCCGTACCCCGAGCCGCACCACCCAGTGATGCTTGCCGGCACGCTCGTCGGCCCGGCGGTCGGGAAATTGGTTGATGTAGAGCAGTGCCGCGCCCAGCAGGCCGTAGGGCGCCGCCGCCAGCAGCGGCAGCCAGTCGAAGGCGCCGCGCTGCACGAAGTCGGCGCCGAGCGGAATCAGCGAGCCGAAGCCCGCCGCCACGCACAGTTCGCCCAGGCCGTGGCTGTTGAGGGAGAGCGGCGGCGCCGAGTAGGCCCAACCGATCGCCAGACCGGCCAGCCCGATGACGATCAGGCCGCTGCCGGCGCGCTCCAGCAGCGCGAACCCGATCAGCGCGGTGATACCCAGCAGGGCAAAGCCGAAGCGCGCGGTCTGGTCGCGGCTGAGCACGCCGTTCTGGATAAAGCGGCTGCCGCCGGTGAAGGGATAGAGGCGTTCGGTGTTGATGGCGTCGGTACCGTTGAGGGCATCGTAATAGTCGTTGAGCACGTTGATGCCGGCATGCACGATCACCGCGCCGATCACCGTCAACACGGCCGTCCACCACAGGACAGGCACGCCGCTGTAATGGGCGGTGGCGATGCCGATGAGTGCCGGCACGAAGCTGGCGAGGAGGAACGGCGGGCGGGTCGCCGCCACGTACTTGGCGATGGGGTTGCCGGCGAACTGCTCGACGGTCGGTTCGATAAAGGACACCTGGCTCTCCTTTGCGTGCATTGGTCGTATTGTTGTTGCGCAGCACCGCCGGCAGCGATGTTGTTTCAGTTTCCGCTATCGACCACCCGCACCGGCAGCGGCTCGACGGCGTTGACCGTGCGATGCGGATAGGGGATGTCGATACCGGCGGCGTCGAACTCCTCCTTGATCTCGCGTTGGATACTGTTCTTCAGGTCGAGGAAGTTTTCGCGCACCGCCCATACCGAGAATTGCAGGTCCATGGACGATTCGCCGAAGCCGTTGAAGATGAACAGCGGCCGCGGCTCGATCAGACAGAGCGGGTTGGCGTCGGCCACCTGCATCAGCACCTGCTGCACCTTGGCCATGTCTTCCTTGTAATTGACGCCGATGAGCAGGTCCAGGCGCCGGATCGGAAAGCGGGTGAGATTGGAAATCTCGGACTTGATCAGAATCTCGTTGGGCATGCGCACATAGAGGTTGTCGAAGGTGCGCAGCTTCACCGACAGCAGATCGATGGAGAGCACCTCGCCGACGCTGTTGCCCACCTTGATCACGTCGCCCACCACGAAGGCGCGCTCGCCGATCAGGAACAGGCCGCTGATGAGGTTGGAGGCGGAGGTCTGCGAGGCGAAGCCGATCGCCACCGTGAAGATGCCGGCGGCGCCCAGCAATACGCTGAGATTGAAGCCCATCTGCTGCAACGCCGAGACGATCGCCAGCGCCAGGATGCCGTACAGCACCACCCGTTCGGCGATCATGGTTTCCTGCGCGGCGGTGTAGCGTTTGGCCGCGCGCCGCGCCGCCAGACTGGCGACCTTGGCGGCAAACCAGCCGACCACCAGGATGATCCCCGCACGCAGCAGGTGTTCGAATTGAAGCCCGCTAAGCAGCGCCATCGTCGCCTCCCCCGAAGCCGAACAACGAACCGAAGGCCTTCGCCAGCAGATTGCGATCGGCGCGGCTGCGCGGCGCGGCCAGGCGCTGCGCGGCGCCCGCCTCCGTCGGCGCACGGCTCCCCAGTTGCGCCAGCGTCAGGGCGGTGGCGGCACGGTGTTCCAGTTCCACCGCCTGGGTCCACAGGGTACCGTCCGGTGCCTGGAACAGCGACAGGTAGGGCACCGGCAGACTGAGGCGTTCCACCGCCACCGTATCCTCGGCCCGGTTGATGAGCCGGATCGGCGTCACCGCGCGCCACGGGCTGAAGGGAAAACCGTCCAGGGAGGTGAGCGCCAGGGTCGACGCGTGGTAGCACAGGCCACCCTCCTCTATGAGCGGACCGGACCAGGTGTCGGAAGAGCGGACGATGGGCATCTCGCGCAACAGCGCAGCCTGGGCGCCGCCGCGCAATTGCAGCCACAGCGGCGAGCTGACGTAGAGGGTGATCGATTGCTGCGGCGGCACGAACAGCGGCAGTTCCGGACGCGATACCACCGGCCGGTCCGCCAGCAGCGGCACTATCGCCATGTGTGCGTTGATCTCGCCGAAGGAATAGCGTTCGACGGCGGCGTCCGCGTCCGCCTGGCCCAGCGGCAGGCCGATCTCTACCCGGCTGCTGTCGTCGAACATGTCGCCGCCGCTGCGCCAGGCGATACGCCATTCGCGCGGATGATGTTCGACCCACAGCCGCAGCGGCCCGATGCTCCAGCGCCCGGCGCTGCCCGGCGCCAGCTCGAAATCACCCCACCACGGTTCGAAACGTTCCATATCCCTCCTCGACGTGTCCATGGCAAACACTATACGCGACAAATCGACGGCGCCGCACCCGCCCACTGTCTCAGCGCGTCCCATGGTCTACTATTTTCACAAGCGAGACATCACTATAAACCATTATATCGCAATGGTTTTATCATCGATGCTCAAGGAGGTGTGTGATGCTCTATCGACGCGTCTACTTCCTGTTTCACGACGAAAACAGTGCGCGCAACATCGTAACGGAGCTGGAACGGACACAGGGTCTCGACGACTATCATATCCATACCCTGCGCAGTGAACCCGGCGGGTTCGTCACCCTGGCCGACGCCACCATCGACAACATAACGCCGCAGGCGCGGCGCATGGAGCGGTTCTACTGGTATCTCAGCATCGGCGTATTCACCGTCGCCCTGATCGGCTTCGTGCTGGCACTGCTCGCCGCATCGTGGATCTGGTCGGCGTTGCTGGCGCTAATCGTGGTGGCTGCGCAGGTGTCGGGCTACCTGTTCACCAACCGCGTCCCCAGCGCCCAGTTCGACCGCTTCCGCAGCGCCCTCGGTCACGGCGAGGTCCTGATGCTGGTGGACGTGCCGCGCAGTCACGTCAAACGGCTCAAGACGTTCGTCTACGGCCGCTATCCCAGCGCCAGAACCAACGTCGGCAACTGGCGTATCGGTACCCTCGGCACCTGAGCTAGGCAGCTAAGCTACGGAAAATACAGTGCACATGGATGTGCCATGCCAATAAAAGGCTTTCACGCGTCCATCTTTATCTTGGCGAGCTTGGCGTCTTGGCGAGAGATTGGATTTAGTCTTTCTATCGGGAAAAACCGATGATCTCGCCAAGACGCAAAGAGCGCCAAGAGAAGATAAGACAACACCCTTGCGATAATGGTCTTGCATCTTCGGTGGTTACTTTATCTTCCCGTTCTCTTCTCCGTGCCCTCCGTGGCTAATTTCTCCGTAGTTGATTCCTCATTCCTTGGCGAAACTTAGCTCGCCGCCTGCGGCGTCGACCTTGACCGTATCGCCCGGCAGGAAGCGGCCCGAGAGGATCGCCTGGGCCAGCGGGTTTTCGATGCGCTGCTGGATCGCGCGCTTGAGCGGACGCGCGCCGTAGACCGGGTCGAAGCCCGCCTCGGCCAGTTTGTCCAACGCCGCCTCGGTCAGCTCCAGTTGCATCTCGCGTTCGGCCAGCCGCCTGCGCAGGTAGTCGATCTGAATGTCGGCGATGGCGCGGATCTGCGCCTGCTGCAACGGGTGGAACACCACCACCTCGTCGACGCGGTTGATGAATTCGGGACGGAAGTGCTTGCCCACCACATCGAGCACCGCCTCTTTCATCTGTCCATAACGCTCCTCTCCGGAGAGTTCCTGGATCAGCTGCGAGCCGAGGTTGGAGGTCATCACGATCACCGTATTGCGGAAGTCCACGGTGCGCCCCTGGCCGTCGGTGAGGCGGCCGTCGTCGAGCACCTGCAACAGCACGTTGAACACGTCGGGATGGGCCTTCTCCACCTCGTCCATCAGTACCACCGAGTAGGGCTTGCGGCGCACGCTTTCGGTGAGATAGCCGCCCTCCTCGTAACCGACGTAACCCGGCGGCGCGCCGATCAGGCGGGCAACGCTGTGCTTCTCCATGAACTCCGACATGTCGATGCGGATCATCGCCTCGTCGGTGTCGAACAGGAACGAGGCCAGCGCCTTGCACAGCTCGGTCTTGCCGACGCCGGTGGGGCCGAGGAACAGGAACGAACCGTTGGGGCGGTTGGGATCGGAGAGGCCGGCGCGCGAACGGCGGATGGCGTCGGCCACCGCCTGCACCGCCTCGTCCTGGCCCACCACGCGCCTGTGCAGCGCCTCTTCCATGCGCAGTAGCTTGTCGCGCTCGCCTTCGAGCATCTTCGAAACCGGGATGCCGGTCCACTTGGAGACCACCTCGGCGATCTCCTCGTCGGTGACGCGCGAACGCAGCAGCTTGGTCTCCTGCAACTCGACCTGCTGCGCCATCAGCAGCGACTTCTCCAGGTCGGGGATGCGGCCGTACTGCAGCTCGGACATGCGGCCCAGATCGCCGGCGCGCCGCGCCGTCTCCAGCTCCATGCGGGCACGGTCCAGCTCCTCCTTGATGTGCTGCGCCCCCTGCACCGCCAGCTTCTCCGACTTCCACACCTCTTCCAGGTCAGAATACTCCTTCCCCAGTTTGACGATCTCGTTCTCCAGATCGGCCAAGCGCTTGCGCGACGCCTCGTCGTTCTCCTTATTGAGCGCCTCGCGCTCGATCTTGAGCTGGATCAGGCGGCGGTCGAGACGGTCCATCACCTCCGGCTTGGAGTCGATCTCCATGCGGATGCGCGAGGCGGCCTCGTCCACCAGGTCGATGGCCTTGTCGGGCAGCTGACGATCGGTGATGTAACGGTGCGACAGGGTCGCGGCGGCGACGATGGCCGGGTCGGTGATCTCGACGCCGTGGTGCACTTCGTATTTTTCCTTCACGCCGCGCAGGATGGCGATGGTGTCCTCCACGCTCGGCTCGTCCACCAGCACCTTCTGGAAGCGGCGCTCCAGCGCGGCGTCCTTTTCGATGTACTTACGATACTCGTCCAACGTGGTGGCGCCGACGCAGTGCAGCTCGCCGCGCGCCAGCGCCGGCTTGAGCATGTTGCCCGCATCCATGGAGCCCTCGGCCTTGCCGGCGCCGACCATGGTGTGGATCTCGTCGATGAACAGGATGATCTGCCCTTCCTGCTTGGCCAGGTCGTTGAGCACCGCCTTGAGCCGCTCCTCGAACTCGCCGCGGAACTTGGCGCCGGCGATCAGCGAGCCCATGTCGAGCACCAACAGCCGCTTGCCCTTCAGCCCCTCCGGCACCTCGCCGTTGACGATACGCTGGGCCAGCCCCTCGACGATGGCGGTCTTGCCGACGCCCGGCTCACCGATCAAAACCGGGTTGTTCTTGGTGCGGCGCTGGAGGATCTGCACCACGCGGCGGATCTCGTCGTCGCGCCCGATCACCGGGTCGAGCTTGCCCTGCTCGGCGCGCTCGGTGAGATCGATGGTGTATTTCTCCAGCGCCTGGCGCTGCTCCTCGGCGTTGGGGTCGTCCACCTTCTGGCCGCCGCGCATGTTGTCGATGGCCTTCTCCACCGCGCCCTTGCTGGCGCCGTGCTTCTTCAACAGTTCGCCCAGCTCGCCCTGATCCTCCAGCGCCGCCAGCACGAACAGCTCCGAGGAGATGTAGGCATCCTTGCGCTGCTGCGCCAGCTTGTCGGTGACGTTGAGCAGCTTGACCAGGCCGTTGGAGACCTGTACGTCGCCGCCCGCCCCCTGCACCGAGGGCAGGCGATCGAGCGCCTCGCCCAGGGCCGAGCGCAGGGCGTTGACGTTGACGCCGGCCTGGCCGAGCAGCTGGCGCACCGTGCCGCCCTGCTGATCGAGCAGTGCGGTCATCAGGTGCAGCGGTTCGATGAACTGGTGATCGCGGCCCACCGCCAGGCTCTGCGCGTCCTGCAACGCGGTCTGGAACTTGGTGGTCAGTTTGTCCATGCGCATATCTGGCAACCCCTTTCGGTTGAATTTTACGGTTGCTTCCGAGATGGGGACGTATCCCCTACCGTTCAAGCGGAATTAATATAACCTTAAGCAGGGTAGCCTATAAAAGCAGCCGAACACGGAGAACGTCTGAACGGAACCACCGAAGACACTCAACACACCGAAAAGTCGCAACAGACCGGCCATAGGCAACAAGTGATCAGGGTGTGTGGCATATATTCGGTGCCCTCGGTGTCTTCGGTGGTTCCCACAGCTTTTCGGACCGGCACACCCGTACCCGGCATTAGCGGAGGCATCATGAACAACGGACGGAGATTTCCATGCGCCTGCTGCTGATTGAGGACGACACACTGCTCGGCGACGGCATCCGCGCCGGCCTCACCCAGGAGGGCTACACCGTCGACTGGCTGCGCGACGGCGAGGCGGCCGACAACGCCCTCAAGAGCGAGCACTTCGAACTGATGGTGCTCGACCTCGGACTGCCGCGCCGCTCCGGGCTGGAGGTGCTGAAGGCGCTGCGCGGACGCGGTTCGGCATTGCCGGTGCTGATCCTCACCGCCCGCGACACCGTCACCGACCGCGTCGCCGGTCTCGATGCCGGTGCCGACGACTACCTGATCAAGCCCTTCGCCCTGGACGAGCTGACCGCCCGCCTGCGCGCGCTGCTGCGGCGCCAGAGCGGCCGCGCCGTCAACACCATCAGCCACGGCGCGATCGTGCTCGACCCGGAGGCCCATGCCGTGAGCCGAAACGGCAAACCGGTGGAGCTGTCGCCGCGCGAATTCGCCGTGCTGCAACTGCTGCTGGAGCAGCGCGGCAAAGTACTGTCCAAGGCGCGGCTGGAGGAGAGCCTCTACGCCTGGGGCGACGAGGTGGAGAGCAACGCCATCGAAGTTTATGTCCATCACCTGCGCAAGAAGCTGGGAGCGGAGCTGATCCGCACCATCCGCGGCGTCGGCTATGTAATCGACAACCTATGACACGACAGACTCCCCGCTCCATCCGCGCGCGCCTGCTGGCGATCCTACTCAGCGCCACAGGCGGGGTGTGGCTCGTCACCACCGCAGCCTCCTATCTGGACACGCGCCACGAAGTGGGCGAGATGTTCGACGCCCAACTGGCGCAGGGTGCGCGCACCTTGCTGAGCCTCAGCAGCCATGAGCTGAGCGAACTGCGCGGAACCGAACCGGGCGGCGGGCACGTTCATTTCATGCCGGACGACCTGGGTTCCGTTACCGGTCGTCGTCACGAACATCGCGTGGTGTATCAAATCTGGTCGGCCGGCAGCGGCAAATTATTGATCCGCTCCGACCAGGCACCGACGCGAGCGCTGAGCGAGATCCGATACGGCTTCAGCGATCAACGGGTACAAGGGCAACGCTGGCGCATCTATTCGCTCTCGGGCAAAGACAGCGATCTCATCGTTCAAATCGGCGAGAGCTATCGCGATCGCGACAAATTGATTAACGATGCCGTACTGCGCACAAGCCTGCCGATGCTGTTCGCACTGCCCGTGCTCGGGTTATTCATCTGGTTCGGCGTCGGCCGCAGCCTGGCGCCGTTGACGCGGCTGGCACGGGAGATCGGCAGCCGCGCACCGAACCGGCTCGAACCGATGCAGGAAACCGCGGCGCCGCAGGAGATCACGCCGCTGGTCGACGCTCTGAACCATCTGTTCGATCGGCTGCAGCAGGCCTTCGACAACGAGCGCCGCTTCACCGCCGACGCCGCCCACGAACTGCGCACGCCGCTGGCGGCCCTGCGTACCCAGGCGGAGGTGGCGTTGCGGGCGCAGGACGACGCCAGCCGCGCCCAATCGCTGCGCCAGGTGCTGCGCGGCGTCGACCGCGCCACCCGGCTGGTGGAACAACTGCTCACCCTGGCGCGGCTCGACCCGGAGACCGGCCTGCAACAGACCGCCCCAGTCGACTTGTGCGCGGCGGCGATGGAAACCCTGGCCGAGCTGGCCGGCAGCGCCGCGCAAAAACGGATCGAGCTGTCGCTGAGCGAACCGTGCGACGGCCGCGTCGACGGCCATGCCGCCTCCCTGGCGATCCTGCTGCGCAACCTGGTGGACAACGCCATCCGCTACACGCCGGCCGGCGGCAATGTGGCAGTCACGGTACGACACGACGGGGCGCAGGTGGTGCTTGAGGTCGCCGACAGCGGTGCCGGCATTCCCGAAGAGGAGCGGCAGCGCGTCTTCGACCGCTTTTTCCGCCGTCCCGGCAGTGAGGCCACCGGCAGCGGACTCGGGCTCTCCATTGTGCGCCGCATCGTTGAACTGCACCACGGCGCCATCGAACTCGATCGCGCCGCGTTGGGAGGACTGCTGGTCCGCATCCGCCTGCCCGGCGTCTGAACACCATTCGCCTGTCGACGCTGAATCGCCCGACCAATGCACGCCGAGTCGAAAAGGAATCAATGAGGCATTCATCACCTGGCGCCGTGGCGAGTTCCTGCTTTTTATTTCTCCGTCAGTGACAACGAATTCCGTTGCCAAGACACCACGGCGCGACCATCGTCATTGATGAGTGCCGCACGGTCTGTTCCATCTGCGCCGCGACGATTTAATCGCGGCACAGCCGCTTCTACGGGGTCGGTGCAATACCGTATGGGAGGGATGAACGGCCGGCGCCGAGATCGCCGACAAGGCGCCATGCGTTGAAGCGTTTGATTGCGTGACGGGGCCATCGCCCTTCGCAGGCAACCGAAGCCGGACAACTCGCGCGCAATCTCATCTGTAGGGGCGGCTGCGCCGCGACGATTTAATTGCGGCACAGCCGCTCCTACTCAGAAACGGTAGGAGAAACCGAGGCCGTAGCGGTCCTGTTCGATCTTGGGCTGCCATACGGTACCGGCGGGTATCCCGCCGCTGGTCAGGGTCTTCACCGGTGACTTGTCAAAACGGAAACTGTCGTAATAGCCGATAATCCGCCAGCGCCAATCCAGCTGGAACTGTGCCGAAATAAACGTGCTCGCCGCCGGGGTTGGCGCAAGCTGTGCGTTGTCATAACCCACGACCGAGAGGCCTACTGACTCGTCGGTCGAAAACGGATATTTTATCCCACCCTCCAAACGCCAGGAGTTATCGCTCACATAGGCCAATCCCAGCCGGCCGTAACCGATGTGATAGGTTTCCGTGTAGCCCGCTACCGTCAATTTACTGTTGATGTCGCGTTGCCAAGCATCAACACCCAGCGCACCGAGTATCCCCCAACGGTGCGGCGCGAATTCCCCATTGAGAAAACCGATCACCGTCAGTTCGGCGTTCAGTCCATGGTAATCGGTATGGGTCGTCAACGGCTGCGGCGGTGTGCTGTTGGTTTTCCCGTCGTAATTGACGTGCGCTCCATAGACGCGCATGTCAAACGCCATCTCCCATTGCGGGGCCATTTCCTTGGTATCGCTGATACCCATGAAATAGCGCGGACCGCTCTCCTCCAGAATACGCGCGCCGGCAGCGTCGTACTCGCGCCACGAATAGTATTCGCTGCCGGCGTAGAACGCGGTTCGTTCGGCCGCTGTGGCGGCCCCGCATCCCGCCAGTGCTGCCCCCACCAATCCCAGCGCCAGTACCGTTCGACCGAATCTGTTCATCATTGTCAGTAGCTATATGAAGTGGACAAAAACAGCGTCAGCGAATTTGCCGTCACGTCCTGAATATTGGTCACGCCGGAGATCGCCTGCGCCTTGCCGTTGCCGGTGCTGTAACTGAAGCCGCCGGTGATCGACGAATTACGCGTGAAACGGCTAAGGCTCAGACTGAGGCCGTAATAATTGACATTGTCCGGCTGATTGACGCCGCCGCTGACCAGCGTCGGCGAATTGGCGTTGTTGGTGTACAAGCCGCCACGCAGGGCCCAGTCGCTACTGTAATAGTATTCAAACCCAACCCTGGCGTTCCAGGTGGCCACTTTGGTGCGCACGTAGCTGTCGAGGTGTGAACTGTCGACCCCGTTGGCCTGTTCGTAATAAACGAAGTCCGCCGAATAGAGCAGGCGATCGGTAGGAAAGTAAGCGACACCCAACGATACGGTCAGCGGATAGTCGCGCTTGGTGCTGCCGTTGACCGGCGAGGTGTTGAAAGCAGTAGCGCAGGTTGCGCTCGCCGAGGTCGACAGACAGTTATTCTGAAACTTCACGCTCTCCGACAGCACGGTGGTCTGACGCACCGACACGCCGATCGACAGCTTGTCGAGCGGCGTCCACATCAGCCCCAGAATGGGCTCCACGCCCCACTCATCGGTCTGCAGGTACCCGTTCTGCCAGTAGTCGCCGTTGTTCAACGTGAACTGCTGGTTGACGATCTGCTCCGAATTGCGGATATGCAGATAGAGCGTCACACCGAGCGACAGATGGTCGTTGATCGCCTGGGCGTAGGAGGGGCCAACTTTATAGGTGTTGTCCTGATTGTTGACGTTCAGCACCAGTTTATTGAAGGCGCCGCTGCCGGTGACGACCTGATCCTGATTCTCCTGGATCGCATCGGTCACCGCATAGGAGAAGCCGATGGTACCCTTGCCCAACGGCTCAGTGACACCGAAGAAATTAGGTAGCAATGCCGAGGAGTGCCGGGTCCAACTGCCTGCACCGAACACGTCCTTGTAGGTCGTGGTGGTGGCGTGATAGGCGTTGACGCTGGCCGACAGATTGCGCTTTCCCGAGTAGACGATCCCGGCCGGGTTGTAATACATCCCCGACGGGTCGTCCGACACGGCGGTATAGGCGCCGCCCATGCCGGTGGCGCGATCGCCGATGATGATGTTGTTGTAGTGGTAGTCGTCAGCTATCGCCGTACCTGCCGCCATCAGAGCGGCCAGGGCTACACCACCTATCAACCATTTCATTCCCCCGGACTTACGTATCATTCGTCTTTCCCCAATTATTTTACGGTCGTCATGTAGGAGTCGAACCGTGCAGCCACCCGCGGATAATGCAGTCCGGTCATCCCCTCTTTTGCGATCAGCTGTTGCAAACGCGCGATTCTGGCGGCAAACGGCGGGTGGGTACGATGGATAATGCGGGTCGGTTCGCCCTTTACCTCCTTGACCCGCGCCAGATAACGCTCCAGCGCCGTCGGATCATATCCTGCTTCGGCCAACAGAGTGGTACCGACACGATCGGCCGCGTACTCGTCCTGTCGGCTCAGGCCATCGCGGAACAGAATATCCATCGCCTTGCCCACCGCCTGGGAGAAGGCAATGCGCGCCGGATCGGCGGCGCCGCCGAAGAAGTGGGCCAAACCTGCCTCTGGCGACTGGGCGTTACCGTGGATATTCAATTCACGGACGATCTGTTTCAGCGTGACGTGGCCGATCTCATGGCCCAACACTCCCGCCAGTTCCGACTCATCGTGCATCAATTTCAACGCACCGAGGGTGACGAAGACATAGCCGCCCGGCGTGGAATAGGCGTTGATGTCGTCGGTGTTGAGGATCGCGAAGTGGTAGTGCAGTTCCGGTCGCCCACTGAGCGCCGCCAGACCGCCGCCCACCAGATTGACGTAGCGCGTCAGCTTAGGGTCATTGTAGGGCGGATAGCGGGCGAGGATTCGGGCAGCCACCGCCCGTCCGAATCTGATTTCCGCCTTGACGTCAGAGGTCAGCGACGCCTGCGTCACCACCTTGTCCGACAGGCGTTCGCGAAAAGGCGCCGTATCGGCATGGGCACCGCCTGCGCCCGCCCCGATAACGACTACTGCCAAACACGTCCGCAGCCATGTCCGGCATTTCATGGCCGCATCCCCTGCTCGATGAATTTCAGCCCCTCGCTGTCGCTGATTTTCAGTGCGTCCATCCGATCGACAGCACTGTAATTTGCTCCCCGGGTATCGGTCACCCGGCGCCGGTCGGAACTGAGACCGCGGGCCGCACCGGCGGTGGTGACGTTGGAGGCGCGTATCCGCGCCTTCTGCTCCAAGCCCAGATCGTTGCCGGTGAACACGGTGACGGTCTTCAATGGCGGTCTTTCCGACACCAGGAGCGTGGGCATCCAACCCTGCTTGCCTGCGAACTTGACCTCGTACCAGGCCCCCTTCAGCTGCACTGGCGTCAATACGTCGCCGCGGCGTACATCGATCACCTTGGCGGAATCGAATGCCGGCTGTGCAAACAGCGCACCCTGCAGGCTCTGTACATAGAGTGATTGCGCCGTGGCGACATTCATCGCCGTCGCACCGAACAGTAATAACAGCAATAATCGTTTCATGAACCCTCCAAATGCTGCCCTTGCCGGCATTCTGCATGGCGGCGCCGGGCCGGCAGGAACCTGCGCCGTGTTCACTTCGAAGTCTGCGTAAACACCCCATCCCAATCGGCCGGCGGTGGTTGCCTGCCATATTCATCGCAACGCGAGATGAATACTTCAGCGAGCGGCAACTCTCCCAGCCCTGAGTATAAATCGCGCGCCCGCGCCCAATCATGATGCAAATAGCGTTCGAATGCATCCGTTACCGATCGGGATAAAGTGCGCGCCTGCGCCACCGTCGTCGCTTCGTCGTCGGGCAACGCCAACGGCCAATAGATGCGCACCGGCTTGCGGCGCCCCTTGACCCTTACCAGATCCACCGGGGCACAGGGAATGTCGCCAGCCAGTTGCTGAAAGGTGGTTTCTGAAATGATCACCGGGCAACCGTACTTGCTGGTCAGCCCCTCCAGCCTTGACGCCAGATTTACGTTGTCGCCGATCACGGTGTAATCCAGCTTGCGCACCGAACCGATGTTGCCCAGCACCACCTCGCCGGTGTTGACGCCGATCCCGATATTGATTACCGGATACTCCTTCTCCGTCAGGCGCCGGTTGACCAGCGCCAATTGCCGCTGCATGCGCATCGCCGCCGCCACCGCACGATCGGCATGATCGGCCACCGGGATCGGCGCACCCCAGAACGCCATGATGGCGTCGCCGATATACTTGTCGAGCGTCCCCTGGTGTTCGAAGATGATCTCGCTCATCACCGAGAAGTGGGTGTTGAGCAGGTCCACCACCTGCTCGGCGCTGAGCCGTTCGGAGATGGAGGTAAAGGCGCGCACGTCGGAAAACAGGATGGAGACATTCACGCGCACGCCCACCTCGGCGCGCAACTGCTCCTGATAGCGGTCCAGCACTTGCGACAACATCGCCGGCGACACGTATTGCGACAGCATGGCACGCACCCGCCGCCGATCGCGTCCCTCGGTGAAGGCGAGATAGGTGAATGCCGCCAGCAACCCGACCATCACCGCCGCCTCCGGCGCCACCAGCGGGTAGACCCGGTCGAGAGCAAATTGCCAATAGCACCAACCGGCATAGCACGCGGCGATCGACAGCGGCACCAGCAGCTGCCAGGCCAAACGGTTGGACAGCAATATCGCCGCCAGAGTGGATGCCGCCAGCAGCCAAACGATCAGCCATTTCGCCCCGGCCGGCACCGTGTGCAGGAAATTGCCGCTGAGGATATTGCCGGCGATGGAGGCGTGGATGAATACGCCGGGCGTCCGGTTCGCCACCGCCGTCGCCTTGATGTCCTCCAGCCCTGCGGCGCTGGCGCCGATGAATACGATCTTGTTCTTGAAGGTATCGGGCGGAATAAGCAGGTGTTGCACGTCGCCGCCGCGCAGCGCCTCGATGGAGGCGAAGATGCCGCTGATGGAATAGGGATGGATCGCCCCCGCCATGTTGACCAGATAGCAGCCATGACGATCCAGCGGGATCGACAGCGTGCCCAGATGCAGCGTGCCGTCATGCTCGGTCACGGCCTGCGGATGCAGCATTGCCAACAGCGGCACCACACCCAGCGATGGATAGACGGCACCGCGATAAATCTGGAACAGGCGCGCGCGACGATAGATGCCGTCCGTATCGGCGTCCAGACCGACCGTACCGACGCCTTTGGAGGCCTGATACAGACCGTTGAAGGGCAGCGAATAGCTGTTGTTGCCGCGCTCGGGAAAACCGCCCGCGTTCGGCAATGCGAAACGGCGGCGGAACAGCGGCGGCATCGGCTGCGACAATTGACTGCGATTGTTGTCGTTGGCGTCCTCGCGCACGATCTGCATCGAGTGATAGGCGATACCGCTGTCGCGCGACGCCTGCACCAGTCGTCGATCATCCGGGCTCATGCCCTGGCCTCGGGCTGCGCCCTCCTTTTCCGTCTCGGTGAACAGGATATCGAACACCACCGCGCGCGCCCCACCCAGCGCCAGGTAGTCGATCAGATCGGCATAGACCGAACGCGGCCAGGGATAGCGCCCCACCAGCGGGTCCATCGCCTGCAACGACGGCTCGTCGATCAGAACCACGGCGATGCGCGGATCGAGCCGGGCGTGGCCGCGAAACAGGTGCATGCGCTGATCGAAGCCGGCCCACTCCAGCCGGGTGAACATCCCCATGGCGGAGAACGCCCACACGATCGCCACCGTCGCCAGCGACAGGCCGGCGGCCCAGCGCAGTTTGCGGCGGTTCAACAGCATGTAATGGAGTCCGAAGCCAATGACATTGGAAGCTGCTCTTTTGGGTTACACCTTAACCTTGTGGAGGCCGGGCGGCAATCGGTTGGGGATTGGGTTCCGGGTTCCGTAGGCCGGATAGAGTGCAGCGGCATCCGGCAATCGCTTGGAGTTACAGTTAAGGCCTGCCGGACAATTGTCCGGCCTACATCGGGGGACCATGATCGGGATCTCGCCAATGTGCGAAGTACGCCACGAAATGAAAAGGGGTGTGAGCCATCGGCTCACACCCCTGTGAATCACCGTGTCGACTGCTGTCAGTGAACGGTGTAGTAGTTCACCGACTGCTGCTGGAACACGTTGCCGGCGTTGTCCATCATCTCCAGATCCAGCTCGACACTGTTGGCCGGAATGTCGTACTTGCCGGTGGAGCTGTCCCAGTCGTACCAGCCGCTGGTGCCGGTAGCCGTATTGATGGCGGGAACGGTCGGCACAGTCAGACCCGGACAGAGTACACCCTGATCGACGACCTCGTTGGTCGTCTGACCCAGCGTCGTCAGCGAATTGCTGCTCGCATCGGTCGCGATGACCGCAGGACCGACATCCACCATCGTACCCGTCGTACTGGTAGCGGAGTTCGGCATCCAACCGCGGAACTGGCACTTGAAGGTGTAAGTCTTGGAACTGCTGGCGATGCCGTAATGCAGTTCGGTGACGCTAAAGACCGGCGTCGAGCTTCCGGTCAACGGAGTGTTGGTCTGAGTGGTCGGGTCCCAACTCACCGGGGTGGCGGCCTGGCCGGTAGCCTGGTCGTATTTCACCCAAAAGTAGTCCGAACCGCCGCTGCCGCCGGTATAGACGTCCACCTTCTCGGAGTTGCTGTCGAGGTAGGTGAGCCAGCCGTCACGGATGGTCGACGTCGCTGTTCCGGCAAGAGCGGTATCGGGCATCGGGCTGTCATTACCCGTGGTGGCGCCGATGGTGCTCGGCGTGGTCTCGGCGATCGCGGTGATGGCACCGGTCGAATCCCGGGTCAGCGTACCGAACCGCACGTACTTGCTCAGCGACTGATCCCAGGTCAGATTGCCGCTGGGATCGCTGGTCGGTGCCTGGGCGCCGTACTTGGCCAGAATATAGAAGGACTGGGTCCCGCTACGGCCACCGGTGGTACCGGCGATCGGCGTATCGGTGCAGGAGACCTTCACCACCGGCAACTTGAGGTTGTTGGTGTCGGTGACGATGGCCGCCGAGCCGTCGGGGTTCTGCGCAAAGACCACGGTACAGCTCTGCGTGGTATCGGCGGTGCCGTCACCGTTGGTGTCCTCGGTCATGCTCGCCGGGGTCCCCGGAGCGAAGTTGAGCGGCAGGGCCATCTGGTTCCAGTTGATGGAGATATTGCCGTTGGCATCGACCTCCTTCTCGCCAAATATGATCTTGCCGGCGGTCGTATCCACATAGCGGTACTGGCCCCAGCCGTTGATACCATAGTTGAAGTTGAAATCGGTGGTGGTGTACGGCAGCGGCAGATTGGCCGGGTCCGGACTCAACGCGGAGACGTTGTTATAGGGCATGATCCAGCTCGTGGTGGCGCCGTTTTTGACGATGTTGATGTTGTTTTCCAACGACGTTTCGTCGAGATAGCCCGAGCTGCTGCTATAGCTGCCATTGTTTTGCCAGCAGGAAAGATCGCCGCTGCTCGGCGAGATGGTGACATTGGAGAGGCTGATGAAATACGGGATCGTCGCCTCCTTGGTCGCCGCCACATTATTGCCGTCAGGTCCGGGCACGGTCACCGCGCGCTCCACGGTGAACTCGCGCTGCAGGTAATCGGCGGTCACCGTATCCATTTGACTACTGGTAGTGCAGTCCGGCCCCTGATCGATCGTCTGCCCCGAACCGTTTTCGATGGAGGTATGCCACGTATCCGGATCCCCCATGAAATTGACCACCGAGATGTTGCTCAGGCCGGTGGTGCCGCCGGAGCCGGAGATGGTGCTGCTCTGCATCGAGGTGATGTCGTCGCTGTTGATGGTGCCAGTGCTTGGATCGGAAGTGAATGTAGTCGAACCATCCGCCGTAGGTACCGTACCGCAGGCATCTGCTTGGGCGAATGCTTGGCCAGTAGATCCATTGATGACAATGCGGCCCATCGAGGTATTGCCGGAGAGCGGTATCGCACCGACTGTCGCGCCACCGGCCGCCTGCACCAGCGAACCGATTACCTTCAAGGTGTGTGGGTCAATGAAGACCAGGGCGTAATTGTCTCCCGAGGGCGCGTTCAGCGAGAAGCTGCCGTCTGCGGCCGCCGAGGCGGTGTAGGTATTGCCTTTGTCGTCTACGGCGATGACGATGGCGTTGGCCAGCACCGTACCGGTAGATGCCAGATTCGTGCAGTCCGCGGGCGTTGTCGTCGCCCCCCCGGCTATCACGACGCCTGATGGCGTACTTGACGCCGCCACCGCCCCCGTCGCCACCACGCCGGAAAGCTTGACCGAGGAACCGCTGGCACTGCCGCCGCTACTGCTGCTACTGCCGCCCCCGCCGCCGCAGGCGACCAATATGAGAGAGAGACCGCCGAGAACGGCCGTCAGAAAGAATCTGGTAAGTGTCCGCATGAGATTCGCCCCCCTAGGTGCGTTTACCGCGACGGCTCTTCCGTCAGTAGTAGCGCCCATCCTTAAGCGAATGCCGTCGGCATAAAAATAATTCACGGTTTTCTCATTTAATAGTGAATTTTTTAAGATAGCAACCAGTCAAAGGTACCTTGCACCCTGGATACATGACATAAGCCGCGTTATTTACGTAACCTTGACAATAAAGTGAGTTTTTCGCGGCCGATCAGTGACGGTGCGGCTCGATGTGTTGCGAGATGTAATGCAGGCAGTCGCCGGAGGCGAGTTGGTGGCAGTTGATCGGCGCATAACTCAGCAGGCGTGCGTGGCTGCGGCGCAGCACGCCGCGCACCACGTGTCCTTCGCCTGCGATGTTTTCGATACGCACCGGAAAAACCGGACAGTCGGCAAGTTGCGCCAGGCGCGCGACGCCCTTCTTCAGCGCGCGCTGCGGCTCGGAGTCGAGATGGATGGCGCCGTGGGGAAAGAGCGCGACCACTTCGCCCGCCGCCAGCGCGCGCAGCGCTTCGCGGAAGGCGCGCTCCGGCCGCTGGGCGCGATCGACGGGGATGCAGCCGGCGGCGCGGAACATCCGGTTGAGCAGCGGCCGTCGATACTCCTCGGTGGCGATGATGAAGCGCAGCGGCCGGCCGCTGGCGGCGATCAGCAAAAACGGATCGAGCCCGGAGATGTGATTGGCCACCACCAGCGCCGGCCCCATTTCGGGTAATGGGATTGGCGTCGCCTGCAATCGATGGTAGCGGCGGCAAAACCAGCGCAGAAAACCGTCGATGCGATTGATGGTGGGACCGCCCCAGTCCACTTCGTTGTAACGCGCACCCACCCGCCGCCAGCCCCACCATAGGGCGGCGAGAATGACTGTTGCGATGATGCCGAGGATATCGAGCGCCGCCATCAGGGACGGGATTCGAGGGACGAGGGGCGATGATGCCTTTGCGTCCCAATGATCGCGCATAGGTCGCAATCATCCGCCGAGCGCAGCGAGCACAATCCCTCGACCCTCGTCACTCGTCCCTCGCCCTCGTATTTTGCTGATACACCTTGCGGCGGAACAGGTCGTTGCGGCGCGACACCAGGCGGTCGAGGAACAGCATGCCGTCGAGGTGATCGTTCTCGTGCTGGATGGCGCGTGCCTCGTAGCCTTCGGCGCTCAGTTCGTGGAACTCGCCGCGCGGGTCCTGATAGCGCAGGGTGACGGTTTCGGCGCGGATCACGTTGCCGGTATAGTCGGGCACCGACATGCAGCCCTCGCGCCCGACGGCCATGCCGTCCCACTTGCTGATCTCGGGATTGATGATGAACAGCCGGCCGTGGTTGGGCACCGGCTTGCGGGTACGCGAACAATCGACGATGACGATGCGCTGGAAGCGTCCCACCTGCGGCGCGGCGATGCCGACGCCGCCGGGACCGGCCAGCATGGTCTCCTCCAGATCGGTGAGGAAGGTGCGCAACTCGTCGTCGAACTGCTCCACCGGCTGCGACATCTGCTTCAGACGTTCGTCCGGATAGGTGAGAATGTCCAATAGTGCCATGGGATACGTTCAGCCGATCAGCGTGTCGATGGTGTCCAGATGGGCTTCCACGCCGTCCTTGCAAATCACATCGAGCGCGGATCTGAGCGCGTCGACACCCTCCGCCGCATGCCCTTCGATGTACATGATGTAAATCGGCTTGTCCGCGCTGCCGCCCACGTTGGATTCCAGATCGGTGATGTGCAGCCCGGCCTCGGCCAGCGCCGCGGTGGCCCTGGCGACGATACCGGCGCGGTCGGCGCCGTAGACATTGATACGCACATCGGGCTCGATGTGCTGGTGCAGCTTGCCTTCGATGCGGTCGAGGTGGAAATGCAGCCCCAGCGACTCGGCTACGGGACGGATCAGATCGCCCAACGCCTTGGAAGATCGCTCGAACTGCACCATCAACATAATGGTGAAGTTGCCGCCCAGTCGGATCATCGACGCCTCGCCCAGGTTGCAGCCGCCTTCGAACAGCGCCGCCGTCACCTTGGCGACAATCCCGGCGCGGTCCTTGCCCACCAGGGTCAGCATGTACCAGCGATTCATAAATCAATTCTCCATCAAAACGATAAGCGGGAACCACCGAACCCACTGAAAGCACCAAAAACCCGAAAGAAGTGGCTCAGATGACAAATCGCCTCACCTGCAACCTCGGCTGCCCAAAATTCACCAGCATCCCCACCCGAAGGCCGGTCGTTTTCAGATAGTTGATTACCTGTGCTTGGTGTTCATTTATCAGTCCACCAACCGCCTTAATCTCGACAATAATCACATCCTCAACCAGCATATCGGCTACATAGTGCCCGACTATCGTTCCGTCTTCATAACGATGCTGTTGAGGGAATTATGCCGCCGTTGTCCCGTTGGATAAAGCCGACCCGCCTCCGGCGCAATCACCAAAATCAGCTTTTTCGGTGTCTTCGGTGTTTTCGCTGGTTCCCATAATTCCTGTCATCAAGTCGCCGTCCGTTCCGCCCGCCGGGCCACACTACAGGGCTCGTATCAGGATAGCCAGATCAGGCTCGCCATGCGCCCGGTGACGCCGTCGCGGCGATAGGAGTAGAAACGGCGGGCGTCGTGATAGGTGCAGAGTCCGCCACCATAGACGGCAGTGACGCCGCGGCGGCTCAGGCGCAGGCGCGCCAGGGCGTAGAGATCGGCCAGCCAGCGCCCGGCGGGCGAGGGACGGAACGCGGCGGCCGCGGCAGCGTCCGCGGCGATGAAGGCGCTGCGTACCTCGTCGCCGACCTCGAAGGCATCCGGTCCGATGGCCGGTCCGAGCCAAACCATCAGCTCCCCGGCGTCACCGCCCAGCCGCGCCAACGCCGATTCGATGACACCGCCCAGCAGACCGCGCCAGCCCGCATGCACCGCCGCCACCCGGCTCCCGGCGCGGTCGCACAGCAACAGCGGCAGGCAGTCGGCGGTCAGCACCGCGCATACCGCACCGCAGTGTGCGGCGACGCCGGCGTCGGCATCGCATGCGCCCCCCGCCGCGTCAGCCACCGCGGTGCCGTGCACCTGATTGAGCCAGGCCGGCTCGGCCGGCAGCGCCAGTTCGTTGCGCAGCCGCGCGCGATTCTCCGCCACCGCAGCCGGTTCGTCGCCCACATGGGCCGCCAGGTTGAGGCTGGCGTACGGTCCGACGCTGACGCCGCCGTGGCGGGTGCTGATCGCCGCACGCACATTTGCCGGAGCGGGCCAATCGGGGCGGATGAGGTTCATGGGGATATCGGGATCAGGGTGAATGGCACTCAGTTAAGCCCAAATGTAGGGTGGGTTAGCGTAGTTTGTGTAACCCACCAGGCGTTGCGAAGCAACACAATGCTCTTTTTAAGGTGTGCCAGACGAGACGGGTGGTGGGTTACGGCGCAGAAAACGCGCCTAGCCCACCCTGCATCGGATGCGATGTCCAGGTAAGTAAGTGCCATTTGGGTCAGCGGTCGGCGGAGTTTCCTTCAATCCAAAACTATTACTTGATTGCATCTTCCCGCAATACCGCAACCAGCGCCTGCATATCGGCGGGAGCCTCCACGCTCCATTCCAACGGCTCGCCGCTGGCGGGATGGAGGAAGCCGAGCCGGCGGGCGTGCAGTGCCTGGCGCCGGAACTGGTGCAGCATCTCGCGCAGCGCTTCGCTGCAACCGGCGGGCATGCGCAGGCGGCCGCCGTAGACCGGGTCGCCGACGATGGGGTGGTGGATGTGCGCCATGTGGACGCGGATCTGATGAGTGCGGCCGGTTTCGAGCCGCACCGTCAGGCGGGTGTGGGCGCGAAAGCGTTCGGCGACGCGGTAATGGGTGACCGCGGGCTTGCCCGACGGCACGATGGCCTGGCGCTTGCGATCGACCGGGTGGCGGCCGATGGGTGCGTCGACGACGCCGCCGCCGGTCATCTCGCCGCTCACCACGCAGTCGTATTCGCGCACGAAGGCGCGCGCCTGCAGTTGCTGCACCAGGGCGTTCTGCGCCTCCAGCGTACGCGCCACCACCAGCAGCCCGGAGGTCTCCTTGTCGAGGCGGTGGACGATGCCGGCGCGCGGCACCTGCGCCAGCTCGGGGGCGTGATGCAACAGGGCGTTGAGCAGGGTTCCGGCCGGGTTGCCGACGGCCGGATGCACCACCAGGCCGGCCGGTTTGTTCAGTACGATCAGCGCGTCATCCTCGTAGACGATCTCCAGCGGGATCGCCTCGGGCCGGTGGCGCTGGTCCGGCTCGACCACCGCGTCAAGCACGATCCGTTCGCCGCCGACCACCTTTTCCTTCGGCTTGCAGTGGCGGCCATCGACCTGCACCCGCCCTTCTCTGACCCACTGGGTAAGGCGCGCGCGGGAGTAGTCGGACAGCAGGGTCGCCAACGCCTGGTCGAGGCGCTGGCCCGCCAGTTCCAGCGGTACCTCCAGTTCAAATCGCTTGGAATCGGTCACGGCCGTACGGCCCTCCTGCTCTTAGCCCCATCGGGGAGTCGGGTGTTATACTGCGGCACACCGGGCCATTCGACCCGTAGCGAATTGAGGAAACGGTAATCACGATGCGCGCGTTAGGCAGTCTGTTGGTGGTGGTGTGGTTCGTGCTCATGGGCACGGGATGTTCCGTTTTTCATACCTACGACGAAACCGCGAAATGGGATGCGCGCCAAATCTATACCGCCGGCAAAGCGGCGCTGGACGACGGCGAGTACGACAAGGCGCTCAGCTATTACACCAAGCTCGAAGCGCGTTATCCCTACGGCCGCTACACCGAGCAGGCGCAATTGGAAACCGCCTACGTCTACTTCAAAGAGGATCAACCGGACGCAGCCGTTTCCGCCGCCGACCGCTTCATCAAATTGTATCCGCGCCATCCCAACGTCGACTATGCCTATTATATCCGCGGTCTGGCCAGCTTTTATCCGGCAAGGAACTTCCTGGAAAAACTCTTCCCGCAGGACCCGGCCCAGCGCGACCCCACCACGGCGCAGCAATCGTACCATTATTTCAAGGAGCTGATTCAGCGCTTCCCCGCCAGCACGTATGCCGTCGATGCGCGCCAGCGCATGATCTACCTGCGCGACAAGCTGGGCCGTTACGAAATGCTGGTGGCCGATTACTACTACCGGCGCGGCGCCTATCTGGCGGCGGCCAATCGCGGCAAGTATGTGCTGGACAACTACGATCGTTCGCCGTCGGTCCCGGACGCTCTGGAGATGATGATCAAGGCCTACCGCAAGATGGGCAAGAACGGTCTGGCCAACGACGCCGAGCGGGTGCTGGCCAAGAACTTCCCCGAGCGCGCGGCACAATTCATCCAGTCGACAATGGACACGGGGTCGCAACCGGCCGCACAGCCGGCACCCCAGCCAACAACGCAGCCGGCGGCTCAACCGGCAACCCAGCCTGTGCCAAACAATAACACCACCAACCCCTAGCCGGGTCGAGGTGAGACAAGGGGGATGTCAGCGATGTGGGACTTTTTCGAAACCGTACGCCACCGCCACTCGGTACGTAAATACCGCAGCGACATGGCGGTGGAACAGGAAAAACTGCACGCGGTGCTGGAAATGGCCTGCGCGGCGCCGTCGGCAGGCGACCTGCAGTCGTACCACATTGCCGTGGTGACCACGCCCGCGCTGCGCGAGGCGCTGGCAGCCGCCACCGACAATCAATCGTTCCTGGCCGAGGCGCCGGCAGTGTTGGTGTTCTGCGCCAATCCGACGCGGGCGGCCGCCAAGTACGGCGAGCGCGGACGCACGCTGTACGCGTTGCAGGATGCGACCATCGCCGCCACTTATGCCCAGTTGGCCTGCGTCGCCGCCGGCCTGGGTTCGGCCTGGGTCGGCCACTTCGACGAGGCCGCGGTGCGGACGGCGCTGAAGCTGGATGCCGACCTGACGCCCATCGTCATGCTCACTGTCGGCTATGCCGCCGAACTGCCGGAAGCGACGCCGCGCCGGCATCTCGACGATGTGGTCAGCTTTCGCTGACCACATCGTCGCAGGTACGGGGGACAAGAAGATAGGGACGAGATACGAGATACGAGATACGAGGGAATGTATTCGCTACGCTCATACCAAAATCATTAACAGGTTGCTGAAAAAGGTATTCGTCCCTTCTCCCCCAGGGAGAAGGACAGGATGAGGGGATCAAAAATCAATGACTTACGCCAATTCTCTTCCCTCACCCCAACCCTCTCCCTGAGGGAGAGGGAGTTTTTCAGCAGCCTGTTAATAGCGTGCGCCGTCCGGCGCACTCATCCCCTCGTCCCTAGCCCCTAGTCCCTCGTACCTGTCCTCTTGCCCTGATTCAAACCGCCTCCGGTCCCTCTTCACCGGTGCGGATGCGCACCACGCGCTCGACATTGCTGACGAATATCTTGCCGTCGCCAATCTTGCCGGTACGAGCGACCTTGGTGATGACGTCGATGCAGGCTTCGGTCTGATCGTCGTTGACCACCACTTCGATCTTCACCTTGGGCAGAAAATCCACCACGTACTCGGCGCCACGGTAGAGCTCGGTATGCCCCTTCTGGCGCCCGAACCCCTTGACCTCGGTGGCGGTCATGCCGGCCACTCCGATCTCCGACAGCGCCTCACGCACGTCGTCGAGCTTGAAGGGTTTGATGATGGCTTCGATTTTTTTCATTGTGGCTCCCTTCTGATGGTTAACCTTTGTTTCCGGTATCCGACTTGCCGTAGCCGGAGGTAATGGGGTAGCGCCGGTCGCGGCCGAAGGCGCGGCGCGTGATACGCACCCCCGGGGCCGCCTGGCGCCGCTTGTATTCGTTGCGATCGACCATGCGCAGCACCCGCCGCACCGTCGGCTCATCGTAACCCGCCGCGACGATCTCTTCCAAACACTGATCGCGCTCGACGTAGCGTTCGAGGATGGCATCGAGCACCGGATAGGGCGGCAGCGAGTCGCTGTCCATCTGATCCGGCGCCAGTTCCGCCGACGGCGGCCGGTCGATGACCCGCTGCGGGATCACCGGCGCGATGCCGTTGCGGTACTGCGCGAGGCGGAACACCAGGGTCTTGGGCACGTCCTTCAGCACGTCGAAACCGCCGGCCATGTCGCCGTAGAGGGTGGCGTAACCGACCGCCATTTCGCTCTTGTTGCCGGTGGTGAGAACCATCTTGCCCTTCTTGTTGCTGATGGCCATCAGCAACACGCCGCGGCAGCGCGCCTGGATATTCTCTTCGCTGGCATCGGGCGGCGCACCGGCGAATTCGCCCTTGAGGCTGTCGAGAAAGGCGTCGAACAGCGGTTCGATGCTGATCACGCTGTAGGGGACGCCGAGCGTCTGCGCCTCGATGGCCGCATCGTCGCGGCTGATATCGGCGGTGTAGCGCGACGGCATCATCACCGCCTCCACCCGTTCCGCCCCGATGGCGTCCACCGCCACCGCCAGGGTCAGGGCCGAATCGATGCCGCCGGACAGACCGATGACCACGCCGCGAAAACCGTTCTTTTCGATATAGTCGCGCACCCCCAGCACCAGCGCCCGGTAGACGCTGGCCTCCAGCGGCAGCACCGGGGCGCACGCGGCAGGCCGCGGCCGGAGCTGTTCGCCTTCGAGGTCGAATTCGGCCAGGATCAGCGCCTCCTCGAATACGGCGGCGCGTTGGGTCACTTCGCCGCCGGCGTCCATCACGAACGAGCCGCCGTCGAATACCAGTTCGTCCTGGCCGCCCACCAGATTGACATAGGCCACCGGCAGGCCGCATTCGGCGACGCGCTTGCGCAGCACCTCCTCGCGCTCCAGCCCCTTGTCGATGTGGTAGGGCGAGGCGTTGAGATTGAAGAGCAGGCGCGCACCGGCCGCCGCCGCCTGCGCCGCCGGTCCCGGATGCCACATGTCCTCGCAAAGGGTGATGCCGACGGGCACGCCGTTGATCGGCACCACGCACGCTTCGCCGCCTGCGGCGAAATAGCGCTTTTCGTCGAACACGCTGTAATTGGGCAGATGCTGCTTGTGATAGATACCGAGCAGCGCGTCGTCGCGAATCGCCGCCGCGGCGTTATAGCTGCCGCCGGCCGCCTGGTGCGGCAGACCGACCACCAGCGTGATCCCGCTCACCCGTTGCTTCACCCGTTCCAGCGCACGCAACACGCGCAAGTGGAGTCCGGGACGCAGCAGCAAATCTTCGGGGGGATAGCCGGTGAGGCTCAGCTCGGGAAACAGCACCGCATCGGCGCGCAGTTCGTCGCGCGCCCGCTGCGCCGCAGCGATGACCCGCTCGGCGTTGCCGTCGACGTCACCGACCAGCAGATTCAATTGGGCCAGAGCGACGCGCAGGATGGTCATCGAGACGCACGATCCAGCGCGAAGGCGCGACGACGCATGGAAGGCCAGGCAGCCAATCGACGGATATTTGCCGTCAACCCGGCAACCCGCCCATAAGCCGTCGATGCAACCCGTTTTTTCACACTCATCCTCTTTGCGCCCTTTGCGGTGAAAATCGTTCTGTCCGCTACTTCAACAGCGCCGCCATGCGCTGCCCCATCGCCGCAGGCGAGCGCACCACGTGGACACCGGCCCCGTCCAGGGCGGCGAACTTCTCTTCCGCCGTCCCCTTGCCGCCGGCAATGATGGCGCCCGCGTGGCCCATGCGCTTGCCCTCGGGGGCGGTGACGCCGGCGATGTAGGCGACCACCGGTTTGCTCACGTGCCTGCCGATGAACTCGGCGGCCTCCTCCTCGGCGCTGCCGCCGATCTCGCCGACCATGATGATGCCCTCGGTCTGCGGGTCGTTCTCGAACAGACACAGCACGTCGACGAAGTTGAGTCCCTGGATCGGGTCGCCGCCGATGCCGACGCAGGTGGACTGGCCCAGACCGGCCCCGGTGGTCTGGTGCACCGCCTCGTAGGTCAGGGTGCCGGAACGGGAGACGATGCCGATGCGGCCGGGCCGATGGATGGCGCCGGGCATGATGCCGATCTTGCACTCGCCGGGGGTGATGACGCCGGGGCAGTTGGGGCCGATCAGGCGCGCCTCGCCGCCCTTGAGCGCCGCCTTCACCTTGAGCATGTCCAGCACCGGGATGCCCTCGGTGATGCAGACGATCACCTCGATACCGGCATCGGCCGCCTCCAGGATGGCGTCGGCGGCGAACGGCGCCGGCACGTAGATCATGGTGGCGTTGGCGCCGGTCTCGCGCACCGCATCGTGCACGGTATTGAACACCGGGCGCTCCAGGTGCTTGCCGCCGCCCTTGCCGGGCGTGACGCCGCCGACCAGTTGGGTGCCGTAGGCGATGGCCTGTTCCGAGTGGAAGGTGCCCTGCTTGCCGGTGAAGCCCTGGCAGATGACCCGCGTGTCCTTGTTGATCAAGATGCTCATTTCGTTGCCTTTATGCCTAATTCCGCTTGTTTGTAGGAGCGGCTTTGCCGCGATGGTGCCGAAATCGCGGCAGAGCCGCTCCTACGGACGTACCGCCGCGACCGCCTGTTGCGCCGCCGCCGTCAGGTCGTCCGCCGCGGCGATCTCCAGCCCGCTGTCGGCCAGCATCCTGCGCCCCAGCTCCACATTGGTGCCTTCGAGCCGCACCACCACCGGGAGGTGAATGCCCACTTCGCGCACCGCCTTGATGATGCCTTCGGCGATCAGGTCGCAGCGCACGATGCCGCCGAAGATGTTGACCAGGATCGCCTTCACCTTGTCGTCGGAGAGGATCAGCTTGAACGCCTCCGCCACCTTGTCGGCGTTGGTGCCGCCGCCCACGTCGAGGAAGTTGGCCGGTGCGCCGCCGTGCAGTTGGATCAGGTCCATGGTGGCCATGGCCAGGCCGGCGCCGTTGACCATGCAGCCGATGTTGCCGTCCAGGCGCACGTAGTTCAGGCCGTGCTGCTGGGCGCGGTACTCGCGCTCGTCCTCCTGGCTCGCATCGCGCAGTTCGCCCAGGGCGGGCTGGCGGTAGAGGGCGTTCTCGTCGATATTGATCTTGGCATCCAGGGCCATCAGGCCGCCGTCGTGGGTCACCACCAGGGGATTGATCTCCACCAGACTGGCGTCGCGTTCGGAAAACAGCCGGTAGAGACCCGACATCATCACGCCCAGTCCTTTCACCTGCTCGCCCTGCAGGCCGAGCCCGAAGGCCACCTGGCGGCACTGATAGGGCTGCAGGCCGGCCACCGGGTCGATGGCCACCGTCATGATCCGCTCCGGCGCGGTCGCGGCCACCTCTTCGATATCCATGCCGCCGGCGCTGGAGGCCATGAACACCACGCGCTGGCGGGCGCGATCCACCACCATGCCGAGATAGAGTTCGCGGGCGATGTCGCAGGTCCCCTCCACCAGCACCTGGTTGACCGGCTGCCCCGCCGCACCGCTCTGATGGGTGACCAGGCGGCTGCCGAGCAGACCGTCGACCGCCTGTTTCAGCGCATCGACGCCGTCCACCAGCTTGACGCCGCCGGCCTTGCCGCGGCCGCCGGCGTGGACCTGCGCCTTCACCACCCAGCGCCTGCCGCCCACGGTCTGCACCGCGCGCTCGGCCTCGCCGATGCTGGCGACCACCCGTCCCTGCGGCACCGCGATGCCGTACTGGCCGAACAACTCTTTCGCCTGATATTCGTGGAGGTTCATCGTCTCTCGTCGCCTTGTCCGGCCATTGCATCGAAGATCGGGTATTTTGGAGGAAAGCCCGCGCCATGGCAAAAGACGTTTGCTGGCCGCAGCCGGCCGGCACCGGTAGAATCGGCCACACTATTCACAATGATGGTTGCACCTGATGGGTCTTATACGCCTGCTGATTATCGCCGTTATCTTCTGGATCGTCTTCTCGGCGCTGAAGGATTGGCTGAACCGGCCGAGCCAGCCGGGCCGGCCGTCCAAACGCGCAGGGGGAGCGATCGAGCAGATGGTCAAGTGCGCCTATTGCGGCCTGCACGTACCTGAGTCCGAGGCAGTCAGGGCCGATGGACGCTATTACTGCAGCAACGCCCACCGCGATGCGCGCAGCCGCCATGGCTAGCCCCGCCGCCGCGCCGCCGGAGCGACGAGCCGAAGCGGCGCTCACCAATTGGAGGCCGCTGCGTTATTACGCCATCTACCGCCTGATCCTGGCGGGCCTGTTCGCGGTGCTGGTCATCACCGGCGACCTGCCCCCACCCTTCGGCGGCTACGCCCCGCATCTGTTTGCCTGGACCAGCTACGCCTACGTCGCCTTCAGCCTGCTGGCCGGCAGCGGCGTGTCGCGCCAGCGGCCTGCATTGCCGACCCAGGTCCAGCTCCAGGTCATCGGCGACATCCTGTTCATCACCGTGCTGATGCACGCCAGCGGCGGCATCGAAAGCGGTCTCGGCATGCTGCTGGTGGTCACCATCGCGGCCGGCGGGCTACTCACGGTGGGACGCACCGCCGGGCTGTTCGCGGCCATCGCCACCATCGCCCTGCTGGTGGAGCAGTCCTACCTGCTGCTGAGCGGACCCAATGCGCAGATCAGCTACACCCAGGCCGGCATGCTCGGCGCCACCCTGTTCGCCACCGCGGTCCTGGCCCACACCCTGGCGCGGCGCATCCGCGAAAGCGAGGCGCTCGCCGCCCGCCGCGGCATCGACCTGGCCAACATGGCGCAGCTGGCCCAGTACATCATCGAGAATCTGCAGACCGGCATTCTGGTGGTCGACGGCCAGAACCACATCCGCCTCACCAACAGCACGGCCCGCGCCCGGCTCGGCGGCGCGGCGGCGCAGGAGATGCATCTCTACAACATGGCCCCGGAGCTGTACCAGCAACTGACCGATTGGCGGGTGGGCCGGACCGGCAGCGCCCAGGTACTGGAGCTGAACAACCCGCAGCAGCCGATCCTGCCGCGTTTCATGCCGCTGGGCGAGGATCGCCAGGGCGCCACCCTGATCTTCCTGGAAGATGCCGCGGCCGCCTCGCAGCAGGTGCAACAGCTCAAACTGGCCTCGCTCGGCCGGCTGAGCGCCAGCATCGCCCACGAGATCCGCAACCCGCTGGGCGCCATCAGCCACGCCGGCGAACTGCTGGGCGAGTCGCCGGCGCTGGAACCCGGCGACTCGCGCCTGATTCAGATCATCCTCGATCAGTCGCGGCGGGTGAACGCCATCGTCGAGAACGTACTGCAGCTGGGGCGGCGCGGCGAGTCGGCGCCGGAATCGTTCCTGCTGGTTCCCTGGCTGGAACGCTTCATCGCCGAGTTCTGCAGCACCGGCGGGATCGCGCCGGCCGATGTCGCTCTGCACGCGCCAAACGACGCGGCGACGGTACGGTTCGACACGGGCCACCTGCACCAGATACTGTGGAACCTGTGCCAGAACGCGTTGCGCCACGCGCCGACAGCGGGCTCGCCCAAGGTGGAGATCGCCGTGGAGCGCGGCGCAGACGGAGCGACGATACTGGCGGTATGCGACCACGGAGCGGGAATCGCCGCCGAAGTGCGCCCGCACATCTTCGAGCCGTTTTTCACCACCGATCCGCAAGGCACCGGCCTGGGTCTCTACATCGCCCGCGAACTGGCCGAATACAACCGCGCGAAACTGGTATACGCGCCGCCGCCCGGCGGCGGGACCCAATTTCGGATACTATTCGCCAAATAGTAACCACTTGACCTAAATGAAAGTTCCGAATTGGTACCCAGCGAGCGCGCGAACCCGGATGTCGAGGAGCGGCCTCCCGTGGGAGCCCGATTCATCGGGCGATGGTCGATTCCGGGGCCATCGCCCGGCACAGCCGGGCTCCCACGAGTTACCAGCCAAAAGTTCCGAACTGGATACCCATTCGGAACACCTATTTAGTCGCGTACGATGACCAACGAACCGCGATACCTAGCCCTCGTCGTCGACGACGAACCCGACATCCGCGAACTGCTGGAGCTGACCCTGGCGCGGATGCAGATCGACGCCCGTTCGGCCGCGACGCTCGGCGAGGCCAGGCGGTTGCTGGCCGGCGGCGGCTTCGACCTCTGTCTCACCGACATGCGCCTGCCCGACGGCGACGGCCTGGAGCTGGTGCGCCACATCCAGCGCGATTGCCCGCAGCTGCCGGTGGCGGTGATCACCGCCCACGGCAGCATGAGCAGCGCCATCGAGGCGCTCAAGGCGGGCGCCTTCGATTTCGTCACCAAGCCGGTGGAGCTGCGGGTGCTGCGCGAACTGGTCAACACGGCGTTGCGCCTCGCCGCCCGGACGGCAGCGGAACCGCCGCCGGAGAATCAGGCCTTGCAACTTCTCGGCGACTCGCCGGCGATCCGGGCGGTGCGCGCCACCATCGACAAGCTCGCCCGCAGCCAGGCGCCGATCTACATCAGCGGCGAATCGGGCACCGGCAAGGAGCTGGCCGCACGCCTGATCCACGCCCGCGGCCCGCGCGCCGGGCGCGCCTTCGTCCCGGTCAACTGCGGCGCCATCCCCACCGAACTGATGGAGAGCGAACTGTTCGGCCACAAGAAGGGCAGCTTCACCGGCGCCACGGCGGACAAGGAGGGGCTGTTCCAGGCCGCCGACGGCGGCACTCTGTTTCTCGACGAGGTGGCCGACCTGCCGCTGCACATGCAGGTCAAGCTGCTGCGGGCGATCCAGGAGAAGGCGATACGCCCGGTGGGCGCCCAGCAGGAGCTCCATGTGGACGTGCGTATCCTCTCCGCCACCCACAAAGACCTGGCGGCCCTGGTCAAGGAGGGCAGGTTCCGCGAAGACCTGTTCTACCGCATCAACGTCATCGAACTGCCCATGCCCGGCCTGCGCCGGCGGCCCGAAGACATCCCGCCCCTGGTGGACCACATCCTGCGCCGCCTCGCCGCCGCGGCCGGCATCGCGCCGCCCCATCTGGACCCGGCCGCCCAACAGGCGCTGCAGCGCTATCCCTTTCCCGGCAACGTGCGCGAACTGGAGAACATCCTGGAGCGCGCCCTCACCCTGTGCGAGGGCGACACCGTCGGCGTCGACGACCTGCGCCTGCCGGCGGTCACGAGCGCCTCGGAACCAGGCGCGGCGCTCCCCGGCCAAGTGCCCCTGGACCCTTATCTCAACGACGTGGAAAAGGCCGCCATCCTCCAGGCGCTGGAGCAGACCCGCTACAACAAGACCGCGGCGGCGAAACTGCTCGGCATCTCCTTCCGCGTCCTGCGCTACCGGTTGCAAAAACTCGGACTGGATTAGCGCGGCACCGTTCTTCCCGGAGCCTCCGGCGCGATGATCATGATATTGTGTGGAGATACTGGATGGGATATATGCTGCAGCCAATTGGATAATCTGCAAGGGGTGGGACGAATGAAACCATCGATGGCTCTTCACTTGAAGCGAAATGCCATCCGTGATGTTGCGGCACGGTTTCGCACCGCTAATCCGCGCATTTTTGGTTCTGTTCTCCATGGAACGGACGAGGATGGAAGTGATCTCGACCTTCTGGTTGATGCGCTGCCCGGTACAACCTTGTTCGATCTGGGGGGGCTGCAGGTCGAACTCGAAGAATTGCTGGGTGTCCCTGTGGATCTGCTGACGCCCGGCGATCTGCCGGCGAAATTTCGTGACAAGGTTATTGCTGAGGCCAAGCCGGTATGAACAGGAATCGTCTTCCCGACTACATCGAGCACATACAACAAGCGGCGATGGACGCGTGCAGCTTCGTGGAAGGCCTGAGCAAGGATGAGTTCATGACCGACAAACGTACCCAGCAAGCCGTCATCATGAACCTTGTGATCATTGGTGAGGCCGTTACCAAAGTGATGGACCTGCATGCCGGGTTTGTAGCTACGCATCAGGACATTCCGTGGCGGAGCATGCGCGGGATGCGCAACCGTGTCGCTCACGGATACTTCGATATCAACCTTGACGTGGTTTGGGACACCGTGCAGCTGGCATTGCCGGCGTTGTTGAAACAACTGCCCATACTTTACCGCGATGCGAGTATCGAAACCCCAAAGGACAATACATAGTTCGGCAGGAAGCGGTAAAGGACGACGGCGGCAGATGCGCGCAAAAAATCAAGAAGAAAGCGAAACGGCAATAGACGGGAAAGCAGCGAGTATTTTCTTGTCGATCGTGACGAGAGGGACCGAAAGACGTGTGGCTAATGACACGAATTCACAATCGTAAGCGGAGCAACCGGAATCACTGGCGAGGTGCAGGACGTCAAAGCTGTTTACCTCGTATTCACGGTCCGATAGAAGTGCCTCAGCTTGCGTCTGGATAGCAAAGGCCTCGTCGAAATCCAGGAGTTTTTTGCGAAGATACAAGGCCAGCACGCTTCGCAATTCACTTCGCCAAAGAACGGGCGCGGCCCATTCAGAATCCTTAACGAGGAGTTCCTCGGCTTTCTGCGTGAACTCTGTTGGAAGATAGAGGTATGCGATTACGTTGGTATCAACAACGATCATGGGCGGCCTTGCTCAATAGCTTGGGCAATATCTTTGGCGCTGAATTCGCGGTCCTTTAGGCCGCCCCGGAGGGCTCGGGCACGAGCCAGGTGTTCGGAGGCGGGTACTCGAGAGGGCAAGAGAACCCGCTCAAGGCAAGCAATCACCTCGTTGTTGAGGCTGCGGTGATGAGATTCTGCAACTTCACGCAACCGGGCGTAGATATCATCTGGAACGTTTTTTAGCGTGATGGAAGTCGGCATGAGTAAGTCCGTTGGCACCAATTTGGTGTCATTATGGGTGCTGATGGGGCGATGTCAAGAGCCGAACAAAGCCTTCGAGAGCGACCGAGGCGCTCCTACCGGACCCCACGCAATGGCGTTCCATGTAGGCCCGATTGCGCGTGGCGCTATCGGGCCACCCATCGCCCTTGCAAGCAAGCGCAACGCCGCAGATGGCCCGCCAGCGGCTCGCCCGAAGGGAGCCCCCGAAAGAGCCTCCAAGAGCGCAGCAGTACACTAACAACCCGCCAGACCTCCACCCCGCGCCATTCTCCCCCCCTCCCACTACCCACTACCCCCTACCCACTACCCACTACCCCCTTCCCACTACCCACAACAACGCCCATTTCTGTCGCACAGTGACGATTTACGTCACACCCCGCCGCACCCGCCCGTCACTACCACGGCCCGATCCCGCCCATTTTGCGCACCGCGTCACACTTTACGCGGTGGTTGTTGAATGGCACGCCAGATGCTTAAATAATGGCGATGTCCACTTTGTCCCAGACCGGGAAGAGACACTCGCAGAAGGAGAGAGAACATGAAGAAGGTACAACAGGGCTTCACCCTCATCGAATTGATGATCGTGGTAGCCATCATCGGTATTTTGGCGGCGATTGCGATTCCCCAATATGCAAACTATGTGCAGCGCAGCAAGGTATCCGGCGCGCTGGCCGGCGTTGACTCGTGGAAGACCGGCGTGGCTATGTGCTACCAGACGCTGGGAACGCTTACAGGCTGCGACGGCGGCGCTGCTGGGACCGACATCCCTGCGGATATCGCCGCAGCTAATGCAGGCGCGACTGTCAGTTATGTGGATCAGGCCACGACTAAGACCGGTGTGATCACCGTGACCACCACAGGTGTTGACGCGGCCGGCGCCAAAATGACGCTAATCCTCACGCCGAATCCGCCCGCGGCCGGGGCCGCGGGCGCCCTGGCTTGGACGGTTTCCGGCACCGGTTGCAGCAGCGTATCAGCTGGCCGTGGCATCAACTGCAGTTCCAGCTAAGCGCAACAGCTCGATACCTTGCCGTTCGCATGAGGAAGGCGCCGCTCTGCGGCGCCTTCTTTTTTATGTCGTAAACGGGAGACCGTCGCCCCGCTCCATGGGGTCCGCCCCCGGCCTTGCGGCCCGCAAAGCCACTTAGAAATGCTCCCTCTGAACCACTACCTTTACCCAGCCGGCTTGCCGCGCTGCTAACGTCGCCGACTTAGGGCCGCTACGAGCTAGGAGTGATTGATTTTATGTGACACAAATATCACCTATCATGGAATGATCTGTACCTGCATTGTGTAACGTGGCGACAAATTGGGTATCCTTAGCTAACACATAACGATTACGGACACTTGGTCTTACGGCAACGACTACAGTGCGCATCCCTCTTGGTGGCTTGGCGCGCAAACTGATCAAAGACAATCTGTTGACCGAGGCGGGCGCCGAGAAGGCGGCGGCCGACGCCGCCAGGAAGCGGATACCGTTCGTCACCCACCTGGTCGATGGCCACCTGGTCAAGGCGCGCGACATCGCCATGGCGTCGTCGCAGGAGTTCGGCGTCCCGCTGCTCAACCTGGACACCCTGGAGATCGACAGCGAGGTGGTCAAGCAGGTCGACGAAATATCCTACGCTGCCATCCATATTAAGCCGGATAACAGGGCGATAACGCATTGAAAATTTGATATTCTCGTTGTATTGAGTCATTGATGGCGGCGGCAATAGACACGATAATGGCCGATCTCAATTGATAGCTATATTAATTAGGTTATAAATACGCACAGGATGAGTGAACTGTCTCGGCTATTCTGGCGTATAACAGTCGACGGAATCACGACCTTCGCGTAGCAACCTCCGGCGATACGCCCCAAATCAGACGGATTTCGTGTTATGGCGACAGTAGGAACGAAACCCCCGCTCAGCGGCCTGGCCCGCAAACTGATCAAAGACAATCTGTTGACCGATGCAGGCGCCGAGAAGGCGGCGGCCGACGCCATCAGGAAGCGGATACCGTTCGTCACCCACCTGGTCGAAACCCACCTGGTCAAGGCGCGTGACATTGCCATGGCGTCGTCGCAGGAGTTCGGCGTCCCGCTGCTCAACCTGGACACCCTGGATATCGACAGCGAGGTGGTCAAGCAGGTCGACGAAAAGCTGGTGCGCGCCCACCACGCCCTGCCCATCTTCAAACGCGGCAACCGCCTGTTCGTCGCGGTTTCCGACCCGACCAATCTCACGGCGCTGGACGAGATCAAGTTCCACGTGGGCGCCAACACCGAGTCGGTGCTGGTGGAGGACGACAAGCTGACGCGCGTCATCGAGAGGGCGCTGGAAGCCTCCGACACCTCGCTCAGCGACTTTTCCGACACCGACCTGGATGATCTGGAGATATCCGCCGAGACGGATGACAAAGGGCCGGACGTCACCGCCGCCGACGCCGACGACACGCCGGTGGTGCGCTTCATCAACAAGGTGCTGGTGGATGCCATCAATAAGGGGGCGTCCGACGTCCATTTCGAACCCTACGAAAAGGTCTACCGGGTCCGTTTCCGCCAGGACGGCATCTTGGCGGAGGTGGCCAATCCGCCCATCGCCCTGGCCCTGAAAATCTCGGCGCGCCTGAAGGTGATGTCGCGCCTGGACATCTCGGAGCGGCGCGTGCCGCAGGACGGCCGCATCAAGATGGTCCTCTCCAAGAACCGCGCCATCGACTTTCGCGTCAGCACCTGCCCGA
>OFHG01000083.1_pt1 | contig 44055 bp, 37 predicted proteins | sample 1521931 | NCBI WGS metagenome assembly OFHG01 (sample SAMEA2468438, study PRJEB22500) | soil metagenome | biome: Glassland; feature: Farmland; material: Clay | place: Australia | collected 2013-01-31 | depth 0.55 m
CCGCATACCAGAATTAAGTCCCATCTCACCCCCGACTAGATCCAACATCAAATATCAAAGGAGTAACAGTCCTGCTGTCATCCGCAGTCAGGGACATTTGAATTTCGATATTGTTTGGAGCTCAGGGTTTCGTATTTCGGAATCATCATTGTTCCACCATCAAGTCCACGCTGAACTCCAGCGTCTGTTTTGAAAATTCTTCCGGCAGAGGGGGAAACGGATTCGACGAACGTATCGCCCGTATTGCCGCCTGTTTGAATCCGAAAGTGCCGCTTGAGTGCTCGGCATCGAGGTTTACGTCCCCTACCCAGCCTGATCTGTTGACTGAAAATACCACCCTGGCCTTCGCATCGGGAGCATCCGGAGGCGGCCGCCAGTGTTGACTTATTTGACCCCGGACGAGAGCGAGGTAATAACCGAACTTAAAGTCCTGCTGCGTCGTTGGCATTCCAACGCTCTCGCCCTTCGCCCCGGGTACCGTTGTTCCTGCAGGCGTCCCACCCGCTGATGCCGCAGGCTGCTCCTGGAGGGGCTCCTCAGGCCTCGCCGACTTACTCAGCGCCGGCTTCTGCGGCAGTCTTGCCAGCTCAGGCATGGCGCTCTTTTTTGTCTCCGCCTTGAATGCTTTCGGCGCGGCTTTTTTCTCTTTTGGCGCGGCCTTTGCCTTCTGTTTCGGGGGCGCGGGCTGATTCGCCTCCGGCGGCGCTTGAGGAAACTTCGCGGGTTCCGACGGCAGTCCCACAAGCTTTACTTGGTAGATCGGCGGGACGTATTTCGGAGTAGCGTGCAGGTAAAAAAAGACAGCGGCAAAAATAATTATGTGAAGAAAAAAAGAAAAGACGGCTGCTGTCGTAAGTTCCCCGCCGGACTGCCCGATCCTCTTTCCGGAGGACAGTTTCATTTGCCGGACACATCCTCTGCTGCTGGCTCAGTCACCATGCCGAGCCGGTCGATCCCGACTCCTTTCACGACGTCCATGACCTGTACCACCGCGCCGTAGGGCGCATCGCGGTCGGCCCGGAGATAGACATTGATCTGCGGCTTCGACTTTCGAATGGCGGAGAGGACCCCTTTGAGCCTTGAGATGTCCACGCGCTCCTTTTCCACAAAGAGTTCCCGGCTGCGGGTCACGGTAAGCACGATCCGGTCTTCGGGTTTTACGGTATTGGCCTCGGACTTGGGCAGGTTCACATCGAGACCGCGGCTCATCATGGGCGAGACGATCATGTAGAAGAAGAGCACAGTCAGCAGCACGTCGATGAGCGGCACGAGGTTGAGCTCGCGGATTATGTGCCTCTCTCTTCGCTCAAAGCTCATGACTTCCTCCTCAGCAGGTTCCGTTCGAGATAGCTCAAAAACTCCATGGAGAACGAATCGCACCGGATCGCGATGTCGCGGATCTTGTCGGCGAAATAATTGTAGGCGATGACCGCCGGGATCGCGACGAAAAGCCCGGAGACGGTGCAGATAAGCGCTGCGGCGAGTCCCGGCGCCAGCGCGCCGATGTCGCCGGCGCCCTTGAGCCCGATGCCGTAAAAAGCGTCCATGATGCCCCAGACAGTGCCGAACAGGCCCAACAGCGGCCCCACCGTGCCCGTCGTGCCGAGAAAGGCCAGGTAGCGCTCCATGTACACGATCTCATCCTGTGTCGTGATCTTGAGCGAACGCTCGATCTCCTGGGAGACGAGCGGCCGCTCTTCATCGGTCACGTGACCATCAGGAAGGCTTTTTATGATCGAATCGGCCTCCCGGAGGCCTTCGATGAAGAGCGTGGCAAGGGGGCTGAATTTCTTCGACTCCGCATGCCTGGTGAGGTCGTCGGTATTTTTGCTCTTCCGGTATGCCGCGAGAAAGGCGTGAGATTCCTTCTCGGCCCTTCTCAAAAATTGATACTTGAGCAGGATCGTGGCCCAGGATACGACCGAAAACCCCATCAGGATAATCACGATCCCCCTGCCGACCCATCCGATCTCGCCGAAGAGACCGAGTGCTCCCGTACCCAGACTGGGCACCGCAACCATTGCGAACATGTAATACCTCCATCAATAATTAATTGTAAATTTCAAATTTCCAATCTTCAATTTCCGATGCGACATTTTTCTATAGAATGCCGATGACCGCCCCCATTTCGCTCACGTCATACCCGCCCATGGCGACGATCCGCTCGCGGAACTCCTTGTCTTCCCGGATGATCCCGAGCAGCGCCCGCATCATCGGAGTATCGTAGAACTTCTGCGGGACCGCAAGATCATACCGTTCTTGCGCGACGGGAATAAAATCGAGGTTGAGCGCCCGGGCGGCGGACAGCACCGCGAGCCCGGTGTCGGCGGCGCCCGAGAGCACCGCCGCCGCCACGCCCATGTGCGTATATTCCTCGTGATAATACCCGTTTACACGCGCCGGGTCAATCTGCAATTTTTTAAGATACAGGTCCGTGAGCAGCCGGGTGCCGGCGCCGGCCTGACGGTTAACGAAAACAACGCCGGGCTTCGCCAGGTCTTCAAACCCCCTGATGCCCTTGGGATTACCCTTGGGAACAATGAACCCCTGCGTCCGATACACGAGGTTCACAAGCACCACGCGCATCTCGGGGAGCAGCTTCTTAATGTAGCCGACATTATACTCGCCGGTCGCTTCGTCGAGCAGATGGGTCCCCGCAAGGTGCGCCTCCCCCCGTTTCAATGCAAGGAGCCCGCCCAGACTTCCCACATGGGCCGAGGAGAGCGAAAACTCGGGATGTTTCTTCTTGAGAAAATTGGCGAGCACATCAAGGGCGTTGTCATGAGAGCCGATGCAGACGATGGTGTTCTCGATCTCGCGCGCATTCCGCAGGAGCTCGACCGTTACGTCATGACCCGCAGCGATCCCCTCGCTTGCCGCGGGAACGCGGATGATGCCGTCGGCGCGTACGAGCGACATGAGCGCCCCCGCGCCCCTGGTCACGGGCGTTGCGATCAGGCTCCCGGATACGCTCCCAAGCTTGACCCGGATGAACTCTTCCTGTCCGAGCGCCGACGCCACCTGCCTGCTGAGCCTGGCCGTAAGCGTGTCAGGACCGGGAGCTTTAAGCCCCAGCACCGCATGGATCAGCGGTTTGACGAAGAGATTGAAGGTGAGGGCCGCGGAAACAGGATATCCGGGGATGCCGATGACCGGTTTGCTTTTGACTATGCCGAGGATCACGGGCTTGCCGGGCTTGATGGAGACTCCGTGGACAACGACCTCGCCCAATTCTGCGATCACATCCGCGGTAAAATCCTCCCTTCCCGCCGACGACCCCGCATTGAGCACGACGATGTCCGATCCCGCGAGCGCTTCGATGATCGTATTTTTGAGCAGGACCGCCTCATCGCGGACAATATGCTTCCGGATTGCATGCGCCCCGTTTTCCGTTGCCATGGCGGCAAGCATCGTGGAGTTGAAGTCGATAATGTCGCCTTTCCTGAGTTTGCTGCCCGGCTCCACGAGCTCGGTGCCCGTGGGTATGATCGAGACAACGGGCCTGCGCCGCACCGAGACCTCCGTATGACCGCCCGCGATCATGGCCGCCATGTCCACGGGGCGGACCAGATGGTTCTCGGAAATGATGAGCTCCGTTGCAACGATGTCCTCGCCCACCAGGCGCACGTGCTGCCACGGGGTCGCGGGTTTGAGGAGCTCGATCTCGGACTCGGAAATTTTTTCCACGTCCTCGATCATGATCACGGCATTGAAGCCGTCGGGCAGGGGGTCGCCGGTGTCGATCGCAACGGCCTGTGCAGGGACCTTAAGACGCAGGGGTCTCGTTTCGGCTGCGCCGAAGGTATCGATGAACCGCACGGCATAACCGTCCATGGCAGCCGAGTGGTAGAACGGCGACGATATCTTCGCAATCACCGCTTCGGAGGTGACCCGGCCCAGGGTATCGCCGACCAGGACGCGCTCACCGCCGAGGGGCGCGCCGATGTTCCTGGCCTTCAGCGCGTCGCCGTATTTCCGGATTGCATCAGCAAGAGGCTGGTTGTCGAGATATTTTTTTTGTTTATACATGTAAATTTTAATATTTCACAACGAAGACACGGAGGAGGAAAATTCCAAACACAAAAGCCTGATCTCTAAACAATATTCAAATTCAAATGCTTACAATTTTGCATTTCGATATAGTTTAGGATTTCGAGATTCTCATTTAGGATTTCAATATTCTCCGTATCCTCCCGCTAAATCCCGTCACAGTTTTAATCCCGCAACCTGCAATGGTTAAAACAATCTCACTTCCACTTCTTCCCCCGCCTCGATCCCGATCTTGTTTACCGGAACGACGACGGTGCCCGCGGCTTTGACCAGGGTGCTGATGAGTCCCGATGCGCCGAACACGGGCCGGGCCCAGAGCCCGTCGTCTTTCTTTTCGAGCATCACGCGCACGTGGTCTTCGCGGCCCGGGCCGGACGAAATACTTCTCGCCAGCCGCGCCTTGACCGTCCGATAAGCGGACATCCCTTCGAGCGCGGGATGAGGCGTTTCACCGGTCAGACGGGCGAGAACGGGTTTTACGAATAAATCAAAGCAAATACTGACCGCGGCCGGATGGCCCGGCAGGCCGAATATCGGCACCTGTCCGTGCGGCGAACCGGCAAGACCGGCGATAAGCGGCTTGCCCGGCTTGATTGAAACGCCGTGCACCAGCACGCCGGGCCGGCCCGCGTCATGAATCACCTTTGCGGTCAGGTCTGCGGTCCCGACCGAGCTGCCGCCGGTCATGAGAACGAGAGCGCTGTCGTTGATCGCGGCTTCCAGTGTCACGCGCAGACGGTCATACTCATCAGGGACAATGCCCTTTTTCACGGGGATGCCGCCTGACTGAAAGATCAGACCCTCCAGGTTATAGGAATTGCTGTCCCGTATCCGGCCGGGTGCGGGTACGCTGTCTGCGGGTACGATCTCGTTCCCCGTGGATATGATGGCGACCTTCGGCCTTTCAAAAACTTTTATGGAGGTGATGCCGACGCCGGCAAGCGCGGCCATGTCCTGCGGCCGTATCCGGTGTCCTTGAGGCAGAATGGACTCGCCCTTTTTTATATCATCGCCGGCCTGGATAACATTCTCGAGCGGAGCGACCGGTTTTACCGTTTCAATGGTCGTCGCATCAACGGACTGGGTATGTTCAAACATGACCACAGCGTCCGCTCCCGACGGCAATGCTCCGCCGGTCGCGATCTTCATGGCCTCTCCTTTTGTAATACGGCGCTCCGGCATGGTCCCCATCGGGATATCGCCCGCTACTCTGAGCAGGGCAGGGAGCGACTCGGTAGCGCCGAACGTGTCTGCGCTCCTCACCGCATAGCCGTCCATCGTGGAGCGGCTGAATTCGGGGAGGTCTTCCGGTGAGAGTATTTCCCCGGCAATGATCCTGCCGAGCGATTGGCTTATATGCATTGCTTCGGGAGCAGGAGGCAGGACCGTGAGATGCTCTTCAATCGTTTTGAGCGCGTCTTCCCGCGTGACCACTCCGGCGCGTCCGAGCATGTCTTTAACGGTCATGAACACCCCAAAAGGAAATTTTCAAACCGCAAGTGCCAAATTCCAAATAAACTCCAAATTCCAATATCTAATATATAAACGATTTGGTTATCGGCTTTTTGAATTTGAATATTATTTGAGATTTGTGATTTGAGCTTGCTGCTTGTCACTTTCCTGCCTTCTTGGCCTTGAGTTTGCGCACATAGGAAGCGGCGCGCATGCCCGCGACGGCGCCTTCGCCCGCTGCGGCCACGATCTGCATGCCGCCGCAGGTGCAGTCCCCGGCGGCAAACACGCCTTCGAGGTTCATCCGCTGGTGTTTGTCCACGATCAGGCAGCCGCGGTCGTCGGTCCGCCCCCCCGCCCTCAGGATGAGCTGAGAGATGGGCGTGGAACCCAGTGCGATGAAAACGCCTTCGAGGGGAAGCACTTTCTCGTTGCCGTCATGGGTGATCTTAAGACCCGTCACCAATTCATCGCCGACGACTGCATGGATCTTCGCCACCGGATGAATCTCCACGTTCGGCTTGGACTTGAGCCGGTTCAAGACAGTCGCCACGACGTCAAGGTCCTTGTGCGGGACCATGGTCACCTTCTCGGCCAGGTCGGCGAGATGGAGCGCTTCCTCGGCGGCCTCGTCGTCCGATCCCACCACGGCGACCTTCCTTCCTTTGAAGAAGTTGCCGTCGCAGGTCGCGCAGTAGGACACCCCTTTGCCGAGGAACTCCCTGGCGCCGGGGACCTCGAGCTTCTTTCTGGCGACGCCGATCGCGATGATCACGACATGCGCTTCGTAGACCTCGTCACGCGTACGCACGCGCTTGACCTCTCCTTCCAGCTCCATCGCCACCACTTCCACGGGATAGACGATCGTCGCCCCGAACTTCTCGGCCTGTCTGGCCATGATCTGCGTCAGGTCCATGCCGCTGATCGTTTCGTAGCCCGGGTAGTTCTCGATATGGGCGATCTTGGCGGTATAGCCTCCGACAAAATCTTTTTCGAGCACGATGCTCTTCTGGCCGGCCCTCCCGAGATAGAGCGCCGCCGTGAGCCCGGCGGGCCCCGACCCGATAATTATTGCGTCGTAAAATTGCGCCATGCCTGCCTCCTCCTTGCCGTCGGAAAATGCCTCTCTAATCTTTACTTAAGATGAATTCTGGAATGAGCGCATCCCCCGCGGAATGCCCATGCGAATCTTCATTTGTTGCAGGGAGATTCAATAATGCATTTTATCCGAGAGCCCTTAACAAGTCAACACCGGAAAACAGTCACGCGTCGGAATATTGCATCTTGCCTCCTGCATCGTGTATTATATAAGGGTCATCGTGGAGGGGAGACATGACTCGGGAGAAGATAGTTGAAGTGATACGGAACTCATCGACCGGCAACCGGCTTACCTGTGAACAGGCGCATGCACTGGCTAAAGAATTGAAAGTGACGCTTCAGGAGATCGGCGCGCTGTGCGACGAACTGAAAATAAAAATATCGGCGTGCCAGTTGGGCTGTTTTTAATGGCGGGGCGCGCCGCCTGGTTCCTGTTCGGATGGGGCGCCGGGCATGGTGCAGGTTTCGGTGAAGCAGTCGACTTTGTTTTTGCCGGAGGCTTTGGCGCGATAGAGGGCGAGGTCCGCCTCATTTATCAGTTCAGGGCTCGCTTTGCCGCTGCCGTAGACCATTGAAGAGACGCCGAGGCTCACCGTCACCTTCTCAAAAGGATGAGCGACCTTCACGGAGAACGGATATTCTTCCACCGCCTTCCGTACGCGCTCGGCGACTACCAGCGCCTCGTGCAGATCGGTCTCCGCGAGTAAAACCGAAAATTCCTCACCGCCGTAGCGAAAGCACGTGTCCGTGCTGGTCGTCCGGCACGCCGCTTTCAGCAGCGGGCCAATCTGCGCTATCAATCTGCTCCCTTCAAGATGGCCGTAGCGGTCATTGATGCGCTTGAAGTCGTCGATGTCGATCATGACAAAAGAAAACTCCCTGCCGGTGCGCATCTGCCTGCGGATTTCTTCTTCGAGCTTCTCCAGAAGCACGCGATAGTTGAGCAACCCCGTCAACTCGTCTACCCGGGAAAGCTCGAGCGTTTTTTTAAAGAGCTCCGCCTTTTCAAGACCGGCGGAAATAAGATGGGAAAGCGTCCGGAGCAGGTCAAAATCCTCCACCCGAAAGGCCGATGTCCGGCTGAACCCCATGACACCGACAATCCGGTTCTCATTCTTGAGCGGGATACCGATGTAACTGCCGGGTTTTTTCGCCTCCTCCGGCCGATGGATGAAGCTTTCGTAGAGCCTCGTGTCGTGGATAAAGAGCGGCTCGCCGGTCCCGGCGATCTCGCCGGGCGCTCCGTTTTCAAAATAGATCGTGCCGGTCCCCGCCTCCGGCGTGGGCGCTTGATGATAGTACAACGGGTCCAGGCCGCTCATGTCCTTTTTGACAAGATAGACCGAGGCATCATCGAAATTGATCGCCTTTTCTATGGAGATTACGATTTTTTTGATGAGGTCCGCAGGCTCAAGCTCGGAAGCGACGGTCCGGCCGACCTCGTAGAACAGGTGGGTCTCGGTAAGCTTTCGGTAGAAAAGGGTCTTAAAGTCGCGCTCCGAACCGGACTCTCCGGCCCCTTTTCCTTTAGCAGTTTTTTGTTTAGGCATCATCCAACCTGTTTGTTGCGGGGATGGTCTGTCCTAAGACGCCACTATACCACACCCTCTGTTTTTTTCAACCATAAAATAATTGTCGGCCGTAACTATCCAGGTCTGCCGCGGAGCGCAGGCTCGGAAAGCGCGCCCGGAAACCAGGAAAGAACGCCGCCAGAGCCGGGACAACGCGTATGGAGCAGAAGCGGTGTGAGAACCATACGCGTATAATAAATTGATACAAAGTCAATCGGCGCAGCCTGAAACCCGTCGAAGCGGCCGGCCGAGTAGTTACTATTTGCCCGCTGTCATTATTGCGCGCCGACCGCCTGCGCCGCCGTCCTGAAGATCAGCCGCCGGTCGTCCCGGTCAACCACCACCCGGGACCCTTCCTTGATCTCTCCGGAGAGGATCCTTGATGCAAGGGGGTTCAGCACGTCGCGTTGGATCACCCGTTTAAGGGGCCGTGCGCCATAGACCAGGTCGAAACCTTCCTCGGCCATGAGTTCCTTGGCTCCGTCAGTGAGCTCGATCTCGATCTTCTTATCGGCAAGCCGCTTCTGCACGAGACCGACCTGGATAGCGACGATCTGTTTGAGTACGTCGGAATCGAGCGGATGGAAGATCACCGTTTCGTCGACGCGGTTCAGGAACTCGGGCTTGAAGTGCGCCCGCATGGCCTCCGTCACCCGGCGGCGCATCTCCGGCTCGTCGTTTTGCAGGTCCTGGATGTACTGGCTCCCGATGTTCGACGTCATGATGATGACGGTGTTTTTGAAATCAACGGTGCGGCCCTGACCGTCGGTCAGCCTTCCGTCGTCGAGGAGCTGCAGCAGCACGTTGAAGACCTCGGGGTGCGCCTTTTCGATCTCGTCGAAGAGGACCACCGAGTAGGGCCTGCGACGGACAGCTTCGGTAAGTTGTCCTCCCTCCTCGTAGCCGACATAGCCCGGAGGCGCGCCGATCAGGCGCGAGACGGTATGGCGCTCCTGGTATTCGGACATGTCGATGCGGACCATGGCCTGCTCGTCGTCGAACAGGAATTCGGCCAGCGCCCGCGCGAGCTCGGTCTTGCCCACGCCCGTGGGCCCCATGAAGATGAAGCTCCCGATGGGCCGATTCGGGTCCTGGATGCCGGCCCGCGCCCTGCGCACGGCGTCGGACACAGCGGTAATGGCCTCGTCCTGGCCCACCACGCGCAGACGAAGCCGGTCCTCCATATGCAGAAGCTTCTGCATCTCGCCTTCCAGCATTTTGCTCACCGGGATGCCGGTCCACTTGGACACGATCTCGGCTATGTCCTCTTCGTCCACCTCTTCCTTGAGGATTTTTGTCGCGGACTGCACAATGCCGAGCTTCTCCGACTCGGAGTCAAGCTGCTTCTGGAGTTCAAGAAGCTTGCCGTACCGGAGTTCCGCCGCCCGTCCGAGGTTGCCTTCACGCTCCGCCTTCTCGGCCTCGATCTTGGCCTGTTCGATCTGTTCTTTAACGGCCCTGATCTTCCGGATGCCCTCTTTCTCGGACTGCCACTGGGCCCTGAGGCCGCTCCTTTTTTCAGCAAGCCCGGCGATCTCCTTGTCTATTTTCACGAGCCGTTCGCGTGACGCGGCGTCCTGCTCTTTTTTCACGGCCTCACGCTCGATCTCGAGCTGCCTGATCCTGCGCTCCACCTCGTCGAGCTCCGTCGGCATGCTGTCAATCTCCATGCGGAGCCGCGAGGCCGCTTCATCGATCAGGTCGATCGCCTTGTCCGGCAAAAACCGGTCGGCGATGTACCGGTGGGAGAGGAGCGCCGCGCTCACGAGCGCCGAGTCCTTGATCTTGACGCCGTGATGGATCTCGTAGCGTTCCTTCAGCCCGCGCAGAATCGATACGGTGTCTTCCACCGACGGCTCGCGCACCAGGACGGGCTGGAAACGCCGCTCCAGCGCGGGGTCCTTCTCGATGTGCTTCCGGTACTCGTTCAGCGTGGTCGCGCCGACGCACCGCAGTTCACCCCGCGCGAGCGCCGGTTTGAGCATGTTCGACGCGTCCATCGCCCCCTCGGCCGCGCCCGCGCCGACAACGGTATGGAGCTCGTCGATGAACAGGACCACCTCCCCGCTCGCCTCGGTAACTTCCTTGATCACGGCCTTGAGCCGGTCCTCGAACTCTCCGCGGTACTTGGCGCCGGCGATGAGCGCACCCATGTCGAGGGCCACCACGCGCTTGTTCTTCAGGCCTTCGGGCACGTCGCCGGAAACGATCCGCTGCGCCAGGCCCTCGGCAATGGCGGTCTTGCCCACGCCGGGCTCGCCGATCAGCACCGGGTTGTTCTTCGTCCGCCGCGACAGCACCTGGACCACGCGCCGGATCTCCTCGTCCCTGCCGATAACGGGATCGAGCTTGCCGCTCCGCGCCAGGTCGGTCAGGTCCCGTCCGTAGCGCTTCAGGGCCTGGTACTTTTCTTCCGGGTTCTGGTCCGTCACGCGCTGGCTGCCCCGGATGTCGACGAGCGCCGCGAATATTTTGTCTTTCGTAACGCCGTGGCGGACGAGAAGGTCATGCGCCGCGCCGTCTCCGTCCGCGGCGGCTATCAGGAGGTGCTCGGTGCTGACGTACTCGTCTTTGAGCCGGCCGGCCTCCTGCTCGGCCCGGTCGAGAAGTTTCCCGAGGCGCGGTGAAAGATAGGTCTGCACCAGCCCCTCGACCTTGGGCAGCTTTCCCAATGCCTCTTCGAGGTCGTCCTTGATCCTGCCGGCGTCTGCGCCGAGTTTCTTGAGAAGCGGCAGAACAACGCCGTCCGTTTGTTCCACGAGCGCAAGCAGGAGATGCTCCACTTCGATATGCTGGTGGTGCCGCTTACCAGCCGAATCCTGCGCCGCCTGCAGGGCCTCGGTCGCCTTTAAGGTAAGTTTGTCAAGTCTTGCCATACGAAAACCTCCATCCAAATGATTCACGATTCATGATGCATGATAGTGTTTTCATCCTGCATCCTGTATCATGCGTTATTCTTTTCTACTTACCGCTATCCTTATCACCGTCACCAATGCGCCCCTCGTCTCCTCCCGCCGGCGGATCTCTCGGGCGAGCTCTTCGCGCAGCTGCCCGATCGTCTCTTCCATCTCCCGGTGCATCTGCTCCATCTGTTCGCGCATAGAGAGGATCACCTCCACCCCGGCGAGGTTGACGCCGAGTTCACGCGTGAGCCTCAGGACCATCTCGAGCTTCTCCACGTCCTCCTCGGAATAGAGGCGGGTATTTCCACCGCTTCTCCTGGGTTTGATAAACCCTTCCCGCTCGTACAATCTGAGCGTCTGCGGGTGGATCCCGAGCATTTCCGAAACCACGCTTATCATAAACAGCCTGTGTTCACGCGCTGCCATATCCACCTCTCTGGGATCACGATAGAGGAAGGATGACCGCTCACTTCGTTCGCTTGGACGAAGGACGAAAAATCCTACCTCTCTCGTCCCTCATCCGTCGTCCCTCGCCCTTTATCTTTTTCTAAACCCCCGAAACGTCGTCTCCCGCCGCGGGTCCGAAGGATGGAGCCGGTCGAGTTCTCTGAGCAGTTCCTTTTCGCGGTCGCCGAGCCCGGTGGGCGTGACCACTTTAAGCGTCACGTAATGATCGCCCACTCCTCCTCCGCCCAGGTGCGGAACGCCCTTGCCTTTCAGCTTGAGCTGCTGCCCGGTTTGAATGCCCGGGGGAACGGTCATCGAAACCATCCCGTCCACCGTCGGGATCTCGATCTTATCTCCCAGCGCCGCCTCTTTCACGGTGACCTTCGCTTCGGAATACAGGTTGTCGCCCTTGCGCTCGAAGTATGGATGGGGCCTCACCTTCGTTATGATATAGACGTCTCCCGGAGGTCCTCCCTGTTCGCCCGGTCCGCCCATGCCCGCCACCCGTATCTTTGAGCCGTTGTCCACGCCCGGCGGGATTTTCACATTGATGCGCTCCGATTTGGGAACAACGCCCCTCCCCGCGCACGTCCTGCACGGGTTCGGGTTGATCGTCCCCTCGCCGCGGCACGTGGGGCAGGGCTGGGCGATCTGCATGAACCCCCTGCCCTGGGAAATGCGGCCCGATCCCCCGCAAGTGGGACAGGTCCGGCGCGAGGTACCGGGCTGGGCGCCCGAGCCGCCGCAGATTGTACAGGTCACCTCGCGCCGCAGATCGACCTGCATGGTTTTGCCGTATATGGCGTCCTCGAGGTCGACTTCAACGGCGTAGGTTGTGTCCTCTCCCTTGAGCGGTCCGCGCGGCCTGACCCTCTGACCGAACAGATCGCCGAAGATGTCCCCGAAGCCCTCGAAATTCCCGCCGCCAGAGTATTCAGTTCCGGGCCTGAAACCTCCGAATCCGGGCCCCGGTCCTGCTTCAGGACCGTACCCCCCGCCGAAGGCTGCGTGGCCGAACTGATCGTACTGCTGCCTTTTTTTGGCGTCGGAGAGTACCTCGTAGGCTTCGTTCATTTCCTTGAATTTATGCTCAGCGGTCTTGTTTCCAGGATTTACATCAGGATGATACTTCCTCGCAAGCTTCCTGAAAGCTTTCTTGATATCCGCCTCGGAAGCATCCTTATTGACCCCGAGAACTTCGTAATAATCTCTTTTCGTATCAGTAGCCATGCTCTCCCCTGAATTTAACAATAAATGTATTATAAAATATGAGCGCGTTATTGTCAAGTTTACACGCAAAAAAAACGCCTGACGCAATAATTCAGGCTTTCTGCTTATTATTTTATAAATTGGACAATTATTTCATGCTCATATCCCACTCATATCAAAAATATGGCACATTTAGGATTTTCTATCCCACTCATCAATAATCATTTTTAACTTATAAATGTGTGTGCGTATTCCCCGACTTCTATACTTACAAAGCAATCATTCTTATAAACCCATGCTTCGGAATGATCTGACTGCAGGTTCTGTATGATTTTTTTAAGGTCATCGAGGTCACCCTTGCCCAGTCTGTTTTTAAGCGTCTTCAGCAAGTCAAACGCGAAGACGCGCGACAGGGGGTCGCCCTCCCCGGAAAGCGCGCGCCTGATGAGATCCTTAAAAGGCATTACGAGGTCCGGGCTGATCTCGGCGATCTTTCCGAGGGCATAGAGGACCCCGGGCCTGAAGACCTTTTCTTCGACATCGTAGACCCCGGCAATGAGCGGGATGATGTCGCTGAACCTCTCGGGATCAGCGCTCACGATCTCTCCCAGTATCTCGGGCGCGGCCCAGCCGATACCGCCAGACTCGTCGGTTAGAGACCAGAGAAGCTTCCGGCAGGTTTCGCGCAAAAACTCGTAGTCGGTCTTGACCAGCTCTTCCGCCGCAAGCCCGATAGCCTTGATCGCCCGCCAACCGACAAGCGTGTCCTTGTCATAGGCCATGCGCACGAGAAGGCTCAGGACCTTGCGGTTTTCTTTTGTCTGAGAAACAACGGCGCCAAGATCGTTCGATTCAAGGGCGAGGTGAATTTTTTTTTTCAAAGCATGAGGCATGTTAAGCCAGTATACGTCGATTGAAGACCTTATGGATAGGATGTAGTACTCCAAAAAAATCGACCTTCATCCCGCCCAAAAAAGAATGCGCCCCTTAAGGGCGCATTCGATTAAGTGCTGTGGACGTCGCAAAACCGGTCTGTCTACTGTGATATATCCAGTGTAGTTAAAAGTGCCCCTGCAGTCGCCGTCAACGTGCCTGTGACCGGATTGAGGCCTTGTCCGCTGTTACCTACAAGAGGCGGAGAGATCGCCCCCGTTAATCCCGTTTTATCGGTAAAAGAACAAACCAGAGTGAGCGCATTACAAACCGAAGAAGCAGACTGGGGCAGCACTGTCAGTCTGAATAGGGCGCCGGGGACCCCAGTCCCTCCATCCCCGTAGACAAAATAGCCTGATGCCCTCGGTACCGCTTGCCAAGTTATTGTTATGCTGCTGCCTGTGGTTGTGGTAGTTGCCGATACGGTGTTAGATATTGTAGTTTCACCTGGCGGCGTTGCAGCATCGGTAGCAGTGACGCCGGATGTAAATGTACCGGCTGTGACGGTGCCTCCGCTCGCCAGCGCAGTTGCGGCCGTTGCAACTGGGATGTCGAGCGGACCAAACGAAAACGTAGGTGCGCTGATAGTGAAATCCTTGAACCCGAAATCGCCTGTTTCAACGCTGGCCGAGGTGGCCCCAGGGACACCATTGAACGTAATATTATCGCCAGACGTAAACGAAGCTTGAATATTCACATTTACTCCTTGAAGCGGAGTACCGTCCGCGTCAGCGACCGCTACGCGATAATTTTGGATTGTCGCACCGGGCATGCTTATCGTATCTGGTTTACCTACCGTTTTTATGGTGAGCGCTGCTCCGGGCGGGGGCGTACCTGCTTTTCCACACCCCGTGAGCAGGATGACGGAGATTGCGATAAAAACCAGTACGGACATTCGCGAAAGCTTCTTTATTTTAAAGATCATGTCCATCAAAGGATGACCTCCTTCTGTGAAACTCTATTAGTCCGTATAAATCCGAAAATGCCGCATCAAGGTTTAAAATAGTATAATTTGCTGTTTTTGCTGCAACCTGAATGCCAACTACTTCTCTTCTGCAATCACTTGTTTTATCAAGTCATTAGGCCGGTTACTACAAATCCAAAAGCTGCACGCAAGGCACTTTAAGTTTCTAACTATGTAGCGGACTTCCTCCCGCTGCAACGTAAATCCACATACCGTATTTTACTGTTTGGTTCAGAAGTCATGGAGCGGTCATTTCTTGATGTTTTACACGCCATTACCGGGAGGCAGCTACAATGTCTCCTGCCTGACAACCCTCGGCGTTATGAAGATAAGGAGCTCTGTCTTATTGTCCCTTGACGTCTTCTCCCTGAACAACCACCCGATGATCGGCAGGTCGCCGAAAAATGGCACCTTCGCAATGGTGTAGCCGCGGTCGATGATCAGAATGCCGCCGATAACGGCTGTCTCGCCATCCGAAAGGAGAATTTCCGTCGTCGCTTCGTTATTGCGTATTGAAGGCTGACCGTTAACCACGAGCGAGGTGTCCGGTGCGTTCTTTGTTGCTTTGATCTTCATGAATATTTTGTTGTCCGGCGTAACATGTGGCGTCACCGTCAATTCGAGGTTCGCCTGGATAAATTGCACTTGTGTGCCCGCTGACGAGGTCGAAGTGTACGGGATTGATTGGCCCTGCTGAATCTTTGCCTCCTTGTTGTCAAGAGCGCTGATGCGCGGTGTCGAAATCACCTTGCCTTCACCCGTGGACTCCATGGCCGAAAGCGCGAGGTCGATGTTGAGCGCCTTGGATAACGAACCGAAGTTGAACCCTATGGATCCGCCGGAGCCTTGGCCCACCGCCGCGGGAAGATTCACCAGGTAGTTGCCGGCGCCGAATTGCGTCGTGTCCTGGGTGGGGCCACCGGTGGCCGTGATGGTGTTCGGGAAGTTCCATCCGGTCCCATTGCCGAACGCCGCACTCGACTTGTACGTTCCGCCCCACTGCACGCCGATGTCCCGGGCGAAGGTTGTTGAAGCTTCCACAATCCTGGCCTCGATCATGACCTGCGGAATCGCCTTGTCCAGCAGCTTGATAAGGGCGAGGATATCGTTCACATTCCGCGCTATGTCGGTGATGATGAGGGTGTTGGTCCTGTCGTCGACCACGATCTCTCCCCGGGCGGACAGGGACTTCTTCAGGGTCGGCGATATGGTGGCGGCGGTACTGTAATTGATCGCGACCATGCGCGTAACGAGGTCCTCGGCCTTCTTTTTGGCTTCCTTGGCCCTGGATTCCTCCTCCGCCTGTTTCGTAAGAGCGGCCACCGACGCGACCCTGAGGATGTTGTCTTCAAGGACAGACCCGAGCCCATTCATCTTGAGAATGATGTCCATGGCCTGGTCCCAGGGGACGTTGACCATGCGAACGGTCACCCTGCCTTTTACGTCGGGGGCGATGATGATGTTCAGGTTCGCCACATCGGCAAAAAGCCGCAGCACATTGATCAAATCGGCGTCCTGGAGGTCCAGGGATATTCGCCTTCCTGAATACTTGCCCCCGCCGATGAGTGCCGACTCCGGCGGTCCCGCGGCCTGTTTCCCGGCTCCCGCCTTCGCGGCCCTGGCCGGTGCTGCCGGTGCCTTTTCCATTTCTTGCGCGGCGGTCTTCTCCTCAGGTGCCGCTTTTTCCTGGGGCGTTTTTTCCATCGACGCAGCCGCCGGGGCAGCGGCCAGGGCTATGATAAGTTTATTGCCCTCGGGCTCGGCTGTGTAGGTCATGGGCTTCGTAAGGTCCAGCACAACGCGAACGATCTGGGCCGTAAACTGTCCTACACGCACTTTGTCAAGGCCGCCCTTCCGCACCGGGATGACTTTAGGCCTGACTTTGCTTCGGGTCCCGGGAATGTCGACAACCAGTCTCTTGCCCTCAAGCATGAAAGTATTGGGAACCATGGTCCCGTTGGCCGTGACGACCACTTTGACCCCTGCTGTACCGGCGGTCGCGCTCACCGCGGTCACCACCGACGCGGTCCCCTTCGCGGGTTTTTCAGCCTTGGCTTGCTCCGCTTCTCCTGCCGGCGCCGTTGTCGGCGTAACGGCGGATTCGATCGCCTCCTCAGGCGCTGGCTTTGCTTGTTCCGCGGATTTGGCGATCTCTATCACGAGTTTGCCGTTTTCCTGGTAGAGTTTGGTGTCCACCTCCTGGCTGAGGCCGATCTCCAGCCGGGCTACGTTGTCCAATTGGCTCGGCACAATATCAAGGACCGCCCCTTTGGCCACCGGTATCTTTTCCTGGAATTTTCTGACGTCTGCATCCGTGATGTCGACAACCAGCCGGAGCGGCTCGGTGAGCTGGAAGGAGGTATATTGCAGGATAGGCTTCGCGCCTTCGATCACGATCTCCGTTTTTCCGTCCGTCTCTCGGGGCTCGATGGCGGTTATCGGGACCAACTCGCCGGGCACTGTGACTGACGGCGACTTGGCAGCGCAGCCATGGAACATTCCTGCGGTTAGAAAGATGAGGACCATCAACCGGAGTATGACGCCTGGTTGAAAGTGTTTCATGGTTGCTCCTCCTGTTTTTTCCGGAGTTGGACTTGGATCTCCTTGCGTTCGGTTTCGCCCATCGCGTTCTTGAATTTTTCCTCTATAACGATCATGTTCTGCGTAATTTTTTTTACGACACCCCGGTTCGGGCCGAGAATAGTGCCGACACGGATAAAATACCCTTTTCCATCAGGACCTTCAAGCATGGCATTGTACCCGAAACCGCCCCACATAATGGCGCTTAGTTTGAACTCGCTTATGTTATATCTTTCCAGGGGCGGCCGGTCGCTGAGACTCGCCTTTTTCTCCTGCTTCGAGACAATAGGGGCAAAGGGGTCCCGCCTGCCTTCCGAGCGGTAGACAAATACTGCGGCAGGCGGTTCTTCTATTTTGGAAAGGGCGGTACCGGTAGGTTTGGAAAGAGCAGTACCGATAGGCTGGGAGACAATAGGCTGTCTTTGCATTGAGGCCGCCGGGGGGGGCGCCGGCGCCTTCTGCGAGTTAGAACAGCTCGATAGCATTACCGCCACGAGAAGCGTCAACGCGGAGAGGCCCAGGGTGCTATTTCGATTTTTTTGCCGCTGGTATTGCATCAGGTTTTTTCTCCGCAGCCGCAAAGGTCATGGCCGTGCAACTGATCTTGATGTCGATGTCTCCAGACTTGTTCATGCTCGCCCCGCTCATCTTGATGTTCAGCATATTCACGATGCGGGTCATTTTGCTCACCCGGTCAAAAAAGAACCCTAAATCGTGGTACCCGCCGCTGAGTTCCAGGCTGATCGGTATCTCCTCGTACAGGCCGCTCGAATGCATCTTTCGCTGGGCTGGCCGCCATAGTTTAAGGGTCAGCCCCGACTGACTCACGAAGTTCTGTATCTGCCGCAGGAGGCCGGAAACCTCGGTTTCCGGCGGAAGCTGCTCGGTCAGCTGGCGCAGCCGTCCTTCAAGCATCTTTACCTCTGCCCTGAGGTCATCGAGCTTTTTTATCTTTTCGTCATTCGACTTGATGGTTGCTTGCAGGCCGGAAATGTCTTTCTCAAGCTGCTTGATCTGGGTGGTCATGGGTATGTGGACAAAATAGATGAACAAGACGCAGCTAATAAGGACAAAGACTCCAAATCCGTACACCCTCGTCTTGGTCGGAACCTTCTGTATCTTTGACGCAATGTTAGCGGCAAAAGGCGCCATCATACTCCCTTAAAGGTAAACTGCAGTTTGTATTTATAAACATCGGTTCCCTCCACCGTGCTCTGCTGTGTTTCCTGCAGAAAGACGTTGGAGCAATATGGGGAGGCCTTGAGGTTCTCGACAAAACGGACGATGTCGTCATTCGTGAACGCCATCCCTTCCAGATTGATCTGTCCGCTTTTTTCGTTGAGCGACGTAAGGTTCACTCCCTGAGGCAGCGCCTTGCTTATTTCATCAAGAAGGTGCACGAGACTGCCCTGGTTCTTTTTGAGCTGTTCGATGATAGCGATTTTTTCGGCAACGCTCTTGCGTTCCTCTTCGACCTTATTCACTTCCTTGAGCATGTTGTTTTGCGCCTGGATCCTCGCCTGCGCCGCCACCTTCGCTTTCTGAAGGGAGTCTATCCTGGCGCTCAGGAATTTCCAGTATAACAGCATCCCGCCTCCCGCCAGGACCAGGATGAGGGTGCCGAGGATCAGCTGCTGCTGAAGCTCAGTGACCTTCTTGGGCGGTTTTTTCTTGGTCGTCGGCAGGAGGTTTATCTTGATCATCGGTCTCCCGGCCTCCTGATCGCAAGCCCTACCGCAACCGCGGCCTGGGGCCCCGCTTCCTGCAAAAATGCCGGATCAAAGCTTTTCGGGTCTATCTTGATATTTTTAAAGGGGTTCGCGATCTCCGCGGCGATTTCAATGCGCTGGGTGAGGACGGAGGTGAAATTCGCTATTCTGGCGCAACCGCCTGAAACCAGCACGCGCGTGACTTGATCGCTCCCGGTTGTGGACCGGAAAAAATCGAACGACCGCTGCGTCTCACCCACGATGTCTTCCGTTACGGAGGACATCACGCCTGCGATCTGCTCCCTGTCCTGACCCGCGACGGACTCACCCCGCTTCACCTTTTCGGCGTCCTCATAGGTGAGACCGAACTCCCGCTGCAGCGCCTCGGTATAGCGGTTGCCGCCTGCCGTAATATCGCGCGTAAAGATGGACATGCCGTCCTTGAGAATATTGATGTTCATCACCGATGCGCCGATATTGAGGAGCGCGACAATGCCGCCCTCCGGACCATAATTGAGCTCATACGCGTTCGCAAGGGCAAAGGCGTCCGCGTCCAAAACCACCGGATCGAGTCCCGCTTCTTTCACGAGATTGATGTAGTCGTTGATCTTGTCCTTTTTAACTGCGACGAGGAGCACGTCCGCCTGCCCCGTCTGCGCGCCCGGACCAAGCTTTTGAAAATCAACGTTCACGTCGTCAATGGAAAAGGGGATGTATTGCTCCGCCTCCCATTTGATGGATTCGGAAAGCTCCTCGTCCGACATATCAGCAACGGAAATGCGTTTGATGATGACCGAGCTGCCGGAGACCGATATCACGACTTCCTTGGTCTTGACCCGCTGGGCCGCCAGAAGCTCCTTGATGGCATCGACAACGCGGCCGGCGTCCATGACCGCGCCTTCAACGATGACTTCAGGAGGCAACGGAACCATGCCGAACTTGACAAGCTGGTAATTTCCCTTTGCGCCCTTCAACTGCACCAGCTTGACGAAAGTAGACCCGATGTCGAGCGCAATCGGTTCACTTTTTCTGAAAAAAAGCATTCTCACCCCGAAAGAAGACCGTGCAATTACACGGCGTTTTTGCCCTTGATAATCTTTTCGATTGCCGCGACGTTGTTCTCAGTATAAATCCGCCAGCCGCGCCAGTCACGCCCAACCCCCGAGAGCAAGCCCTCGCTCTCCCACCGGAAGAGCGTCGCGCGCGATATGTCGAAACGGTCGCAAATCTCTTTCGTTTTATACTTTCTCGGGGTTTTGCGCGCAACCATTGTTGCCTCACTGAATAGGTTAGTACTAATAGTTATAGTAAGTATAGTTACTAGGATACTGAAAAAATATCAAATGTCAAGATATTTTTCTAGTATAGGCGTTTTTTCGGCTGGAGGAGAAGATCGGCACGACCGCAGGCCGTCGCGTCACATCACGTACAGCAGGATCGTGAGGTAATGACAGGCGCTTCCGGCCAGGACGAAGAGATGAAATATTTCGTGGCCAAAGGCTATTTTCTTGTCCAGGGCGTAAAAGAGGACCCCGGTGGTATAAAAAACTCCTCCGGCAACCAGCCCGGCCATGCCCGCGCCGGGGAGGGCGTGCGCGAGCGGACGTATGGCGACGAGGGCGAACCATCCCATGAGGAGATAGACCACAACGGAGAGGATTCGTCTCCCCCGGCCGATAAGAGTGTCCTGAATAATACCGAAGAGCGCGAGTCCCCAGATGACCCCGAAAATGGACCAGCCCCAGGCCCCGCGCAGAGTTACAAGCGTAAAAGGCGTATAGGAACCGGCGATGAGCAGGTATATTGCGCTATGATCTAATTTTTGAAATATCTTTTTGGATGCCCCCCGGGTACTGTGATAGAGCGCGGAAAATGAGTACAGTACAAGGAGCGTGGCCCCGTATACGCTGAAGCTGACGATCTTCCAGGGGTCTCCTTTCTGGCTTGCGTGCACTACGAGAATCACCAGGCCGGCAAGCGCCAGTCCTGCGCCGACCACGTGGCTGATGCTGTTCATTCGTTCGCCCTTATACATGCGCTTGAGCTCTCTTTCTCTTTCGGTTAATCGAAGGATGCTCTCCTTACGTCCGATATATTGTACATCTTTTCCTGTCGTCGATGCATCCTTGACCGGAAGTGCGCACAAACAAAAAAGGAGAGGCCCTGATGGCCTCTCCTTCGGAAACTGACCGCGTATATTAAGGAACACTATATGTCCGCGCCATGGGGCGTTGCAAAAGTGCCTGTGCGACGCGCAGCCATGTCCATGAGCACGCGCTCCGTGCCGAACCTGCCTGACTCGTACTTGCGGATTTTCAATTTTTCCCTCGCTGTGTCGATGAGCTTCAGGGTCAGTTCGACGATCTTTCCGGGATCTTCTTCAAAATAAAAACCTGCGGTCACCATGTCCCACCACTTGTTCTCCATGATGTCCTTGAGCGTCTTGCTGGCGCTGACCGGAGAGCCGGCCCCAAAGATGATCGGAACACCCGAGGCTGCAAAGTACGTCCCGATGGCAATGGCCTTCTCGCTCATCCATTCGGGAGCGATGCCCACCGCCGGAAGCCCGCCGATGTCGTCGCCGAGCCCGCCTTCTTCAGCAATATGTGATGCAATGGTCAAAATACGGGAGTTGTCGACACAGGAGCCCAGGTGAAGCACCGGTGGAATGCCGATGGCTTCGCAGACCTCTCGAAGTCCGGGACCGGCGTTCTCCAGCGCATTCTCAGGCGTCATGTAGCCCGCCTTGGCAGAGGCATGGGCCGAGCAGCCGGTCTGGACAACGAGCACGTCGTTCTTGATGAACTCTCGGGCAAGGAAATTGTGGAGGCTGTCCTGGCTGATGCGCGGGTTATTGCAGCCCGCCAAGCCCACCACGCCGCGGATGCGGCCCGCGATAATGGCGTCGTTCAACGGCCGGTAGGAACCCCGGTACCGCCCTCCTTGCATATATTCGATATACTCGTCGGAGAAACCGGCGATCACATCCGCCGGCTTCACGTTGGCGTGCGTCACGCCCTCCTTTTTCCTGTTTTGGAAATTTTCGATCGCCATTTTGACCACGTTCTTGGCGATCTCCAACCCGTGGTGCTCATCGTATTCGACGTGAACGGCGTCCGTCATTTTGCCCTTGGGCGTCGTGGTGACGATCTTGGTATGGAAGCTCTTTGAAAGCTGAGAGATGGCCGGCATGATGCACTGCACGTCCACCACCATGGCCTCGACCATGCCGGTCATAAGGCCGAGTTCCTGCTGCAGGAACCCCCCGGCAGTGGGAATGCCGTGCCGGACGAGAATTTCATTCGCCGTACAGCACATGCCGACAAGGTTCACGCCCTTGGCCCCTTTGGATTTTGCATAGGCCGTGATTTCCGGGTCGTCCACAGCCACTACAAGCATCTCGGCAAATGACGGCTCATGGCCGTGAACCACGAGGTTCACGTAATCATCCTTGAAGATATCGAGGCCGGCTTTAGTCTTTACCGGCACGGGAGTGCCGAACAGGATGTCCGAGATGTCCGTCCCGATCATGGAGCCGCCCCAGCCGTCGGCGAGCGACGTGCGCATGGCCCCAAGCATGATGTTATTCACTTCCTGGTCCACGCCCATGGTCGTACGGTGCATCATCTCCACCACTTCGCGGTCGATGCCGCGCGGGGCGATGCCGAGCTTGCGCCAGATTTCCTGCCGCCGCTTGGGCGCCCGGGAGAGGTAGACAAGCTCGCCCTTCTGCTGGCCGAACTGCTCGATGAACTTGAGCGCAACTTCTTCCGCCACCTTGTTCACGGGCTTGCCCTCGATATTAATGCCGAGGTAGCCGGCCACGCGGTTGAGCTTGCGCACGTCCTTGATCTGAAAATCCTTCGCCTCTCCGCGCGCCACGGCAAGGAGCGTATTGGAGAGGTCCCGGGCATGGTCCGAGTGGGCGGCCGTGCCCCCGGCGACCATACGCGCGAAGTTCCGCGCCGTCACCACCGGCAGACTGGCGCCGCATACACCCGCGGCTTCTTCTTCCTTGCCCACAAGGCGGCAGGGGCCCATGTGGCACATCTTGCAGCAGGCCCCCTGGTGTCCTATCGGACAGGGTTTCAGTTTTTCGGCCCGCTCAAAGGCCGTTGACAATTTCTTTTCACCGGCGACTTTCAGCAACACCTGTGCGGCCGGATCAACGGATTTAAGGTCTTCTCTCATGAATTACAGACTCCTTTCACGCGGAGCGCAAAGGCTCCCCCTTCTTTGCAGCGTGCATTATACCAGAAATTGCACGAAAAAAACTACAAGAAGATTTTGGGATTTATCTTACGAAACCCGGGGGCCAAAACCTGAAAATCCGGCAACCCCGGCATGGCAGCATTGACAATACCGCTTCTTATTTCCTATCGCGGTGATACGGTTTCACGGACCTCGATGACCTTGACCACATCCGAGCCGGCGAGCAGGCCCCGGTTCATGGCCATGAGCAGCGCCGCGCCTGAGATGCCGTAAGGCTTTGCTGCCGCGGCCTCTATGGGACTGAACGCTCCGGCCCCGATCTTTCCGGCCTTCACTTTCTTTACGAGCGAAGCGATATCTTTCGCCTTAAACGCCTTGGTCTTGCTCACGGCCGCCGCTACTTCTACTGCGATCTCTACTCCCTCTTTGATCCCATCGGCGGCCTGCTGCGCCGGCGCAAAGGCCTTCCGCGCGCCGTAGGTGTTAACGATCGTGCCCTGCTTTTCGTACAGCGCGGTCATGGGGAGCACAAGGTCGGCCTTCTCCGTAAGTGCGCTCGCATGGCTCGCCTGGACGATAATAAAGTCCGCCTTGAAGTCCGAATCCGGAACGTTGCCGGCAATATAGAGGGCCTTCATGTCCGATTTCATCTCTCTGTAGCCCTTGCCTTTTCTGTCAGACAGACAGCCCATCTGCATCACGCCGAGCGCGTTCGCCTCGAGCAAGAGCGGCATGACGCCGGCGTTTTTAAGAAGCGCCAGGTTCAGCGCCTGGAGCGAGACCTCTTCATTTGCCGAGATGCCCGTGCCGAAGATGACCACCGGCTGCTTCGACGCGGCGTAAGCCTTGGCAGCTTCCGCGATCTTCTCCGCAGGCACGCCCGAGATCTTTGATGCTTCATCAGTGCTCACGAGCGATTTTCTGAGTCCATCGAGTCCTTTCTGGTTCGTGGTCAGGCCTTCGGCGAGCACGCCTGACATCACGCCGGCCAGGAGCGCCGCATCGGTCCCCGGCTTGAGCTCGAGATGAGTGGCGTTCGCATGGGTCGTGAGGTCTGTTTTTTCAGGATTGACCACGATGATCTTGGCCCCTGCCTGGGCGCGCCGCCGAACCATCACATCTACTTCCTGGAGAGACTGACCTTTCTGGGTCGGGTCTGCCCCGATCACGACAACACAATCCGCGGATTTGAGACCCGCCCGGGATGCTATGGCAAGACCGGCTTCTCCGTAGATTGCGCGAAGCGCTGCGATGGCGCCGCCTGCATATGCTGACGCGGGGGTATCGATATTTGCGCTTCCCACGACATCATGGGCAAGTGTCTTGACAGCCATCGCCTCTTCGTTCGTGAGCGAGCCCGAGACGATGAACCCGGCATTGGCGCCCGCTTTCTTAAGCGCGTCGGCTGCGAGCTTCGCGGCCTCTTCCCACGTTGTGGGAACGAGTTTACCGGCCTGCTTTTTCATCGGTGAGGTGATGCGGTTCCCGGCACTTAGGGAATCAAACCCGAACCGGCCGATGGCGCAGATATAGCCGTTGTCTTCTTTTGTATTCACCTTGACGATTCGGCCGTCTTTTTTCGAGACAACCACGCTGCAGCCGGAGCCGCAGGCCGTGCAGACCGAATCATGCTTTTCGAGGTCCCATTCCCGACCGTGCTGCCAACGGTCCCGCTCCATGATCGTGTTCACGGGGCAGGCCTCTATGCAAGAGCCGCAAAAGGTGCAGCCCGATTCGTGGAGAGGCTTATCGAGCGCGGTCGATACCTTGGTCGTGATGCCGCGGCCCATGAAGTCGAGCACGTTCGTACCCTGCTCCTTGCAGACCCGCACACACCGGCCGCAGAGGATGCAGTAGTTGTTGTCAATGGTGATGAAAGGGCTCTTGTCGTTTAGTTCATAATTGAAGCTCTTCCGGCCGAAGGACGATTCGCGGATGCCGAGGTCCGCCGCATAGCGCTGGAGGTCGCACGCGCCGGCCTTGGGGCAGGTCATGCAATCGAGCGGATGGAAGGAGAGTACGAGGTCGGTCACGAATTTTCTGATCTCCTCGACCTTCGGGGTCCTGGTCTGGACCTTCATGCCTTCCTTGGTCCTCGTGGTGCAGGCGGTCATCGGCGCCTTCATGCCCTCGATCTCCACCATGCACATGCGGCAGGCGCCCACGCCGCGCAGTTCCTTGATGTGGCACAGGTTCGGGATGTGTATCCCCACGGTCGCGGCCGCATCAACGAGGGTCATCCCGTCCGGGACCGACACGGCCTTTCCGTCGAATTCCATATTCACCATCTTGGTCGTCATAACTGCCTCCATGAAAATGCAAATTCCAAAATTCAAATTACAAATCCCAAATAATATCCAAATCTCAAAATCCAATGACCTCACGTTTGGTGTTTGAAGCTTGGTTATTGGAACTTATTTGTGACTTGGTGCTTGTGCATTGGTGCTTGATATTACTTCCCCGCTCCCGCCATGTCATGGATCGAGCAGGCCGGAACATGGCCGGTCGCCTTGCCGCTTACATCACAGGTACAGACCAGGGTGCGCACCGGCTCCTTGGCCGGGGCCTCGCGGTCCCGCTCCACGATAATGACGGCGCTCTCCGGGCAGACCTTGATGCATTCCCCGCAATGGGTGCAGCGCCGCTGCCGGATTCGGTATGGCGTGAACCCCGTCTTGCCGGGAACAATCTTCTGGCCTTCGACCGCAAAGGAGGGACAGACCGCAGCACACTTGTCGCACATCGTGCAGAGCGTCGGGTCGATCTCATAGCGGACGAGCTGCTTGCATTCGTGGTAGGTGCAGACCCCTTTAATATGGCGTTCGAGGTCCGCGGCGTGAGCGGCAAGGAACGCTGCGAGGATATCGGCATGGTCTTTGCCCTTCTTGCACATGCCGCCGTCCTTCACGTCCTCGGAAATACGCTTGAGCTGGGCGATGTCCTTGTCCCGGCCCTTCCCGGCCTGGATGGCTTCGAAGATCTTGATAGCGTCGAAGATGCCGAGCTTGCAGGGATGGCACTTGGAACACATCATGGTCTTGGGGTCGTTGGAATAGTAGAACTGGTGGAGCCGGAGCCTCGTCTGGTTGACCGGGCACTTACTTTCCTGCTGCGACATGGGCCCCTCCTTTTTCAATCACGATAGCCTGGGTTGGGCAGACGCCGTAGCAGGCCTTGCACTTGGTGCAGTAATCCTGGTCGATAAAGAACTTGTCCCGGAGTTCCACCACCGCGTCGAAGGCGCACGCCTGCTTGCACAGTCCGCAGAGGATGCAGTGCTCGGGCCGGATACGGAAGCTCCCCAGTCCCTGGCAGCGCTTGGCGCGGCAGTACTTGTCCCTGACGTGCTCTTCGTATTCCTCGCGGAAATATTTAATGGTGGAAAGGACCGGGTTGGGAGCGCTGTTTCCCAGACCGCAGAGAGAGCCGGCCACGACCAGCTTGCCCATCTTCTCGAGCTGCTCTATGTCGCCCTCCTCGCCATTTCCGGAGGTGATCTTTTCAAGGAGTTCGTACATCTGCCACGTGCCGACCCGGCAGGGAGGGCACTTGCCGCACGACTCGCTCTTCGTAAAGGAAAGGAAGAACTTGGCAACGTCCACCATGCAGTCGTCTTCATCCAGGACCACCATACCGCCCGAGCCCATGATCGAGCCAACGCTGGCAAGGGTATCGAAATCCGCGGGCATATCGAGAAACTGCTCGGGGATGCAGCCGCCCGAGGGCCCGCCGGTCTGGACGGCCTTAAACTTCCGGTCCGGATTCAGCATGCCCCCTCCGATGTCGAAGATGATCTCCCGGAGCGTGATGCCCATGGGGACTTCGATGAGGCCCGTGTTCTTGATCTTGCCGGTGAGAGCGAAGACTTTCGTGCCTTTTGATTTCTCGGTCCCGATCTTGGTGTAGTAATCGAGCCCCTTGGTGATAATCGTGGGGACGTTCGCGAAGGTTTCGACGTTATTCAGGTTCGTGGGCATGTTCCAAAGTCCGCCCGCCGCCTCGGAGAGCCGGGGGGGCCGAGGCCGCGGCATGCCGCGCTGGCCCTCGATCGAGGCAACGAGCGCCGTTGATTCTCCGCACACGAATGCACCGGCCCCTTCCTTGATCTCCATGTCGAAGTCGAGGCCGGAGCCCAGGATGTTCTTGCCGAGGAGCCCCATTTCCTCGGCCTGCTTGATGGCGACGCCGAGGTTCTTGACGGCAAGCGGATACTCGTGCCGCACATAAATATAGCCGTGCTGCGCGCCGATGGCATAGGCGTTGATAACCATGCCTTCGATCACCGAATGGGGGTCCCCCTCCATGAGCGCGCGGTCCATGAACGCGCCCGGGTCTCCCTCGTCGCCGTTACACACCACGGCCTTGATTTTGGCGCCCGATTTTTTGGTATGTTCCCACTTGAGGCCTGCCGGGAAACCCGCGCCGCCGCGGCCCCGGAGGCCGGACTTCTTCACGATATCGATGACCTCGTCGGGCTTCATTTCCGACAGCACCTTTGCCAGGCCGGCGTAGCCTTCCTCCCGGATGGCGTCGTAGATATTGCAGGGGTCGACAAAGCCGTTGCGGTGGAGCGCCACGCGCTTTTGTTTTTTATAGAACGGGATGTCCTGCATCGCGGTGTTCGGATCGGCGAGCGGCACCTCGCGGTAAAGCTGTTTCCGGTAGGGCACGCCGTGGAGCACGGAGTCGGAGAACAGGCCGGCGATATCGTGCACCTTGACCTTCTGGTAGAAGATCTCCTGCGGCTCCTGGATCACGACCGGGCCGCGCTGGCAAAACCCCTGGCACCCCGTCTTGACGATCTCGAGGTCTACCTGCTTCGCCGCTGCCTCTTCCTCGAATTTTTTGACCAGTTTATGCGAGCCCGAGGCCTGGCATGCAGTGCCGCAGCAGACGCGGACGCGGTGAGTATCCTTTTCCTTCCGCTCATTCTGAAGCCGGGTACGCAGGGCCGCAAGCTCGGCAACGTTGTTCAGCCGCTTAAACGTGAGTTCCATGTTCACTCCTCACTGTATGAATAATATCGTCCACCATCTTCGGCGTAAGCTCGCCGTAGAGGTCCTGATCGTTCACGGTGGCAACCGGCGCAAGGGCGCAGCAGCCGACACATCCCACGGTCTCGAGCGTAACCGAAAGGTCCTTGGTGGTTTCGCCCTCTTTGATCCCGAGCTTGTTCTCCATCTCGGTCAGCACGGCTTTTCCCCCCCGCACGTGGCACGCGGTGCCCATGCAGACCTTCACTACGTTCTTGCCCCGGGGCTTGAAATGAAAATGCTTGTAGAATGAAGCCACGCCGTACACGTTGGTCAGGGAAAGCGAGAACCTTTCGGCGATCATTTTCATCGCATCCTCGGGAAGATAGCCGACCTTCTCCTGTACCCGCTGGAGCACGGCGATCAGGACCCCGCGCTGGCCCTCGGCGTTATCGAGGATTGCATTGATATTTTTTACTTCTTCGTTCTGAAGCACGTTGGAAACCTCCTGCACATATTGACTGACGATGATAATAAATTGTCATGAAACCAGTAAGATAAGGAGTATAGAATACGGTATTACCAAAGTGCTGCCAAAGAAACATTCGCTTCGTTACTTATTGTAACTCGTAAAACACATCAATTAAATATACTGAATTTAAAAAGGGAATTCATATTAACAACCGTGCACGAAAAAATCAAGAAAAAATACTATAAAAAAATTTCATATAAAAATTATTATTCTCTATCTTTACCGCATCACCGCGAAAAATCATGGATAGCCCGCCGTACTCACGTTTGACAGGAACCCTTCGCCCTGCTATTATTTTAAATGTTGATCATGTCATTTAAGGAGATAATCATTACATGAGCATTCTGGCGATGATCCTTGCGGGCGGCAAGGGAGAACGGCTCCATCCGCTCACTATTCACCGGGCAAAACCCGCGGTCCCGTTCGGAGGTATCTACCGGATCATCGACTTTACGCTTTCAAACTGCATCAACTCCGGCATCCGCAAGATCGCGGTCCTGCCTCAGTACAAGTCGCTTTCCCTGGATAAACACCTGCGGCTCGCCTGGAACCTCTTTTCCGGAGAATTGGATGAGTACATCATCTCCGTGCCGCCTCAGCAGCGGGTCGGGGACAAATGGTACCAGGGCACGGCCGATGCCATTTACCAGAACATCTATATGATCGAAAAAGACGCGCCGGACTACATCCTGGTGCTTGCCGGCGACCACATCTATAAGATGGATTATTCCGAGATGTTCCGGTTTCATCAGGAGCAGAACGCCGATGCCACCGTCGCCGCCATCGAAGTTCCCAAAAAAAGCGCTGCGGCGGCTTTCGGCGTCCTTGAGGTCGGGAAGGACGACTGCCGAATCGTCGGGTTCGAGGAAAAACCGCGTAACCCCAAGCCCATACCCGGACGGCCGGACCTGACTTTTGCCTCCATGGGAGTTTACCTGTTCAATACAAAGACGTTGGTGGAACATCTGAAGTCGGACGCGCTGCAGGACACGGCCCATGACTTCGGCAAGAACATCGTGCCCCAGATGATGAAAGCCTCCCGCGTCTGCGCCTACAATTTCAAGGATGAGAACAAAAAGGAAGCCAAGTACTGGCGCGACGTGGGGACCATCGACGCCTACTGGGAGGCGAACATGGACCTCGTGAGCGTGGACCCGCTTTTGAACCTTTATGACAATGCCTGGCCCATCCGCACCTACCAGGCCCAAAACCCGCCCGCCAAGTTCGTGTTCGCCCAGGAGAAGAAAGGCGGCCGTCTCGGCATCGCGCTCGACTCGATCGTGGCGCATGGGTGTATCATAAGCGGCGGCCGCGTACAAAACTCCGTGCTGTCCCCGAACGTGCGCGTGAACAGCTACAGCGAAGTGCGTGATTCGATTCTCATGGAAAACGTCGACATCGGCAGACGCTGCCGCATCCGGAAGGCGATCATCGACAAGGACGTGGTCATCCCGCCGGGGACCGAGATCGGCTACAACGCAGCTGAAGATAAGAAGCATTATCATGTCACTCCTTCGGGCATCGTGGTGATTCCCAAAGGGATGGAAGTGCGGGAAGAAGCGCGCGAGGAACTGGCTAAAGAGACAGCGTGAAAAAAAATAGAACTCCCGCGGGAAAAGCCAAAGAAAAGGCGGAGGGTAAAACCCCATCCGCCTTTTTGCATGAATATCCTCCGGATTTTTCTCTAACACAATTGGCGCTAAACTAATTTCATCAACCCCTCCAGCGGCTTTCTGCTCCTTGCGGGCGTGTCCTCGCCGGGGACGCCTACGGGCAGGAGCGCGGCCACGGATTTTTCTTTTCCGAAACCCAATAACTTTTCGAAAGCATCCTGCGCAACGAGCGGGCCGGTCATCCAGCAGGAGCCGTAGCCGAGCGCGTGTATTGCAAGGAGCATGTTCTGGATCGCTGCGGCAACGCTCTGGAGCCCAGGCAGCGGCCTGAGCCTCTTGATATCTTCCGTTGAATATCCCATCCTTGCGAGCAAACGGTCTGTCCCCGCATCGTACGCCTCCATGCAAACAGCGATCACAGCCGGCGCATTTTCGAAGAATATGTAGTAGTTGCTCTTGTATGCCGCGAGCCGCTGGGCCTGCTTCTCGCTCTCGGCATAGGGAATCATCCTGTCAATCATTTCACGCACGGCCCCGGCCATGCTCTTGAGTACAGCACGGTCTTTGATAACGATAAAACTCCAGGGCTGGGCGTTGTTCGCAGAGGGCGCCCACCGTCCCGCGTCGAGGATTTTTCTTATATCTTCATCGGGCACCGGCGTCTGCTTGAACCTGCGGATGCTTCTACGGTCGCGAATAGCATCAAAAAGGTCCATAATCCTGCTCCTTGTACTGTCTTGAGAAATTTAATTGAAGCTCCCTGCAGCAAATAAAGGTTCTATAGGCATCCGTGGGGAATGCGCTCACTCCGGAATTCAGTTGTAAACAGCATGATGAGAGAGGCGCCGAATGTTACGGTTGCTGTGAACCCCTGAAAACCCGGCGAGCATGTTTATCCTCGAAGCGATCCAGCCGAGACACTGCATCAAGTGCCCAGCAAAAATCCCCGGCACATAGCCTGCGTCCAGGCCAGCGGGCGTGATTATCATGCCAGCAAATAAGCCGCTCGGCATGCCCAGGGAACATGAACGTGTTAGAAGATGACATTGAATCCAAATAAAAAGGGGCTACGGTAGACCGTAACCCCTTGATAAGTTGGTAGCGGGGGCCGGATTTGAACCGACGACCTTCGGGTTATGAGCCCGACGAGCTACCGGACTGCTCCACCCCGCGATAAGACATGCATATTAAAGCACAACCACGTTGATGTCAAGGAAATTATCCTTAGTCCCGAGAGTATCCTCGGCAGCTTCGATGTACCGCGGTATGTTCCCCTTGATTTCACTGAGATATGCGAAACAATCCAGAGAGTAGCAGAACGGTTTATTCAATGTAAATACTTAATTTTTTATATGTCAGTCCAAAATCTCCCTGTAGCTTTGCAACTTTTCGGGACGGGGCGGAGGGCACTCTTCTATTGACAACGTCTTTTTATTTAATATATACTTACACTATGGTTTTAGAGGATTCTCTAAACAGCACGCGGGGTCGTGCATGAGGCGCGAAATACCTGTTATTCTGGCGCTGGCGCTGTTCGTTTGCATTCCTGTTTCGCCTGCTCGCGCCGACATCTATCAGTATGTCGACGAAAATGGCGTACTGCACTTCACCAATGTGAACGGCGGCGGGAAGCATCGCAAGCGGGTCACCTCGGAAACGGCGAGTTCCCGCAAAACCGCGCCCCCGCCGAAATCCCGCCCGAGAGTTCCCTCAACGACATCCCCGGCCAGAATCCCGAGCGCCTACGTCGACATCATTAACAGCGCCTGCTATCGCCACGGCATTGACCCCTCGCTTGTGCACGCCATCGTCAAAGTGGAATCGGATTTTGATCCTTACGCCATGTCGCGGAAAGGCGCGATGGGTTTGATGCAGCTCATGCCTCAAACCGCGGCGGATATGAACATCAAAAATTCGTTCAATCCGGCTGAAAACATCGACGGCGGGGTCAAATATTTGCGGTATCTGATCGACCGGTACGAGGGCAACCTGTCCCTCGCGCTGGCGGCGTACAACTCGGGCGAGGCAGCAGTCAAACGGTGGGGCACAATCCCGCCTTTCAAGGAAACGCAGAATTACGTAAAACGGATATTAAGGATATATAACGGCGGTAACGGATCTTTTGCTACACGGTACACTATCTATATGGGTTACGGCGAAGACGGAGCGCTGTTGATTACCGATAACCCCTCCAACCATCAAAACAAAAAACTCAAACGGAAGACGCAGAAGGACCTTTAAGCGCCTGCCCAGGATACGTCTCTTGCCGCGAAAAAAAACCGCCTAGCTACGCCATAAAAATTCCCTGCTCCGGACAAACTGATGCTCTTACCCCTCAGAAACTGACCGCTATCGATCGACGAATATCTTTCCTTCTTCGCCCGTGATGACCTCGCCGATCACTGCCCGGGTTTGCACTCCGCTCGCTGCGAGGCCCGAGAGAAGCGCGCCGAGTTTGTCCGGCGCGGCCGCGATCAGGAGCCCTCCCGAGGTCTGTGCGTCCGCAAGAATCAGTTTTTCCTCTTCCGTAATTCCATCGGCCCAGGACATCTTGTCGCTTACAGAGTTCAGGTTCGCGCGCGTTCCGCCGGGAACGCTGAACTTCGCCAGTTCCCGCACGCCGGGGATCACAGGGACCGCGGAAAGCCTGATACGACCGCTCACGCAGCTTCGGTGAAGCATCTCGTGCAAGTGGCCGAGCAGGCCGAACCCCGTAATGTCCGTCGCGCCCCTGACGCCTGCCTCGATCATGGCACCGGAGGCGGCTTTGTTGAGCGTCTTCATGCAGTTCGTCGCCTCAGCGATCATTTCAGCCGGCGCCCGTCCCATCTTGATAGCGGTCGAGATAATGCCGATGCCGAGCGGCTTGGTCAGTACCAGCGCGTCGCCCGCCCGCGCTCCGCTCTTGAGCACAATCTTGTCAGGATGCACCACGCCGGTCACGGCCATGCCGTACTTGGGCTCCTTGTCGTCGATCGAATGGCCGCCGATGATGCTCACTCCGGCTTCCTGCGTCTTCTCCGCCCCGCCGCGCATGATCTCAGCGAGCACTTCCAGGGGACCGTCCTTGGGGAAAGCCACGAGGTTCAGTGCTGTGAGCGGCTTCGCTCCCATAGCATAGATATCGGAGAGGGCGTTTGCCGCTGCAATAGCACCGAAATCGCGGGGGTTGTCCACGATAGGCGTGAAAAAATCCACGGTCTGTACTATGGCGATGTCATCGCTGATCTTATAGACTCCGGCATCGTCCTCGGTGCCTACGAGCACACGCGGATCAGTGAGGGCAGGCAGGGACTTGAGGATCCGGTCCAACACCGTTGGACCCAGCTTGCATGCTCACCCGGCGCCGTGACTCAACGACGTAAGCTTGAGCCCTGCTGGATAGTCCGTTTCTTCTGCCACACAGATCTCCTTGTCACCGGAAATAAATATCTCTGCTATATAAAGAAGAATACCATCTGAAGCGATGGTGCGTCAAATTGCTAATAACAATAAGTACCAGCAGGACCTATAGGATTATTCTATCAGACGGAACGCCGGTTGTCTTGCCCGGGGATCCAGGATTTGACCTCCTCCGCGCGAGCGTGTACACTATAAGTATTGCTTTGAAGCTCCCTGCCGTCCCGCCTTGGGGAAGCAGGAAATCTCGATTCTTAACATTATCATATTCGCTCGCTATCGCTTGCTCCGATTCAATGACTACCCTTTCAGATGAATCGAACGAATATTAATCAGGTGAGATGATGTCCGATGATTGCTTTATAGGTATTGACCAGGGCAGCAGCTCGACAAAGGCGCTCGTTCTCAGCGTGGAGGGGCAGGTCCTGTTCCGGACAAAAAAAGCGCTCCTCTCCCCGGTCCGGGACGGGACCCGTATCGAGCACGACCCTCTCGAAATCCTGAAGACGGTCCGGGACGTGCTGCGCGAAGCGGTCCTGTCCCTGCAAGCGTCGGGGTCCACGCCCCGCGGGATCGGGCTGTCCTGTCAGCGTTCCTCCTGTCTTATCTGGAACGAAGCCACCGGTGAGCCGCTGTCGCCGGTCATAAGCTGGCGTGACACGCGGGGGCTCGATATCGTGCGGCAGCGGACATCCGACGCGGCAACCATCTTCGAGGCCACCGGCCTGCCCCCCACTCCCTACTATTCGGCATCGAAGTTCCGCTGGCTCAAAGATAATGTTGCCGCTGCGCGAAAGGGCCCAATCGTGTTCGGCACGCTCAGCAGCTTTTTGACACAGCGTCTTGCCGACAGTCATCGCGCGGTGATCGACCATACCAACGCAGCACGCACACAGCTCATGAACATCCATACGCTCGACTGGGACCCGAAGCTCCTGAACCTCTTCGGACTTTCCGGCATCAAGCTTCCCGAGGTCCGGCCGACGGCAACACCTTTCGGCAGCCTTCAAACCGCGGCAGGCGAATTGCCCCTGCTGGCCTGTATCGGCGACCAGCAGGCGGCAATGCTCGGCCTCGGCGTTTTAGAACGGGGTGACGGCGGCATCAATTACGGCACCGGCGGGTTCCTCATGGTGAACACGGGACCGGAGCTCGTCCCTGCGAAGGGGTTAATGGCGTCCGTGCACTATTCTACCGAGACAGAACGGCATTATCTTCTCGAGGGAAGCGTGAACGCCGTGGGCGACGCGCTGGAGTGGCTCAGAAGCCGCATCCATTTGTTTTCTGATTACGAAGGACTCGACGATCTCTGCTGGCAGGCGACCACCGACGTCGTCGCGTTCATCGGGCTGAACGGAACCGGCGCGCCGCACTGGGAGAGCGATATCTCGAGCTCCCTCCACGGCCTGACCGGGGCGAGCACATCCGGAGACATCATCCGCGGCGCCGTGGAAAACATTGCGTTCTTCATGAAAGATATCGCGGAGGAGACCAGGGCGGCGGGATTCGAACCCGGGTCATTTGCGATTTCCGGCGGGCTCTCATCGCTGAGCTATCTGACGCAAATACAATCCGATATCCTCGGGAAAGAACTGCTCGTAGGAGCCGAGCAGGAAGTCTCGGCCCTCGGCGCGGCACTGCTGGCGGGCCTCGCGCAAGGGGTGTGGAGCCCTGAGGACATCAAGAGGCTGGCTGTGCCGGTCGAGACCGTTGCGCCGAGGCACAATGCAGGCGCGGAAAAACGGTACCGCAGATGGAAGGAACTTCACCGGATGACCATGACGCTTGATCGGATATGACCTGTCCCGGGAACTCAACGCGCATCAGCCGGACGACTGACTGATCGCCTCCCTGCAGGCCGGACCTTGAGATCATGAGGGACCCGCCGTCAGCGCGCGTTTTGGGAATGCCGGTAGCCTCATAAATATGAAGTTTACAATAAGGTATGATCGTAAGCAATCCGAGCATCTTGTTCTCACCGAGGTTTTCAGCAATGCACATCCAGGGGGAAAAGTATCGAGGGCTGGACATGCCGCTGAATATCAGCTATACTTTTTTCGGGAGCAATGCGCATGGACAGCTTGCAAGCATTTCTGATGAGCCTGATCCCCATCATGGTAGCGTTGGACGCGCCCGGGACCCTGCCGCTCTATGTGGGCATGACCGAAGGGATGAAGAAGCATGAGCGCAGGAGGGTCGTCCGCCAGTCCATTCTCACGGCGTTTCTGGTGACCGTGGGTTTTGTCCTCCTGGGTCGGGCCATATTCAAGGCCCTCGGAATCCTGGTCGAGGATTTCATGATCGCCGGCGGCGTGATTCTCCTGATCATCGCCGTCAATGACATCCTCCAGGCCGGAGAGAAGAAAATGCCGCGAAGCGCCGAATTCGGCGTGGTGCCGATGGGCACGCCGCTCATTGCCGGGCCGGCCATGATCACGACCGCGCTGGTCCTGGTCGGCGTCAACGGCTACGTTCCCGTGTTTCTCGCCCTGGTGGCAAACTTACTGCTCGCGTGGCTCATTTTGTCGCAGGCGGAAAGAATCATCGGCATTATCGGGCTGAGCGGTTCGCGCGCCTTCGCCAAGGTCGTATCGCTGATTCTGGCTGCCTTTGCAGTAAAGATGATGAGAACCGGAATGTTCGCGTTGATGGGTAAATGATTGGAGATTGAAGCGCAGAGAACTACCGAATATATCCTTCGACCATCAAGTCCACCCCGATAAACCTCGCCGTTACCTCCTGCAGCTTGAGCGCCTGGCTGAGCCTTGCCGGTGATGACCCGCCGATCGAACAGAGCGAATTGGTACCGGTCATGAGCAGAGGGGCGAGAAACATCACGACCTTGTCTACCAGCCCGGTCTTCAAGACCGAAGCGTTTATTTCCGCCCCACCCTCGATAAGCACGGACATTATGGCCCTCTTCCCGAGTTTTTTCATGAGATCCCGCAAATCAACGCGTCCTTGGGCGCTCTTGACTAAAAGTATTTCTGCGCCGGCGGCCTGAAGTTTTTTTATTTTACTTTCCGGCGCGCCCGGCAAAGCGGCGATAATGGTTTTTGCCGGGGACTTCTGGGTCAAGACCCTGGCGTTGACGGGGATTCGCAGTCTGCTGTCAACGATCACGCGGACCGGGTCCCGTCCTCCGGGGATTCTTGCAGTAAGCGACGGATCGTCCGTGAGGACCGTTTTGATGCCGACAAGAATGGCGTCGTTGGAGTCACGGAGCCGGTGCGCCGCCTCGCGCGCCATCTCTCCCGTGATCCACTTCGACTCTCCCGCTGACGTGGCGATCTTCCCGTCCAGGGTCTGGGCGATCTTAAGCGTCACGAAGGGCATGCCGCCGATGATATGCTTGATAAACGCCTCGTTCAGTTTTCTCGCCTCTTCTTCGAGTACGCCGGTTACAACTTCGAGGCCGGTCCTTCGCAGGACCTTGACGCCTCCACCGGAAACACGAGGATTCGGGTCGATCATTGCGACAACAACGCGCTTCACTCCACTTTGCATCACCAGCGGCGTGCACGGTGGCGTGCGTTTGTCCCTATGTGAACAGGGTTCAAGCGTCACGTAGAGAGTTGCGCCCTTTGCCGCTCTGCCCAACTTTTTGAGCACGATCGCCTCGGCATGGGGCTCACCCGCCTTCCGGTGATACCCGCTGGCGATGACCTTGCCGTCCCTCACCGCGACAGCGCCGACCATGGGATTGGGACTCGTCCGTCCCCGGGCCTTCCCGGCCAATCGCAGCGCCATTTGCATGTATTTTTCGTCAAGAGATTTTTGCGTCATTTTTTCCCATATAAAAAGACCGCAGATTCTTGAAAATATCAGTCGGAATTAGCTTAAGTAGTCTTTTGTGGTTAAACTCGACGGTTTTAATAATATCCTGGGAAAGCGATTTCACTCAGCCGAGGAATGCTTCTTCAACCAACCACCGCTTCAATGTCCGACAACTTCCCGACAGCCATATCCAGCGAAAACTGCACAAGTTCCTTCTGCGAAGCCTCAAGATAAAAGCCGTTCGAGAAAAGTGCCGGTACTGCGGAGAGGTATTTCACTTCTTCGCGAGTTCCTTGAGTGCGGGACAATATTTTTCGATGAACTCATTTACCTGAGCAACGAATTCTCTATTCACGCCCTTTGGAGTTTTCTTTTTGCGCACAGGCTCGATGACGGTTCGGTCATGATCTTCGTCAAGCTACACATCAACTTTGGCCCCCACGGCAAGGTCAAGCTTGCTCAGATAGGCGGTGGGAATTGAGACTGCCTTACTATTCCCTCGGAAAACACCTTTCTGCGCATAGAGCACCTCCGGACATGTTACAACGTTATTTTAACATGCCGCAGCTCGTTGTAAAGATATTTTTGAGAATTGGACTCAAACAAAAAAGGCGGCTTTCGCCGCCCTTCTCGATGCTGTATTCAGAATTACTTCGTCCCCGACCCGCCCACGCCTCTTTCCTTGAGCTTGGCGTGCGCCGCCGCCAGCCGCGCAATCGGCACGCGGTAGGGCGAGCAGCTTACGTAGTTGAGCCCGGTCTTATAACAGAACTCGACGCTCGCCGGGTCGCCGCCGTGCTCGCCGCAGATGCCGACCTTGAGGTTTGGCCTTGTGGAGCGGCCCTTGGTCACACCCATCTTCACGAGCTGGCCCACACCCTCCTGGTCCAGGGTCTGGAACGGGTCTTTCTCGAGGATATTGTTCTCGGTATAGTAGCCGATGAACTTGCCGGCGTCGTCGCGGCTGAAGCCGAAGGTGGTCTGCGTCAGGTCGTTCGTGCCGAAGGAGAAGAACTCGGCCTCTTTCGCGATCTCATCGGCGATAAGGGCGGCGCGCGGCAGCTCGATCATCGTCCCGATCATATAGTCGACCTTAACACCCTTCTTCTTCATCACCTCTTCGGCAGTCGCCTTGATGAGGTCCTTCTGGTTCTGAAGCTCTTTCTTGATGCCGACGAGCGGCACCATGATCTCGGGGATGATGTTCTTGCCCTTCTTGGCCAGTTCGCAGGCCGCCTCGATGATGGCCCGGGTCTGCATGCGGGTGATCTCGGGATAGACGATGCCGAGACGGCAGCCGCGGTGGCCGAGCATGGGGTTGAACTCATGCAGATCCTCCACGCGGAGAAGGAGCTTTTCCTTTTTTGCGATCGACGCCTTGGGCGCGCGCTTCGCCTGCATTACGGCGATCTCAACCATGAGTTCTTCGCGCTTGGGCAAAAATTCATGGAGCGGCGGGTCAAGGAGACGGATGGTGACCGGGAAACCCGCCATGGCCTCAAAGAGCCCCTTGAAATCCGACCGCTGCATGGGAAGGAGCTTGGCGAGCGCCTTCTCGCGCGCCTCGGTCTCGTTGGCGAGGATCATCTGCTGCACGATCGGCAGCCGGTCCGACGCAAAGAACATGTGCTCGGTGCGGCACAGCCCGATGCCCTCGGCCCCGAACTGACGCGCCATTTTGGCGTCGCGCGGAATGTCTGCATTGGCGCGGACCCCCAGGGTGCGCACCTCGTCGACCCACGTCATGAGCGTGCCGAAATCGCCGCTTACCGTGGGCTCTGCCGTCGGGACCTTCCCGAGGATAACGCGGCCCGTGCCTCCGTCGATGGTGATGAAATCGCCCATTTTTACGACCACTCCGTTGACGCTGAACTTTTCGGCCTTGAGATCAACCTTGATGGTTTCGCAGCCGGCCACGCAGGGTTTGCCCATGCCGCGGGCAACGACCGCCGCGTGGGACGTCATGCCGCCGCGGGCCGTGAGAATGCCCTTGGCCGCATCCATGCCGTGAATGTCGTCGGGCGTGGTCTCGGGCCGGACGAGAATGACTTTTTCTTTTTTCGCGTGCTTCACGGCTTCGTCCGCAGTAAACACGACCTTACCCGAGGCAGCGCCCGGAGAGGCCGGGAGGCCCTTGGCGATCACCTGGATCTTTGCCTTGGGGTCGATAATGGGATGCAGGAGCTGATCAAGGGACGCCGGCTCGACGCGAAGCACGGCCTCTTCCTTGGAGATGAGCCCTTCAGCCACCATATCGACGGCTATCTTGACCGCGGCATGGGCCGTGCGTTTGCCCGTGCGGGTCTGGAGCATGTAGAGCGTGCCTTCCTGCACCGTGAACTCGAAGTCCTGCACGTCGCGGTAATGTTTCTCGAGCCTGGTCGTGATATCATGGAGTTGGCGATACACCTGCGGCATTTCCTTTTGAAGGTCCGCGATGGGGTGCGGCGTACGGATGCCGGCCACGACGTCCTCGCCCTGGGCGTTCGTCAAATACTCGCCGTAGAATTCCTTGGCTCCCGTGGACGGGTCCCGCGTAAAGCCCACGCCCGTTGCCGACGTGTCTCCCATGTTGCCGAAGACCATGGACTGAACGTTCACGGCAGTGCCGAGGTTGCCGGGGATGTCGTTCAGTCTGCGATAGGTTATCGCACGGGGGTTGTTCCACGAGCCGAAGACCGCGTCGCGGGCCATTAAGAGCTGTTCCCACGGGTCTTGGGGGAACTCGCGTTTCATGACCTGCTTCACCTTCGATTTGAATTTTTCAACCAGTCCCTTGAGGTCTTCTGCCGTGAGCTCAATGTCGAGATTCACTCGTTTCTTTTTCTTCACCTCATGGATGATGTGCTCGAACACTTCCTTCTCGATTCCCATCACCACGTTGCCGAACATCTGGATGAAACGGCGGTAGGCGTCCCAGGCAAAGCGCTCATTGCCGGTCCGACGGATGAGACCGTGGATCGTCGTATCGTTGAGACCCAGGTTCAGCACCGTATCCATCATGCCGGGCATGGAGAACTTCGAGCCGGAGCGCACGGAAACGAGGAGCGGCCGGTCCGCGTCGCCGAACGTGAACCTGCCGCCCAGCGCGTCCTCGACCTTCTTCATGTACCCCCTCATCTCGGCGTCGAGCCCTTCCGGGACGCGCTTCCCGAGATCGTAGAACAGGTTGCAGACCTCCGTCGTGATCGTGAACCCCGGCGGCACCGGGACCCCGGCGTTCGTCATCTCGGCAAGGCCCGCGCCCTTGCCGCCGAGCAGGTCCTTCATCGTCCCTGTCCCGTCGGCCTTTCCACTCCCAAAAAAGTAAATATATTTTTTCCCCGTTGCCATATGACTGTCCTCCTGAATTTTTTTTGTTTGAAGCTGGGAAATTGAGAAGTTAAGAAAGTCCTCTTATCCTCTCAGTTTCTCACCTTCTTCAGTCCCGCGTTCTATTCTTCGGCACTTAAAACCAGCCGCGAGAAATCGGCAATGCGCGAGAAGAGGCGGGTAATGCCGGCCAGGAGCGCAAGACGATTGTTCTTTACCTCTTCATCCTTGTCCATGACCATGACCGTGTCGAAGAAGGCGTCAACCGGTTTTCTGAGCGATGCGATGTCGGCGAGCGCGCCACGAAAATCGAGCGTCGCGGCCTTTTCTACGGCCCGCTCCTTTATCTCACTATACGCCCCGTAGAGCGTCTTCTCCGCCTCCTGTTTGAGGAGACTCTTCTTGACCGTCCCCTCGAACTGCTTCGGCAGAATGTTCCCGGCCCGTTTGAGCGCTGTTACGAGCGGCCGGTAATCCTCCGAGGTCCTCAAGGCATCGAGTGCCTTCACCTTCTCCCTGGCGATGAGCGGATCATCGAAATCGACCGACAGCGCTGCGTCCACAATGTCGGACCGGAATCCTTCCGATGCAAGCATGCCGGCCAGCCGCTGTCGAAAAAAGTCGAGCGTGTCGGACTCAACCTTTATTGCATCATTTTTCTTGAGACCATACTCCCTGCATGCCTTGGCAATAAGCTCTGCGAGCGAAAGCCGAAGACCCCTCTCCATCAGCATGTTCAAGATGCCAACTGACTGCCGGCGCAGCCCGTAAGGGTCCTCTGACCCGCTCGGGACGAGACCCGCCGAGAAGCATCCGGTGATCGTGTCGATCCGGTCGGCGATTCCCACGCACACGCCTTCGAGTGACCCGGGCAGTTTATCGCCGGCAAAGCGAGGCAGGTAATGCTCTACGATAGCGTCCGCGACCTTCGCGTCCTCGCCGGATATAAGCGCATAGTGCCTGCCCATCACTCCCTGGAGTTTGGGAAACTCGCCCACGACACCCGTGATCAGGTCCGCCTTGCACAGGTAGGCCGCGCGTTCCACGGCGTTCTGGTCGACCTGCACGAGCCCGGCGAGATGACCGGACAGCGTCTTCAACCGCCCAATCTTATCGTAGACCGTGCCGAGTTTTTCCTGGTACATGACTTTTTTGAGTCCCTCCACCCGGTCAGCGAGGGGGACCTTCACGTCATGGTCGAAAAAATAAGCCGCATCCGCAAGCCGGGCCGCAAGTACGCGCTCGTTGCCGCCGCGCACCACATTCATGTCCTCGGCGCGGGTGTTGCTGATGGTGATGAAGCAGGGCAGCAGGTTGCCGTCTGCGCCCACCACGCTGAAATACCGCTGGTGCTCGCGCATGGCCGTGATCAGGACCTCTTTCGGCACACGGAGATAATCCTTGTCAAAGGACCCCATCACCGCGACCGGATACTCAACGAGGTTCGTCACTTCCTCTACCAGGCCCGGGTCGTCGAGGACGGCGCCGTCTTTCGACTGTGCCAGTTCCTGGATCTGTTTCGAGATCCGCTGCTTTCTCTCCCGGGGATCGATAACGACGCTGTTCGGCTCCGCCTGCTGGGCATAGGACTTGAAGTCTTTCACCATGAACGCACCGGGACTCATGAACCGATGTCCACGCGAGAGGTTTCCGCTCTTGATGCCGTTTAACTTAAAATCCAACACCGAGCCCCCCCAGAGGGCAAGAAGCCAGTGAATCGGGCGGGCGAAGCGAATATCCTTGTCCATCCATCGCATGGTCTTCGGGAAGGGAATGGAAAGGATAAACCCCGGCAGCGCCTGCCTGAGCCATTCGGCGGTATCGCCGCCCTTTTCATCGATACGCGCAACCAGGTATTCGCCCTTGTCCGTGGACTTGGTGCCGAGCGCGTCAACGGGCACGCCGTTCTTCTCGGCAAAGACCAGGGCCGCTTTGGTCGGCTTGCCTTCGGCGTCGAAGGCGACCTTCTTCGGCGGACCGACAACCTCTTTTGAGATGTCCTGCTGTCGCTCGCCAAGCTGGGGTACATGGAGAACAAGCCGCCGCGGCGTGCCGAAGGACTGGACCTGCCCGTCTTCGATGGCAACACGGCCCGTGGCCGCGAGGGCGCTGAAGAGCTCCTTCATCTTCTCGAGCGCCGGATTGATAAAACCGGACGGGATTTCTTCAGTGCCGATCTCTAATAGGAATTCTTTAGCCAAGATAACTCCTAAAACCGATTTCTCGCAAAGTCAACAAAGGAAATTGAACTTTAAACCTTAGCATCTTAAATTCGTTTTTCTTGGCCTTTGCGCGAAACTTCCTTTCATTTTATTTTTTCAGCATCGGAAACCCCTTCTCCTCACGCAACGCCAGGTACGCATGGGCGCACAGGCGCGCCAGCTTCCTCACGCGGGCGATGTAGCCGGTCCGCTCGGTCACGCTGATCGCGCCCGCAGCATCGAGGAGATTGAAGGTATGCGAGCACTTGAGGCAGTAGTCATATGCCGGGAGCACGACGCCCGCCTTGATGAGCTTCTCACATTCTTTTTCGTAGGATTCGAACTGCCGAAAAAGCATATCCCGGTCGGAGAGCTCAAAATTGTACCGGGAAAACTGGACCTCGGTGTCATGGTGGATGTCTCCGTACTTGACGCCTTTGGTCCATTCGAGATCGTATACGTTGTTCACGCCCTGGAGGTACATTGCCAGCCGCTCGATGCCGTAGGTGAGCTCGGCGGATATTGGTTTCAAATCTATTCCGCCCACCTGCTGGAAGTACGTAAACTGGGTGACCTCCATACCGTCCAGCCAGACCTCCCACCCGAGCCCCCATGCGCCGAGTGTCGGGGATTCCCAGTCGTCTTCCACGAAGCGTATGTCATGCTTTAAGGGATTGATGCCGAGACTGACGAGGCTGTCGAGGTATAAATCCTGGACATTTTCCGGATGAGGCTTCAGGATCACCTGAAACTGGTAATAGTGCTGCATGCGATTGGGGTTCTCGCCGTAACGGCCGTCGGTGGGCCTGCGTGAGGGTTGGACGTATGCCGCTTTCCACAGCTCGGGGCCGAGAACGCGGAGAAACGTGGCCGGGTGGAAAGTCCCCGCCCCTACCTCGGTATCATAGGGTTGGTGAATGACACAGCCCCTCGAGGCCCAGAACTGTTGCAAGGTAAGTATCAATTCCTGAAATGTCAATAGATTACCCCTGCCCCGTAACAAGGAGACTGGAACCGTTCGGAAAGATAGAAAAATAGACTGCTATTATACAAAAAACCCTTCTGTTGTCAAGAACTACCGGATTTTGTTATGATAATAGAGGCATAAAATATAATTATG
>OFHG01000084.1_pt1 | contig 43294 bp, 40 predicted proteins | sample 1521931 | NCBI WGS metagenome assembly OFHG01 (sample SAMEA2468438, study PRJEB22500) | soil metagenome | biome: Glassland; feature: Farmland; material: Clay | place: Australia | collected 2013-01-31 | depth 0.55 m
ACTGCCCATCAAGAAGTTGGTGGAAAAGTATCCGTATAAGGGATCGCATAAGGTCGTCGCGGATGGCTGGGAATAACCCGATACCCCATCGTACCGAAAGCCCCTCGACCAAGGGGCTTTTTTTATTGCGTGTATCGTGATTTTAGAGGTGGTCCCCAGAAATCGGACAGTCGTATAAGGTGTAAAATACGACAAACGATGAGGAGGCCACAAAACAATGAGCAAGACAAAGAGAAAGCGGTACGCAGCGGATTTCAAGGCACGAGTGGTGCGTGAAGCGCTCAAGGAGCAAGCAACGATCGCAGAAATCGCAGCACGGTTCAGCATCCACCCCAATCAGGTGAGCGAGTGGAAGAAACAGGCTCTTGAGGGCCTGGCGGACATCTTCACGGGAAAGGTGGGAAGAAACGACGCTGCCCATGAAGCGCAGATCAAGGAGTTGCACGCCAAGATCGGCCAACTCACCGTGGAGCGGGATTTTTTAGGACGAGCCTTCGGTCGATGAGCCGCGAACGAAGGAAAGCGATGGTGGAACCGAATCATTCAGGGCTCAGCATAAGCCGCCAGTGCACGCTGCTTGAGATCAGCCGTTCCTCCTGGTACCACGAGGCCCTGGGCGAGTCCCCGGAGAATCTGACGCTCATGCGGCTGATCGACGAGCAGTTTTTAGAAACGCCGTACTACGGCGCCCGGCAGATGGCCCGATATCTGCGGCGTCGGGGATATTGGGTGAACCGAAAACGCGTCCGGCGGCTCATGCAGCGCATGGGGCTGACGGCGATCTATCAGAAGCCCCGTACGAGCACACCGCACCCGAAGCATCGGATTTACCCCTACCTGCTCAAAGGAGCGGCGATTAAGAGCCCGAACCACGTATGGTGCGCGGATGTGACATATATCCCGATGCGGAAAGGCTTTCTGTATCTGGTGGCGATCATGGACTGGTACAGCAGAAAAGTCCTCAGCTGGCGGCTCAGCAATACTCTTGATGCTGACTTTTGCTGCGAGGCGCTCAAGGAAGCGCTCTCCACGCACGGCAAGCCCCTTATTTTCAACACGGACCAAGGCAGTCAGTTCACGAGCTTCGAGTTCACACAGGTACTGAAGGACGCCGAGGTGAAGATTTCCATGGACAGCAAGGGGCGCTGGATGGACAACGTCATGATCGAGCGGCTCTGGCGGTCACTGAAGTACGAATGCGTATATCTCCATGCTTTTGAAACGGGCAGCGAGGCGAGAAACGGCATCGACAGGTGGATCAGGCGTTACAACGAAGAACGTCCGCATTCGTCACTTGACGACCGGACGCCCCATGAGGCATACTGGAATCTGCCGATAGCCTACACTCCGGCGACTCTTGCTGCATGAGAACCGGAGTTTTCCACCTTAAATCTAGGACAAAACTGTCCAACCAATGGGGACCATCTCTTTTATCTGGGTTTCTGATACCGTTGTTCAACACCTGTTCAACACCAATAACTCGAAACTTTCTTCCTGAAACATTTGTCGTTGCGTTTATTGATAACTCCAACACTTCATTGACCTTTCCCGCCAGGGGGGACGAGATGCTCTTCTATCAGTTCCCTAAGGCAGGCCACGGACTCGCTGTCCGGCGTTATGGACTTTCCAGAGAGACGAGGACTCGGCGAGCTTTCCCATGGAAGCTATGTCGATGCTCGTCGGAAAGATCCGTATGCCGAAAAGATACCGGGCGCTCCACGCAGTCCCGGAAAAGTACATTCGCTCCTGCTCAGGCAGTGCCCAGACCTGTTCATTCACCTCGATGCGCGAATACTCGGTCAGGAACACCAGGCTGAAAGGACCGCGCTCCCACAGTGTGTAGAGCTGCTTCAGGAGCATGTCCGCGTCTTCTTGCGTCAATCGCTGTATCATTGCCCTTCTCCCAAAGACATCCACCGGACAACACTTGCACAAACACCGTTAATGCTTCTTCAGACAGATTATTCCGCGCCAAACAGTCTTATGTGTTCTGAAAACTGACGCCTTTCATGTCCCAAGGGAAAAAACGCACCCGAAGTATTTATGCTTTTACGATCGTTTTCGCCTTTTTTATGAAATAGCAAGCGTTGACTATTTGGAAGAGCAGCATGGTAAGATTGAAGGCGGCGAGCACGGCGGTCACGCCCTTTTCACCGACCGACATCGTTGCGAGCGCCAGAACTCCCGCATAGAAGGCCCGTGAAGGACCCATGTACGCAAGCATCATGCCGAGCGGCATGAAAAGGAAGATGAAGAGATGCGCGGCCATGAGGACGGAGATGAAGGCGACAAGAAAATGGATGAAATGCCGCGTCGTCGCCAATCCGTAGATCACGTAGATGTTGACGAACAGCGTCGCGGCATTAAGCGCGAAGAACCAGGAAAGCCGCATTGGGGAGGGCAGGAAAAAAGAGACAATCCCGAAGACGGTGTACCCCGAGAAGAGGACGATATTCACATTGATCCAGAACGGCCTCGGTTGGAAGAGTACCCGAATCATGTTCCATTCCTTCCTTCTGAGGTGTCATTCTCTCGGTGCCGAATCACTAGATAACAAATATTATATTGCTTTTCTTGGAAAGAAGCAACTGGAGTTTAGGGCATTGAACGAGCAAGAAAAGAAGGTCTTTTCCGATGTGGAGTTGTACAAAATACCCTCGGCTGGTTCGATTCTTTCGTTATCATGTTTCACATCGTAATTCACAACAGTCGCGATTTTCTGAAATCACAACTAGTAGGTGTACTAGGCAACAACTTTTTTGCCGTAAGCTACTGAGCATTAACATCTGCATTCATGACAGCAGCGTTTTCCTTTCGGCGGAGTGGATGGCGAGTTCGGAAGTTGATGATTGTTACCTGCATGTTCACCGCCTGCTATCACGCAATTCCTACCAAACCCGCGTCCGGATATTGTATAATCAATATCAGCCATGACCCCTCAGACGCTTGAATATCTTTCGCATCTCACCACACTCACCGCTCAACCCATCTACCTCGTGGGCGGTTCTGTCCGCGATCTCTTGATCGGCGTCCGGGACATCAAAGATATTGACCTTCTTATCCCGTCCGGTTCGGAGGACGTAGCGCGCGCCTTTGCCGACAGGATCGGCGGGAGTTTCTTTTTCCTTGATGAAGAGCGGAAGATCACCCGGGTGGTGAAGCAAGCGGATGGCGAGACCATGCAGTTTGATTTTACGAACTTCGAAGGGCCTGATCTGAACGCTGATCTCGGGCGCAGGGACTTTACCATGAACGCCATGGCAATGGACCTGAGGGAGTTCATCAAGGACCGATCCCTTAAAAAAGTTATCGACCTGTTTCACGGCAGGGAGGACGTGGAAAACAAACTCATTCGCGTAACAAAGCCTGAGGTCTTGGATAAAGATCCCCTTCGGCTCCTGCGCGCTGTCCGTTTCGCAGCCTCGCTCGGCTTCACGATCGAGGAGACAACAAAGGACTCTATCATATCACGCGCCGTCCTTGTGGCTGAACCCTCGCCTGAACGCATTCGGGATGAATTCTTTCAGGTACTCTCGCAACGCGGCGCTGGCGCGCATTTGACGCTCATGGACTCTCTCGGCCTTTTGTCTCGACTTGTGCCTGAACTCGATACACTTACGGGGTTTTCGCCCGGCAAATATCACACTTACGATGTCCGTACTCATTCGATCAAGGCAGCCGGATATGTGGACGCCGTGCTTGACGATCTGCCGAAGACATCTCCCGAATACGCTGACCGCGTTCTCCAGCATCTCGATGAGCCGCTCGAAAATCTTATCCCCCGCAAGGCCGCGCTCCGCTTTGCCTGTCTCCTGCACGACATAGCAAAACCCGAGACTTTTTCACAGGACGAAGGCGGGCATATCCATTTTTACGGCCATGACAATCTCGGCGCGGAGAAGGCAAAAGAAACGTGCAGGAGGTTCAGGCTTTCGCGTGACACGGAGGCCATGGTGACTTCGGTTATCAAGCAGCACATGAGGCTTTTTAATCTTTCCGCGCCCGGAGGGCCGAGCAAGAACGCCATGTACCGCTATTGCCGCGATATGAAAGACGCTTTGCCGGAAAGCCTTGTTCTCGCCCAGGCCGACGCGCGGGCGACCTACGATATCATGCCCAGGGAGATGTTCACGGACACGGAAAAGCCCATGGCCGCGGTTCTGGCGTACTACTACGAAAAGTTCCTCAAGACAGAGGCCAAGCCGCTCGTGACCGGGAACGACCTCATCGAACGCGGGCTCAAACCCGGTCCGCGGTTCCGGGAGATATTAGATGCCGTCAGGGAGCGCCAGGCAGCGGGCTTGTTTAAGGACCGGCGCGAGGCGCTTGAATTCATTGACGGTTTACGATAGTTTTCTGACGGTTTATAACACTTTTTTATATTGATCTTAGATTTCCTTATAATATTCTTGACAATGACAACCGTTTGATTTATAAATAATCATTGTCGCAGACACCTTCTGTCATCGCATCATTTCCAATACACAACCTGATTAGCGGTTATCTAAATTTATGGAAGACCATAAACTAAGAGTTTTCTGCGCCGTCGCAGAAACCAAAAGCTTTTCAAAGGCCTCTGAGCTTATCCATCTCACTCAGCCGGCCGTGAGCCTCCAGGTGCAGGCCATGGAAGAGCTCTACGAGACCCGCTTGTTCGACCGCTCCGGCAATGCCATCAACCTGACCCCGGCGGGCGAGATCCTTTACAAGAGGGCAAAGGAGATCCTGGCCTTGTATGCCGAGGCGCAGAAGAACATCAGTGAGATAACGGGCGCGATCAAGGGTTCCCTGTCCATCGGCGCAAGCTCCACCATCGGCAACTATCTCCTGCCCTCGATCATCTCCGCCTTTAAAAAGAAAGTCCCGCAGGTCAACATCTCCCTCGTCGTGAGCAATACGAAAACCATCACGGAAAAGCTGAATGCCGGCGAGATCGATATCGCGCTCGTGGAAGGCGACGTGAGCAAACAGCGTTTTACCGTCGAGACCCTGTTGTCGGACGAACTCGTGGTCATCATGTCCCCGGCGCACCCGTGGGCGGAGCGGAGGAACATCCCGGGGATCGAGATGACGAAGGAGCCTCTCATCCTGCGCGAGGAGGGGTCGGGAACCCGCCAGATCATCCTGAAACATCTTGAAGACCACGGAATCAAGCTCGACAATCTCAAGATCACGCTCGTGCTCGGCAGCACGGAAGCGATCAAGAGCGCGGTGGAGGAAGGCATGGGCGTCTCGATCCTCTCCGCCTGGGCCGTCCGGCAGGCGATCAAGCACGGGATCCTGAAGGCCACCACGTTCAAGGACGTCAAGTTTCACAGGAATTTCAGCATCATCTCGCCCAAGCGCAACTACTGCACGCACACGGCCAAGGAGTTCCTTAACTTCCTCAAGGTCTATCCGATCAAAGCTCCCATTTCCTGAGATACATCCGTTTTAAGTTTTCCCGTTCCTGCTCCCACAACGATACGCGTCCCACTAGTCTGATCCGGCTCAGCGCCAGTTCATTCCAGATAACTGCAGAGAGCGGTCCTCCGTCCGCGGATAGGATAACCGACCCGTCCCGGTCCGTTCGGTATATCTTTGCCCCGCTCCGCTCATAGCGTTCAATGACCTTAGCGGAAGGGTGGTGATAGGGATTCCCTCTTCCGACCGTCACGACAACCGCTGAAGGCCGGACAGCGGAGACAAAGGCCTCGGAGCTTGAGCTCGTGCTCCCGTGGTGAGGAACTTTGAGCAGATCGCATTTGAGGTCCTGTCCTCTTTTGAGCAACTCCTTCTCCGCCCCTGTGCCAATATCGCCGGTGAATAATAACACATGGTTGTGAAAGGCGATCCGCACCACGAGCGACCGATCATTCTCGGCAGCGTAGGCCCTTTTTTCCCGCGAACAAAACGTTCGTGCCGGATGGAGCACGCGCAGCTCTGCATCTCCGAGGTTGAAGGATGGATCGTCGCCTGATACGACTCTTCGCTTGATTTTACCGTCGGAGATCGCCTTGAGGAAATCTTCGTACCCCGGCAAATCGCCGTCATACCCGTGGGTCCAAACCTCTGCCGCGTCGAACTTCTTCAAAATGAATTTAAGCCCGTTCATATGGTCAGGATGCGGATGCGACAGAACAACGAGGTCAATCCGGCGAATGCCTTTGTTCCAGAGCCAGGGAGCGAGAACACGACGTCCTATATCGAAGCGGTTGTCATAGGTGCCCCCGCCGTCGATCAGGATGTTCTTGCCCGTGGAGAGACGGATAAGCGCGCTGTCCCCTTGTCCCACGTCGGGAAAATCGATCTCGAAGTCCTGCTTCGGGAGAAACGCGCGAGCAGAGACGATCATCAAGAACGTTCCTGCGAGCGCAACCGCGATTTTCGATGCCCGCGAGATCCGGGACGAATACTCTATCGGCTTAAAGTGATAGAGCAGCTTTGCCCTTATGATGCTTGCCGCGACTATGATCAAAGCGCCATAACAGAGGAGCCAGAGAATGCCCGGGGATGGAGGGTGAAATTCGGCAACAGGAAGTCGGGAAAAGAAAGCGACCGTACTGATAAAAAAGTCGGCAACAGCCTGATTCAGCGCCGCAAACGGCAGGTGATTCGTGAATAACGACAGGACGCCTGAAAAGAGCCCCAGCGGCACGACCACCATGCCGGCAAAAGGCACGACTACCATGTTCGAGACGATCCCCGCGAATGAAAACTGGTTGAAATAGTGAGCCACGAGCGGACCGGTGGCGAGGCTGGCGGAGAGGGATATGATGATCAACAACGCCGCGTTGTTTCTGAGCTTCTGAACCGTATTCTGTGCCCTGATGCCGAGTTTGCCCCAGAGCTGAACAAGATAGCCTATGCTCAGCACCGAAATGAATGAGAGTTGAAAAGATATGTCGAAAAGGGCCTGAGGGCCGGTGACAAGGACCACCAGGGCCGCGGTAGCGAGTGAATGCATCAGGGCATTCTCCCGGTCAAGCAGCAGGGCAGCCAGCGCCGCCGTAATCATGATAAGCGAGCGGACGGTAGCAACCTGTCCTCCGGCAAGAAGCGTGTAAAAAACCACCAGCGGGAGCGTCATCCAGGCAGCTATCTTTTTCGGGTCGGCATGCAATGTCAAAAGGAGATAGCGGCGCTCGGGCATAAGGCGCAGCAGCGCCCGGACCAGACCGAAGCAGAGGATCGCGAGCATGCCGAGGTGCGAGCCGGATATGGAGATGATGTGTGTGACGCCGGCGGCCATGAATTGATCGCGCATCTCGTCCGTGAGGCCGCCCTCCTCCCCCAGGACCATGGCCTGAAGGATGGCCGAACCGGGGCCGCTGGTCGAGGCGAGAAACGCCTGCCGAATCCGCTCGCGCCAGTCCTGGATGGTCCTGAACACGCCTTTACCGGGAAAAAGAATCCGGATCTGGCCGGCGCCCTTCACGCTTGCGGTGCGGTAAATCCCGCTCCGTGCGAGGTGTGCCGCATAGTCGAAGCCACCGGGGTTGTCGAAACCTCTCGGCTCAAATATCCTGCCAGAAACCCGGATGACATCACCGTATCCGATTGACGCCAATCCCTCACGCACGCTTGCCCGGATCTTGCCCGTAACCGGGGTGCCGTCTATATTCGTGAGGTCCATGACGAATCCGGTCCTGTCAGGGTCGCGGTCAAGCGGCGACACGATGGTTCCTGTTATTTCATGAATAGATTTATCGTCCGGTATGAGCCGGGTGTAATGATTTGCCGGCAGCCAGGCTGCCGAGTAAAGGTAGGCAACAATACCGATGATGCCGGGGATTGTAATAAGCAGAAAACGGCGAAGAGTGAACCTCTCAAACCATGTCATGACAGCCAGGACAAGAATAACAATGCCGGTGAAGAGGCCGACCGAATAAGGGAAGAAGAGAAACCCCTGCCCGAGCAGAAGACCGGCAAGGTACGCGAGCATGAGGGATATGATAGGTCTCTGCATAGGCAGCGCGGATTTCGGGATGCGGAGGGCGGAGTGAAAAACACCTCGTGCGGTCCGCAGTGTTATCGTGAATCATGCATCGTTATCCTGCATCCTGTATCGTGGCATTACCCCAGCTTTTCCTTGATGATCCCCGCAAGGTCCTCTGCCAGCACCCTGATCTCCTTCTCATCTTGTCCCTCGAGCATGACGCGGACCTTGGGCTCCGTGCCCGAATAACGAACGAGAAGACGGCCGGAACCATCGAGCTTTTTCTCGATCTCCGCCATCCGTTTTACAATTTCGGGGATTGAGGCGAGGTCGCGCCGCTCTCTTACCTTCACGTTCACCAGCGTCTGGGGATAGGTCTTCATACACGCGGCAAGCGCGGAAAGAGGTTTCCCGGTTTGCTTCATGATCGCAAGGACCTGGAGAGCGGAGATAAGCCCGTCTCCGGTCGTGTTGTTGTCAAGGAAGATGATGTGCCCCGACTGTTCGCCGCCGAGGTTATATCCGCCCTCGATCATCTTCTCCATCACGGAGCGGTCGCCCACGGCTGCGCGTACGAGCTTGCCTCCCGCCTTTTTCATGGCCATCTCCAGCCCGAGGTTGCTCATGACTGTGGCAACAAGCGTGTTCTGCTTGAGCCTTCCCTCCCTCATCATCCGGAGCGCGCAGATGGCCATGACCACATCGCCGTCCACCACGACCCCTTTTTCATCGCAGAGAATGACCCGGTCCGCGTCGCCGTCAAAGGCAATGCCGATATAAGCGCCGTTCGCGGCCACGGCGCGGGAAATAACTTCCGGATGGAGCGAGCCGCACCCCTGGTTTATGTTCATCCCGTTCGGCTGGTCATAGAGTGAGATGACGTCGGCCCCGAGTTCGGTAAGGATGCGCGGCCCGATCTTGTACGCCGCGCCGTTCGCGGAATCAACGACTATGCGCAAGCCGGCGAGGTCCATGCCGCGCGGGACCGAGGATTTTACAAATTCATTATATCTGCCGATCGCATCGTCGATCCTGAAGGCCTTGCCGATCTCGGACGCGGTCGGCCGGACGGAGTCGATGGCGCCGGAAAAAATCAGGTCCTCCATCTTCTTTTCCGTCTCGTCAGGAAGCTTGAACCCGTCGCGTCCGAAGAACTTGATGCCGTTGTCCTCGTAGGGGTTGTGCGAAGCGGAGATGACCACGCCCGCGTCTGCCCTGAGACTGCGGGTGAGGAAGGCGATCCCCGGCGTCGGCACCGGACCCACAAGCAGCACGTCGACGCCCATGGAGCAGAGCCCCGACGTGAGCGCGCTCTCGATCATGTACCCCGAAAGCCGCGTGTCCTTGCCGATCACGACCCGGTGACGGCGGGAGGAATCGCGGAATACGTGCGCCGCGGCCCTCCCGATGCGCAGGGCCATTTCCGAGGTCATGGGGTCCTGGTTTGCGACGCCTCGAACGCCGTCGGTCCCGAAAAGCTTCCTCATTTTCTTGTCCTCTCGATATTGATCCTCACGATAATGCTCTTTTCCAGAAGTTTTACCGGCTGTCCCTGATAATCTATCTTCGGCTCGACGGTCAAGCCCTCCCTGGCTCCCTGGATGTCGATCGGCATGGTCTCGAGCTTGTCAAGCGTCTTCATCACGGTGGCAGGTCCTTCGACAAGGATCTTCGCCGGTATGACCGCGACGCCGGCCAGGCGATAGCCTGCGGCGGGCGCGCCGTGCAGAACCGGCCTGAGCCGGAACGTCCTCCGGATGAGCGGCTCCAGCTTCACCTCGACCTCTGACAACGACATATGCGCCACCATTACCCCATCCGGACGCTTGATGTCGTCGGGGGAGATGCGGATGATGTTCTCCCCTTCTTTGGCCAGCGACAGGTCGAGGATGCCGGCCACCTTTTCGCCGAACCCGCTGTCACCGAGCACGCGCTCCTGCCCCTGCACGCGGATCTCGACGGTGCTGGTCACGTCGCCCACAACCGTCATGCCCTGGGGGATGTTCCGGAGCTCAAGGGGGACCGTGAGCGTCATCTCCGTCTTTCCCGTCGACGTCACGTAGAGCCAGAGAAAGATTGAAAAAACGAGCGAGATGAGCTTGATGCCCCAATTGTCAAAGAGTACCTTGCGAAAATCCATGTTATGCTTTCCTGCTCTTTTTATTGACAAAAATATCTGACAGCGCCTTCCTCAGCGCCGTCGTCTCGATGGCGTTCTCGATTGCGCCGTTCCTTACCAGAGATATTTCTCCCGTCTCTTCGGACACGACTACCACGACTGCATCGGATTCTTCGGTCAGACCGGCCGCGGCGCGATGGCGCGTGCCAAGCGACTTCGAAAGGTTCGACGACAGGGTGAGCGGCAAAAAGCACCCGGCCGCGACGATCCTTCCACCCCTGATGATCGCGGCGCCGTCGTGGATCGGCGAATACGGAAGAAAGATGCTGACGAGAAGCTCCTTGGTTACCTTGGCGTCGAGTTCGGTGCCCATCTCCACGATGGTCGAGAGATCCGTGTCCCGTTCGAGCACGATCAGCGCGCCGATGCGCTTGTTCGCCATGGAGACCGCGGCCTTGACCGTCTCCTCGATGAACTTTGAACCTTCGACGGTTGACATGAACCTGAAGAGGCGGCGCTCTCCGACCTGCGCCAGTGCGCGCCTGATCTCGGGCTGGAACAGGATAACGACCGCCAGCACGATCTGGGACCAGAAACTGTGGATAAGCCAGTCCAGGGTGTAGAACTCAAGCGCCCGAGAGGCTATGAGGGCGAGCACGATCAGACCGATGCCGATGAGCATCTGGAAAGCGCGCGTGCCCTTGATGATGAGGAGCAGCCGGTACAGGATATAGTAGACAAGGGCGATGTCTACGGTGTCGTAGAACCACCGGTAATGGGCAAGGGCCTCGCGTATGTCGGTGAAGTTATTGAACATCAAAATTTAAAATGGGACGCTGATTTTCGCAGATGAACGCAGAAAAAAAATAATTTTTTACCAGTGTTCCTCTCGTTCGCTTTTTCAGCGCATATCTGCGTCCAAAGATTCTTGTTTCTGCTTTAAGATCGCGTCCGTCATCCGCACTACCTGCCCCATGCGCGCCACATCGTGGACCCGCACAACGCTGGCGCCGCGCTCGATCCCGAGCGTCACCGTGGCCGACGTTCCGTCGACGCGCTGTTCAGGCACGGGAATGTCGAGAATCGAACCGATGAACTTTTTTCTCGAAGTGCCGAGTACAATCGGTCTGCCGAGGCCGCGGAGCTCATCGAGCCGCTTAAGGATCGTAAGGTTATGCGAGAGCGTTTTGCCGAACCCGATGCCCGGATCGATGAGGATCTTTTCCCTGTCAACACCCGCCTTCACGGCAATGCCTATCCCTTCCTCCAGATAGGAACGGACTTCGCCCACCACGTCCGCGTAGACCGGGTTCTGCTGCATGTCGCGCGGTGTGCCCTTGATATGCATGATAATCACGGCAGCTCCGTGGTCCGCCGCCACCTGAGCCATGTCCGGCGAGAACCTGAGGCCGCTGATATCGTTCACGATCGAGGCGCCGGCCCCAAGCGCCTTTTTTGCGACATTCGACTTGTAGGTGTCGACCGATATCGGGATGGCGAGTTCGGCAGCAAGGCGCTCGATGATCGGGACGATCCTGCGCAGCTCTTCGTCTTCGGACAGGGGCTGCGCTCCCGGCCTCGTCGATTCCCCGCCGATGTCAATGATGTCGGCGCCTGCCGCGGCCATCTCGCGGGCATGTGCGAGGGCCTTGTCCGTATCCGCATACAGGCCGCCGTCGGAGAAGGAATCGGGCGTCACGTTCAGGATGCCCATGACGTGCGTGCGGCTGCCGAGGTCGAGGGTCTTTCCCCCGCAGTCAATTTTATAATCCGAGCGCAGGTAGTTGTCAAGCAAAGAGTCGATTTTTTTTAAAAGACTTCCGGAGGTGCCATCGTGCCTCATGGCAGGGGAAACGGCCCGCTTCAACTCTGCGGAAGTGCCGGTCAAGACAACATCAAACGGAGAGCTGGCGGGATGTTTTGAAAAAAATGAAGGGGCGGGACCGAAGCCCGCCCCGCTGTCTGATGATCGAACGATGCCCCGAAGGACATCAGCCTGCCCCGAGGTCAGGCCGCTCACGGTGAGCGTGATGGCCCCGCGGCCGCTGATCCGGAGGACGGGCTCCATGCCGCCCTCTACGCCACCGCGGGCTGGCCGTTAACGATCGCGTCGATGTCAGCGGCGTCGAGGGTCTCTTTTTCAAGCAGGCCCTTTGCAAGGCCGTGGAGCGCATCCGCCCGGTCCTGGATCAGGGTCCTGGCCCGATGGTAGTTGTCCATGACGATGCGTTTGACTTCGTTGTCGATCTCGACGGCCGTGTGCTCGCTGTAATCACGGTGCTGCGCGATTTCCCGTCCGAGGAATATCTGCTCTTCCTTTTTGCCGTAGGACAGCGGGCCCATCGCATCGCTCATGCCCCACTCGCAGACCATCTTGCGGGCGAGCGCCGTGGCCCGCTCGAGGTCGTTGCCCGCGCCGGTCGTCATGTGCTGAAGAGCAATCTCTTCCGCTGCTCTGCCTCCCAGCAGGATGGCAATGTTGTTCAACAGGTGCTCGCGGTCGTAGGAGTAGCGGTCGGCCGTGGGGAGCTGAAGCGTGATGCCCAAAGCCATGCCGCGCGGAATGATCGATACCTTGTGCACCGGGTCCGTCCCGGGAATGAGTCTCGCGACCAGGGTGTGGCCGGCCTCGTGGTAGGCCGTGTTCTTCTTCTCCTCGTCGCTGATGAGCATGGTCTTTCGTTCGAGACCCATGAGGATTTTGTCCTTGGCACGCTCGAAGTCGTCATTCTCTACCTGTGTCTTACCCATCCTGCCGGCCAGGAGCGCCGCTTCGTTCACAAGGTTCGCCAATTCCGCTCCGGACAACCCGGGGGTCCCGCGTGCGATCGATTCGATGTCCACGTGCGGCGCAAGCTTGATTTTCTGTGTATGCACTTTGAGCACGCCGACCCTGCCGTTCAGGTCGGGCCGCGGGATGACCACCATGCGGTCGAACCTGCCCGGCCGGAGAAGCGCCGGATCGAGCACATCAGGACGGTTGGTTGCCGCCACGAGAATCACGCCCTCGTTGCTTTCGAACCCGTCCATCTCGACCAGCAATTGGTTCAAGGTCTGCTCCCGCTCGTCATGGCCGCCGCCCAGGCCGGCGCCGCGGTGACGGCCTACGGCGTCGATCTCATCGATGAAAATAATACAGGGCGCGTTCTTTTTGCCCTGCTCGAAGAGGTCGCGGACGCGCGAGGCGCCCACGCCCACGAACATCTCAACGAAATCGGAACCGCTGATCGACAGGAACGGCACGCCTGCCTCGCCCGCGATGGCGCGCGCCAAAAGCGTCTTGCCCGTGCCCGGGGGGCCGACCAGCAGCACGCCCTTCGGGATCTTGCCGCCGAGCCTCTGGAACTTCTGGGGATCCTTAAGGATCTCGATGATCTCCTGGACCTCCACCTTGGCCTCGTCCATGCCGGCCACTTCATTGAAGGTCACTTTTTTGGAGGTTTCGTTCAAGAGCTTGGCCTTGCTCTTGCCGAAGGACATGGCTTTGTTCCCGCCCATCTGCATGTTCCGCATGATGAACATGAACCACAGCGCCATCAGGATGAGCGGCGCCCAGACCACCAGAAAATTATACCACGGGGACTCCTTGACCTGCTCCGCGTTGATCTTCACTCCTTTGGCCATGAGGTCCTTGACCAGGTCGGGGTAATCAGGCAGATTTGTCTTGAAAGACTTGCCGGTTTTGAAATTCCCGGTCATCTCGGCGCCCTTGATCGTAACGTCATTCACTTCCCCGTTTGTGATCTTGGTCATGACGTCGCTGAAGGGTATCTGCACCGCGGACGGATTGACCGGGTTGACGAGATTGAAAATAAGCACCGATACCACGACAAATAACAGGATCAGCGCCAGATTTTTATAGAATGCACTCACGTGTTTGAATCCTCCTAAGATACCGCCCAGCCTCTGGCCGGCCGCATATCTATCAATATTAACACATTACCGATACGGAGACAATAGATTTATCCGCTTGGGAGTTCCTTAGTTATCCCCGCTCCGAAGCCGCTGCGGGGTGCTTGTCGCTGCTATGGGGTCTGACGCTCTTCCAGGGGAAGGACGGCAATATAAGGAAGATTGCGGTAGCGTTCCTTGTAATCCAGGCCGTAGCCGACAACGTACTTGTTCGGTATGCGAAACCCCGCGTAGTCCGCCTCGATCTGCACCTGGCGGCGGCCGGGTTTGTCCAGAAGCACACAGACTTTGAGGGAAGCCGGCCCCCGGTCCGCCAGCATGCGCTTGAGGAAGTCGATCGTCAGGCCGGAGTCCATGATGTCCTCAACCAGAAGTACGTGCTTGCCTTTGATGTCTTCCTTCATATCGGCGATGATGTGGACGGGGTGCTCCCGGTCCTGGGAGGCCGAACTCGTGCTGTGAATGAAATCCATGCGCACGGATATCCTGAGAGAGCGCAAAAGATCGGACATGAAGAAAAGCGCGCCCTTGAGCACACCGACGACCAGCAGGTCCTTGTCGGCATAATCTGTAGAAATCCTCGCGCCGAGTTCATGGATCTTCCTCTGGATCTCCTCGCTGGTAAAGAGCGGCTTGCCGAAATCGATACCGACCATGAATTTCCTCCTCGATGATTGCTAAAATGGGAACGGTTATACAGAATTCAGTGCAAAGCTTTCCTTCATACATCATGAATCATGCATCGTCCCTGTCATCTTTTTTACTCTGACAACCAGCACCTTCTTCGTGTCCGGCCGCGGCAGGAACCGCTCGTCCGTCCTGAATCCAACAACCCAGAGGATGTCCTCTCCCGAGCAGAGCAGGGGGACCAGGTCGCGTTTGCGGCGCGGTACCTTCTCGTCCACCAGGTAGTCCTGAAGCTTCTTGCTCCTGCCGCCCATGCCTGCGGGAAGGAACCGGTCGCCGGGCCGCCGGGCCCGTAGCGTTAAAAGCGGCTTTATCTTATCATAATCGAACAGGGCCTGCCAGCGATAATTTTTGTCATCTGCCGGCCCAACCCCGTCGGACAGAGTGCTCTCGATATCTATCCCGAGTTCGGGGACCGAGGTCATGCCCGGCACCGCAACGTCATGGGGAAAATGCTCCGCTCCCTGCGTTAGGCTCAGATTGAACCGATTATATTCGCGCTCTACCCTGAGTCCATGCGGCAGGTGCATGGCCCTGCCGGTCTGAGAATCGGCAATGAAACCGAGGGCCTCGTCAACCTGTACCATGGATAATCCTGATGAATCCGCGCCGATCAGGTCAGCGGCAAGCCTGAACATCCTTCGTCGGAAGGCCGGCGGGAGGGCGTTGAACTCGGCCCGCTTGATCGCGATAACATCTTCTTCCTGATCGAGCATGCCCTTTATCAGCTGGGTCAGGTACGCCTCGATCGCCTCGTCCTCATCCCTGAGCAGGGCCGCCTCGGCTGCGAGCGTCTCGACGATCCGGGGATTGAACTGCCTGAGAACAGGCAGGACGTCCGTCCTGATCCGGTTCCGCGTGTACAGGGGTTTGGCGTTCGACGGGTCAATCGCATATTCCTGTCCGATAGCCCGCAGATAGTCGAGTATCTCTTCCCTCGCAACCTCAACGAGCGGCCGGATGACGTTTCCCCGTTTTGGCGGGATGGCGGAAAGACCCGAAACCCCGGCGCCGCGCATCAGACGCATAAGAAGCGTCTCTGCCTGGTCCGTAGCTGTATGGCCCGTAGCGATACGGTCGGCCCTCACTTTTTCCGCAACGCGGGCAAAAAACCCATAGCGTATTTCGCGCGCGCCGGCTTGGGCCGGCAAGCCGCGTTCACGACAGAAGGCCGGCACGTCGGCCCTCTCAACCGTGGCGGCGATGTTAAGCTTCTTTGCAAGCCCTTCAACGAACAGCGCCTCGCCCGCGGACTCTTTCCCGCGGAACATATGGTCAAGATGAGCGATGTGGAGAGTCAGGTTGAGATCCTTCGCTAGAACCTGAAGCGCGCTCAGGAGACAGACCGAGTCCGGCCCCCCCGAGACAGCAACAACGACGCGGTCGCCGGCGTTCAGCATGCCGTATTTTCTGATTGTGTCTTTAACTTTCGTGAGCAACATCGTTATTGACAGGTATGGAACAAAAATGCGGGGAGAGAAAGAAATGGTGGCGGTGCAGGGACTCGAACCCCGGACACAGGGATTATGATTCCCCTGCTCTACCAGCTGAGCTACACCGCCCCTGAAAAATTTAGAGGCCTACGATACTGTATTGCGCCGATTTTGTCAAGAAAAACCTGCCCCGGAAAAACGTAAACAGCTTGATTACCGTGTCTCCAGCCTCCGTTTTGTTAAGCGTTATTATTCCTTAAACCTCGTCTCTTCCTTCTGGATCCGTTCGATTTCTTCTTTTTTCGTCTTGCAGGAGATACAGTACCGTGCAAGGGGGTTGACCTGCAGGCGCTTGATATCGATCTCGTCTCCGCATTCCTCGCACAGGCCGAAGGTCTTGTTCTGGAGCTTGCGGAACGCGTCGGCGATGTCCTTATACTGTTCGTACTTCATTTCCAGAAGGGAAGAGTCTATGCCCTGGTCCATGTCCTGGGAGGACATGTCCGCGCTGTCCATTGCCGAGTCTATCTTCTGTCCCGTTTCCCGCGTCAGCCTTCGGCCCATCTGGGCTTCGAGGCCCTCTACCACCTCGTTCCGTTTTTTGAGCAGGATTTTCTTCAGCAGCTCGTGCCGTTTCTGGGTGGCAGCGGAGATCCGTACCTGCGGAGCCGCTTTTGCCGGAGAAGAGGTCACGGATTTTACAGCCCTTTTTACGGCCTTTTTGGCGGCTTTTTTTGCAACCCTCTTTTTGGCCGTGCTGACGGATTTTTTGACCGGTTTTTTGATGGCTCTTTTCGCCGCCTTTTTTGCCTTTGGTTTAGCAGCTGTTTTCTTTCTTACACTCTTTTTCACAGCCATGTTTTTTAAAGCCCTCCTGACCAAAGTAGGTCGCGAAATAGTTAACTTGGATACATATTATAGTTGCCTCTTCGGGCAAATTCAAGTCAATTTAACGGGCGGGTGAAATATTTTACGTATGCCGAAAGCCGGCGGAACGGTCGGGAAGCTGGAAAAGTAGCCAACCAGGCCTTTTTCTGTTACTATTATACCTACTGTACCTGCTGATCAATCCACCGTCAAGGAAGCGTATGCATAAACACTATTGTACAATACTTTTGGCCGTCCTGACGGGCTTCTTAACCTTTGCACAGCTCAGTTCAGCATCATCGGAGAACACTCCCTCAGGCGCTCCTGAAGAACACGTGACGTGGTCCGAAGGACTTTCAGCCTCCCTAATCAGGCTATACAGGGAAGAGGAACGAGCGCAGGAAGAGGGATGGACAGCGCGGAAACAGGCTTTACTTGAGTACTGCGCCCTGGCAAATGCGAAGAACGAGCTCTCTCTGGGGGAGTTCAAGGGAGACGAAAAAGCCGCGACCGTGGCCATGGAACAAGGCAAGGCCGTGCTGGTTTTCCACCAGTTAAGAAAGCTGGCAGGAGAGGAAATCTTCTCCCGCGTGGCCAAGGCGCTCATGGCCCGGGGGCCGTCCGGCAGGGTTTCCTGGAATGAAGTCAGGGGTCTTTTCGAGAAAGAGACCCGCACGGACCTCGGCTGGTTCTTCAAACAGTGGATCGACAGGAAGGGGCTCCCAGACCTGCGTCTGGAGAACGCGGCGACCAGGAGGAACGGCAGTAGATTCGAGGTGAGCTTCGACCTTGCACAGAAAGGCGAAGCCTACACGCTGGAGGTCCCGGTTTTTATCTCGTTATCTCAAGGCGGCGCCAAAACCGCTGTCGTGAAAACCGACAGCCCTAAAAAACATGTCGTCTTATATGTCGACGATGAGCCGTCCGCGCTCGTGGTAGACCGTGATTATGACCTTCCCCGCAGGCTCACGGATGAAGAGAGGCCGCCCCTTCTGGCAACGCTTTTCGCGGATGAAAAACCGGTCATCGTGCTCCCGGAGACGGGAAAGGAAACGTACGAGGCTCTTATCAATGCGCTCAAACAGCGCGGGGCTGAGGAACGGTACGCTCAGGACCTCAAGGAATCCGATGTCAGATCTTCGTCCTTTGTTGCGCTGGGAAGCGATAACGCTTTCGTCAACAGGCTCTTCGGCAAGGAGGAACCCGGAAAGGGAGCGGTCAACCTCATGACAAAAAAGAACCCCTGGAATCCGGACAAAGTCGTGGTCATTGCTCAGGCAGAATCCGCCGGGGCGGTGAGTGCCTTTACCCCTGCCATTTTTCAATACGGGAGCTTCAGCTCCGTATCATTCTATAACAAAGGAGCGGAACCAGCGGTAAAAACCTCAGGGTCCCGAAGGGGGATAGAGATGGGATTAAGAGAGCCGACAGCGGCAATAGACGTTTCCACGATCCAAAAGCTTCCCGACGCGATCGAAGGCGCGAAGGGCAAAAAGATCGTCTACGTGGGCGAGTACCACGATCAGTACGCCCACCACATGGTTCAGCTGCAGGTACTCCAGGGCCTTTATCAAAAGGACCCGAAGATCGCCGTGGGCATGGAGATGTTCCAGCGGCCGTTCCAGAAGGTCCTCGACGATTATATCGCGGGAGCGATCGACGAGCGGGAGTTTCTGAAGAAGTCAGAATACTTCAAGCGGTGGGGATTCGACTATAACCTCTATAAGCCGATCCTCGATTTTGCACGGACCCAAAAAATCCCGATAATTGCCCTGAACCAGCGGTCCGAGATCGTCGAGAAGGTCTCAAAGAGCGGCATGGACTCGCTCACCGATGAGGAGAAGGAAGAGATCCCTCGGCAGATGGATTTCTCGGATGATGAATACCGCAACAGGCTCAAAAAAATTTTTTCCCGGCACAGGAACGCGGGTGAAAAAAACTTCGATTTCTTTTATCAGGCCCAGATCCTCTGGGACGAGACCATGGCCCTGTCCGTCGATGAGTTCCTGAAAAAGAACCCGGACTTTAGAATGGTGGTGTTCGCCGGCAGCGGGCACCTTGCCTACGGATCGGGCATCCCGAAGCGGGCCTTTCGAAGGAACGGATTCCCGTATTTAATCGTTTTGAACGACGGTGACGCCGAGCGGGACATCGCAAACTATCTTGTCCTGCCCCAGGCTCTCGAGGGCACGCCCGCGCCCAAACTCATGGTGGCGCTCAAGGTCGAGCGCAACAGGGTGACCGTCACTGACCTGCCGAAAGACAGCGTCTCGAAAAAGGCTGGAATCAAGGTCGGCGACACGATCCTGTCGCTCGACGGAACAAAAGTGGAAAATGTGGAAGACATCAAGCTGGAGCTCTTCTTCAAAAAGAAGGACGATATCGTCAAACTGAAAGTCCTGCGCAAACGGTTCCTTCTCGGAGAAAAAGAAATGGAATTCAGCGTGAAGCTGTAGATTAGCGCGGTTCTCTTTTATTATCATGAAAATCACTTGGGCCTGGATTAAATCTGACGTACCCGGGTTCCCAAAGATCATTAATGACTTAATCCGCCGTTATCTGCGAAATCTGCGGATCGACTGCTATGTGGGATTATGACGCATATCATAGATTTTTCCGGCGCGGAGAGGTAAGATATGATCATGTTCAAGGAAGGATGCCCAGGAAGCGCAGAGATACGGACGCCGAAACCGGAAGATATCCGTTGCCAGAAGTGCGGCGAGAAGATAGAGATCTGGACCGACGAGCCGGACACGGCGTGCAAGAAATGCGGCCACGTGAACGCCCGTCCCATCGGCACCTCTTGCGTCGAGTGGTGCGCGTTCGCCAAGGAATGTGTAGGCGCCGAGAAACTCGAACGGCTTCTGAAGGCCAGGAAAGCCTGACCGGGAATCCTCCCAAGACCTCCTGATGGGATTTACTCATCGACAGTCTGTTCCCTTCTTTCCCATCATCATGCCGCAGATAACAACTATTTGAGAATGCTGTCAAAGCCTGCTCGACAGTCAAACCGCATAACGTTGAAGCGAAAAAAAGCGAGTCGCCCAAGCTGACCGGATACATATCGGAAATTCTGGTTGGTGATATACACATCCCGAAGACGATGCGGGCTGTCCTTGATGCGCTTACTGTTAAAGGTAAGAGTCAGCCGGAATCCTATTACCCATACGGCGTGAGCAGGCAGGAACCCCGTTATAAAGTTACCCTCTTTTACGGCAAAAGATATGAACCCTGGGTTGAGAATATCAAGCCTATCGTTCAATAAGCCGGCAGTGTTCGGATGGATAATGCCAGGAAGAAAAAAGATACGTCGCTTCGCAGGTCTTGCGCCGACATGTTGAGCGCATCAAGCGTTATCAGGTTCCGCCAACCTTATATATACATTTTTGCAGTTGCAGGTAAAAGCCGTTTGTGATATTCTCTTGCCCGTAGCTATCCGGTTCCGTGATCACGGGGCCGCCGTTCAAAATCCCGACAAAGGAGCAGCGGTATTCGCATAACGCCATGGCCTTATTCCCGAAAAAAATAGATTTTTTTGAGCAGTTCGACCGGGCCCTTGAGAATGTCTCGCGTGCGGCGAACGTCCTGGTCGACACGTTGAACAACTTCGAGACGTTCGAAAAGAAGGCAAAAGTCATCTACGAATTCGAGCAGGAAGGCGACATGCTCACCCATGACATCATGAAGGACCTGAACAAGACCTTCCTCACCCCCATCGACCGTGAAGACATCCACGCGCTCGCATCCCGGATCGACGACGTCATCGACCTGATCTGGGCCGCCGTGGACAGGATGACGGTGTACCGGATCGAAAAACCGACGCCGGAGGTCATTTCCATTGCCGAAGACCTGCAGATGACGGCGGACATCCTCAAGAAGGCGCTCCGGGAGCTCCGCGCGAAGCAATATTCCCGCGTGCAGGAGCACTGCATCGAGATCAACCGCCTCGAAAACCGCATCGACCGCAAATACCGCGACGCCCTCGGCAAGCTCGTGAACGATCAGAGCGATCCCGTCTACATCATCAAGTGGAAGGACATCTACCAGCTCTTCGAAGACGCCTCCGACCGGGCCGAAGATATCGCCAATATCCTCGAAAGCATCGTCTTGAAAAATGCATGAAATCCTGATCCTGATCATCATTCTCGCGATATTTTTCGATATCGCGAACGGGTGGCATGATAGCGCCAACGCCATCGCCACCGTGGTGTCGACCAAGGTCCTCTCCCCGGCGGCGGCCGTAATCATGGCCGGCGGCATGAACATTCTCGGTGCGTTCCTCTCGACCGCGGTTGCAAAAACGATCGGCACGGGCATCGCCGACCCTAAGGCGGTCACCGACATAGTCATCATTTCCGCACTGCTTTCCGCCATCCTCTGGAACCTCGTCACGATCCTCATGGGACTTCCCGTCAGTTCGTCACACGCGCTTTTCGGAGGGCTCGCAGGGGCCGCCATGGCCCACGGTGGCGCCGGTATTCTGAATGTCGGCGGCACCATCAATATCCTCATCTCGCTGCTCATCTCTCCTGTTTTCGGCCTCATTTTCGGATATCTATTCATGAAACTGATCCTGCATTTGTTCGGCCACCTTTCTCCCGGCATTATCAGCAAATATTTTGGCAGACTGCAGATCCTCTCGTCCTCCCTCATGGCTTTCGGCCACGGCTCCAATGACGCGCAGAAATCCATGGGCATCATAACCATGGCCCTCGTGAGCGGCGGCGTGATTAAGAGCATGGACGTGCCGACGTGGGTCATCCTCATCTGCGCTTTGGCAATGGGCTTCGGCACGCTTTTCGGCGGGTGGAAGATCATCAAGACCCTCGGAGTCAAGATGCTGAAGCTCGAGCCCATTCACGGCTTCGCGGCGGAAACGTCATCAGCGGCCATCATTATTGCGTCGAGCCACTTCGGCCTGCCCGTCAGCACGACGCACGTCGTTTCCTCGGCAATCCTCGGCGTAGGCGCGACCAAACGGCTCTCCGCGGTCCGCTGGGGCATCGCCGGCAAGATCGTCATGGCCTGGGTGCTGACGCTGCCGGCCTGCATCGCGATGGCCTGGGGCATCCAGAAGGCCCTGACGTTTTATCATATCGGATAGCGGTCCCCTCCCGTCCTTCTCCCCTCAGGGCGTTTTCAACGTATGGCAGACAACAATACAATAAAAGCGTTTGTTCAGGAAACACTCGGATGCGGGTGCCCGGAGGAGGTGTTCCGCTCCATTGACATCAGGCGGCACGTTCGCTTGAATGAAAGGGTCCTTTTGAGTCGCTCGATCACAATAGGGAACCGCCTGCTTATCTATGTGATCGGGCCGGAAGTACCTGTAGGGGTCCGGGAGTTTCTTGGATTTATTGTATCCGCGGGAAAGAAAGAACGCGATTCAAGGGGATTAAACAGATTCCGATTAGTGGTCGTTACGGATGACGCTTCGGAAAAGCAAAGTCTGCTTCGTGGGTTTGAAGAGCTGCAGGACAAAGACGAGAAAATTCACCTTCACGTGATTACTAAAGAAACGTCGCAGCTAGGGGAGGTTTAACATCCTCGATATCTTTCTCGTGTCCACGCCCCGGTAGTTTCCCGCCCGCAACAAATCGATAAGATTCTCATACGTCACGGCATCATAAAACTCGGTATAGCAGGAGCCTACTTCGCTTGGGTCATGCGCGTCAGACCCGCCGGTATAGGGAAGCTTCAATGTTTTCGCGGCGTGGATAGCCTTAACGTTGAAAGCGTACATGTTCGCGCCGTTATACCCTTCGAGCCCGGTAATGCCGCTCACGTTCCGCACCAGGTCGCCGAGACTCGTCCCCGGCCGGTACGGATGGGACGGGATCACAACTCCTCCCGCCTCGTTGACGAAGCGGACAACGTCCGCCAGGGGGGCATACTTGATCCCCAGTTTGTCCGTATCGGCGCCGAAAACGAGGCAATGCCCTTCAGCGGTCGAGAACTCGACCCCCCGGAAGATCATGATGCTGTCCTTGTATTTGTCCTTCAGCAGTTCGACCGGCTCCGAGGCCCCGTAGTAATAGTGCTCGGTGAAGGCGATCCCGTGAAGGCCCAGCTCGATCGCTTGCATGACCGTTTCCTCCGGGTCGGCGTCGTTATCGGTGCTGTATTTTGAATGAACGTGAAGGTCGATTTTGAATTTCATGAAGATATTTTACCATAAATGGACAGGGATAAATAAGGCGATGCATGATTCATGATTGACGACAGGAAAAGCCATCATGTATCTTGCACCTTGTGTATCCGGTATCCCGTATCGTCACTTTCCTTCCTTACAACTTCCCCCGCAAGTACAGGCAAATGATCCCGCCTTGGCCTTTTCGAACGCCTCTTTCCCCTCCCGGAAGCAGAGAGCCCCGATAACGAGCGCGCCGATCGAGTCGAGCCCGCCGATGCCGGTGAGCCTGTATCCCGCGCTCGCGATGAGAAGCACGACCGAGAGCTGAAGGCATGCCCGCGTGCAGGCGGCGTCGGCGAGAATCGCCTGAGAATGAAGCGACTTTCCCACGTTCACCTTAGCGCGAATGAGCGCCCACATCGAGGCAATCGATATGACCGAAATGACGATGCCCCAGAAGGTGCTTTCCGGCCTGTGTCCGCGAGCGAGGTCGACGACGGACGTGACCGCAAGCCCCGCGGTAAGGACATAGAAGGCCGTGCCGGTGATCCTGAGCGCCCGGTGTTCGAACCGGTCAGGGTTCTCCCCTCCGTTCAGCCTGATCCTGCGGATCATATGCCAGATCCCGATGCCGGAGACAACTTCCACGAACGAATCAAGGCCGAACCCGAAGAGCGACATGCTCTCGTCTTCCATGCCGAAGAAGACCGAGACGAGTCCTTCCGCGATGTTGTAGAAAATCGTTACCAGAGCGAGGGCCGCGGCCCATTTGTAGAGTTTTGATTTATCGTGAATAAAACCGATGGCGGTTGTTTCCATGAATCTGTCCATTTCTTGCTTCGGAATGCTGAGTTTATACCATTTTTACTCCCTGCTTTTCAACACGAAAAAGAAAGGGCGGGTTGACGCCGTATCTGCGCATCAACCCGCCTGACGATATTGAGTTCAGGGTTCGTATTTTTTATGCGTTCAGAAAGTCCGCATACCCTGCGGCCCTCTTCATGATCTTTTCCTTTGCCCGGGATATCGGAATGCGGTTCTTGATGAGGTTCGTGTAGATTCCCGCGTGATTCAGGTCGCCGACGCTTACAGTTCCGACCAGGAGTTCTCCGTCAAGCACCAGCTTCCAGTATCCGTTCTCATCCTGGTGCGAAATGATCTCGTATCTTCCGCCCTCAGGCTCGATGAGCCCGACGGAAATAAAAGGAACTCCTGCAATCTCTGAGGCGTTCATATACCATAGATGTATCCTGTTTATCAACATTAAAAAAAGTATGTCTGTACGGCCGGCGTCTTCTTATCAGCCGAAGAAGTTTATTTCTCTCGATCGTACATGATGCAAAAGGGGCATGAAATCATGATAAAGTGGTAACAGAAAGAGGACTCCAGGATATGGTGTGCTGCCTAAAAATCTGCGCTTATCCGTATTCTTTCTAGTCGATCGATCTGTTCGTCTCCCGCAGCCGTTGCGCCATTTCCCGCAGCGTCCCCACGACAAATTCGGGAAACTCATTCATGAGGTCGCCGATGTTCTCGTCGTCAAGGGTGACGAGTTCGACATCTTCAAGTGCCACCGCCGTGGCCGTCCGCGGTGAAGACAACAGAAACGACAAACCGCCGAAACTTTTTCCCTTCGGGACGACGGCGATCTCCTTCTCGCCCCTGCGGAGCGCAATCCTGCCCGTGAGCACCGAGAACATCTTATTTCCGGGGTCCCCTTCATTGAATATGATGCCGCCTTGTTCGAGGCGGATAACGTATTTACCGGCGATTTCCGAAGGAACGCCCCTCTTTCCTTCCAGCAGTCTTTTGAGGAAAACGGCCTTGCCGCGGCCAAGGCTCGCCGCGACCTCGGCGCCGAAAAGAAACAGCGCCAGGGAAAAATATATCCAGATAATGATCACGAAAAGCGACTTGAAGGACCCGAAGGCAAAACCGTACCCGGGATTGTATATGAGGAAGAGATGAAAGGCCGGCCTCATCGCAAACCAGAGGAACGATGCGACCAGGGAGCCGATCGCGAGGTTGCGGACCCGCATCTTCGTCGAAAACGTGTAATAGAGCGCGAACACGGCGCCGGTGACCACGACGACGGGGACAAGCTCTTCAACGAAGACGGGCATCAGCCGGAGCGGGCGATGCCGCCCCGCCACGGTCAGCACAACGCCGGCCACCGCCACGGCTGATAGCCCGACGAGGAACACAATGCTGATGGCGACATCAAAGAGCTTTTCGAGAAGAAACGGCCTGCCCGGTTTTTTCCGGAATACCGTGCCGAGCGATATCCTCAAGTCCGCGACGAGAGGCGTGATGCTCCAGAAGAGCACAAAGAGGTTTACGATGCCGATGGTCCCCTTATGGCCCGAGATAAAGCCCACCTCCCGCAGGATTACCTGGCTGTAGGCCGGAATGAACTCTGTTAAAAGCTCCTGCGTTTCCCGGAGCGCCTGCGACGAAGACCCGATCGCCGCGCCGAGCAGAAATGTCAGGAGAAAGAGCGCGGGGATGAGCGCCAGGGTCGCTGAAAAGGCGAGCGACGACGCGGCGGTCAGGTCGTTGTTTCTCCTGAATGACGACGCGGCGTCGGCAATGATGACCCGATTTTTTTTAAAAAACTCGCCAGGCATATTCATATTTATGAGGAAGTTATGAGCGGAACGAATAACCGGGCGGCGGTCGGGAGCCTGTTTTCCTCCCCCCTCCGCAATGCGGCTGCGAAACGATGTTTATTATAAAGGGCCGCGTTAAAATAGGCAACACGGCAAGCGAAAAAAATAAAAAGCCGACGGCACGGTCCCGGGACCGAATTAAGCTTGACGGTCGGCGCATTATATTCTATCATACATGAAAACAGGCGCGAATCTGCCGATCTCATGCTTAAACGGAGAAGACCATGACAGAACGTCATGCGGACGAAGACAATACCAGGATACGACCGCCGTCCTCGTCCGTACAAAAGATCCCGGAGCGCTACAGCGCCTCCATCGTCATCCTGAACGGATTCGCGGAAGGCATGGAATATCCGATCACCGGAGAATACACCGTCATCGGCCGGGACAAAACTGCGGATATCGCGGTAAAGGACCCGCTGGTGTCACGCAGGCATGCGGCCATAGTCTATAATGACGGCGAATTCATACTCAAGGACCTGGAGAGCACGAATGGCACCATGATGAACGGCAATGTGATCGAGCTTGCCGCGTTGCAGCACAAGGACAAATTCCGGATCGGGGACACCACCATTCAATTCATCCTTCAGGACACGGGCGAAGGCAGGATATACGAGATCGCAGAATGACCATTATCTCCGCCGGAAAAACTGACACCGGCAAGGCAAGGAAAAACAATGAGGATTCCTACCTGGCCGATGACCGCCTGGGACTGTACGCGGTGGCTGACGGCATCGGCGGCCATGAAGGCGGTGAAGTGGCAAGCCGCATGGCGATCGAAGGGCTCGTTCAGGTTGTACGGGAGCGGTTCTCCGGCGCGGACAATACGCCGCCGCACGGCATTCCCGCGGAAGGCGATCCGGCCACAACTGAGCTCAACCGCGCCTTTGCCTTTGCGAATACGCTGATACGCCGGGCCGCGGACGTTAACCCCGCCCTCCTCCGCATGGGGACCACGATGACGGCCCTCCTGCTTCGGGAAAAGACGGTCTATCTGGCCCACGTGGGCGACAGCCGCGCCTACCAGCTCAGGACCGGGGCGCTCACCCCGGTGACCCAGGACCACACGATCATCGCGGAACAAATGCGCGCCGGCTTGCTCACGCCCGAGCAGGCCCGAAAAAGCCCCTACCGTCATGTTATTACCCGGGCGCTGGGGATCGACCCGGAGATCATCGTCGACCACCGGACGATCGAGGCCAAACCGGGCGATACCTTTCTCCTCTGCACCGACGGCCTGACGGAGATGGTTGATGACGCGGAGATACGGAGGATACTATCATACGCTTCCCCGCACGAGGCGGCGGAACTTCTCGTACGCGAGGCGAACGACCGCGGCGGGGTGGACAATATAACCGTCGTTGTGGTGCAAATAGAGGACAAGCAGTGAGCGGCCGCAGCGTCTTCCGGAACGGAGCGTGAACCAGCGTTATGCCGAGAAGGATAAAGGATGATTACGAGATCGTGGCCGAGCTTGGCGCCGGCGGCATGGCCACGGTGTACAAGGCGGTCCAGAAATCGCTCAACCGGCCGGTTGCCATCAAGGAGCTCAAGAAGACCTACCACGCGGACGACACGATCGTCCGGCGTTTCGAGCGCGAGGCGAAACTTGCGGCCTCGTTCCAGCACGAAAACATAGTCCACATCCACGATTACGCGCATAAACCCGACTACTGTATCGTCATGGAATTCGTCGACGGAATGTCCCTGGCGCGGGTCATCGAAGAGATGGGGCCGATGCCGACGGACGTGGGGGTCATGGTCGCCCTTCAGGTGGCGAACGCGCTCGAGTACGCGCACACTCACGGCATGATCCACCGAGACATCAAACCGGGCAATATCATGGTCAAGCGCAACGGTGAAGTGAAGGTCATGGACTTCGGCATTGCGCTGGTAAAAAAACTCGAGTCCCTCACGATGCCCGGCACGCTCCTCGGCACGCCTTCCTATATGTCGCCGGAACAGGTCGTCGGCGACCCCCTTGACGTGAGGTCCGACATCTTTTCCTTCGGCATCGTGCTCTACGAAATGTTCACCGGCATGAAGCCCTTCCTGGACGAAAAAACGGCCTCGATCACCGCGAAGATCATACGAGGGAAATTCCCGTCTCCGCGCAGCGTCAACAGCGACGTGCCGCGGAGTATCCAGCGCATCATCAGAAAATGCATGAGGAAAAAACCGCACAAGCGCTACGAGTCCATGCACGAGGTTGCACGGTCGCTGGGGAAGCGCATCAGGGGAATGAACAAGCCGACGTCGCTCAAGCGGATCTCGGATTATCTCGTGGAGGCAAAGCTGGTCGAGGCGCCGCCCGCGGATGATACGGTCGTCATCTACAAGGCGCCGGGGATAGGCATGTTTACGAGGATAGTGCTGATAACCACGTGCGTTCTCGTCCTGCTCTCGGGGGCGATCGGATATTATTCCTGGACCAGGGCCAGGGAAGCGCGCGTGCAACGGACGGTCCCCTCCAGGGTACACCCCGCTCCCGGCGCTGTCAGCACGCCGACTGACACAACGACAACGGCAAGACCGCCGGCCGCTGAGCCGGGCTCAAGCGGGTCCGGGAAATAAGCCAAACTGCCACTTGCACTATCAAGACGCTCGGGTATCCGGGTTCGCGGGAAACCTTCGCGCCTCTCACGCGTTCCGCACCCTCCGGTTCTTCTCCTGCCTGTAAAGCAATATTCCAGCCGCGGGATGCCATCTACACGACGAGATTGTGTTTTTTCTTGCAGGCAGGATACTTTTGCGTTTTGGCTGGCGTTGCAGCAGTCGTGGTAAGTCTATCCCGGAATGAGCATTTGCTGGAACATTCCCTTCAGCCCCTCTGTGGAGCGATATCTCCGACAAGCCGCTCTTTAATGAAATCCCCGATCTCTCTCCGGTCCGCGTCCGAGATTTCGACAAACCTCATGCCCATGCCCGGCTCTTTTGACGAGCCGGCCGTTGCCGTGAAACTGTAGAGCACGAGGGCCTTTGCCGATATCTCACGGTGCGGGAGAAAAATGCGTACCCGCAGAGTCTCGTCCTTCGGCCGGGGATCAGGTGTCTGGATGAAAAGTCCGCCCTCGGAGATTTCAGTGGCGTACTCGGTCCGCGGGACGCCGCCCATCTTAGACTCCTCTCCCACGATCACCTTGAGCGACGTGGCGAACCGTATGTTCGCGCGCGGGATGGATTCCGACACGGCCTGGAGTTTACGGTAGAGCAAATCGGGCTCAACGGGCTTGTAAAGAAAACCCGAGCACCCAAGGCGCTCGCACGCGTCTTTTAGCGTCGGATCGTTCTGCGACGTCAGCATCACCACGGGTACGTCCTTCATTCGCGGCGAGTTCCTGATACGCTTGAGCAGGTCGGCCCCGCTCATGTCTGAAAGGGAGGTCTCGACAAGAACGATCGAGGGAAGGGCGCCGTCCATCGTGCGGAGGGCATCTTCAGCTTTCTGCGCCGTTGTGACCTTGTACTCGAGCCGCTTGAGCAGCATGCCGATGTAGAAGAGCATCGAGGCGCTGCCGTCCACGAGCAGGATAGTGCGTTTTTCACGGTCCATAGAGACCCGCCATTCCGGAATTGAATCGGGATAGTATCATTATCTCAAGAATATCATCTCTCTCATTTTTAATCAAGGAATAAGAGGGGTGTAACAAGAAGCCTTCGCAGCTCCGGGCCAAAAGAAAAAGAGCCACGGCAAATGCCATGACTCTTTGAAAAGTTAGCGTCCCAAAGGGATTCGAACCCCTGTTATCGCCGTGAAAACTGCTGATTGTATTTTTTATGACCCGCGCCGGCCGCCTAAAACGCGATCGACTCGAATTCGGGCCGAAGCAGAATAAATTTATTTTTTAGAACCTGTATTTCACCGGTCTTCTGCCACTTGTCCAATACGCGCGTCACGGTTTCGCGCGTAAGGCCGGTCATATCGGCGATGTCCTGATGGATAAGCTTGATGTTCAGCACGGTCCCCCTGGTATTCTTCGTGCCGTACGTCTCGGAGAGCATAAGCAAGAGCATCTTGATCCGCTGCGCGCCGTTGTTGAAGTTCAGAAGCTGGATCCGCTTCCATGCCTCGCGGAGCCGTAAGCTGAGGATGTGAAGCAGGTTTTCCAACACCTTTTGCTGGCCGAAGAGGAGGTCGTAAAAATCATTCCTTGAGATAATGGCAGTGATGGAATCCCTGGTCGCCGTTACTGTCGCGGGAACGGTCTGGCCGTCGATCAGGGACTGCTCGCCGAAGAAATCTCCGGCTTTGTGCATGGAGACAATGATCCCTTTCCCTTCTCCGGTCACCTGGAGGACCTTGGCTTCGCCCTCGAGAATGATGTACATGTACTCGTTGGTGTTCTCTTCATGAAGGATGATCTCGTTCTTCCTGAATTTTTTGATCAGGATCTTTTCCCGAACCTTGCGCAGCTCCACATCGGTCAGGGAAGAAAAAAGGTCGATCTTGCTCAACGATCCATTTACGAACGGTTCCTTCACCATATGCTTTTTTCCTGATCGCTTCACTGCTGACTGCCTCGGTTGCTGTTGTCCGGCCCGGTGATTCATCATTTTTCAAGTATAACGCATTTGTCGATGTCATCGATATCTTAATTTATGCGTCCTCGTTTTTTTTCCTGTAAGAGCATTTCCACATGCTCTGCGTCTCCCGGCCTTTCTGCAATACGACAAAAGTATTATATAATTTATGTGATCATGATCACATCATAATTTTTAGAATGCTGTATGATTGGCAGCGAAAAGTAGTCTTTTACTGTATGTCTGATTGTGCGAAAAGGGGACGTCATATGCGTTACAAGAAATGGTTCTTTGTTCTTTTCATAATCCAAATGGCGGTGTTTGCAGGATGCGGCTCAGGGAATGTCGACACGAGCAGCGGCACTTCAGTGCCGGATACTCCCCCCGTCGCAGCTACAGGTTTTGCAACATTAGCATGGAATGCCCCGGCTACAAACACCGACGGGACCGCGTTAACGGACCTTGCTGGCTACAAAATATACTACGGAACGTCTTCGGGGCATTACACTCAAAGCGTAAATGTCGGCAATACGACGAACTCTACGATCAACAACCTCGCTTCAGGCCATACCTATTACTTTGCTGTCACCGCGTACGATTCCACCGGCCTGGAGAGCGGCTATTCGGCCGAGGCGAGCAAGACCTTATAAACCGTAGAAGCAGCGAAAATCCCCTGCAAACACACGGCGCCTGTGATCTGACAAGCGCCTTTTTTTTACTGCGAGACGACGACCAAACTTTCGGAAACGGAATTGATGCGCTTTTTCCCTGATCGCTTCACTGCAGAATGCCCAGGTTGCCGCCGTTGTCCGCCCGGTAACGCATCACCCCTCAAGTATAACGCATTTTTCGATTCTTTTTTATGCGTCCGTGGTGTTTTCGTGTAAGAACATTTTCACTCTGCCTATCGTCACTTAAAGATGCTGTTATCTCTTCTTCAAGAATGTCTAGGATAAATTCGTGCATCTTATTCCGAACAAGTGACTGCAATCTTTCGTATATTTTGCTTGACGGTGATACCCCCTTATGATACTCTCCTGCGCTAGTGACACTGAAAATCGGCCTTTTATGGGCCTTTCGTTTTTGAAGACACGAGATCGAGTTGCCCGTATTTTACTCTGTACAGAGCAAACCAGGGGAAACCCCGGGACGCAGAGCAACGGGACTAATGGATGGATATGATCTATCCGATGTTCGCCGAGCCGCCAGAGTGTGCATTCTGGCGGCTTTTTTGCGTTTTTTAAAGGCAGTAAAAGGAGGCGTCCATGAACGGCAAGAAATTTTTTTCCGTTCTCTTCCTGCTGTCAGTTTTGGTATCTGTAGGTGCGGGTTGCGGCGGCGGCATTTCACAAACTCCAGCAACAGGAAAAGCCACGCTGGCCTGGAATGCACCGACGACGAACGCGGACGGGACTCCTCTGACGAATCTTGCCGGGTATAAAATACATTATGGCACCGTGTCCGGCTCCTATACTACCACCCTCGTCATCGGGAATGTGACGAGCTATACAATCGCCCTCCCTCCGGGCACCTATTATTTTACACTCACGGCCTTCGATACGCTCGGATCAGAGAGCGGCTTTTCGAACGAAGTGGCCAAAACAATCCCGTAACTCGAAGAGGCGGCGAAAATCCTTTGCAAACACACGGTGCTTGTGATCTGACAAGCGCCGTTTTTTTTACTGCGAGACGGGCCAAGCTTCCAAGGACGGAATGGGGGGCCGCCCTGTCAGGAAGCCTGTCCGTTCGGCGCGTGAAACAACCCGTGTTTCTTCATGATGTCATAGAAGGTCGGACGGCTGATACCGAGCTCTTCCGAGGCCTGCGCGATATTTCCCTTATGCCGGTCCATGGCCTGCATGATCATTTCCCGTTCAAGCCGGTCCCGTGCGACCTTCAGCGTCCTTATTTCCGGGACCGGTACGGACCCGGGCGGAGTTGCCGTTTTGTCCGATAGCCCCAGATCGTGAGGCTCGATAAGCGCGGTCTCGGAAAGGATGACGGCGCGTTTCACCTTGTTTTCGAGTTCACGAACGTTTCCCGGCCATGCGTAGGACTCCATGCACTCCAGCGACGCACTGCTGAATCCTTTTATCTTTTTCTTGAACTCGTCCCCGTACTGCCTGAGAAACAGCGTGCCCAGGAGCGCAATGTCTTCCTTCCGTTCCCGCAGCGGCGGGAGTTGGATCGTGACCACTCCGATCCGGTAGTAGAGGTCCTCCCTGAACCGGCCTGCCGCGATCTCCTCGCCGAGAACCCGGTTCGACGCGGCGATGATCCTGGCATCGACAACGATGTCTTCCCTGCCGCCGACCCGCTGGATCGTCTTGTCCTGGAGAAACCGCAACAGCTTGACCTGGAGCAGGGCCGGGAGCTCGCCTATTTCATCCAGAAACAGCGTGCCTGATTGCGCAAACTCCACCTTGCCCTGGACCTGGGCGTGTGCACCGGTAAAAGACCCCTTCTCGTGCCCGAACAGCTCTGATTCGAGCAAGTTCTCCGGAATCGCGCCGCAATTGATGGCGACGAAATTGTGTTCGCGGCGCGGGCTCATCGCATGGATCGCATGGGCGACAAGCTCTTTGCCCGTGCCGCTTTCCCCCTGGATCAGCACCGCGACCTCGGAGGACGCCACCTTTCTGATGGTCGCAAACACTTCGAGCATGGCGGGACATTGGCCCATAATGCCTGACAGGGCGCCGTCCTTCCGGTCAAGGGCGCTCCGCAGCCTGCGGTTCTCCTCCTCCAGGGCATGCAGGTGGTAGGCGCGCTTGATGATGACCTTCAGCTCTCCCAAATCGATCGGTTTCTGCAGAAAATCATAGGCCCCCCCCTGTACGGCGCGAAGGGCGTTTCCGATATCGCCTTGACCGGTCGCGATGATGACCTTCGTGTAGCGATGCCCTTTCAGTATCTCTTCGAGACAGCGGAACCCTTCCTCGGTCCCGTCACGATGCGGCGGCAGGCCGAGATCGAGCACGACCACTTTTGGCAGGTGCTTCAGAAAAAGCGCCAGCGCTTCCTGCGCGTCTCCTGCGAGCAGCATGGTATACTCGTTCGCGAAGCCCCACTTCAGCTGTTTTCGGATGTCCTCGGAATCATCGACGATCAACAGTTTTTCCATGAAAATACGCTCCTCTATCCTAACCCGGACAAACCGGAATCAAAAATTTGAAGCTAAAGACGTTTCTCGCAAAGCCCGCAAAGGACGCCAGGAAAACCTTTGCGTCTTGTTTTTTAAAAAAATAATTCGGTCTTTCTTTGCGAGCTTAGCGCCTTTGCGCGAAGCATTCTCCCCATTCCTGCCGGGCTTCATGGCGCCCGGTCCGGGCTTTGGTCCGCTGCCGGCAGATACACCGTAAAGACCGATCCCTTCCCGGCCTCACTCTTCACGACGAGCATGCCGCTGTGCGCTTCCACAATCTGTTTGCACTGATAAAGGCCGATCCCGAGCCCTTTTGCCTTCGTGGTCCGAAAGGGCTTGAACAACTGGTTCTCCATGAAGTCTTTGGTCATGCCGCAGCCGGTATCGGAGACGCTGAAATAGGCATGGCCGTTGTTCATGCCGGTCTCGACCAGGATCGTTCCCTCTTCTCCGGCCGCGTCGAGCCCGTTTTGCACGAGGTTCACAATGACCTTCTTGATCTCGTCCCCGTCGACCAGGGACAGGACGGATGCGCCGTCGCAGACAGTGCGTGCGCGGGACCGCATTTTTTTCAATTCCTCCACAACTGTCGCGGACAGCTGGTGGAGGTCATGGCATTCCCGGCTGGTCCCGCTTTTTCCGGGAATCGATTTCAGCCTTTGAGTGAGGCTTTTCATATTCTCGATCGTGTGCCTGACGGTCCCCATCATATCACGCTGGAAATCGGCATTCCCCATGTGCTCTTCGGCGTTGTCCATGATAAGCGAGAGGCTATAGGTAAGGTTTTTGAGGTCATGAACGACGAATGACGAAAGTCTGGCAACAGCGGCGAGCTCTCGCGTCTCGATCAGCTCCTCGGAGAGCCTGAGGTTGCTGAGCACCAGCGCGGATTGCCGCGCCATGGTCTTCATCAGATCGTAGTCCTCGAAGGTAAACTGTTCCGGGGCCACCTGCCGGCCGAACACTACTAACGCCTCCACCTGGTGATTACAGATGAGGGGGACCACGAACTGCGCCTTTGTAACAGCCGCGAAAGACCGTTCTTCCTCGGTAGGTGCATATTCAGCGTCGGCGAGGTTCCACACGCGGTTTTGGTCCAGGAAATAGGAAATCAGGCCCGCTGACGCGCTGAGTCCTGTCTCAGCCCGCGGCACAGCATGCGGCAGAGCATGCTGTGCCGCGGGCATATACCTGCCGCTGCCGCGATCGAAAAGGTAAAGCGACGCACCCCCAAGCCCGAACATTTCGCAATACGCGGCAAGGATACCCTGCTCCATGGCAGCGGGGGTCGTGCACGAGACGAGCCTGTTCGTGAGCGCTATCCAGGTATGGCGATAATCGTGTTTTTGCGCAAAAAAGTGCTTGCTGATGAAGACTTTCACCCGGCGCCGCAGTTGTTCCGAAAGAAGCAGCACGATCATCGCGATCCCGCCGGCAAAGGCGAAAAAGATCGTCACATATTGAGCAAAGGAGACGTCGAAATACCTCATGGCTTCGCCGAGGAGGCCGAGAACGATGAAGTAGACGCCGACTGACAATAGGGTGAGCGAGCGGAAAAGGATGTAACGGGACACGGCGATCTGCACACCGTTCCCCCGATACCGTCTTGCGTACAGAATGAGTCCCGAGGAGATCGCGAATATGCTGGACCGTATCGACATCAGGTTCACGTCAATGGTCCGGTACAGCAGCCCCTGGCTGAAATAGAAAATGAGCACCGCCAGAATGCTCCCGGCCCCGATGACTTCGAACTTGACCTTCCACCGGTCGGACCCGACAGCCGACGTGAAGGTGGCCTCGAAGTTCATAAGGGCGGCCACACAGGCGAGCATCACGCCGAGGTAATACCAGTAGCCGACCCTCCCGAGGAAGAGTACCCGCTCGGTCAGGAAATCCGGGGAATAGAAGAAGTCCTGCTGAGAAAAAAACAGTACGCTTGCGGGAAAGAGGACCGCCGCAGTGACGATGAGCAGACCGCGGCGGGAGAACAAGGGAGCTGGCCCGCGCCGGGCAAAGGTGACGCTGTACCACAGCAGGGCCGCCGGCAGGAACGACTCGAGAATTGTCGTAATGCGCCTGAATACGGCGGAACCGGACGACGCATGCAGGGTAAGCAGGTCTGCAATTTCGATCCCGGCGAGCAGGACAGCGACGCAGGCCAGGGCCGTCTGCGCAGCGGTCTTCTTCGTCAGCAGGGCATATGCCGCGAGCGCCAGGAGCAGGAGGACGGCAAGTATGGTCGTTATTGTTTCGATCATGAAAAAACTTTAAGCCTTTACAACGTCGGCATGGCGGAACTTTTTGAGATATCTTACCTGTTTATTCACTGCCAGGGCAACGGTATACTATCCCGCGCCCGCTCCGGCGTCAAGAATAATACGTTTCCCTTCCGCCGTTTCAAAAGACCGACAACACCAGACCCAAACCGATTGTAACGGGAGCGTATTTCACGGTCGCGTGCGCCGTCAGCGCACCATTGGTAACATCCTTTTCCAGCTTGATGCCCGCCCCGCTTACTTCCAGGTATCCGCGAAGGCGACTGCCGAGAAGGACCTCAACGCCGGCGACGCCGCTTACTGTGCTGTCCTCAAAGGTGGTGTCGGCGCCGATGATATTCTCCTTTTTCGATACGTGCAGAAATCCGGCGCCCAAATAAGGATTGAAGCCCGATTGACTCTCAATCTTTACCAGCAAACGGCCTTCATAGGACGTAAACACGCCGACCGTGTAGATGCCCTGAAGCCCAATGTTACGGAAAGGCCACAGCATGACGGTCGCGCCTCCTGCCGGGTTCAGGCTGTTTCCGTACACTCCGATCCCGAGAGAGGTCCGCTCCTGCGCCTGGCTGAGTTTCTGTTCTTGCTCCTTCCTTTCTCTCTGCTTTTCCGGCGGCCGCAACGCAGCCGTCTCTGCTACCGTAAAGGTCCGCGAAAGCCCGTGGATCCGCAGACGCATATCAGCGCTGTATATGACAAACTCGACTTTGTAAACACCGGCAAGTTTCGTGTCGTAATCCCTGGGAAGGAGAATAGACTTTTTCCTGCCGGGAGCAATAACGACCTTTTTCCTTACCCATGATTTCACAATATGGTCCGGCCGGGTCAGGACCTCAATAATTGCCACTTCCGAACTTTTTTTGCTTGAGGTCCTGATATTCGCCGTAATGTCCGGATGCTCGCCGGGCGCAACCGTGGCGGGATTGATCCGGATGCCCTCAACCACGACTGACGCGCGCCCAGCTGCAAAGGAGAGGGAGCAGAGCGCGTGAGGGGCCCAGATCGTAAAAATGACGACCAGGACCATCCGGGTAAAATTCCTAAAGTTCATCGCTGCGCCCCTTACAACAAAATTTTTTTCTATTTTTTCCAATATTGGTTCTCACGTCTTTTTTCAGCAGAATTATTCTTGGTTCAAACTCGGTAAAATTATCAACCCGGAGAAGGCTGTTGTAGACGCAGATGAACGCGGAAAAAGCGGATTAAATATTCCCTAGATTTTAATCTGCGGGCATCACTATTTCCATCGTGTGATTTCAATCACAAATAACTTTACATTCATCGTGTGATTGCAGTCACAGATAACTTTCCACCACGAGAGTAGGATGCGACCAACATAAGAGTAAAGCATTAGATAAAAATTAGCCTTTTTTTATCAAGGAGGGCAAGCATGTTCCAGAACAAACTATGCGCAGTTCTTTGGACGTCCATACTTATTATGGGTCTGACAGCGTGTGGAAGCGGCAGCGTTCAAGTATCATCGAGTGGCGCACAACTCACAGGGATTTCGATAACGCCTGCTGATCCGGCTATCGCGACGAATTCCAGCCAGCCGTTCACCGCCATCGGCATATACTCGGACAACACCACGCAAGACCTTACAAATGCCGTTACCTGGAGTTCATCCGATACGACGGTGGCCACCATCATCGAGCCCGCTTTATCATCAGCGAAAACCAACAACGGGAAGGCCTATGCGTACGGAAAGAAGGCCGGCACAACTACGATAACGGCGACATCAGGCAGCAGTTCCGGATCTACCACACTCACCGTTACCAGCGCAACGCTCGTGTCCCTTACGGTCACCCCGGCCAATCCGAGCGTTGCCAAAGGGTCAACTCAGCAGTTTGCCGCCACAGGGACGTTCTCGGACAGCACAACACAGGACCTGACGGCACAGGTAACGTGGAACTCGTCCAATACAGGCGTCGCGACGATCAGCACTTCGGGCCTGGCCACTGGAATCGCAGCCGGTACGGTCACGATTACGGCGACATCAGGAGGGATCTCCGGGACTGCAACGCTTGCCGTTACCGCGGTTACAACGACAGGCTCCGCCACGCTGTCATGGGCCGCCCCGGCAACAAATACGGACGGCACTGCACTAACTGACCTGGCAGGATATAAAGTATATTACGGGACTTCATCAGGCAATTATACTACGGTAGTAAATATAGGTAACGTGTTGAGCTATACTGTTAATAACCTCGCTTCAGGCCATACCTATTACTTTGCTGTCACCGCGTACGATTCCACCGGTCTGGAGAGCGGCTATTCGGCCGAGGCGAGCAAGACCTTGTAAATCGGAGAGACAGCGAAAATCCCTTTCAAACACACGGTGCTTGTGATCTGACAAGCGCCGTTTTTTTTACTGTGAGACTGCAGCCAAACGTCCAAAGACTGCATGGAAGACCGCCCTGTCGGGAAGACGGTCCGTTCGCCGCATGAGAAACGCCGTGTTTCTTCATGATATCATAAAAGGCCGGCCGGCTGATCCCGAGTACGCGGGCGAGAAGCGAAAGGGCGGGTACGGTTGACAGCACGGTTCCGATCATGCCCTGACCTACGCCTTCACGAGCTCGCACCGCCCGTTTTTTTGCGATCCATTCGTCGCATTACGCGTATCGACGACGAGGGAGGCGTGATTGAGGATGAACTGATAGTCGTAGGAGGAGTGGTCGGTCGCTATGACCACACAGTCGTAGTGCTTGAGGTTTTCCGCGGTAAGCGGGACCGAGCTCTTTTTGAGGTCGTACATGCGCATCTTCTTGGTCCGCGGGATGTAGGGATCGTTGAAATCGACATGCGCGCCTTTCTCCTGCATCAGTTCGATGAGCTTCAGCGACGGCGACTCCCGCGTGTCGTCGATGTCCTTTTTATAGGCAAGACCGAGAACGAGAATTTTCGAGGCAGATATGCTTTTCTTCCGCCGGTTCAGGGCCTCGATGGTCTTTTCGACCACGTAATAGGGCATGTTGGTATTGATCTCGCCGGCAAGCTCAATAAACCGCGTGTGGAAATCATACTCCCGCGCCTTCCACGTCAGATAGAATGGATCGATGGGGATACAGTGCCCGCCCAGGCCGGGTCCCGGATAGAAAGCCTGGAAACCGAAGGGTTTTGTCTTCGCCGCGTCGATCACCTCGTGGATATCGATGTCCATCCTGTCGAAAAGCATTTTCAGCTCGTTTACCAGCGCAATATTGACGGCGCGGTAGGTGTTCTCAAGGAGCTTTGCCGCCTCCGCGACCCTGGTGGAGGAGACAGGGACGGTCTTGTTGACGACGGAGCTGTAAAGGGCATCGGCGATCTTCAAACAGTTTTTGGTGTAGCCGCCCACGATTTTCGGTATCGTGCCGGTTGAGAAATCCTTGTTATTCGGGTCCTCGCGCTCCGGAGAAAAGGCGAGGTTAAAGTCCCGGCCGGCCTTCAGGCCGGTCTCCTCGAGTATTTTTCTCATATCGGTATCGGTGGTTCCGGGATACGTCGTGGACTCAAGCACGATCAGCTGGCCCTTTCTGAGATGGTGAGCGATGGTTCTTGTCGTGTTCAGGACATAGGAGAGATCCGGCTCGCGATTTTTGTTGAGCGGCGTCGGGACGCAGATGATGATGCAGTCGGCTTCTTTCAGGCTGGAAAAGTTCGAGGTTGCCTCAAAGCCCCCATTGCCCTTCAACAACCGCATCTCCTCGACGGGTATATGCCTGATATAGGGTTTCCCCTCCTGCAGGCATTTTACCTTCTCGGCATCGATGTCAAAACCGATTGTTTTAAATCCGGCCTTCACGAACTGGATGATGAGGGGAAGGCCGACATATCCCAGGCCGATGACGCCTACCGTTGCGTTGCGTTTTTGAATTTTTTCCAAAAGTTCCATGGTGAGTCTCCTTTTTTAAACAGGCATCTTGAAAATCCAGGGGTCGGACGGTGAAGCGGCATCGCCGCCATAATGAGTTCCCCTCAAGGGTCAGCCGTCCTTCAAGGCGCCCCTGCGCTCCATTTTTCTCAGCAGTACAATAACCGCCCAGACAAGAACAAGGGCAATGAGGAAAAAGACTACGCCGCCTTTCCTGTGCAGATCGCTGTCAAGGATCCTTTTATCCCAATAAGCGCCGAGGGTCGCAAGGGTGAATATCCGTATGCCGTTTTTCACAACGGCGATAGGCACAATCGTAATCATCAGAAAAACCCTCGCCCAGCCCGTACGCAAAAAGAGATAGGCCGCCAAAACGCCGGTAATAAGGAGAGCCAGAGATGAGTGGATGCCGCTACACTGCTTTGCAACCTCGACATCGAGTGTGGGCAGATGGAAAACAAAACCGTCCCTCGCCACCGGAACTCCCGCCGCGTGAAAGAACAGGGAGGAAGCTTCCGTGGAGGCTGTTTGGAGAAAAAGGATGATCTTTTCCAGCGCCGCGCCGGGGATAGGGACCATGAGGAACAGGAACAACAAGGGGAATATTGCCGCGCGTACAGACCCGATTCCGTAAGTGAGTGTGAAACCGCCAATCCAGAGCGTGACCGCGGAAAACGTTATGATCGATAGGTAGTCGCGGTGGCCAAGCAGGCTTGCCCCATTTATGCCGAAGAAGAGAAGCAAGATACCAGCGCCCACGGCGAGAAGCCCGATAACGGAAAAGGATTTTTTTAGTGCGAAGATCTTTTGCCGGTCTAAATGGATCAGATACGCGCTGATGAACGGAATGAACGGGATATAGTTATCGTTTTCGTTATTCCAGGAAGTCCGCACAAGGTCCCGCAACGGGCCGAAGAATATCAGAACAAACAGAGCGTTAAAAGCCAGAAAAAGCACATTTCTGTTCAGATACCATTGCTTACGGTGAAGGACGTCGTCTTTTGGCGACACTGTATCACTACTGCTCTGGTCGTTCATAATGCTGACCTTTCATATCACTGAATCACTGTGGGATGGGGAATAGCCTCGACGCTGACGATTCAGATAACGGTGATCGTTCGTAGCTCATAAACCGTGGCCATGAGCTACGAAGTTTTTCTCGTCCTTGCGTTCTTTACATCCTGGCGGTCAAGCCTTCTGCATCTTCGCTGACGAGCTGAAGCAAATACCGTCCATACCCGCTCTTCTGCAACGGCTCCGCAAGGCTGCGGATGCGTTCCGCATCAATATAACCCATACGGTAAGCGACCTCTTCGATGCACGCGACTTTAAGCCCCTGTCGCTTTTCGATTGTCTCGATAAACATGCTGGCCTCAAGAAGCGACGGGCAGGTGCCCGTATCAAGCCAGGCAAAACCGCGGCCCAGGAGCTCCACCTTCAGGCTTTCACGCTTTAAATACACGTCGATGACATGGGCGATCTCGAGCTCGCCCCGGGCGGATGGTTTCAGCCTTGATGCGATATCAATGGCATCATTGTCAAAAAAATAAAGCCCCGGAACAGCATAATTCGACTTGGGGCGCGCCGGCTTTTCCTCTATGCTCAGGACCTTTCCGGACTCATCGAGCTCCACGACCCCGTAGCGCTCCGGATCTTTCACCCTGCAGCCGAAGATGAGCCCGCCCTCATCAACCTGTACTGCCCTCCGGAGAACATCCAACAGGCCGTGCCCGTAGAAAACATTGTCCCCCAGGATCAGGCACACATTGTCTTCGGCGATGAACTCCCTTGCAATGAGGAAAGCCTGCGCTATGCCTTCCGGCCTGGCCTGTACGGCGTAGACGATCCGAAGTCCCAGCGCAGAGCCGTCTCCCAACAGCTTGCGAAATCGCTGCAGATCTTCCGGCGCGGTGATGAGCATAATGTCGCGGATTCCCGCCAGCATGAGGACAGACAGGGGGTAGTAGATCATCGGCTTGTCATACACGTTCAGCAGCTGCTTGTTCACTGCCAGGGTGATGGGATACAATCTTGTGCCCGCCCCGGCGGCAAGGATGATCCCTTTCCAGTGGTGTCCGCTCTTTATTGTTTTTCCTGTCTTTTCGTTAACTGGCAACATAGGGTTTTTGCCGCGAAGGCGCAAAGAGCGCGAAGGAGTCTATATCGTCCTCAGGAATAAAAACCAAAGATTAATCGTTTCCTTTGCAGTTTCAGCGCCATGGTGGTTACTTCCGTTACAAAACCTTCGCGTCCCTCGCGCCTGGTTCACATGTCTTTCCTTGAATTTGCAAATGCGATTTTTTCTAGTATACCATATACGCCCTTTCAGCGTTCATCCGCGAAAATCTGCGTCCCATTTCTGCCCCATCTTCATCGACTTTTTTTATTCTCTCCCCGGCCAAATTACGTTATACTGCGAACCATGGCATCAGCTCCTAAGAATGCTCCCGCTTCCGCGTCGGGAAAAAGGAAGAGTCCTGTTCCCGGCATCGTGTGTTTACTGATCACCGCAGGCATTCTCGTAGCCGGCCTCTGGCCTTTCAACTTTAATCCATCCAACAAGGTGGAGTGGCTCCGGGATGGAAAAGGAATCAGGTTTTACGGTCAGGGCATGGTTGTAAGCAAGGAACCCTTAGTAACTCGTCAAACAACCTCGCGCTCCGGTTCCATCACCATGGAACTCCTTATCCGCTCCCTGAAAGAACACAACAACATGGTTGCGACCATTCTCACCTTGTATATGCCCCATCAGGAACAATTCATATTCGGCCAATGGAAAAAAGAGTTGATTATACGTATCCCTGCTGCAAAAGCCGCCGGCCAAAGACGCTACCGCGAGATCGGGCTCGCAAACGTTTTAAAGAAAGATACGACGCACCTCATAACCGTGTCATCCCGGAAAGAAACGACCGATATCTATGTTGATGGACAGCTCGGGAAAAGTTTCCCCAATTTTTCTCTCGTTCCCGCTGCCGGTGGGCTCTCCGGATATCTTATTCTGGGCAACTCACCCGAGGGCATCAATTCATGGAACGGAGCCTTTCTTGGTCTCGCAGTCTATGATCGCTCCTTGAGCGGAAAAGAAGCCCTCGACCATTTCCATGCCTGGCAGAAACATGAGCGACCGGTCCTCTCAGAGGAGAAAAAACCGCTTGCCTTGTACCTGTTCGATGAACAGGGAGAACAAATACAGGATCGCTCAGGAAATCAAAACAATCTCCTTATCGCCGCGACTTTTCATCCCCTACGAAGAACCGTCCTGGGTGCGCCCGAGAAAGACCAATGGTTCTCCCGCTGGAATCTGACGGATGTTGCGACCAATATATTAGGCTTTGCACCCTTCGGTTTCTTTCTCTCAGCGTGGCTCCGTCTGGTGAAAAACCTCCCCGCACCGCGCGTATGCGGCATCTCCATCCTTCTCGGCTTCTGCCTCAGCCTTGCCATCGAGCTGGTCCAGGTATACCTCCCCGCGCGGGATTCTTCTCTCATGGATGTTTTCAGCAATATACTGGGGACGGCCCTTGGGGTGTTTATATTTAAATATGCTCTTCCAGTTTTTCATAAGGTCAAGGGTGATTCCCAGCTCATCTTATAGTCGATCTCCAAGCGCCTCTTGCAGGCCGAGTCGAGAACTCCCTGCTGTGATTGCCTAAGCGGCGAATACGTTGCTCGTGACACGACCTTGTTCAAGCATGTTCAGGATTCTGTATTTTTCACTTCCATGCATACTGTTCGTGCACTGCCTGGTGGAGTCTGAA